>Ga0265293_10000163_pt1 | contig 164245 bp, 166 predicted proteins | sample Munlanlewell138R_FD_192505 | JGI IMG/M metagenome (GOLD analysis project Ga0265293, IMG submission 192505) | Leachate microbial communities from a municipal landfill in Southern Ontario, Canada - Leachate well 138R | ecosystem: Engineered > Solid waste > Landfill > Unclassified | place... | reverse complement strand
AAACCACTTCTTTTAAAGAACTCTTCTTCGAAACAATCTTTCAATCGTTCCTCTGAAATTGGACGGGAATTATAGACAAAATTTTATCCTTTGTCAAGAACTTTCTCTGAATGTTGGCTTAAATTTTTGATTTTTTTTCTTCTGCGGGGAAAAGAGTCTTAAAACAGTTGATTTTAGACTCTAAAATGGTTATTTAAAAGGTTTAAATACCAATAAAAGTTTGGGAAGCAATAATAAATCAGCTAAAAGGACAATAAACATAACAATGACTGTCAGTAATCCAAAATATATTGTAGGAATAAAGTTTGATACCACTAAAATGGAAAATCCTAAAATTATTGCCAATGAAGTATAGTACATCGCATACCCAATACTGCTGTGTGATTCTTTCATCGCAACAATATAATTACCACATTTAAAATACTCCTCTTTAAATCGATGAATATAATGTATGGTATCATCCACTCCAATGCCAATACAAATTGCAGCAATGGTAATGGTCATAATATTTAAAGGGATATTGGCAATTCCCATTAAACCGAACACCACGCTTACTGGAATAATATTTACGATTAAGGCAATCAAGGCAACTTTTAATGATTTAAACAATATCAGAAACATAAGTAATAAAATCATAAGAACAATTCCCAATGTTGCAATTTGAGAATCAAATAACGACTGTAACATATTATTATATAATACCATTAAATTTGTCAGATGAAAATCCACATCATCTTCTTGCAAAAGTGTTGCTAAATCCAATTTAATTTTATTTAATAATTCATTGCGTCGTAACTCTTCATTTGAATCAATAATTCGAGTATTGATTCTAGCTTGATCGTTTTCAATACTGATATAAGGAGATAAAATAATCTTTTTATACTCATTGGGCAATTTATTGTACAACAACGCCAAAAGAATACTGTCTAACTCTTTGTTATTGTTAAGTTCTTTTCCTATTTTAAGTAATGTTGCTAAAGATTGTACATTGCCTATTTCATCTAAAGACTCCAAATAATTATGTACTTTAGTAATAATTTGCATTTTATTTGGGGTAAACCAATATTCTGGTTTATCTTGTGTTTCTAAAAACTCATCTTCAAAAGAGTCTAAAAATTCTTCATGGGTATTTAAATCAGTCGATTCTTCTTGAATGGCTTTAAAATCAATAATAATATCTAAAGGAGTGGTACCGCCTAATTTCTGGTCAATGACTTCCATACCTTGATAAATGGGTGTGGTTTTTTTAAAATAGCTGATAAAACTGTTCTCTACAATCAATTTTGAGGATGCCCAAAGAGAAAAAACAAATACCAGTAAACTTACTATAATAATGGTATTACCATAATTTAATACCGTATTTGAACACAATTTTGTCATTGAAAAAAAATGTTTCGCACTCATGGGATTCATTTTTGCTTTTTTTAACATCATCATAGAAGTGGGGAAAATAATAAAGGCAATAATAAGAGAAATTGCAATTCCTATGCTCATCATTAGCCCCAAATTTATAACGGGTTTTATATCAGAAACAACCAAAGAAGAAAACCCTGCAATCGTAGTAACAATCGCAAAAAAAGAAGGCTTTAATTTCGATAAAACCGTTTCTAACACTAACTCTTTTTGTGTTGCATCGGGAAATGCTTGATTTAATTCATTGTATCGTACAATCAAGTGCAGAACAATTGAAAGGGTAATAACAAGTTGCAAGGAAATAAAATTGGATGAAATCACCGTAACTTGCCAATCAAACAGGCCTAAAATCCCTGTCGTAGAAACAACACTTAAGGTACAAATAAAAATGGGAAGAACAATCCATTTGAGCTCTTTGAAAATAATCCATAACACAATTATAAGTATCAATAAAAGGGTACTGCCATAAATAAGTAAATCATTTTTAACATAGGTGATAATATCATCAACAATCATATTGACTCCACCTAAAAACAACTCTCCATCGTTTTGATATTTTCTCATAATAAGACGAATATCTTCTATGTTTTGATGTTCAATTTCTCGTTGTACCTCCTTATACTGTTTATACTCTACTAAAATATCACCAAGTTTTTTCTCTTCTGCTTGACTCAAAGAGTAGAGCTTTTTTCTCTCTTGAAGCTCTTCTTTAGCAGCTATAAGCTCAAAATATTTTGCATCGGTTTTTAAATTAACAATAATTGATGTGGTTTTAAAATCATCGCTGACTAAAGCATTTTTATACAAGGGAGATGTTAAAAATTCCTGTTTAACTAACGCTTTATCAGGTTTTGAGTTGCTAAGCGTGGGAACATTATTCACTAAGTTTTGAAGTTCTTGAGCCGGACTTAACAATAAAGGTACATTTAAAATAGAGGTGACTTTCTCAACTCGAGGCAGTTGTTCCAAGTCAAAAGAGAGTTTTGCTATAGTGTCAAGATTTTTTGAAGACAATAAATCATCATGTACACTAAAAGCAATCAATAAGAAGTCAGGGTTTTTGTATCGTTTATTGATTAAGCGATTGTATTGTAAATCTTTATCATGCTCTAAAAGTAAAGTATCAGCCGAAGCATCAACTTCAACTTTATAAGCATGAATTCCCAAAAGAACTACACATAATATCATCAAAAAAAATGTTCTAACAGGATAGTTTAAAACACTTTTTTCATACCAACTTTTAAACATGTAATTACTTAATCACTGCTTCTACTTTATTTAAGCGTTGAATTAACTCTTCAAAAGTCTCTTTTTGTAAAACGCCGACAAATTGGTTTCGATACGTTTGAATAATACTGATTCCTAAAATATTGACATCATATATAAACCAATCGCTGGTTCCATTTTTATAAAATTTATAAATCACCTCAAAGGTCTCTTTTTCTCCTAAAATATGCATAATCACTTCAATGCGATTGTCTTTAGGCTTAATCATATCTTTGACAATAATTTTTTGGTTGGTATACAAATAAAGCTTATCAATATATGATGCTTTTAACCTTTGCTCAAAACTTTGTGTAAAGAGTTTTTGTTGTTGAGACTCTAACATATTCCATTGTTTACCTAAACTCAATTTGGCCATAAGCTCATAATCAAAAACAGCATCAAATATATCAAAGATATCTTTTTGTTTGTGATTTTTATCCATATGTTGATTTTGCAAAATTTGAGTTGCTTTATTGATTTTGTCAGTCATAATAGAAAGAATTTTGTCTTCTTGCAAAGCATAAGCAGTATTAAATACGATAAAACAAGCCAATAAAGCTTTTAGTATTTGATTACAATATCTCATTTGGTTTATTCCTCAATTAACTTTTTTCTTCTTTGCTCATAAATATCACGCAAAAAGGGATACAAGTCTACTGCATTTCGTTTTAATATTTCATAATTCTCAGGATGAAAAGAAACCGTATTAACAATTTCATGCGATTTATAACCAACTGTTTGCAAAGTGTTATTAGGAATTTGATAAGGTTCATAAACAATACTTGTTGTTAAAGGATTAATAAAAGAATCAGATGTTGAACCTAAAACATCTCGTAAATTGGAAGGACCTAAAAAAGGAATTACAATATGAAATCCACTTCCTACTCCATAAAACCCCAAAGTTTGCCCAAAATCTTCTTTATGTGCTTTTAATTCAAATTTTTGAGCCACATCCATAATACCTAATAAGCCAAAAGTTGAATTGATAACAAAACGCCCTAACTCTTCACTGGCATTAACAAACTTTAGTTGCAATACGTTATTAATAAAACGAATGGGGAATAAAAGGTTATCATACACATTTGAAACACCTGTTCGTATATCTTCATGGACAATATCGGCATAAGTTTTTGATACGGGTTGTAAAATATTTATATAAAAACTGTCATTAAAATTGGTCATCATTCTGTTATAGCCGTTTAAGGGGTCAAAAACCGCATCAGACTCTTCAAATTCATTATCAAAGTCGCTAAAAACTTCTTCCTTATTTGTGGTATAGGAAGAATTTTCTTCTTGTTGAATAAAAACAGAGGCTTCACTCATTGTTAAAATAAAAAGTGATGCTAAAACCATTGATATACTTTTTTTCATTTTCACCATACTTCTTAAAAATTTTTGGATTGTAACATTTAATCCCCCATAAAAAGATAAAAGTTAACCAAAGGTTAATAAAATTTATTTAAAAGTTACTAAGCGATACGATGAAGAAAAGGCAGTTGGGTTTGGAGGAGCCACTCGGAGTCGAACCGAGGATCAAGGATTTGCAATCCAATGCATTAGCCACTTTGCTATGGCTCCAAAGAAATCATTTTAACAATATTATAAAATGATTGAAAAAAGGTTAATGGCAGAGAGCGGGGGATTCGAACCCCCGGAGGCGTGAACCTCGCCGGTTTTCAAAACCGGTCCATTCGACCAACTCTGGCAGCTCTCTACATTAAATTATAAGTGGTGCGAATGGTGAGAATCGAACTCACACTCCCAAACGGGAACGGGATTTTAAGTCCCGCGCGTCTACCAGTTCCGCCACACTCGCACATTATTTCAAGAAGTACATCTTAAAATGGAGTGGAATTATAATTAAAAAAATTTTATTTGTCAAGACTTTTAATAAAATTTTTTTCTTTTTTTGCTATAATCATTTAAATTTAATCAACTTAAGGATTTTTAATGCGAAGTGATGAAGTAAAAAGAGGGTTTGACCGAACTCCTCATCGATCATTGTTAAGAGCAACAGGACTCAAAGATGCTGATTTTGAGAAGCCTTTTATTGGTGTTGCCAACTCATTTATTGAGATTATTCCAGGACATTTTTTCTTAGATAAAGTCTCTGATATTATCAAAGAAGAAATCCGAGCAAATGGCTGCGTTCCCTTTGAGTTTAATACCATTGGTGTTGATGATGGAATTGCCATGGGTCACGATGGTATGTTGTTTTCACTTCCGAGTCGAGAGATTATTGCCAACTCTATTGAAACGGTGATGAATGCCCATAAACTCGATGCGATGATTGCTATTCCAAACTGTGATAAAATTGTACCGGGTATGATTATGGGAGCATTGCGAGTGGATGTTCCTACTATTTTTGTCAGTGGTGGTCCTATGCAAAAAGGACATACCAAAGATGGAACACCCATTGACTTAGCTACGGCATTTGAAGCTGTTGGAAAGCATGAAACAGGGGAAATGAGTGATGAAGAGTTAAAAGATATTGAGTGCAATGCTTGTCCAAGTGGAGGAAGCTGTTCAGGGATGTTTACAGCAAACTCTATGAATACGCTTATGGAAGCCATGGGAATTGCTCTTCCAGGGAATGGAACTATTTTAGCGTTAACACCCCAAAGAGAAGAGTTATATAGACTTGCTGCTCGAAGAATTTGTGAAATTGCTAAAGATAAAGCCGCTACTGAAAAGTTTAAACTCAGAAACATTTTAAATGAAAATGCCGTACGAAATGCGTTTGCAGTAGATATGGCTATGGGTGGAAGTTCAAATACCGTTTTACATATGTTAGCTATTGCAAAAGAAGCCAACGTTAATTTTAATCTAGAAGACATTAACACCATTTCAAAAAGAGTTTCACATATTGCAAAAATCAGCCCAAGTTTAACTACTGTTCATATGGAAGACATCAACAAAGCAGGTGGTGTTAATGCCGTTATGAAAGAGATGACAAAACGGGGAGATAATATCTTATTGGATAACTTAACGATTTCGGGTGAATCGGTTTTAGAAAAAATCAAAGATGCTTTTATAAAAGACACCAATATTATCCATACTATTGATAATCCTTATTCAAAAGTAGGAGGATTAGCGATTTTATACGGTAATTTAGCCGAACAAGGTGCCGTTATCAAAACAGCTGGCATTACCGGAGAGCGAGTTTTTACAGGAACTGCTGTTTGTTTTGATGGACAACCCGAAGCAATTCGAGGAATTATTGATGGCAAAGTAAAAGCTGGAAATGTTGTGGTTATTCGATATGAAGGTCCAAAAGGCGGACCTGGTATGCAAGAGATGCTCGCCCCTACTTCACTGATTATGGGAATGGGTCTTGGCGATAAAGTTGCCCTTATTACCGATGGACGTTTCAGTGGTGCAACCAGAGGAGCTTCAATTGGGCACGTTTCACCAGAAGCGGCTGAGGGTGGAATGATTGGATTACTGCAAGATGGTGATGAAATTCATATCGATGTAGATCAATATATTTTAAGTGTTAATTTAAGCGATGAAGAAATCAGCAAACGAAAAGCCGCCTTCAAACCCCTTAAAAAACCATTGACTTCCAAATGGCTGGGACAATACCGAAGTTTAGTTACCAACGCCAGCAGTGGTGCTGTTTTAAAAACAGATTTATAATTCTAAAAGGGTACAGAAGTTTCTGTACCCTTTTTTTGTTAATTTTTTATTAACCATTCATTGGTTTGCAGTTTATGTATGGGTGGTATAGTTCTATTATAATTACTCATAAAGGATAAAAATATGTTTACGCAAAGTAAAAAATTGCTGCTTTTGACCACCTGTTTTTTAGCAGTCAATCTATTTTCTCAAACCATTACATTTAATACACTTGAGAAAAACCCTCAACGAGTTGTACCAAATACGCCTCAACAAATCTTTTCATTTCATGATTTAATCAAAGATTCAGTTAATTCTGTTGTTAATATTTCCGCTAAAAAGCATGTTAATCGTACAAGCAATATTCCTTCTCAAATGCTCAATGATCCATTTTTTAAGAAATTTTTTGGAGAAGAGTTTGGCAATTTATTTAATGAAAACCGAATCCAACGCTCATTGGGCTCTGGTGTGGTTATTTCAAAAGACGGATATATTGTAACCAATAATCATGTTATTGATAACGCCGATGAAGTCATTGTAACCCTATCAGGGGATAAAAATGAATACACGGCAAAAGTCATTGGCAAAGATGCCGATTCAGATTTAGCCGTGATTAAAATTGAAGCCAAAAATCTCAAACCCATTGCTTTTGCTCATTCCAGTGATTTAAGAATCGGTGATGTGATTTTTGCCATTGGAAATCCATTTGGAATTGGAGAATCTATTTCTCAAGGAATTATTTCTGCTTTAAATAAAAATAAAGTCGGTATCAATCGATATGAAAACTTCATTCAAACCGATGCTTCAATTAACCCAGGAAACTCAGGTGGGGCATTAGTCGATTCAAGAGGAGCGTTAATTGGGATTAACTCTGCGATTATTTCACGAAGTGGAGGCAATGACGGTATTGGATTTGCCATTCCTGTGGATATGGTAAAAAATGTGGTTACTAAATTGATTGAGGATGGGAAAGTCACTCGAGGATATTTAGGTGTGATTATCGATGATTTAAGTGCTGATTTACAAAAAGTGTACAACAAAAAAGAGGGTGCTTTGGTCTTAGATGTTGAAAAAGATACGCCTGCTGAAAAATATGGACTAAAACGAGGTGACTTAATTTATAAAATCAACGATACCATCATCAAAGATCGAATTGATTTACAAAATCTTGTGGGAGGATTTAAACCCAAACAAAAAATTGTTTTAGAGATTGAACGAAATAAAAAAGATATGACTTTAGTCATTGTATTAGGTGATCGTTCTACGTTAATTACAGCCAATCAAACAACGGTTTTAGGAGGATTAAAACTCGCACAAATTGACGATACTATTATTCAGCAATATCGACTTCCACGAAACTTTGATGGGGTCATGATTAAAGATGTTGAACCTAAAAGTGTGGCTGAAAAAGTTGGTTTCCAAGCAGGTGATGTTATCATCCAAATAGAAGACGTTGAGATCAAAAAGTTAAGCGATGTTCAATCGGCTCTTAAAAAATATGAAAAAGTCAATAAACGTATCTATGTCAATCGATTTGGACAAACCTTGTTGTTTGTAATTCAATAAAGAAATAAAGGATTTCCCATTACTAAAGTATTAATGATTGAAGATGATTTGGAACTTGCCGATATTATCATTCGATATTTAAGCTCTTTTGACTTAGAAGTAACCAATACAGATAGCCCTTATAGCGGGCTATCTATGATAAAAAATGACAAAAGTTATGAACTGTTGATTTTGGATTTAACCTTACCTGAAATTGATGGCTTAGAACTTATCCCTAAAATCAGAGAGTCTTCCCGCATTCCTATTATTATCACCAGTGCCAGAGACGATATTTTAGATAAAGTCATGGGGTTAGAGCGAGGGGCTGATGATTATTTGCCCAAACCCTATAATCCACGAGAACTCAGCGCCCGAATTAAAGCCATTTTAAAACGAAGCCATCCCGAAATCAAAGAGGAGTCTGCTCCTATTTTTCAACTTAAACTTGAAGATATGCAAATTGTATTTCAAGGTAAATTGCTTGATTTAACCATGGCAGAGTTTGACATTTTAAAATTGCTTATCCAACGAAAAGGCGGAGTGGTTTCACGAGAAGATTTTATTTATGACAGTTTTCATATTGAAGATGAAAGCAGTCTCAAAAACATTGATGTAATGATTTCTCGAATACGAAACAAAATTGCACACATTGATAACTCAAAAACTTACATCAAGTCTGTTCGTGGCATTGGCTATCAACTTATCGTATGAAAAATATTTCGATTTCGACCTTTATTAATATCGTTTTTGCCGTAGCATTTTTCGCCATCACCTTAGCCTTTGTCTTTTTTATTACCATTGATCGGCAAAAATATGTGATAACTCAACATCAACGTTACGATGTTATTGCAGAATCATTATTACAAAAACTGACCAACTATCCTACGCAAGAGCAACTGACTCTTTTTTATGAACAATTTACAGTTGAAGAGATTAGCCAACGAGAAGAGAAGCTTGATATTATCAACAATTCACAACTTGAACTCATCAAAGACTCTTTTTTGGGAAGAATGCGAGTATTTAAACGAGAAAACAATTTTTATATTTATGTGCAACAACTCAGCTACAATATTTTACTCAAAGATTTAAAGCCCAAACCTTATAACTTTCAAATTGCTTCTTTGGTGTATATTATCTTTTTGATGATATTTTATACGCTTTATATTTTGCTTCGAAAAAAGCTTTTACCCTTAAAAAAACTGCATAAGCAAATTCAAGAATTTTCTAATGGGAATACTGATATTAAAATCAAAGTCAGCAGCAATGATGAAATTGGCAAAATTGCCAAAAGTTTTGCCAATGCGATTGATTTTATTAAAAATCAGTCCAATTCAAAAAATCTTTTTATGCGTAATATGATGCACGAACTAAGAACGCCCATTACCAAAGGGATGATTATTGCTGAAACCCTTCCCAATATTCAAGACAAACAAATTTTGCAAAATGCCTTTGAACGTATGAATAATATTATTAAAGAACTCTCAACCGTCGAAAAAATCTCTTCCAACCTTTTAACCCTTCATAAAGAAAATATCCCTTTTGAAGCACTTTATCAAGCCACTTTGAAAATTATGTTACTTGAAAATTTGCCCCTTAAAAAAGAGTTTAAATCATTTTCTTTATACGTTGACGTTGACCTTTTTTGTATTGTTTTAAAAAATTTATTGGATAATGCTTTGAAATTTAACACAAAAAAAGAGCTTATCGCCATTGCCAATGAAGAAAAAATTGAGATTATCTCATACGGAGAAAAACTCAAACACGACCTTGACTATTATACTGAGCCTTTTTCACAAGAGGAAAAAAGAAGCGACGGGTTTGGTTTGGGACTTTATATTGTAAAAACTATTTTGGATTTACACCATTTTTCCTTCACCTATTCACATAAGGAAGGAAAAAATATCTTTACGATTGGATTGAATGCTTAGGTAACACTTTTTTCATGATGGTTTTCCAATTGCGATTAAAATGTTTTTTAATATAATCCATCTTATGAGGCACTTGACATCCTGCACAATTTTGGTGAATATATCCCTCACCCATAAATTGCGCTCCGTCTTTTGAATCAATGCTACAATACGAAAAAAGTGTTTTCTCTTCAACTTGTTTAAAGCCATTGTCATCAAACCTAAAATTAGGACACGCACACAAATAACAATTTAAGCTTTCCATATCGTGGCATTTTTTGTTTTGCGCGTATAAAGGGCAAAAATCAAACTCTTTTTCTTTCATATTCTCAAAATCAAAATAGGCAATGACTTCATCGTCTGTTTGGTCTTTTAATTTTTCCATAATGTGCGCGTGCTTTTTGGCATGGGCATCAAACCACTTTTTATAAGACATTCGTTACAGTGGCCTTATCGTTGTCTACTTTTACATGTACGGTGAGTTCATACGCATCTTCATGGTCAATTCCCACACAAAGTTCATACGTCTTTCCGTTTTCTAAACTTTCCCATTTTCCACAAAATTTGATGCTATCTTCTCCATCATAATTGTAGTTTTCAAACGCTGCTTCCACTTCATCTTTTAAACCATCAAGATGGATGTCTTCGAGAGATTCGATATTTTCTATGACTTTTTTCAATGTTGTTCTAAATTTGGTTAAATCCAATGAGTCTTCAAACATACTAATCCTTTAATTGCTTTTTTAATAATTAAGCCATTTTAGCAAAAATGGTTAAAACTATGATAAGAAAAATATCTAATTTTATTTGCAAAGTCAATGACCGTTTTAAATCTTCTTGTGTAATATCTTTTTGCCCTACTCCAAAATAAGGTTTCTCTTTGATTTTCCCAAAATACGACGTTGCTCCTCCAAGAGCGATTCCTAAACTCAAACTCATGGCACTGATGGGCAAGCCTGCATTGGGGCTTTCATGGTGTTTCCCCAAAGCATAAAATCTTAAAAAAGCTTCTTTGCTTAAAAACAATAACGCAATCAATAAAGCCGTAATCCTTGCGGGGATAAAATTGGCAACATCATCAAGTTTTGCACTGAACTTTCCAAATTTTTCATACTTTTCATTTTTGTATCCGACCATTGAATCAAGCGTATTAATCGCTTTATAGATAAACAAACCTTCTATTCCAAAGCACAACAAATAAAACAAAGGGGCAATCACTCCATCACTTAAATTTTCAGCATAGGTTTCAATAGCCGCTTTATTGATATCGCTTGAACTTAAGTTTTGTGTATCACGACTGACTAAATATTTGATTTTCCAAGGGGTATGAAGAACTTCTTGGACACTCTCGTACAACGATTTTGATGCCAATCCAGTAGAAGCTATGAGAGCTAAAATAAAAACATTTTCTATAAAATAATCCACTAAAAAAGCCATACTTCCCACAATCAAAATCAAACTTGATGTAAGAAGAAAACCTCGAAAGACAGAATCTTTATAACAGTTATTTTCAAACCATTTAATGTAATCTCCCATAAAAATCACAGGATGTTTATACTGTTTTATAAAAGAAAATTCACCAAAAATTCTGTCAATAATATAAGCAAAAAGTGCTAACTCAAAGTGCATCTATAATCTTTTGAACATCAAGTTTTTCTTTCATTGTTGAAATGAAGTGGGTTACTGTTTGCGTTTTATACTCTTGAAAGTCAAATCCATTGTACGAAGGATTTATCGCTTTTAAAAGTGTGGTTCGAAAAGCATTGTTATCAAAAATACCGTGAACAAATGCTCCTTTTAACCCATCTTTTTCAAAACTCAAGGGATATTTTAAAGAAATTCCATGATGGATTTCAAACCCCTTTAACGTATGCCCAAAGAGTTCAAAAGAGGCTTTTTTAAGCACTTTATCTTTTTGAAAAACAATTGTATCTTCTATAAACCCTAAACCTTGTTCAATTTTGGGTTCTTTATTTTCAATTTGTAAACTGTCATCAAGTGTTTCAAACATCATTTCATAGCCACCACAAATTCCATATATGGGCTTTTTAGAGTTTTTAAGTTGTTCAAATAAACCGGTTTTCTTTAGCCACAACAAATCTTGAATAACCAATTTTGACCCAGGAAGAATAATCAAATCAAACTTTTGCAACGAAATATTGGATTCGATAAATTCCACAAGCACTTCATCATCGGCAATTAAAGGTTCTATGTCATTGTAGTTGCTCATAGTGGGATATGAAATCACTCCAATATCCAACTTTTTATTGGTGGGATTTTGCACAAAATTTTTTAAACTCGCACTGTCTTCAAAACCCAAATTAAATGGCACATACGGCAATACACCTAAAACTGGGATTTTAAATTGTGTTTGGATGATTTCAATGCCTTTATCAAACAAAGATAAATCACCTCGAAACTTATTGACAATCACCCCAATGACATTGGCACGCAATTTTTCGGGCAAAAGATTGTACACACCCCAAATGGAGGCAAAAACACCCCCTTTTTCAATATCGGCTACAAGTATAATTTTGGTATTAAATTGTGTGGCAATAAAAATATTGGACAAGTCTTTGTCCATCAAATTAAGCTCCACAGGACTTCCCGCACCCTCACACACCACACAATCATACTGTGCGTCCAGATACTCAAAACATCGTATTACTGCTGGTTTAAGTAAATCCAAATCACGGTAGTATTCAAGCACTTCTTTATTCTCAACAACTTTTCCTTCCACAATCAAAGAAGCGGTATTCCCTCGTCCAGATTTAAGCAACACCGGATTTAAATGATATGACGTAGGTACGCCTAAAACTTCGGCTTGAAAATATTGAGCAACAGCAATTTCACTGCCATCATCACACACATGAGCATTGTTCGAAACATTTTGTGCTTTAAAAGGAGCCACACAAATACCCTGCTCTTGCAATATTTTGGCTATAACAAAAGTTATTGTGGATTTTCCTGCATCACTACTTGTGCCGAAGATTGAAATATTATTCATTTATTAATATACCATTTTCTATGAAATTGTTGATTAAAAACATAATCACTTTACCATTTGAAATATCACTTTTCAAATAACCAACTTCACCAATTAAATATTTTTCTAAACTTTTTTGATTACTCATATGCTTTTCCTATTAATTTAATATTGTCTTGAATAATATTTTTTCCATTCAAAGCAATTTTTTCAAACTCTTTGATTTGGAGTTCTATTTTTTCGAGTTCTAAAATATATCTTTTCTCGTCCAGTTTATTTAACGACGCAGTTAAAATCTCTAAATCATCAAAAGTTATGAACCTTGAAACAATAAGTTTTTCTATCATACTTGTATCAAAAGATACCGCCATGGCAATGTCAAAAATATCTCTGGTCAGATTATCTTGCTTTCTGTACTTTATTTTTTTGGCAATGATATCTTCTATGGATTCATAAAAAAGTTCATACTCTAAAGGAAGGATTTCATTTTTTATAGGTCTATTGATAATGGCTTCATTGAGCAAAAAATCGACTTTTATCTCCTCTTTGGTTTTTAGTTGGATATGATGATTCATTCCATCAAATCTGTACTCATTACTATCAAACAGTTCTGTTTCATCAATGTACCATTTAGGATTTAAGAAGTTGAAAAGTTGAGATTCGGTTATAAATATATCAATATCAAAAGATTTTCTATGATTAAAATGAAACATCGCTAACGCGGTTCCTCCACCAAAAACCCACCAGTTTTTAAGCGTTGATTGTTTTTCAATGGGAGCTAATATTTCATAATAAACTCTGTTGAGCGTATTTATTTGTTGTTCAAAATTATTTAAGTAACCATTCATATTGTGGAATTACCTTTGTGTTGTATTGATTGATGTAGTATTCATAAAGTTTTTTCAGATTTGCTTTTTCAATATTGTACACTTCACAATACTTAATAACATCCTCATAACTGACCTCTTTAAAAAGTGTTGTAATTGCATATTGGTATTGAATATTGGTTGTCGCTGTTGAAAATATGGTGTATAAATCATCTAAATTATAATGCAATCTTTTATCACTGATTGAGTTGTTTATTGTTGAAAGTATCCATTTTGCGGTAGATATTTTTTTCTCTTCTTTCGACAACTCATTGTAAGGTTTAATAAAAGCATACTCCTCTTTGTCCAAAAACAAATCATACTCTACTTGTTTCATCAATATAAATTCAGGTTTCAAACCAAAAAATCGTGCAAATTTTTTTGCAGTATGAAGGGTAAAACCTCGTTTCTTCTGATAAAGTTCACTGATGGTTTTTTTACCTATTTGTAAAACTTCACACAGTTTATCTTGGGTGATTTTATTGGGTTCTATGTACTTTTCTTTTAGAAAATCTATGGGTGCTAACATTTTATTATCCTATTATGATAATTTTATTCAAAAATATATTATCGTAATATGATAATATTGTCAACCATTTTGAATATCTATACTCTCCAAAGCATTTTTAAAAGCTTCAATATCTTTTTGACTTTTAACCGCAATTCGCACATACGAATCATCTAAAAAATCAAAGTTTTCGCAACTTCGCACCATGATTTTAAAAGGTTTGAGTTTTTCTTGAAAGGCTTTGGCATTTAGGGTGCCAAGTTGCACTAAAAAATAGTTGGCACTACTTGAAAAAACTGTTTTAAATAAAGGTGAGCTTTTAAGCGTTTGCTCTATTAAGGCATTGTTTTTTGTATTGATGGTTTTAGCAAGTTGTTTAAAACTTTTATCTTTTAAGGCTTCTTGCAAATAGTGTGAGTCAAATTGTGAGAGTTTCCACATAGGCTCATTTTCTTGTAACGCTTTGATATTTTTTGCACTTGAAACCAATGTTCCTACTCGAATTCCCGCACTGGAATAAAACTTTGTCATGGATTTTAAAATGTATAGATTATCATACTCTTCTAAAAATTGTGTGGCACTTTTTTCATAGGTAAAATCCAAAAAAGATTCATCGATAAGTACCGTACAATTTTGTGTTTTCCAATAGGCTAAAAAGTTCTCAAGCTCATAAAAAGAACCCTCAGGCGTACTTGGATTGACAAAAATCACCAACGAATTTTCTTTGACATCGCTTTGTAAATTGTTAAAACGGTTAATCAACTCCAACTCATAGTGAAAAGTTTTGGCTGCTTTTTTATACTCCAAATAAGCCGGAGAATAAATCGTGCAGGTTTTTAAATCCAAATGTCTAAACAGCGTAAAAATTGCACTGCTTCCGCCATTGAAAAGTTCTATTTGCTCTTTGTTAATGCCATAATTGTCTGCAATGGCTTGATACAATTTGTCATACGTAGGATAAGAAGCGATATTTAACGCATTAAAATCCAATGTGATATGGGGTTTGACAAAGTTGATATTTGAAGATAAATCAATGACCTCTTCAATATCACATCCAAGCTCTTTTGCAAAGGCTTCGATTTGTCCACCGTGTTCATAGGTTTTCATAACATCAATCCCACATTGAGTAAAATAAACTCTGTTTTTTCCAAACTTGCCCCCAAACAATCGCCATTTAAAAAGCCAAATTTCTTTTTTAACACATACAATACCCAAGAAATGGCTACTATACTGATTAAAGAAAAAAGTAAAACCGATTTAAAATCCAATACAAAATAGCTAAAAATGCCGTAAGCAATAAAAGACAAAAACACCAATTGAACACTGGCACTGCTTTTTAATTGCAAAGCAAAGGTTGATTTAGCATGAAATGAAAAGGAAAAAAGCCCAAATATCAAACCCAAACGACTGAAAATAACAGCCGTTAAAAAAATCTCTTCTTTAGATTCAATCAATAAAAAAGCGATAACAGCAACTTTCATAAGAACAAAAACAAAGGTACCAATAGCACCCACAGCACCTACATGAGGGTCTTTCATAATTTCATAAATATTTTTACCACTTAAAGAAGCAAAATATCCGTCAATCACATCACACAATGCTTCTAAATGCAAAAACCCATACAAACATAAATAGACACATGCACATAAAATTGCACCATACCCCAATGGCATAAAATCTTTTAACACCATAAAAAGCAACACGCTTAAAAAAGCGATTGAAAACCCCACAAAAGGAAATATCCATAAAAGCGACGCATAGACTTTTCGATTCATTGCCCTATTTTTCAAGCGTATGGGTAAAATACTAAAATAAGAAAAACTTAAAAGCACTCCGTGCCAAATTGATTTCATTTAATTTGCCTTACAATACCAAAACTCACATCATATACCTCATCACACGCTTGAGCGACCACTTGCCCCACAATGCCACTGCAATCGACAAACTTTCGACTCTGTTTATCCAAAGGGATAATCCCTCTGCTGACATCGTTTAAAATAAAGACCACATGGGCATCTTTTTTTAAAAGCGTTTGAAGTTGAGCAATGAGCTCTTCTTTGGTTTTGTCTAAGTTGTTTAAAATCCACATCGACAAACAATCCACCAAATAGGTTTCACCCTCTTTTAACACCGTTAAATCAAATCCCTCTTCAAGGGTAACAAACTGGTTTTGTCGTTCATTTTTGTGGTTTATAATTCGCTCTTGCATCTCTTCATCGTTATACGTATCCAAATATGTTGCTACATAAATGGGTTTTTTATGCGAGGATAATGACAAAGTCTTAGTAATTGCCGCAGCCGTTTTACCGCACTTTTGTCCACCAAAATAGAGTACTTTCATTAAAGTTCCAAAAAGCTTTTAATGCCACTGAACATGATTTGAGCCGACAGTGCGGCTAAAAAGAGTCCGGTGATTTTTGAAATAATTAAAAGCCCCTCTTTACCAATAAATCGCTCAATTAAACTGGATAAATAAAGCATCAACCCAATAACCAAAATGGCACAAATCAAAGCCAAACTGCCTGTTAATAGTTTGGGAAACGTATTGAGTTCTGCTCCCATAACCAGTAAAATACCAATGGTTCCAGGTCCTATGGTAATGGGAATTGCCAAGGGTACAACGGCAAGTTCTGAAAGATTTTGATCACTGGGTTTGTGTCCATCTTTGTTGCCATAAATTAAGCCCACAGCAGATAAAAACAGCAATGCCCCTGCTCCGATTTTAAACGCATCTAACGTAATACCAAAAACGGCAAAAATGTGTTTGCCAAAAAAGAGTAACACCAAACTCATAATCACCACAGAAATGGTCACTTTAACTGCCAAGGCACGTCGCTCATTTTGAGTGGCTTCATTCGTGACGGTCAAAAATACACTTAAGACAAAAAAAGGTGTCATAATAAAAAATATCTTTAAAAAAGTGGCAATAAAAAATTCCAAGTCAATCCTTTATGTATTTAAGCGTGTAAAAGTTCTTCAACTTTTTTTACAATACTTTGAGCCTCTAAACCATTAATCAAACCATAAATTAACGCACCCCCAGCTCCTACGCCCTCTTTGGCTTCACCTTGATCATAGAGTTTTAGCACTTCACTTGTACTGCTACTAAAATCAAATTGTGCAGCATAAGCATTGATCTGAAAATCAAGCTGATCAAGAAGTGCTTTTATATTTGATGTTTCATCCTTGGCTATCCATTGAGTCGTACATAAAGCGATTTTTGAACTCTCCAGTTCTCCTCCCATAGTTTGAAGCAATGAATTCACCACCAACAATACACTTGCCATTTGAGTTCCACCTGCTAAAATAAGCTTATGAGAAGTGGCTTGAAGTCCTAAAATAAATCCTGCATTAAAGATAATCATATTATCACTCAGTGCACTTAATTTTTCAAAAACATCCATACTTGAAACAGTATGCTTCAGTGCGTCTTCCACCACTTGCTGTTTTAAACTTTGAGGTGCATTTTTAAAAGAGCTCGAAAAACAATTGGTTGCTTCATACCCCAATGCCATTGCGGTTGCCATTGCGGTTGTTGTACCCGCAGGTACGCTTTCAGCTAAGATGGTATAGTCTGCTTGAGGTTCATAATTTTGTGCAAATGCCACTCCTTTTTGAAATACTTCAAACGCATCGATATGGGCATGTTGAGTGATATTTTCACTGGGAGTTAAGTCAAACGAATGGATTTTAAAATGTTCGATCTTGGGTTTAACTTCAAGCCCCAAATCCAAAATCTCAATGCTTTTAAAAGGGTTAAGTTCATGCACTGCTCGAGTAATCAAAGCAGGTGTGGGGATGCCACTTGGAGTACTTGCAATATGTTGCAGTGAACGCACTTGCTTAACTGTAATAAACTCAGCATCCAATGTGGGTGTTAGATGTAAATGTCCTGGAATCCCAGCTTGTGAAAGATTAGGGATTTCACATGTTCTAGTAACTGAAGTTGCCAATAACAATGAAGCCTTTTTTCCTCGCAAACTCTCCAAAAAATCTTGTGTTCCTGCAATAATATGATACGACAAATGTGTCCTTTACGTTTATTGATATGTTTTTAAACGTTGCAAAAAAGCTTCAGCTGTTCCACCACCAACTATGGGTCTTCCTTGTTTTTCTCCTTGAGAAGTTAACACATAAAAAGTGGGCGTGCCATACACGTTTAAATAAGAAGGTATTGTATCTTTGTTTATATCAAGTTTGACTAAAAGAAAATTTTGTTGCATATAATGAGCAAGAATTTTATCTTCGAACGCAATATTTTCCATATATTCACACGTTGGACAACTCTCTTGTGTCAACATCAGCAATATTTTTTTATTTTTTTGAACGGCTTGTTGTTTTGCCACTTCAAGATTATTTATAAATATCATTTCATTTGAAGCCAGTAAAAGTAAGCTATGTAAAAGTATTATGCAGATTATTTTTTTCATTTTTAAGCTCCAAAAAAATTTATGAGTGACATAACAGTTACATAATTTTTTGCTATGATGTTGATATTATATTATAATTTTAATATGATATTAATATATCTGTTTTAAAGGAGGAGAATGATGTCAACGAAAACAAAAATGTTTTTACCGCTGATTGTATTAGCAGTAATGTGGTTTATACCTGCCCCTGAAGGGTTAAGTTCAAATGCTTGGCACTTTTTAGCTGTCTTTTTAGCTGTAGTGGTAGGACTCATTGTTGAGCCAGTACCTGCGGCATTGGTTGGTTTTACAGGGATTTCATTTGTTGCGGTTTTAGGTTTAGTGGGTAACGCCAAAGAGAGTATTTCTTGGGCATTATCAGGATTTTCAAACAGTGTTATTTGGTTAATTTTTGCCGCATTTATGTTTGCTCTTGGGTATAAAAAAACCGGTCTTGGAAAACGTGTTTCACTCATTATGGTTAAATATATGGGTAAAAGTTCATTGGGATTAGGGTATGCCGTAGCTTTTTCTGACTTGGTTCTTGCTCCTTTTATGCCATCCAATACCGCACGAAGTGCAGGAACTATCTATCCTGTTGCCAGTAATATTCCACTGATTTTTAACTCAACCCCAGAGAATGAACCACGAAAACTGGGGGCTTATATCTCTTGGGTTGCTATTGCTGCTACATGCGTTACAAGTTCAATGTTTTTAACGGCACTTGCGCCAAACTTACTTGCGGTTGATTTAATCAATCAAGGTACAGGACATACAATTTCTTGGGGAGCATGGGCAGGAATTATGTTGCCTATTATGATTCCTCTGTTTTTACTGACTCCTTGGTTGGTTTACGTTATTTATCCACCCACACAAAAACAATCACCTGAAGCTCCTGCTTGGGCTGCTGAAGAGTTAAAACAATTGGGAAAAATTACTCCTAAAGAGATTTTAATGGGTTCATTAGCTGTTATTGCACTTCTTCTTTGGATTTTTGGAAGTAACTTTGGAATTAACTCAACAACGGCGGCTATTGCTGTTGTTTCAATTATGGTTTTAAGCAATGTCATTACTTGGGATGATGTTATTTCAAATAAAGCTGCATTTAACGTTCTTATTTGGTTTGCCTCTTTGGTTGCGATGGCAGCAGGGCTTAAAAAAGTAGGGATTTTAACGTGGATTGGAAATGCAGCAGAAGTGCATTTAGCAGGTATGACACCAACCATGTTAATCTTATCAATGTTGGTGCTTTTCTTTATTTTACACTACTTCTTTGCAAGTACAACCGCACATACAACGGCATTGATGCCAATATTCTTAGCCATTGCTATGAAACTGATGTCACCAGAAGATATGGTACCCTTTTCAATTTTACTCGCAGGAAGTTTAGGGGTTATGGGTATTATCACTCCGTATGCAACAGGACCATCACCGATTTGGTATGGAGCAGGATATATTTCTCAAGCCAGATGGTGGGCACTGGGTGCAATTTTTGGAGCTTTATATTTGGTCTTTATTCTTATTGGAGCATTTATATTTATTTAGTAAGAAGTAAGTGGTGAGAAGTAAATGGTAAGAAGTAAAGAGTGAAAGTCACATTGCTTCACCACTCACCACTCACCACTTGATACAATAACATCATGGATATAAAAAATAATAAAAGTTTAATAAACCGATTATAGGCTTTAGCATCAATTCGTTTTTTAATCATAAATCCAAGATACAAAGCTATTCCCACAAAAAAAAGTGACCCCAAAGAAAATGAGACTTCTTGCACACTCAATGAACCCAAAATCGAAAAAATCAGCAATTGAATTAATTTACCAAATAAAAAACACAAATTTGAGAATTGTATTGTTTGGCTTTTACTGTATTTTGACTCTAACGCAAACATAATCAAAATAGGTGCCATAACATTGGTTAAGCCACCTAACACACCTGCAAATCCCAACGAAATTTTTGGATATTTTTGTACAACAGTAGAATCAATCTTCAATTTATCCATAAATAAATAGATTAAAATCATTAATGCCAAAAGAAATTTAAAGGCGTTGCTGTTAGCATAAATCAAAATAAATGTACCTACTGCACTTCCCGACATTGTAAGCAAAGCAAAAGGGGTAAACTGTTTTATTACATTTATAAATCTTTCTTCGCTTATAATGCTGCTAATATTCACTAAAATGGTGGGAATAAGGGTAAACATAATAGCCGTTTGAATATCGGTAAACAGTGCCAGTAAGGGTGTAGCAATCATAGGAAAGCCAAAACCAATACTGCCATGTAATAAAGCAGAAAGAAATAAGATTATTGCCAATGCAATAAAAAATTCAGGTGTCATTTGACCAAAGGAGCTACAATCTCTAAAAACTCATCGGCATTTTTATATCCAATGATTTGAGCTTCTTTCATCTCTTGTTTATTTTCATCAAAAAAGATTAAGGCAGGAGGACCAAATACGTTGAAGCGTTTTTGCAAAGCTTTATCCTCTTGAGTATTGTTCGTTACATCGGCTTTTAAAAGAGTGAATTTTTCTAAGGTTTGTATGACTCGTTCATCTTTAAACGTAATATTTTCCAACTCTTTACACGATACACACCAAGAAGCATAAAAATCAAGCATAACAGGTTTAGTCGATGCTTGTATGGCTTTTTCTAATGCTTCAATACTGTTGACATATTTCCACGTTAATCCACTTTCAAAGCTCTTGTTATTTTGCGTAAATTTTTCCAATGGATTTAAAATATTATTGGCTCCACTTACGGCACCGACAAATGCAATAATTCCATACAGTAAGATAACTATAATCAACGTACGTACGAGTACATGCCCGTATTTTTGTTGGTACAAATATACTGCCGTTGCCATCAAAAGTATTGCCCAAAGATATAACGTATAAGAAGGGATAACTCGTTCTAACATCCAAATGGCAATGGCTAACATTAAAATACCAAAAATCTTTGAAACCGTATCCATCCAGCCACCTGGTTTTGGCATAAACTTACCAGCTCCTGCACCAATAGCTAAAAGGGGGATTCCCATTCCCAAACTCATTACAAATAAGGCTAAGCCTCCTAAAAGAGCATCACCCGTTTGTCCAATATAGACCAAAGCTCCAGCTAGTGGTGGTGCTACGCAAGGTCCAACAATCAAAGCAGAAAGAAATCCCATCACAGCAATGCCCACAATACCATGACTTTTTTGTTCAGTTGTGGTTTTATAGACTTTGCTTTGCAACCATTGAGGTGGCTCAATTTTATAATATCCAAACATTGAAAATGCCAAGGCAATAAAAATAAATGCAAAGACCACAAGCACATAAGGATTTTGTAACATTACTTGTAAATTGGCACCAAAAAGTCCTGCAATCACTCCTGCAATGGTATAGGCTAAACTCATGGCAAGTACATAAACCAGTGAAAGCCAAAAGCCTTTTTTGGCACTCATTTGAGTTTTATTGCCCGCATTAACAATAATCGAAGATAAAATAGGAATCATAGGAAACACACAAGGCGTCAAAGAAAGCAGTAATCCAAAGCCAAAAAAGGTCAATAATACAATCATCACACTCTTGTCTTTAAGCGTATTGCTGATGAGATCTGTTTCATTTAAATCGGCAGTTTGTTCGCTGTTGGCTTGAGGAATTGTGGTTCCTACGAATAACTTCTCACTCATTGGAGCATAACAAAGTCCTGCTTTTGAGCATCCTTGAAACAGAAATTCTATTTCAAAGTTTTTCCCCTCAATAACTGAATAAATCTCTAAAAGTGCTATTTCTACTTTAACACTGGGATTGCCAAAATTGACAATAAAACCATCATACTCTTGTGGGGTAGGAATAATCGCTTTTGAAGTCAAATCTATTTTTTGAGGTTGAGTCAGTTGTACTTTAAGTTTATCGTTGTATAAATAGATGTCTTTTCCCAATTCCACTTCAAAAATAATGGCATCTTTGGTTTGAGTCAATGTAGGTTTAAATGCCTCTTCAGGCTCTAAAAAATCATTGTTGAATGCAAAAACATAGATGAAACTTATCACTAAAAGCAGAATCTTTTTCATAAAAAAAACCTCAATAAAAATTTAAAAGTTATTGTAGTTAAAATAAGTTAATATAATATTAATACACAAGAAGAGTTGAGTAAAAAAGAGTCAAGGGCTAAAGCCCTTGTTTATTTGTTGGCTTTGGCTTCTTGAAGTGCTTTGATAACTTCATCGATGTTTTCATAAGGAATGTGTGCTTTCCACTCTACATCTTCGCCATTTAATGCAATTCCAATACTGACAACATCAGGCGTACCTGTTCCATAGGGTTCACTCACATTTGAAATGGAGATAATCCCTTTTTTGGTTCCCGCTAATGGAATTTTTGTTAATTGTGTAATTTGTGACATCGTTAATCCTTATAATTTATTTGCTACTATTGTTCCGAAACTAACCTTTTGATTAGTTAAATCTTTTAAGCTAACACTTTTCTTTTCCCAAACCATAACCACGGTTGAACCCATTTTAAAATAGCCTAAACAATCCCCTTTTTTCACTTCCAAATCATCATACTCTATGACATTGATTTTTCGAGTATCGGTATTGGTCTCAACTTGCGGTTCAAATGAAAATACCATTTGTCCTACGTTTAACGCTCCCACAAAAATCATATAAAAAAGTTTGTTTTCAGGCGTCAAACACTCTAAAATGACGCGTTCATTTTCAATAAACAAATTGAGTTGTTTATTTAAATATTTAAAATTAACCGGATAAAGTTTACCGGGAACATGAATAAGTTTAGTAATTTTACAATCAAAACTCGCATGGTATCGGTGATAATCTTTGGGAGAAAGATAAAAGTTCATGTACGATCCATTTTTGACTTTTTCTAACGCTTCTTTGGCAACATAAGGTGTTAACAGTTCTTTGATGTTATATCGCATCCCTTTGATTTGGAGTAACTGTTCGTTGTCGAGTTCTCCGCATGCTGTTACAAAACTGTCCGAACACGAAATAAAATTATCGGTTGACGTATCAATATTTCTTGGCTGTTTTAACGCTCGTGTAAAAAGTGCATTGAGTGATTTATACTGTGTTGGGTCTTCAAATTCACTCATATCTAAACCCAATAGATTCACGTAAGTTTTGTTGATAATATTTTGAAAAAAAGAGGGAAACTCTTTTTGTGCAAATTTTCCAAATTGTTGAGAAATCGTATTTGTAATATGCATTCTGGCCCTTATAATTAAAACTTATATCTTATCAAATTTTGACTTATTGCATCACTTCTTTTGGAAGCAATACAAAAAGTTTTCCCAACTCTTTCATTTTTCCAGCAGTTTCTTCAGCTTCTTCTCCAAATCCCCAATAAAAATCGGCTCGAATTTTACCTTTTATTGCGCCACCTGTATCTGCAGCAACCATCAGTTGGTTGATTTCTTCTTGTGTAATGGGATTTTTGGTTTTAATATACACAGGCAATCCCAAAGGAATATAGTTTCTGTCTACTGCCAAATTTCTTTGTGCCACCAAAGGTACGCCTAAACTTCCCGTAGCACTTTTAGGCGATTCATGAAAGAAAACATAACTCTCATTGTGATTTAAAATTTCATCGGCTTGTTGAGGATACTCTTCAAACCATTTTTTCATGCCTTGCATGGATCCTCCATACTCTTTAAGTAAGCCTTGAGCAATCATAAGTTTTCCCACTGAGTTATACGCGCGTCCATTTTGGTTGGCATACCCTACATTGATGATTTCTCCCGAATCCAGTTGCACTCGCCCTGAACCTTGTATGTGTAAAAAGAACAAATCAATTTTATCGTCCACATAGCAAATGACCTCTTTATTTTCATCTTCTTTAATATTGGCACGATCTTCATAAGGCACAAGTTTGTTCCCAACAATTTTTCCACGAAGACGATATTTAGAAAGTTCTGGATAAACCGAACTTAAATCAACCACAATTAAATCCTTGGGTTGTTTAAAAATGGGGTATTGATACTGTTGTGATTTTGTTCGACTCCCTTTTAACAAAGGTTCATAATATCCTGTAATTAACCCTTCATCGTTGTGGGAATCATCATACAGTTTATGTGGCACAAAATTTTCTTGAAAAAAATCCAAAGCATTATCATATTCATTGGCTTTTAAACAACTCTCTTTAAGTAAAGCGAAGCGTTGAGATTTTTCACATCCCAATTTAAAGACTTCAAAGGCAGATTCCAAATCATCATCTTGGAAATTTTCCAAATCACTCCAACTGCTTTTGGCAAAGTTTCCTTGAGAAATATTCTCAAATTTCTCATATTTTGGAGTACATCCTGTTATGATTAAAAGTAAAAAAAAGTATGTCGCATACGAGAAAAATGGTTTCATTAAAAATCCTTCAATTATTTTTGTGATTGTACCACGATTAGGTTAATAAAGAGTAAGACGTGAAAAGTAACGAGTAACGAGAAAATCTTAAAATACTTTACTCGTCACTTGTTACTCGTTACTAATGACTATACACTTCTGTTAAGCCACACTTTATACAGCGATATTTTATCTCTTGTGTTCCACTGCACCCATGGCTTTTAAGCATTTCTTCTTTTATGGGTGTTGTGTGAAATGTAACTTTGCGTACCTCATCATAAAATGAAGTTGGCGTTGCACCACACGAAGGGCAAATGCCATTTTTGAGTTTGTTTAGTCGGTTGTTTTTTTGATTTAAGTATAAAGGAACGGCAAAAATTGCCATAAGAAAAAGTAGGAGTAAAAAAATGAGAGTTTGCATGAAGCAGAGTAAATTACTCTACTTCAGCGTCGATAACATCGTCATCGTCTTTTTTTGCTTTTTGGTTAGGTTGTGCTTGTTGTTCACCTTGCGCACCCTCTTTTTTGTACATTGCTTCGGCAAGTTTATGACTGACTTCTGTTAATTTTTTAACTTTTTCTTCAATTTGTTCTTTAGAAGCATTGTCATCTTTTAACACTTCTTCAAGTGCTGCTGCCGCATCAATAATGGCTTGTTTTTCTTCTTCTGAAACGGCATTTTCATTCTCTTCTAACGTTTTTCTTGTTGAGTGTAATAAAGCGTCTGCTTGGTTTCTTACTTCAATAACCGCTTTTTTCTTCGCATCGGCTTCTTTATTGGCTTCTGCTTCTTGAATCATTTTTTCAATTTCATCATCACTTAATCCAGAACTTCCAGAAATCGTAATTTTGTTCTCTTTACCTGTTCCTTTATCTTTTGCACTAACATTTAAAACCCCATTGGCATCGATGTCAAAAGTAACTTCAATTTGAGGAACGCCTCTTGGTGCTGCTGGAATATCAGAAAGTTCAAACATACCTAACGATTTGTTGTCTCGTGCAAACTCTCGTTCACCTTGTGTAACATGGATAGAAACAGCCGGTTGATTGTCTTCTGCGGTACTAAAAGTTTGTGATTTTTTAACCGGAATAGTTGTTCCTTTTTCGATTAACTTTGTCATAACTCCACCTAAAGTTTCAATTCCTAAACTTAATGGTGTAACGTCAAGTAAAAGAACATCTTTAACATCACCTTTTAAAACTCCCGCTTGAACAGCAGCTCCCGCAGCAACGACTTCATCAGGGTTAACCCCTTTATTTAAATCTTTTCCAAAGAACTCTTTAACCACTTTGTTGGCTTTTGGTAATCTTGTACTTCCGCCTACCATGATAATTTCTTGGATTTCATCTTTACTTAATCCGGCATCTTTAAGTGCTGTTTTAATGTGCTGTAATGTTTCATTGATTAAATGCTCTGTCATAGACTCAAATTTTGCTCGTGTTAATGATTTAACTAAGTGAACAGGACCTGCATTTCCCATAGAGATAAAAGGCAAGTTGATTTCTGTTGATTCAGCTGATGAAAGCTCTTTTTTAGCGTTTTCTGCTGCATCTTTTAATCTTTGAAGTGCCATTTTATCGTTTTTGATATCAAATCCATTTTCATCTTTGAACTCTTTTGCTAACCAATCAATGATTGCATTGTCGAAGTCATCTCCCCCTAAGAAGGCGTTTCCATCAGTTGAAAGTACTTCAAATGTACCATCACCGATTTCTAAAACCGTAACGTCAAACGTTCCTCCCCCTAAATCGTAAACAAGAACTTTCTCTTCACCTTTTTTATCTAAACCATATGCCAATGATGCCGCTGTTGGCTCATTGATGATTCTTAATACGTTAAGACCTGCAATCGTTCCAGCTTCTTGAGTCGCTTTTCTTTGTGCATCGTTGAAGTATGCAGGAACTGTAATAACCGCATCCGTTACTGTTTGCCCTAAATACTCTTCTGCATCTGTTTTTAGTTTTCCTAAAATTTTTGCCGAAATTTCTTGAGGTGTATATACTTTATCTGCGATTTCAACTGCAGCCGCACCGTTTCGATTGACGATTTTATACCCTACTTTGTGTTGTGCTTCTTGAGCATTTTTTTCATCCATCATTAAACCCATAATTCGTTTAATCGAATAAATGGTTTTTTCTGGATTGGTAATGGCTTGTCGTTTTGCAGGATCTCCTACTAAAACTTCACCTTTATCTGTAAACGCCACAATAGAAGGCGTTGTGTTTTTTCCCTCTTTGTTAGGAATAATTTTTGCTTCTCCACCCTCGTAAACTGCCATACAAGAGTTTGTTGTTCCTAAATCTATACCAATAACTTTACTCATTTTTTTATCCTTACTTTTATTTTTTTATCAAATTTTGAATTCATCCATAGTTTAATGACATCACGGTCAGTGGTGCGTGGCACCAAGTAAAAAGTAAGAAGTAAGTGGTAAGAAGTAAGAAAAATTCCCTCTTACTAGTCACTACTCACTTTTTACTATTCACTTCTTACCCTATTTGTAAAAAATCCTATTTTTTACAAATAGAAACCATCGCTGGTCGCAACAATCTCTCTTTATACTTGTACCCTTTTTGAAGTTCTTGAACAATTTGTCCGTCTTCATGTTCAGCACTGTCCACTTGCATGACGGCATCATGGAAGTTGGGATCAAACTCACCGTCAGTTTCAACAACACTGATATCGTGTTTTTCAAATGCGCTGTTAAAATTTTTAATGGTCAATTCAATGCCCTCTTTAAGTTTTTCCAACAATTCATCTGCCCCTAGATCGGCTTGTGCTGATTTTAACGCCATTTGCAAAGAATCAATGGGTGCCAATAAATCTCGCGCAAATTTTTCACTGGCGTAATCTATGGCTTGATATTTCTCTTTTTCAAGTCGTTTTTTAATGTTTTCAAAATCAGCATGAACTCTTAAGTACTTATCTTCACTTTGCTTCAATTGCTCTTGAAGTTGAGCTATTTGCTCCTGTGGCGTTGGCTCTTTAGACTCTTGAGTCTCTTCACACTTCTCTTTTTCACACTCACTGTTATTGACTGTTTCTTCAACCATTTCTTGTTCTATTTGTTCATTTTTGTTTTCGCTCAAAATATTCTCCTAAAATTTATACTATACTAATTTGATTGTAAAAATATTCATAGTCTTTACTTAATTCACCGACTACAAACAGTTTTGACTCATTGCCTTGAATAATACAATTGTGTGCAATGCCAATATACTCTGAAGGGAATAACTCTTCAAAATACAATCCTTCATTGCATTTTTCAACAATTTTTCCACTCAAAAACAGATTAATGGAAGCATCGTCAAAATTATAATGTAAACAAAGGCTCAAAAACTCTTTTATATTGTATATATGAAAATCTCTGCTTTGTAAAAAAGTATTCACTTTTTCATAAATCTCATACGCCCCAACTTGCTTTGATATGTTCATAATATGCACAATTTCAAAGCCAATCATCTCACTTAAAAAACGATACAAGGCATCGGAGTATTTCACAATAATGGGAAACGTTGAAAACTCCAATATCATATATTTTTTTTCAACTTCAATGATTTGTTGCAAAACATCGGAAGTCTCTTTTTTCACAAAAACAGTCAAACCAATTTTTTGTGCTAAATTCTCGACAGCTTGTATGTCAATCAATGAAAGCTTAAAATCAAGCTTACTTTGCCAATACTGTTTTAATGCTTCCGTTGTTGGCGTTCGCCCGCTGCTGACATGCTCTTGTGCCAAAAAACCTTCATCGCCCAATTTTTTAAAATACCCACGAATCGTCGCAGGTGAATAAGTAATATCGTACATCGATTTTAACTGACTTGACCCAATAGGCTCAAGATGTTCAATGTACGCTTTAATAATTGATTCTAATAAAAACTCTTTTTTATTGATCATTTTGACTACTTTGGTTTATTATTTAGCACTTAAACTCTTAAACTGCTAAATAATTATAGCAAATTGAGTCATACTTTGTCAAGTACTTTTTTAGCAACTTACGAGGAAAAGTGCTAAATTGATTTAGGTCATAGATAAAAAGTCAATATTTATTTACCATAACATATGAAAAAGTTTTTAGAACAATTTAAAAAGACCAACACCGAAAAACTTGATATTACCAACTTAATTTGGTCATGGATAGGTTCATTTTTGGGTATTCTTACTATCTCTTTTATTCATTATGATATGCTCAAAGGTACAGATTTAAGCCTTGTTATTGGCTCATTTGGTGCCAGTGCTGTTTTGATTTATGGAGCCATTCACTCACCCTTAGCACAACCCAGAAACCTCATAGGCGGACATATTTTAAGTGCCATTGTCGGTGTGGCTTCTTTTAAACTTTTTGGTGAAACCATCTGGTTTTGTTCGGCTTTTGCGGTTGCAACTTCTATTTTAGTTATGCAACTCACCCTAACCTTACACCCACCAGGTGGAGCCACGTCACTTATTGCTGTGATTGGAAGTGAACAAATCCACAACTTAGGTTTTTTATATGTCCTAGTTCCTGTCGCAAGTGGTGCTTTTATTTTGTTCATCATCGCCATTTTTGTCAATAACATTCCCAATAATCGACACTATCCTAATAACATCAATGAAATACGCTTTTTTAGGAATTTTTTTAAAAAGAATTAAACTCATTGTTCTGTATTTTTATACATTAAGGGTAGCACTAAAAATTAGAATTTGACTTTTGCATTCACATGTGCTATCATTTTGGTATGAATGTCGTAATAGATTGTAATATTTTTATATCAGCTGTTTTGTCTGAAAATGGTTTAGCCATTGAAGTTCTTAAAAAAGCGTTACAAAAAGAGATTACTCCCTATTTTGGAGAAAAGTTATTTTGTGAATATGAAGATGTTTTACATCGAAAACATATTACTTCAGTGTCCAAATTGACCAATAAAGAAATAAGTGATTTGTTTGATGCACTTTTAAGTGTCTCTAAATGGACAGATACTTATTATTTGTGGAGACCCAATTTAAAAGATGAAGCAGACAATCATTTGGTTGAATTAGCAGTGGCTTCAAACAGTGAATATATTATTACACACAACAAAAAAGATTTTATTAACAGTGAATTAAAATTTGATTTTGAAATTGTCAATGCAAAAGAGTTTTTACAAAAGGAGTTTACCCTATGAGTGCTGTAACATTTAGATTACCAGATAATAAATATGAAAGATTAAAAAAATTAGCTAAAAGCCAAAATATTAGCGTGAATCGCTTACTTGATGAATTATCCACGATGGCTTTGGCGTCATATGATGCCAAGATTAGATTTGAATCAAGAGCATCAAAAGGAGACAGACAAAGAGGTTTAGAGATTTTAGATAAATTAAAAGTATGAATATCTCTTTTAAATCAACTCTACAAAATCTCTTTTTACTCCACATCAACATCCCAAATAACAGAAACCCCATATTCTCTATTTAAAGTAATATACTTCTGATAAGTAACTTTCTCTTTATACTTCTTTGAATGAAACGTCACGACCACATCTTCACCATTTAACAGTGCTTTAACTTCTTTTTGTTTTAAATACTTCCCATATTTTCGCAAACTGTTTTGCCAAATTCTAAAATCGCAAGTTGAATCAGAAGTGAGTTCAAAGAGTTCTCCGTCTTCGGTTCTCCAGTTGGCATTACAACACGCATAAAGTTCGACTTTTTTGCCATTAATCTCTTTTTTTCGTACTTCTATTTGACCGTTTTCACAATACGGGCATTTGCCTAAAATCAATTGTATGCCTTAAAGTGATGTTTGTTGATATGAACAAAAATGGCAATGGCAATTAACGCAAAAATAAACATCACAATCGTGCTGTTCCAGCCCAAATGTTCATACACTAGCGATGGCACAATTGAACCTACCGCTCCACCAATATAATAAAAGGTTAAATACATCCCTGAAGTGAGTGATTTTTGCGATTCTCTCATGGAGTTAGCTAATCTTGTGGAGACCGTATGCACCGTAAACATACCAAAACACAACACAAATACCACAGCAAAGATAAACCAAATATTGCTGTTAAAAAAGAGTATCATAGAAACCCAAAGCACCCATAAGCCAAACATAATCGTACGCAACTCTTTTTTGAAGATATGAATAATTTTATGAATCATCAAAGAGACCACAATGCCCACACCATAGCCTAAATAGAGTAATCCAATGTGCGTTTCGGTCACATCAGAGAACTGCTCTTTGATACGAAAGGGCAATACATTTAAAAATCCTGCAAAAACAAAAAAGACCGTAAACATCAGCATATATATCACCACAAATCGTTTGTCTTTTAATATCATCAACGCATCGTTTATTTTGGCTTTGGTCAGTTTAGCTTCTCCTTCAAATTGAAGTTTCGCAATAAAAAACAACCCCAAAAGCAGTGCTACTGAAAGCGAAAAGAAAACATATCTCCATCCTAATTGTGTGGCAATAAAGCCCGACATGACTCGACCAATTAATCCCCCAAAAACCGTAGCTGCCACATAAAACGACATATTACGTTTGATGTTTTGTTTATCTGAGGCTAGAATACTCATACACGCTGTTAAAATAGCTGGTATTACCACCGCTTCACACGTTCGTAAAAATAAAAAAAGCTCATAGCTGTTTGAAAATCCCAAAAAGATATTGGTGATACTTAACAAAATTGAGGCAACTACTAACACTTTTTTTGCATTAACTCGTTGCAGTATATAGCCATAAATAATGGGAGCAATGGCTAAAAAAAGCATAATGACGGCTGTAAAAGAGGAGGCTTTTGTAACAGAGACGTCAAACTCTTGCGACAACAAGGGTTGCAAAGGTTGTGTGGCATACATAACAGATAATAAAATAATAATCGTATACACTACGATGAAAAAATCTGATCTTTTCATCTTAGAATTGTATGACTCCCATTTCATTGAGCATCACTAAAAATATGGCTAAAGGAGCGACAAATCGCATGATAAACAACCACACTTGATACAAGTTTTCACCAATATAAGGAACCAACGCTTTTCTTGAAACCTCTTTGTCCATAATATAGCCTACAAAAATAGCCACTAAGATTCCCCCTAAAGGCATTAAAATAGCCGCACTGATAAAATCGAACCAATCAAAAACATTTTTAGACCCAAAGGTCAAAAGAGCAGAAAATTCCGTAGTATTTGAAAGCAATGCAAATAATCCCACCACATAAAAAATGAGTGCCACACTGTAGGTGGCTTTTTTTCGTTTCATCTTTTTACGTTCGACTAAATACATAACGGTAGGTTCAAGAACCGAAACAGCTGACGTAACAGCAGCAAATGCCAACGCCGTAAAAAAAGCCACAGCCAAAAAGATTCCCATGCTTCCCATTTCAAAAAAAACAGCAGGTAAGGTAATAAAAACCAAACCTGCACCTTTGCCGGGTTCTTGTCCAGCACTGAATAGAATTGAGAAAATAATCAATCCAGAAACAATGGCAATCAGCGTATCCATAATCACAATGGTAATAGAGGCTTTAACAATATTAACTCCTTTATCCAATGAAGCCGCATACGTTACAATCGTAACCATTCCTAAAGAAAGCGTAAAAAAAGCGTGTCCCACTGCTAAAATAAGAGAACTGGAATCAAATTTGTCAAAATCAGGAGAAAACATAAAAGAGAGTGCTTTAGAGAAGCCTTCTAATTGAACGGAATAGATCAATAAAATGGCTAAAATAACAATCAATGTGGGCATTAAAATATTATTAAGCGTTTCGATTCCTTTTTTTACCCCACGAGAAATGGTATAAGCAATGACAAAAAAAGCCAACGTATAATAAAAAATTTGTGTGCCAATATCTTTTTGCAATAAATTCATAAAGTGATTTTCCGCTTCTTGAACACTGCTTGGCAATGCCGTTGCTGCAACAACAACATAGTGAAAAATCCAACCAACAACCACCGCATAAAATGAAAGAATCAAAACTCCTGTTAAAAAAGTGAAGCCTGAATATTTCCAATATTTATATTTCTTAGGAGAAAGGGTTTCAAAGGTACTCACGGCATCTTTATGGGCATTACTTCCCAATAAAACTTCGCCAATAAATACCGACATCCCTATGAAAACAACGGTTGCTAAATAAATTAGGACAAAAACACCGCCACCATTTTCACCTGTAATATAAGGAAATTTCCAAATATTTCCAAGTCCTACGGCACTTCCCGCCGCAGCTAAAATAAATCCTATTCGAGTAAATCGATTGGTGTGCATCATGCTTCCTTTAATAAATCACTTTGGCTAAATACAACCCAAACCCATCAACGGGTTTAAAGTGGATTCGCTTTTTTTTCTCCAACTGCTCTTGTAACTCTTTTATGGTACGTTTTCCTGAAGAAATATCCAATAAAAAGCCAACCATCAACCTAATTTGAGAACGTAAATAGGAGTTGGCTTTAAATTTAAAAATATAGTTCTCTTTATAGGCATAAAACTTTGCTTCAAAAATCTCTTTAAAAAAACGGTGCTTATCGCTGCCCATTTTATGAAAGTATTCAAAATCATGGATCCCCACAAAACACTCTATGGCTTCTTGAATTTTTTTGACATCAATTTTTTCAACATACGTTACATATCGTGCATTAAAAGGGGTAATGGGTTTTTGAGTGATGATATAACGATATACTCTTTTTTTGGCACTGAATCTGGCATGAAAATCCAAAGGCACTTCTTGGGTTTTTAACACTCGAATACTTAAAGGCAAATGATGATTTAAAAGGTTTTTAAGACGCGTTGGGTTGCTTAAGTGTTGGGGTAATTGTACGTTAAAGACTTGTCCTGTGGCATGAACTCCTTTATCCGTACGTCCACTTAAAATAATTTTTGCGTCAACATTTAAACGTCTGAATGCTTCAATCAAATAATCTTCTACGGCATTTTTTTCAGGCTGAGTTTGAGAGCCATTAAATTCAAAACCATCATAAGCAATCGTGATTTTCATATTCATCAATAAACCCGTTGAATCTTTTTTTGATACACAACATAACAGATAAGTAACCACACTAAAGGAATCGCATAAAGCGCATGCCAAAAGATATGTTTAACGGCATAATCGGTAATAAGATAAAAAACAACAATACTCATAACACTTAAGCCCACACTTCTGTTTTTTTCATATCGAGGATTATAATAACCAAAAGCAATCACTAAAAAAAGGGAAATAAGAGGGAAAAAAGAGATAAGGATATAAAAAGTAAATTTATCCACTTGAGAATTGGCATAAAGATGTCTTGTCCAATACTCCCAAGAGGTGGTAAAGTGTTCAGACTCTTTATTGGAAATGCTTTCATTGATTAACATCGTTTTAAAATCCACTTGATTGATTTCATTGGCTTTGATGTTAAAAAGTTTGCCATCGCTTAACTCAAAACTCAATTGTGAGTTGTGGTTGTTAAGTGTGGCGCTTTTTGAAATAATAAACTCATCGGTGGTACTGTTGGTTTTAAAGAGTTTAACTTCGTCATACACTTTATCTTTTTTATTGTCAATATAAATCATCCACTCACCAAACTTTTGTCCGTATTCAGAAGATTTGATATTAAAATTGGCTTCTCTTTTTTTAAAATCAAGCATTTCATTGGTTAAAAATTTTGTTTTTGGAATAAGCCCTAAAGAGACAATAATCAATGAAATTGATAAAATAAGGGTCACGGGGAAAAATATTTTTAAAATTTTAATTGGATTTAATCCAAAAGAGGTAATAACAATAAGTTCATATTCACTCGAAAGTTTGCCCAAAGCAATAACCAATGCAATAAAAAAGGAAATGGGCAAGGTATAAAACAAAATATTGGGTACACTGTACAAATACAGAGTAAACAGTTCAAATACATTCATCGTAATTACAGAGGTTAACGCTGCAATTCGTACTAAAAATATAATGGAAGTGATAAAAAAAAGTCCAAAAAAAATAGGAAAAAAAGACAAAGACAATTGTGAATAGATGTATTGATTTAATTTCAATGAAAAACCTTTGATAATGCAAAAATATACTCCACACCCAATCCCAACGATAAAAAAGGAATAAACGGTGTTTCATGTTGTTTTTTAACCACTTTGTTATACAACGCGGGTATTATAGCAAAAAGTGAAGCCAAAAATATAGCCACCAATGCCCCTTGTACTCCTAAAAGTGCTGCCATAACCGCTATAATAGGGATATCTCCTTCCCCTAAAGCCGTTTGATTTTTTAAGGCTTCATCTTTAAGGATTCGACTTTTAATGTTTTGAATATAAAAATTAAGCACAAAAACGAGTAATACAACTGCACCACTTAAGATAAATGCCGATTTTAATTGCTCCAAAAGAGGCAAAGAAGGGATACAAAAAACCGAAAATAGCAGACTCAATAACAAATAATCGGGCACTGCATGATATTTTAAATCAATAAAACTCAACACAATTAAAAGATAAAAAAGGGCACAGACCGCTAAAAAATCATACGAAAAGCCCCATTTCAAAAATAGAACTAACGTCAAAAAAGCGGTTAAAAGTTCAACCACAACATAGTGCCAATTGATTTTCTCACCACACGAAGCACACTTAGCTTTTAATACCACATAAGAAAGAACGGGAATATTGTGATACCATGACAGCTTTGTTGAGCAATGAGGACACGAAGATGACGTTAGAAGAGATTGTTTTAGTGGCAATCTTACGATTAACACATTTAAAAAAGAGCCCCAACACAGCCCAAAGATAAACACAAAAACAGTTTGACTATACGCTTCCAAATCGCCGTTCTCTTTTTATAAAGTCATCAATAATATCATCCAAATCGTATGAAGTAAACTCTGGCCAATATTTTTGTACAAAAAACAGTTCAGCATAGGCACTTTGCCACAATAAGAAGTTTGAAAGTCGTACTTCTCCACTCGTACGTATCAAAATATCCACATCGGGAATATGCGCGGTATCTAAGCATGAATTGATGTTCTCTTCATTGACTGCTAAGTTTTGAACAACAAGTTTTTGAACCGCTCGAGTAATTTCATTGCGGCTGCCATAATTCAATGCCAATATTTGAGTCAGCCCTGTGCATTTGGCGGTTTTTTCTTGGGTTAAGGTAATTCGTTTTTGCAGCGCATTAGAAAATTTTGAAATATCTCCAATGGCTTGAAACCGAACATTGTTTTGTAAATAGACCTCCAATTCATTGGTCAAATACTTTTCCAATAGTTTCATTAAAAACTCAATTTCAAGCTTAGGACGGCTCCAATTCTCTGTGGAAAAAGCGTAAAGTGTTAAAAATTCAACACCCAATTTTCCACAATGTGTGGTAATGTCTCGTACAACTTTTGCTCCCTCTTCATGCCCTGCTGTTCGTTTTAAGCCTCGTTGTTTTGCCCAACGACCATTGCCATCCATTATAATAGCAATGTGCATAGGAAAATTATTGTTCATTAAACACTTCTTGTAATTGATTTAACAAATTTAAGGAAAGTGTCAATTTATCCCCTTCAAAACTCACTGTTTTTTCTTGATTTTTTAAAAAAAGTTCAATGGTGTTATAATCTGACCCAAAAGGGTTATCTTGGCTTAAAATATTTAAGCATACCCCATCTAAGCTCTTTTTATCCAACATATTTTTGGCATTATTTGAAGCAACCAAAGCGTCTATTTCTGCTTTAAATCCAATACTAATAATCCCTTGTTTATCTAAAGAGTGTACAATGTCCATATTTTGTTTGAGTTCCAAATTCCATGAACTGCCCAACAACTCTTTTTTGAGTTTTCCCTCTTGTGTCAAAGCAGGAAGATAATCACTCACCGCAGCTGCCATAAACAAATAAGGAGTTTTTTGAATTAACGTGGGGTTGGAGTCATCCATGAGTGTGGCGGAACTTATTTTGCCTTTTTTTGCCACTCTTAAAGCATCTTGCAAATATTCAAACATTTCCATACTGCTTTGCACTTCAATGACATGAATGGCTTTGGGTAAATTTTCATGCCCACGAGTAGTAACCAAACAAACATCTGCTCCTTTTAAATACAATGCCAATGCCAAAGAAGATGCCATTTTACCACTGGAAAAGTTGCTTAAATATCGTACATCATCAATCTTTTCAACCGTACCACCACCGCTTAGCACCACTTTTCTGTTTTCCCAATAGGACTCTTTAAGTAACTCTTGTGCCGTGGCATAAAAAACATCTTCCACTTCGCTCATAGCTCCATTACCCACATCTCGACACGCTAACTCTTTTGAAACGGGTTCTATGATTTTATAATTGCACAGTTTAAGCATTTTTAAACTGGCTTGTGTAATGGGATTGTTAAGCATATTGGTATTAGCAGCAGGACAAAGCAGTTTAACTCGTGGGTAGGCAAGTGCGGTTTGAGTGAGCAAATTATCAGCAATGCCATGAGAGAGTTTATTGATTGTATTGGCACTGGCAGGGGCAAGCACAAAAATATCTGCCCATTTGCCTATGGCAATATGATTATACACACTTTGCTTGTCCCAACATTCGCTTTGTTCCTCTAAAACACTGCTTTGAGAAATGGTTTCAAAGGTTAAAGGGGCAATAAACTTTTTGGCACTTTGCGTCATTATGACCTTAACATTTGCTCCTGCTTTAATATAGAGTCGTATAAGTTCAAGCGTTTTATAAATGGCAATAGAACCCGTAACTCCCACCAAAATGTTTTTGTTTAAAAGAAGAGTTTCATTCACTGTTTGTCTCCAAAGAGTTTGTAAAAATACCCCGCAATCACTTTTAAAGGAGCGCGAGTAATGGCAAGTGATCCTTTGGAAATATTTTTTGTAATGGTACTTCCTGCTGCAATAATCACATCGTCTTCAATTTTTACAGGGGCAACCAATTGTGTATCACTTCCTATGAACACATTTTTGCCAATAAGGGTTTGATGTTTTTTAACTCCGTCATAATTGCACGTAATGGTACCGCACCCAATGTTCGTACCTTCATCAATCGTACAATCCCCTAAGTAGCTTAAATGCCCTGCTTTAACCCCATTTAAAATCGCTTTTTTGGTCTCAACAAAATTGCCAATATGTGTCTCATACAGTTCACTTAAAGGACGTATTCGTGCCATGGGTCCTACATCACTGTTTTGAATAATCGCATCTTCAACAACACTGTTTGTTTTAATGTGAGCATTAATTATTTTTGAATTTCCTAATAGAGTGACCCCGTTTTCTAAAATTGATTCACCGCTTATTTCAACGCCCTCTTCAATATAAATCGTATCGGGCAATCGCATAATAACCCCTGCTTTTAAAAACTCTTTTTTTATTCGGTTTTGGTGTATGACTTCAGCTTCGGCTAATTCAACTTTTGAATTGACCCCTTTAAAGTTTTCAACCTCAACGGTTAATGGTATTAATACTTTTCCCTCTTGAATTGCCATTTCAACCAAGTCAGTGATGTAATACTCTTTTTGAGCATTATTATTACTGAGTTTGGGCAAATTCTCACGTAAAAAAGAGGTCTCAAACTGATAGATACCTGCGTTGGCCGTTGTGATGTTAAGTTCCGTTTCATTGGCATCTTTTTGTTCAATAATTTTTTCAACTCTGCCATTTTTGATCAAAACTCTTCCATAACCATCCGCATTTTGTAGTTCTAAGACCGACATAACAATTGTCGCATCTTTATGGTCAAATTTCTCCAACTCTTGTGCTTGAATTAAGGGCATATCTCCGTTTAATACCAAAGTTTTTTCATATTTTGGTGTTATTCCCATAACCGCTCCGCCTGTTCCAGGAAAATTGTTATGGTCTTGAATAACAAAGTGAACATGGGAAAAATATTTTTCCATCTCTTGCTGAACTTTTTGGGCTTGATGAAACAGTACAACCGTAATATCATCACTGAGTTTTGATGCCTCTTTAATGGAGTAATACAACATGGGTTTACCTGAAATCTTATGCAATACTTTGGGCGTATTGGATTTCATTCGCGTTCCTGCACCAGCGGCTAAAATAATAATTGACAGATTTTTTTTCATTGACATCCTATTTTATACTAAACGTATCTCTTTTTTTAAATTATTAATCACTTCTAAAACGGCTTTTCTCATTTTATCATCGGTAATATCCCCTTGAAGCAGTTTGTCCAAATTGCTCTCATTTTTTAAAAAGAATTGTGTCACCGTTTTACTTTTTTTGTTTTTATTATACATTAAAACACCATAAGAAATTAACACTTGAACCAATTTAATGTGTCCCAAAATCGCTGCATAATTCAAAAGCGTGTACCCCGCACCATCGGGTTCATTGATATTGGCTCCATTGGCAATAAGCAATCGAGCAATTCGTGTATTGCCTTTCCATTGGGTGTGATGCAAGGCGGTTCTGCCTTGATTGTCTTTGATTCCAATATCCACTTTTTTGGATAAGATAAGCTTTTCAACCACATCCAAATCATCAGCAATCACTGCTTTATGAAGTACCGTTCGTCCATTTTTATCCAAAGCATTGATGTTGACACGATATTTTAATAAAAAGGTGAGTCGCTCAAAAAAATCTTCTCGTTGTTTGCCATTAGTTAACGTCATGCCCTCTTCAATTAGGACACTTAAAGGGGTTTGTCCCTTATTATTAATCAAATTAATGTCAATATCATTATTGATAAAAAGTTTCAACAGTTCATTGTTGTTATGATGAATCAGTTCAAAAATAATTGTTTCTCCGTTACTTTTTGCCCGATTTATTTTAGGTTTATACGCCAAAAGTCGTCGTAAAAGTTCAAAGTAATTGGCTTGTTGTTTAATATCATAAAAACGTCGATGTCGTGGTTTTTTTCCATTTTGTTGTATTAAAATCAATTCCACTAAATCATCAATAATGGTTCTTTCTTCATTGTCTTTATGATCAATATCTGCCCCTTTTTTAATCAAATATTCAATCATATCCAGTGCATTTAGCCCATCAAAAATAGCATCAAACAAAATAGTACGCCCATCATAATCAGCCACATCCACATTGGCACCGGCTTGAATTAAAAACTCTATGGCTTCGTAATCTTTTTTTAACACCTCTTTATATAAAACCGTTTTTCCTTCTTTATTGGGTCGATTAATTCTTAAGTCATGTTCAATGAGGACAGAAGTCAGTTTTAAATAGTTTCTCTCAAAATTAACCAAACGATATTTACTCGTAACATCATCAATAGGATGTTTGCATATCTCTAAAAGTTTTAAAATCTCATCTAAAATCGTAAAACCTGCTTTATCTTCTTGTTCTAAATTGATGCCCTTTTTAAGCAACATTTCAATCACTTGAATATTTTGAGCCCCTAAAATAACGGCATTAAACAGAACATTTTGCTCATGCAAATCCAAAATATTAATGTCTGCCCCATAAGAAATCAACCATTTCGCAATCGTATCATCCTCTTTTAGAACAGCATAAAACAGCGCACTTCTTCCATATATATCAACACTGTTTAACTCCTCTTCATCAAACTCATGGATAACCTCTTTAATGATTTCTAAATTACCTCCCTCAATGGCATCAAACAAAACATTTTTCAAATACAAATCTTTGTGATATAAATTGGGTTGTCGAATCATTAAGAGTTTAAAGGCTTTGGCATTGCCCTCAAGAGCTAAATCTTGCATAATGGTACGTTTGGATTTATTGACATAATTAATATTCGCGCCATGTTCAAGTAAAAAACGAATCATCATACCATCATCGATATTGATGGCTTCATTTAAAACGGTTTTCCCATAGTTGTCTTCTGCATTAATATTCAAACCTTGTTTAAGCAGACACTTGACCGATTCAATTTTTCTTTTTTTAACCAAATCAAAAAGAAGCGTTTTGCCTCTTTCATCAATAATATTGATATTGAGTTCTTTATTTTTGAGAAGTTTTAAAACTTTTTTTTCGTCAAATACATTTTGATGCAACTCTTTAATTAACTCTTTGTATAAAGCATCATTGGAGAGTTTAGATTTGATTAATCTCAACATATTCTTTCCTTATAAATCAACATCACTGCGACCTTGTACGAATACTTCGTCTTTTTCGCTTTCCTTCTTTTTTCTCAAATTCTCTTTTTGATGCATTGAAACCTCTTTTTTTGTACTCATTCATAGGGGTCTCTTCTTGAAATTTAATATTACTTTTTAATGAGTTTTCAATAAATAAATTCAATGAATTTCGCATCATAGAAGCTTTAATGCCATCACAAAAAAGAGAAGGTAACTTATAAGAAAGCCATAAATACAAAGAAATCTTTTTGACTTCATCTTCCACTTGCAATAAATCTTTTTGTGTTTTGGCTACTTTAGGAACGGTAATTGAGGGTTTATATCGCACAATTTTATTTTTTAAAACAGCTGCCACATACGCTTCATAGGCTTGTTTAATAATCATTGATTTGGTTGTAATAGGAGCTTGTGCGAGCATATACTTATCGCTAAGTTTCAAATCTTTATGATCTATAATTAACGAAGCTTCAATCATTGAAGAGATATTTGATGCAACAAAAGGACCACTAAAACTCATGTTATCTTTAAAAAATTTTAAAATCTTTGTTAAACTTTTGGTTTGTAAATGGGATGCAATCGCTTCAATTTGTTCATTGGAAGCTTTAACATTAAAAGGGGGTTTAATGGTTTTGACAGGCGTATTAAAAAGTTCATGTACGTGTTGAAGTGTTTTTTTATTTGTAGCACCAATAAAGCCTTTTTCGTGATGCCCATAACGTCCTGCTCGTCCTGCAATTTGGATAATCTCATTGGGAGAAATCAATCGTCTTTGAACCCCATCAAACTTCTCACACGTCGTAAATAAAATGGTTTTAATGGGTAAATTTAAACCCATAGCAATAGCATCGGTGGCGATTAGAATATCGCTTTCTTTATGCCTAAAACGTCGTGCTTCATCGCGCCTGACTTCGGGAGAGAGGTTACCATAAATAACAGAGACTTTATGATATTTTTGCAGTTTTTGTTTATACAGCAACACCTCTTTACGACTGAAAGCAATCAGTGCGGTTCCTGCTTGTAAATCGCGTAAATTTATGGGTTTATCCAGCAATTCCAATGGGTTTTTGCGTTTAAATCGTACGATTTCTAACTCTTCATTTAAGTAGGACGCTATTTTTTTTATGGCATCAAGTGCATTAACACTGCCTGTCATAATCACTTTTTTTGCAGGCGTTCCAATAATAGCATTCACCCACGCCCAACCTCGGTCAATATCTTCAAGCATTTGAACTTCATCAATAACCGCTACATCAACATCCATATTGAAATCCACCATCTCTATGGTTGAACAGACATATGCGGCATCTTCATCTAAGATTTGCTCTTCTCCTGTGATTAAAGTGGCATTGATATTCTCTTTTTTTAAACTCTCATATCCTTCAAGAGCTAACAATCGTAAAGGAGCTAAATAGATTCCACAATCAGCCTTTTTAAGTTCACTCATTGCATTATAGGTTTTGCCACTGTTCGTAGGTCCTACAAAAAAATACAATTTTCTGTTCAGGCTTCGTGCAAGGGGATAAAGCTCTTTTAAATCACAATTTAAAAGTTCGTGAAGTTTTTCTTGCCAATTTTTACTCAATGTGTTTTCTCTTTTATATATAATGAATGGATTTTATCATAAAATATTTAATCTGTAATTATAGGAATAGTATGAACTGCGATGAAATCTACGACCAAGCCCTCGGAAAATATCAACACAAAGAGTATGATGCCAGTATTAAACTCTTAAATGAGATTCTGCAAGAAAATGAGAATCATCACCACTCTTGGCATCTTTTAGGTCATATCTTTTTTGATTTAAACGATTTACAAAGTGCCAAAGAGTTTTTTTTGGTTGCTATTAATAAAAAACAAGATTTTTTTGATGCTTATTATATGTTGGGTAATGTTTTATTTAAAGCCGAATTATTTCAAGATGCTTTAAATATTTGGATTGAAGGTTCTCAATACAATCCTTATTTTGCTCTAAATTTTGCCAACATTGCTATTGCTTATGATCGGTTAGAACAAAAAGAACACTCTATTTTTTATGCTCAAAAAGCACTCACTTTAGATAAAAATTGTCTGGAAGCTCTTTTTTGTCTTGCAAAAATTTATCAAGCAAAAATGGATTTAGAGCAAACCCAATTTTACTTGAAAAAAGTCATTGAACTGCAACCCAATAATACATTGGCACATTTTGATTTGGCTTATGTTGAGCTTTCTTTACAAAATTTTAAAGAGGGTTTTAACCATTTTGAGTATCGAAAAAAGATGGAAAATCGAGAAAATGAGTATAACTATTTACCCTTTAAGCCCTATAAAGATGACGAACTAAGTCAAAAGAAATTTCTGCTTTATCATGAACAAGGATTTGGTGATAATATCCAATTTATACGATTTATCAATCAACTTCACTGCAAAGAGTTAAGCGTCGCCATTCAAAATCCATTAAACAGACTTTTTTCTTATAATTTTCCAAAGGTGAACTTTTTGGATGTTATTGACAGTGGCATGAATTTTGATTGCATGGACGCATTGATGAGTCTGCCTTATATCATGCAACTTACTCATGTTTCAAATAATGCTTATTTGGATGTTGATTCAAACGATGTTAAGAGATTTCAACAATCAACTCTTAAAAAGAATAAACTCAATATTGGTTTGGTATGGAAAGGCTCAACTGCTAAAAATGAAAAAGATATCAAATCACTTAAGCTTGAAGAACTTAATCCTATTTTAAATAAAGAGACTTGCAACTTTTACTCTTTACAAATAGAGAATTTTGATGAAATTTCCAACTCTTGTGTTACGAATCTGGGTAAAAACTTCAAAGATTTCTATGATACAGCTGTTGCTTTAAAGAGTTTAGATGTATTCATTGGTGTTGATACTGCTGTTACGCATCTTGCTGGTGCATTAGGGGTTAAAACCTATTTGATTTATTCAACCCATACGATTGATTTTAGATGGATACATGCACAAAATCAATCGGTATGGTATGAAAGTGTTGAAGTCTTTTCAAAAGAAGAAATACCCTTACTGGCACAAAAAATTGACGAACTTACAAAGGATAAAATTTAATGAAGTGTGAATATTTTTCAAAATGTGGAAGTTGTACTTTATATGAATACTCTTACGAAGAACAATTATCACACAAAGTCAAAATAGAAAAAGAGCGATTTAATGCATTTAATATTCCTACGTTTCAAATCATAAAAAGCCAACCCGAACACTTTCGAAGCCGTGCAGAGTTTCGTATTTGGAAAACCTTTGATGAAGAAGAAAACATGACCTTATCGTATGCCATGAATGATTTTAAACGCAATATTATTCAAATTGAAAGGTGTTCAATGGTCAGCCCCAAAATTGCCTCTTTGATGCCTTTATTATTGGAAGCTTTACAAAACGATGACACGCTTAAAGTCAAACTCTTTTCTATAGAGTTTTTAACCTCAAGTGCCGATAAACCTCTAATAACACTGATTTATCATAAAAAACTCGATGCCATATGGCAAGAGAAAGCCAAAGAACTGGAAAAATATTTAAACATAAAAATAATAGGACGTTCAAGAGGACAAAAACTCATCCTAAGTGAAGATTTCATCATCAATGAATTTAACATTCCTGAGCTTCAGCACTCTCTTCGAGAAAAGTCAACATTCAAAATTAAACAATACGAAGGGGGCTTTACCCAACCCAATGAAGAGGTCAATACACAAATGATTGCTTGGGTTTTAACCCATATTAAACAAGGGGGAGATTTATGTGAGCTTTATTGTGGTGGCGGAAATTTTACACTTCCTCTTTCAACAAAATTTAACAAAGTTTTAGCCACAGAAATTTCAAAAACTTCCATTAAGTCAGCCAAAGAGAGTTGTGTTCTCAATAATAGAAATAACATAGAATTTATTCGTATGAGCAGTGAAGAGTTTGTTCAAGCACTCAACGGTGAACGTGAATTTAATCGATTAAAAAATATTAACCTAAATAACTACACCTTTGCACCATCAACCATCAACTATGAGCCATCGACTATTTTTCTTGATCCTCCTCGTGCAGGTTTAGATAAAACAACCCAAAAATTAACACAACAGTTTGAACAAATCATTTATATCTCTTGCAATGCCCAAACGCTTCACAGAGATTTAAGTGAACTTGTCAAAACTCACACAATAAAACACTTTGCTCTTTTTGACCAATTTGCTTACACAAAGCATATTGAGTGTGGTGTTATTTTAGAAAAACAAAAATAAAGAATTGTATAACATTTAAAGCTCTTTGAGTGAACTTTTCTTAAACTTAGCTTTAAGTGTTATTTTTTTTAGAAAAATGTTATATTTCTATGAAAAAAAGACCCTTTTACATTTGACATACTAAGAGAGGATAGGTTAATCTTATATCATAAAATGAAAAAGGGTAAAAGATGAGAATCAATACTAACATTGCATCACTGAATGCACAAGAAGCCAACAGCAATACCAATAAATTGCTGAATAACTCGTTGGAAAAATTAAGCTCAGGTTTACGAATCAACAAAGCTGCAGACGATGCTTCTGGCCTTGCCATTGCAGATAAACTAAGAACACAAGTAACTTCTTTAAATCAAGGAGTTGATAATGGTAATTCTGCCGTTGCTTTATTACAAATTGCAGATAAATCAATGTCAGAACAATCTAAAATTTTAGACACCATTAAAGCAAAACTAATTCAAGCCAATACCGATACAACATCAAGTGCAGGAAGACAAGCCATTGCAAAAGATATTGGTAAGTTATTGGAACAATTAAATAATATTGGTAAACAAACAAACTATAATGGTCGACAACTTATTTCTGGTGCCGATGGAATCACCAGTTCAAGTTCATTAAGTTTCCAAATTGGAGAAAAATCAACTGATATGATTACTGCAACGGCTATCTCTGCTAATACCACCGGACTTGGTTTAACAGGACTTTCATTGGCCGTAACGGGTTCTCCTTTAAATTCAGAGAGTTTAAAAACCAATGCCACTCAATTTCAATCAGTTGTTGATGCAGCTATTACACAGCTTAACGTCTATCGAGCCGATATCGGTTCAACTCAAAATCAAGTTGAATCAGCCGTACGAAACCTTATGACTCAAGCGACAAATGTTAAAGCCGCTGAATCAATTATTCGCGATGTCGATTATGCAGCAGAAAGTGCCAATTTTAACAAACAAAATATTATTGCACAAGCAGGTACCTTTGCAATGAGTCAAGCCAACCAAGTACAACAAAATGTTCTTAGACTACTTCAATAAGTAGTACATTAACTTTATATTTATGGCTAATATTCATCGCCCATTGATGATGAAATACTTACCATAAACAACTCACCCATATTGTTAGCTTTAACAATATGGGTGGCTATATCCCCTTTTTCTCTTTTCCTTTTCTTAAGGTTCAAATCAAAATGATTTGAACCTTTTTTATTGCGTCAATCTCCCTAATATAGGTAATAGTCGCAATATTAATATCTTTTTAACATTTCTTATTTTTCATTTAAATTTAAACTAATATAAAGAATTGGTATGAAATAATTCTTTCCTATAATAGGGGTCGATTGATTGTTACAGATTAAACTCTATGCTTGGTCATTCAAGAATGTTTTGGGTGTAAGTTCGAATGGATTTACAATGTGTCATAAATAAAAAGGATTTATTATGAGAATCAATACAAACGTATCTTCGCTTAATGCGCAAGAAGCTGCCCAAAATACAAACAGATTAATGCAAAACTCGTTGGAAAAATTAAGTACGGGTACAAGAATCAACAAAGCTGCTGACGATGCTTCAGGTTTGGCTATTGCGGATAAACTTAGAACTCAAGCAACTTCAATTAACCAAGGGATTGATAACGGTAATTCAGCGATTGCATTGTTGCAAATTGCGGATAAATCAATGGCTGAACAATCTAAAATTTTAGATACGATTAAAGCCAAATTAATTCAAGCCAACACGGATACTACTTCAAGTGCAGGTAGAGAAGCCATTGCAAAAGATGTCTCTAAATTATTAGAGCAATTAAACAATATTGGTAAACAAACCAACTATAATGGTAGACAATTGATTTCAAATTCAGCTGGTACAGGAAGTGCGAGTGTACACACATTCCAAATTGGTGAGAAATCATCCGATACCATTCAAACGGTAGCCATTTCAGCTAATACGAATGGATTAAAGTTAACCACTTTATCTGGAAATGTAGCAACCGCATCAAGCTTTACAAAAGCACATGCAGAGGCTGCACAATCAGCAGTGAACTCAGCTATTACAAGCTTGAATACCATGAGAGCAGACATCGGGTCTACTCAAAACCAAGTTGAAAGTGCAGTTCGAAACTTAATGACTCAAGCAACTAACGTTAAAGCAGCTGAAGCCATTATTCGAGATGTGGATTATGCAGCTGAAAGTGCAAACTTCAACAAACAAAACATTATTGCACAAGCAGGAACCTATGCCATTTCGCAAGCAAATTCTGCACAGCAAAATGTATTGAGACTTTTACAATAAGTCGTTAAAGTAGCAGTTTTACTGCTACGATATACATTTCTGTGAAAACGTTTTAAGATTATTACAATAATCTTTAACTTCATTCTCTTTTTAAGCCTAAACCCCACAAAAGGGTTTGGGCTTTTTACTTCAAATTAATCTTCAGATAACTCAGACTCTTCTGATTCAGGATCACCTTGAATAATCGCATCATTTACTCCTAAAGCTTCAAGAATTTTCTCTTCAATTTCTTTAGCTATCTCAGGATTATCTTTTAAAAATACTTTTGAATTTTCTCTTCCTTGTCCTACTTTTTGATCTTTATAACTAAACCAAGCTCCTGCTTTATCGATAATATCAAGTTTAACACCATAATCAATAAGCTCACCCGTTTTTGAAATTCCTTCTCCAAACATAATATCAAATTCTGCTTGTTTAAAAGGAGGAGCGACTTTATTTTTTACCACTTTAACTTTAACTCGATTACCAATAGAGTTTTCGCCTTGTTTTAAAGTTGCAATTCGTCGAATATCCAATCTTACAGAAGAGTAAAATTTTAACGCATTTCCACCCGTTGTTGTTTCTGGACTTCCATAACCTGTCATTCCAATTTTCATACGAATTTGATTGATAAAAATAACCGTACAATGCATTTTATTTAAAAGTCCTGTAATTTTTCGAAGAGCTTTACTCATAAGTCTTGCTTGAACTCCCACTTGTTGGTCATCCATATCCCCATCAATTTCTACTTTGGGAGTTAATGCAGCAACAGAATCCACAACAATCAAATCCACTGCACCACTTCGTATGACCGTTTCTAAGATTTCTAACGCTTGTTCTCCATAATCGGGTTGCGAGACCAATAGATTATCAATATCCACTCCTAAGTTTTTTGCATAGACAGTATCAAGTGCATGTTCGGCATCAATAAACGCACACACGCCTCCTGCTCTTTGTGCTTCTGCGATGGCATGAAGGGTTAAAGTTGTTTTCCCAGAACTCTCCGGTCCATAAATCTCAACCACTCTTCCTTTTGGAAGTCCTCCTACCCCTAACGCAACATCAAGGCCCAAAGAACCTGTACTAATGGCCTCAAGAGGTTCAATAACTTTATCTCCCAATCGAATCAAGGTTCCTTTTCCAAACGCTTTGTCGATTTGCTTAATCGCCAGTTCAAGTGATTTTTTTTGATTTTCATTCATGTAATTAGTCCTAATGATTTTATTTTATGTTCGAATTTTAGCAGAATTTTTTTGATTGCTTATTTTTATTGCAAATTGCAATATTTATTGTTGTTCTTCTATTTTTTTTTGAATCTCTTCTATTTTTTCAATGGTTTTAATATGAGCATTGACTCGTTTTTTCATGGTATGTTGTTTAATGTGTTTTGCCAAGATTTTGGTGTATTTTTTATAGTTTCTTGAATCCACTTCAAAAGATGCAAGTTTTTTCTGTATTTTTAAAATATCGTCAGGAATTGAACTCTTTTTATCCATATTTTAACCTTTTATAAAAAAATTGATACAGATATAGTATCTTAAAAATCATATTTAAACAATATATTTGGTATTATATAAGAAATAAACTTACACAACCAAAGGTCATAAATGTTTGACAAAAAGAATATATTAATCACAGGTGGAACTGGCAGTTTTGGTCGAAAATTTACTCAACTGTTACTTCAAAAATATAAACCCAACAAAATTATTATTTTTAGTCGAGATGAACTCAAACAGTATGAAATGGCACAGGAATTTACTGATAAATGTATGCGGTATTTTATTGGTGATGTACGAGATAAAGATCGTTTAAAAAAAGCCTTTAGAGATGTAGATTATGTCATTCATGCAGCTGCACTTAAGCATGTTCCCATTGCCGAGTACAACCCAATGGAGTGTATTAAAACCAATATTAATGGGGCTCAAAATGTCATTGATGCGGCTTTAGACAATGGTGTTACAAAAGTTATTGCCTTATCAACAGATAAAGCGGCTAATCCTGTGAATTTATATGGGGCAACCAAATTGGCTTCAGATAAACTCTTTGTGGCTGCTAATAATTTAGTCGGAACGTCTAATATTCAATTTTCAGTGGTACGTTATGGCAATGTTATAGGCAGTCGTGGTTCAGTCATACCCTATTTTAAAAAGCTTATCGAAAGTGGAGAAAAAACACTGCCCATAACCGATGAAAAGATGACCCGATTTCTAATCACTTTAGAACAAGGCGTCAATTTTGTGCTTAAAAATTTTGAACGCATGCAAGGGGGAGAGATTTTTGTACCTAAAATTCCTTCTATTAAAATCATTGATTTGGCTTCATTTATGGCCCCTCATTTAAAACAAAAAATTATTGGCATACGACCAGGGGAAAAACTGCATGAAATTATGTGTCCTGCAGATGATTCTCACTTGACGTATGAATTTGATGATCATTTTGTTATTAGTCCTACAATTACATTTACCACTCGACGAAATTATGAAAAAAACAGTTTGGGTGAAGTAGGGAAAAAAGTGCTACAAGGCTTTGAATACAATTCTGGCAACAACGACATATGGCTGGGAAAAGAAGAATTTTTAGAACTCCTTAAAGAGTACTAATGACTTTTATTCCGTATTCAAAGCAGACCATCAGTGATGAAGATATTCAAAGTGTTATTCAAACACTGCAAAGTGATTTTTTAACGACCGGACCTAAAATCAAAGAGTTTGAAGAAGCCATTGCGGCTTATTGTGGGGCAATGTATTGTGTGAGTGTTGCCAATGCAACCGCAGGATTACACTTAATTTCATTAATATTGCTTGAAGAAAATGACAAAGTTTTAACCACACCTAACTCTTTTTTAGCCACTTCCAATGCCATTTTATATGCTAAAGCTAAACCCATATTTATCGATATTGCCCCTGATGGAAATATTGATTTGGATTTATGTGAAGAAGCATTAAAAAAAGACTCTTCAATAAAAGCCTTGTATGGAGTCCATTTTAGTGGGAATCCATTAAATCAAAAAAAATTGGATTATTTAAAATCAACCTACTCTATTAAAATTGTAGAAGATTGTGCCCACTCGATTGGAGCAAGTTTTGATGGAATCAAAGCAGGAAGTTGCCAAAACAGTGACGCCAGTGTTTTTTCTTTTCATCCCGTAAAAGGATTAACAACAGGAGAAGGAGGTGCTGTAACAACCAATTGTAAAAAAACCTATGAAAAACTTCTCTCTTTACGCTCTCATGGAATGGTTGCAAAAGCGGATATAGCTCCTTGGATGTATGAAATGACACAATTGGGATTTAACTATCGTTTAACTGATATTTCGTGTGCCTTAGGACTTTCTCAACTGAAACGACTCAACAGCTTTTTATATTTAAGACATGCCATTGCGAAACGATACGATGAGGCATTTTTAAACAGCGAACTTATTGCCCCCTTATACCCATTTACTCATAACAGTGCCTATCATTTGTATGTCGTTAATATTGCCTTTGAAAAACTAACCATTACAAAAAAAGAGTTTGTTCTTCAAATGCGTGAAAAAAATATTGGTTTACAATATCACTATATCCCCATCAATCAACAACCTTATTACAAAAATTTAGGTTATGGCAATGAAACAATGCCCGTGATGGATGCGTATTATAATCATGCTATTTCCATCCCTATTTATCCAAATTTAACACAAGATGAGCAAACTTATGTCATTAAATCAATGTTGGAAATCCTTGTATGAGTGAAGCAGTTGCTATAATTCCAGCAAGAGGGGGAAGTAAACGAATTCCCAGAAAAAATATCAAACTTTTTCACAGTATTCCTCTTATTGCATACAGTATCCAAACTGCACTAAAATCAAATCTTTTTAAAAAAGTTATTGTCAGTACAGATGATGAAGAAATTGCCAAAATAGCAAAGGAATATGGAGCAGAAATTCCTTTTATACGTCCAAAAGAATTAAGTGATGATTTTACAGGAACAGGGGCTGTTGTAACTCACGCATTAAACCATCTAAAATCTGTAGGAGAAAACTACAATCTTATCTGTACAATTTATGCCACAGCACCCTTTTTACAAGAAAAATATTTGATTGAAGGTTTTAATAAACTTCAAAGTTCAAATGCAAGAAATGCATTTTCTTGCACTTCAATGCCCTTTCCGATTCAAAGAACATTTAAAATCACTAAAAATGAAAGATGTGAAATGTTTTGGCCAGAAAATTTTACGAAACGCAGTCAAGATTTAGAAGAAGCGTATCAAGATGCAGGACAGTTTTATTGGACAAATTTAAATATTCAATCAAATGAAATTATCTTTGGAAAAGACTCTATTCCTATCGTACTTCCAAGATTTTTGGTGCAAGATATTGATACACCAGAAGACTGGGAACGAGCTGAAATTATGTATGAAGTAATACAAAAAATAAAGAATAAAGACTCTAGTTATGAAAAAACAGAATATAAAAATAATTAATTTTTTACACTTAGAAAAAGAGAAATATAATCATATTTTGGAATACAGAAATCAAAAATATATAAGAGAAGTCTCTCAAAGTAATAAAATAATAACAAAAGAAGAACATCAAAACTATTTTGAACTACTTAAAAAGAAAGATAATTATTTCGCATTTTTAATTATGAGGGATAATAAAGATTTTGGCGTTATTAGTTTAAAAAAGATTACAGAAGATACCTATTTTATTGGAGATTATTTAGTAAATGAATTATTCAAGTTTGAAGGCGGAGGCATAGTAAATAGAATATGCATAAGCTATATTGCAAATAAGTTAAATATTAAATATTTAAAAACTACTCAAAACAAAAATAATACACGTTCAAATCGAGCTGGAGGAGTAAAAACCTTAAGTGTCGTAAGTATCAATGATGATTTTAATGATGTTACTGCCAGTGTTGACGATTTTTATTCTCCAGAGACTTTAAATTCTAAGCCCCGAATATTATTTGATAAATTATACATGATATCTGAATTTATTGTTTAATTTAATAGTTAGTAATAACCATTTCACAAAAATCAAATTCTCCCAATTCCATTATAATTCCTGAATAAGAAAGTCCTGCTCCAAATCCAGCCAACATACATTTGTAATTATGGTTTAATATATCATTTTTAACGTTATGAGCAATACATACAGGAATAGTTGAACTATTTGAATTACCATAAAATGTAACGACATTACTTGGAACTTTATCACCAGATACTTCAATCTTTTGTGCTAATTTATCAACCATAAACTTATTTGGTTGATGAAAAAAATAGTAATCCAAATCATCTTTACTTACTTGAGCAAAATCTAAAGTTTCATTAATATACTTAGGCACATCTTGCATAACATATTGGAAAACTGCTTGTCCATCCATATGCAAGCACGGTAAATAATCATAGCCTCCATATTTTTCAGAAGCAAACTTTTCTTTCTCTTCTTGTGTACTATCTCTCCATCCCATTCCTGGAAAAACCAGAGCATCATAATTCTTCGCATCGATAACTGTGTGGACATAAATTGGAAGATTCTTCTCACAATTTTCAATAACAGTAATACAAATTGCATCACCAGATAGGGGATATGAACTTGTATTACTTCTATCGGGATTCCTTGCCATTACATCACCCGTTATTAAAAGTACTTTTTTCATATTGTCATTATTTAAGAGCATAAAAGCTTGTAATAATCCATTTGTAAACCCAGCACATTGTTGGTTCGTGTCCATACAAAAAACATTGTTGTCCAATCCAACTCCTTCCATTATAAGGTTTGAAGTAGCTGGCATAAGATAATCAGGACTTGTAGTTGACAAAATAATAGCTGAAATGTCTTCTTTATGTATCATATTCTTTTCAATCATATGCTTCAGACCAAAAACAGCAACTTTTGATACATAAGTATCATTTTTGAAAATCCTATGTCTGTCATAGCCCATTGTTTTTTGGAGTTTTCTGTTTTGTTTTTCAGATAAATTATTATATTGTATATCTTCTTCAAAGTTATATTCAGTTTCAGGTAAAAGTGATATTATACCTGTTATCTTTTTCCCATAAAATGTAGTCTTCATAATTTATTTATCCTTTTATTTAATTATATAAAAATATTGTACACGTAACTCCATCAAGTTTTGCTCCAAATTTCAAATTTATTTTAAAATTCTTATTATTTTTATCAATCCAACCATAAGAACGAACTTTTTCCAAATTTTCAATATTAAGTGCTTTCAAATATTTATCTAAGCTCTTATAAAAATCTATTGTATACTTTGGTTTTCTATACTTTTTGTCAATCCACGTCATACGTGAATACAAGGCACCTTTCAAATATTCATATATTTGAATAAATACAATTTTTTCGTCAAAAATTTTGATTAAAATAGATTTACTCTCTATCAAACGTATGAGCTCTTCTTCTGTTGGAAGATCGTCAGTAATAACATCAAATTCCTTATGCATAATTTCTAGCAATTCATCTTTATTGTCTCTTGAAGCTATATCATATGATATTGAGTCATCTTCTGATTTAAAAGGGCTAAATGCCGAAATTACTCTTGCATATTCTTTGTAAAATTTAAATCCAATATTGGTAAGATGAGAAGTAATTTCATCAATATTCACTCCATTCTTAGTGGTAAATTCAAGAGATACGTTACCTTTTTCACGATAACTTTCTAATAATTCTTTACAAAGAGCAATTTCATCAAAATTATTCACATAATAATATAACTTATAAAAACCATGTGTTTTTAGAAATATAAATACATTATCTTCTATTAAATAAACATCTGCTTTATCATTTTCAATCCAGTTGATTATCTCATTATAAAATGAAAAACAGTTTGTTTTCTTTTTTCGAGAAGTGATTATATTTTTTATTTCTTCAATATGTTGATTCACCTATCCCCCTATGAAAAGCTTTTTATATTGTACCACCACTTTTTACTATTAACTCTTTAATTGCATTAATACTGCAAAAATTCTCAGGGATTATATCAGCACCATCAATTTGAATATCAAAACTCTCTTCTAATTCAGTTACTAATGTAATTACATCAAAACTATCCAACATACCTTCTTCAATAAAATCCACTTCATCTAGAAAATCATATTCTGGTCTTGTATCAACTAATATTTCTCTAATTCTATCCATTTAATACCTTTTTTAACTATACTGTTGTTTTAATAACATTCTATCTATTTTACCATTTGCATTAATTGGTAGTTCTTCTAATTGATAATATTTAGTAGGAACCATATATTTTGGTAAAATATTTGTTAGTGCCACTTTTAATTTTTTTTGATCAAAATTAGCACTATTTGATACGTATAATAATACAATGTTTCTTTTTGTAGTATCATAAAAACTCATACAATTATCAATTTCTTCCAATGATAGTGCAGCTGTTTCTATTTCTCCAAGTTCAATCCTATAACCTAAATGTTTTATTTGATTATCTTTTCTTCCACAAAAGATTAGTAAATTATCTTCATTATAAGTCGCTAAATCACCCGTTCTATACATAATATCAATATAATCATTATGTAATGGATTTTGTACAAAGACCTCTTTTGTTTTTTCATAGTTTTTATAATAACCTGAAGATAAACTTGTACCTAATATACAAATTTCACCCATTTGATTTGGTTGTGTAATTACGTTATCATTTTCATCTAAAATAAGTATTCTTTTATTTTCAATTATATGTCCAAGGGGTAAAGATTCTTCTTCTTTAAAATCTTTATCAATTATATAATAAGTCGAATTGACTGTTGCTTCTGTTGGACCATACACATTTGCAATAAAATTTAAATTTGGAAGTTTGTCTTTTAAATAATTTAAATGTTTAACGGGCATAACTTCTCCACCAAACATAATCGATTTAATTTCATCAAGGGAAATACTTTCTAAACTTTTAAAATTCACTAGATTAATATAGGCCGAAGGCACCCAATATAAAAAATTAATATGTTTTTCTTTGATAAATTCAACTGCTTTTATAGGAAAGGCGAATAGTTTTTCAGGAATTATAACCATAGTAGCAGCTTTTTTTAATGTTGCATAGATATCTTGTGTTGTAATATCAAAATATAAAGCAGATTGGTTTCCAAAAATTGTGGTTTCATCAATTGGAAATTTATCACATGCCCAATCTATATAATCAATAATATTTTTATGATTTATTGTTACTCCTTTTGGAGTTCCTGTTGAACCAGATGTAAAATAGGTGTATACAATATCAGTGTCTATGGCGTTATTTATATTGTTTTTTAAATTATTAATAGATTTTGAAAAATCGATTAAATCCAAACAGATTATTCTTTCATCACCTATTCCTAAATTTATCAATTTGTTTTTGTTTTGAGTATCTGTAATTATAAGTGATGGATTAAGTGCTTCTAGTATACTTTCAATTTTTTTACTAGGAAAGTCTACATTAGTTGGAGTATAAAAATTACCACTGTAAACAATTCCAAACATTGAAGCGATAGAATCTATAGTTTTAGGTAAAAAAATTAAAATACCTTTATTACTGGTATATCCTAATCGATTTATTATTTCATCACTAATACCTAAAGCTTTATATTTAATTTGTCCAAATGTTATAGAGTTATCTTCATCGATAAAAGCTACTTTATCTTTAAAATTTTTACAGCTTTCCTCCAGATATTTTAATACTAAAGTATTCATCTTAACTCCTTATTAATAATTGTCAACAACATACTCTTCACCTATAATATATTTTGCACTTTCACTCATTAAATAAAGCACTACATTAGAAGTTTTTTCCAGATAATTATTTAAATAATCTTTCTCATTTAAGTTGACTTGATTGAAATCTGATACAACAGAATTTACTCTAACTTGTCTGTGCATATATTTTATAGAAAGTATTTTGGATAAATTTGAAATTGCATAATGATTTGCCATTCCCAGTAAATTCTTTTCTAAAACATTCCTTCTTAAATTAGTCGATAAAAACAAAATAGACATATTATTATTTGAATATTCCTCTTGTGATAAATAGTTAATCATTGACGTATAAAAATAAGCATCTTTTTTTAAAAAATTTTCAAAATCTTCATAGCAATTATTATAATGTATACTGTCAGCTTCACAATGAATATATCCATCAAATTTAATATTATCATAACCAACAAGCATAGAAATCAATTCATTTATATTTTTAGCATCATTAAAGTTATAATAGTGATAAACTTGTTTATTATCACTTAATAGAGAAATTGTTTCTTTTAATTTTTCTTCATTTTCACCAATTAAGACGAGTTTTGCACCAAGATTATCCAGTTTTATAGATAATTCTTGTCCTAAATTTGAATCTGCACGAGAAATTAAGATTTTTTTATTAAAAAAAGAAATCATAGCAAATAGCCTTTTACATCTAAGCATTTTCCTGTCATTCCACTTGAATATTCACTTAATAAGAAAGCTATTTGTTCTGCAATATTTATAGGATTAATAGGACCTGTTCCCATATCTTTTATTAATTCTTGTATAGTCATTGGTAATGTACAAAATTCTATATCTTCTGGTAATAAAGCAGCTGGACGGATAGAGTTTATTCTAATTCTTTTTTGTTGAAGCTCCTTTGCCATTACTATAACACTACTATCCATAGCACCTTTGGTTGCAGAATATGCCAATTGTCCTTTATCTCCACAATTTGAAGCATAAGAAGATAATGTAACAATACTTCCTTTTTCACAAACTCTCTTATCTGAAAAACATCTAACAAATTCTACAAAACCATAATAGTTGATTACCATCATATTGTGCAAAAATTCATGTGTTACGTTTTTAAGAGGTCTAATGGGAAAAATAGCACTGCAATAAACTAATCCAGAAAGTTTCTGATTATCTAAATCAACTACAGATTTAGTAAATTCAGATATTTTATCAAGGTTGGAAATATCAAAAGGGATTAAATGATGTTCATCTCCTTCTAATAAAGATAAAGTTTTTTTTAATTTTGCTTCATCTCTACCACTAATTACAACTTTTGCACCTAATTGACTTAGTTTTATAGCTGTTTGAGTACCAATGAAACCACTGGCACCCATGACAAGTATTTTTTGATTATAAAGTTTAATCATTCAATATAAATTAATTCATTGTATCTAATATATCTTGGACTGTTTTAAACTTTTTTATCTCATTTGGATTTGCAACTACTCCAAACTCTTCATCCATCATCACAACATAAGATATTGCAGCCAAAGAATCCCATTCTTCTAAATCGTCAAGATTTGTTTCAGGAGAGAAATCATCAATTTCCAATTCTAACAATTCAGATAATAATTCCATTTTTTTCTGTAAATCCATTGTTATTCCTATATATTTAATTTTAACTTATTATAATTGAGATAAAATAAATTCTATATTAATATTCGTAAATTGATTAAATAATACCAAGGAAAACCCGTGCTAGAAATTATAAAAGAAACTTATATGGAAGTTCTCGAACAAACTGGCTCAAAACTTTTAGTTCCTGAATTAAACGATGATGTAATATTGCTTGAAAGTGGGTTAGACTCGCTAGGATTTGCAATATTAGTTGCTACATTAGAAGAAAAATTAGATTTTGATCCATTTACTCTCATGGATGAACCATTTTATCCCTCTACTTTTGGTGAATTTGTAGAAATTTATGAAAAGATGAATCCAAATAAATAATCCAATGAATATTTTAGAATATATTAAAAATATACCTCATGAACGAGTCGCTTTTATCACAAAAGATGAAAAAGTTTTATACTCAGATATAAAAAAAATCTTTGTAGCAAATAAAACTGTTATAGAAACACTACAAAACAGTTGCATCGCAATAAATGCAAGAAGTCGATTTGAGTTTGCTAAGCTACTCTCAATTTTAGATGGGAAAGTTAAAAGAATAGTTTTTTTACCAGAAGATTTAGACAAAAATCTTGTAGACAACTATTATAAAGAATCTGCTGTAAATTATGAAGTATATTTGGAAAACAATTTATTACAGTTAAATACCGTCGATAACAATATCAATACAATACTAGAGAGTATCACAAATACTCAATGGGTAATTCCAACATCAGGTACAACCAATAATCCTAAACTGGTTGCTCATACCTTGGCAAGTCTTTCTAAAACGGCAAAAAAAAGTATTGAACAAGGGTGTAACTATACATGGGGCTTAACTTTTGATATTTATAGATTTTCAGGGATTCAGGTGTTTTTACAAGCGCTATTTGGTGGTTCTTCAATCATAATACCTGAATCCAATGATTCTATGAATGATATCATAGCCTTATTTATTAAAAATTCTTGCAATATACTTTCTGCCACCCCATCATTTTGGAGAAAGATTTTAATGACAAAAGAATCAAAGGCTTTAAATATAAAAAGAGCAACTTTAGGTGGTGAGATTGCTGATCAATCAATATTAAAAGCTCTTAAGAATACATTTAACGATATAAAAATAACTCATATTTATGCTTCAACAGAAGTGGGAGTTGGTTTTGCTGTAACAGATGGTCTTGCTGGTTTCCCCTATTCTTATGTTGAACATGGCTTAGACAATATACAAATAAAAATAGATGAAGCATCTTTACTATGGATAAATCCAACAAGTAAAGAACAAGAATATATTGCCAATAATTCAATATATGATAATGATGGTTTTATTAATACAGGAGACCTAGTAAAAATTGAAAATAATAGAGTATTTTTTTTAGGAAGAGCCTCTGGGTCTATAAATGTTGGAGGGAATAAAGTTCAGCCAGAAGAAGTTGAAGCAAAACTGCTGGCTTCAAATTTACTTTCTAATGCTTTTGTATATTCTAAAAAAAATCCTATAATGGGTTCTTTGGTTTGTGCAGATGTTGTAGCAATCGATAAAAATCAAAATAAAAATGAATTAAAAAAACAATTACTCTCTTATTGTAGAGAAAATTTAGAGAATTTTAAAATACCTGCTGTTTTAAAAATAGTTGATGATTTAGAAATTACTCAAAGCGGAAAGATAAAGAGGAACTAAGATATGGATTTAATAATAGTAACTGGCGCATCAAAAGGTTTAGGATTAGCAATTTGTAAAAGATTATTAGAAGCAAATTATAAAATAATAGGAATTGCTCGAACAAGAAGTGAAGAGTTTTCAAATCTACAAATAACATATCCTGAGCAACTTTTTTATAAAGAGTATGATTTTAATAATATTAAAAATATACAACCGCTTGTCAGAACAATTACAAAAGAGCATGGAAACATCTATGGTTTAATTAATAATGCTGCTTTAGGGCATGATGGGGTCTTAGGAACAATGCACGAGAGCCAAATATCTGAATTAATTAGAGTTAATGTTGAAGCCCCAATCGTTTTGACTAAATATGTAAGCAGATCTATGCTTACAAAACTTAGAGGAAGAATTATTAATATTGGCTCAATTATTGGACATACTGGATTTAATGGCTTATCTGTTTATGGTGCCACAAAAGCTTCAATGCAAGGATTTACAAAATCCCTAGCAAGAGAATTAGGAAAAGCACATATTACAGTCAATACCATTGCACCTGGATATATGGAAACTTCAATGACAAATGGATTACAAGGAGAAAAACTACAAAGTATTAAAAGAAGAAGTCCTTTAGGACATTTAGCCACTGTTAATGATGTGGCAGGTACTATACTATTTTTACTATCCGATGATGCAAAAAATATCACAGGAAGTACACTGACAGTTGATGCCGGAAGTACAGCATAATAAATGAAGAATATCAGTAAGGATTAATTATGCATAACCAACAAGAAGCAATAAAAATTTACAAAAATCGACCAAAATATACTAATTGTTTTGTAGATTATAACCATTTTCTGAATCTTATTAAAAATGAGATTTTTTTTACCATAGATGAAAATATTTTTATCTTAAAAAGTGAAAATGGTATTTTTAAATTCTTATATTTTACAAATGATTTAAAAGAAATATGCAAAGTTGATAATTATTTAAAAGATATTAATACTCCAATATCATTAGAATTTGTTTCAAAATCGGATAAACCCATTCCCAATTTTGAAGAATTTGGATTTAAACCTTACAAAATTTTTTCAAGATATTCTGTTTTAAAAGAAAATAGAATTCCTCCCAAATTAAAAAATGCTATCATTAAATTAGCCGATAAAAAAGATGCTTTTGATATTCACACCATTGCAAAAGATGTCTTTGACCCTTTATGCGATTTTATTCCAAGCGTTATAGAGATAGAAGATTTTATTGATAATCAAGAACTTTTTATTATTAAAAACAAAGATATACTGGGATTTGTTATTTATAAAAAAGTGCCATATGGATATGATTTCAGATTAAGCTGTGTAACACCTAAATATCGAGCAGGACTGATTGGATATAACTTTGTAGCAAACTTACCTACTGATGGGAAAAGGTGTACGTGCTGGATAGAGGACAACAATTCTCCTGCTATTCGATTAAATGAATCTATTGGCTTTACCCGAGATGGGCTAAAAAATCATATTTTTGTTCGAAATATAACCAACTAACTCTTTATGACAAAAATCTCTCTTCTAATATAAAACTATCATAATGTCCTGCAAAAACTTGCATTTTTTTATCTAATGAATAAAAAAATGGTATGGTAATCGACATATAGTCATTTTTGGCTTTTTTACCTCCAAGAAAAGAAGTTTCAACATTTTTAAATAACGAATCTCCTGTAAATAAATAATTACTGGTATAAATACAACTGCTTCCTTGAGTGTGTCCTGGAGTATGCTTAAAAGAAAATGTATGCCCGTGCCAATCTAATTTATAATTATCTTCATACTCAATATCAGCACTTTTAATAGATATCTCTTGTATTGTTACCGTAGGAATCTTTTTCATAAAATCAAATATAATTTCAGAAAATTTTGACAAATTTTTTGAAGAAACTTGAATATTATTGCTTGTTAATTTATGTGCGATTAATTTTGCTCCATAACATTCCCTTAATTCATCAACAGCCATAATGTGGTCAAAATGTTCATGTGTTAAAAAAATATACTCCAATTTTGTGTCTTCTAAAGCCTCACGTATCTCTTCAAAATTATTGGGATCTATAACAATAGCATAACCATTATATTTTAGCACATAGCTGTTTATTCCTATATCATTATTGTTACATAGTACTATTTTGATTGAAGATGAGTCCATTCCAAAATACTTCCTTGTTTTATATCTTTTGCCAATTTGATTCCTATAACTTTATCTCTATCAAATGGTGAAATACCATAACCAGGTCTTAACATATCTAAATCTTCTTTATTGATAATATCTCCAGCCTTTAAATCTTTATTGATATGCAATGATCTTGTAGCCCAATGTTTATCTGGCTCTTCACATAAATTTAATACTTTTTTCTGAGTGCCAAAAGCAACTTCTAAATTTCTAATTTCTGAAACAAGATTTTTCATATCTGTTGGATCCATACTAAACCAATGGTCGGGCCCATCAAGATTTTTATCCACTGTAAAATGTTTTTCTATAATTTTTGCTCCAAAACAAACTGCTCCTAAAGAGGCAGTAATTCCAAGTGAATGATCTGAAAACCCTATAATACACTCAGGATACATTTGTTTTAAAGTTTTAATTACATTAAGATTCATATTCTCCATCTTTGATGGATAATTTGCAATACAATGCAATAAACATAAATCTGTAGTTCCACTGTTGTAGAGTAAATTTACAGCCATATCCATATCTGATAATGTACACTTTCCTGTTGATAAAAATACTGGTTTTTTTGTTGCCCCTATTACTTCTAGCATATCGACATAATTAACATCAGAAGAAGCAATTTTGTATATTGGATTATTTAATTGTTCTAAAAATTCAACACCTTGAAGGCTAAAAGGTGTTGAAAAACAAATAAGTCCTTTACTTCTTGCATAATCAAAGATTTCTTTGTGAAATTCTCGTTTTAGGGTAACTTTATCAAACATTTCTTCTACAGTTTCAGATACTTCTTTTCCCTCTTTACCATATACGACAATGCCATCTTTGTTGGATAAAAGTTCTTCAGTAGTATACGTTTGAAATTTAACTGCATCAACACCACATAATAAAGCAGCATCAATACTCTCTTTAGCAAGTTGCAAATCACCATTATGATTAGCCCCGACTTCTGCAATGATAAATGTTGGGCTGTCATTTGAGATTATTTTATTTGAAATTTTTATCATTTCTTATTTCCTTTTAATGAATCAATAACTTCTTCAATATTTTTTAAAGAGTTACCATCAATTATATTATAAGCATTTTGACAAATACTATTAACTTTGTTTATATCTAAGTTTAATAAATTTTTATAAGCCTCTTCAATATGTCCTAAATCAGTAATCATGTTTTTTTCTCCAAAACTTTTTACATTATATTCTAAATAACTCCATCTGATTGCACTTGCCGGTATTCCTAAACACATTGCTTCATACGTAGTCATACCTCCTAAAGTAACAAGCATATCACTATTAAGCAATAATTCCACCATATTACTTGGACTATCAATATACTGTATGTTACTCTTTTTAATGGCTTGAATAAGCTCTTTTCTTTCTCTTAGCATAGCAGGTCCTAATACTATTGTATAGGTATAGATAGAATCATCAATTGTTTTGGCAAAATATTCTGTGAAATATGCAGGATCTGCGCCACCAAAACATATTAAAATATTTTTAATATGTTTTATAGGTATTAAATGTTTTTTTCTATTGTCTAATACTTGTTTCCCAACTATATAATATTCAAAACCTCTGTAAATTTGATAGTTCTTTGAAGAAACTTCATAATCAAACCCATCTGTTACAAAAAGTACATCAGGTTCAAAGCCAAACTCTACTCCATTGAAATAAAATATTTTTTTGATGCCTATTTTTCTTAATGTATCACTTAAATCTTTATTTGGGTCAACCAAATCACAAACATAATAAATTGCTTTATATTCACGAATTAACTGTATAGATTCTTCAAGTTCATCTGTTCGAAAAATATTTTTTTGTTTATATCTTGCAAAAAGTTCTTCAGTGCATTCAAATATACCTATAACTTCATGTTTTATCGATAAGTAGTTTATTAGTTCATAACACCTGACGATATTACCAATTCCAATTTTATCATTTCCTCTTGCATGAACAACTATCATAATTTTAAATGAACCTTAGTGAGAGAGATATTAAAGATATATTATATTTTCTTGTAGGTTAAAAAGAGTTTGTAGCGATTTTTTTATATAATGTTTAATAAATTTTAGTTAAAATGAGGGTAAACTCACTAAATAATAATGTCTGAGGTCAAATGCTAGTAAATCATAAAGCCGTTATGAAAAAAATATCTTCTCATAAGGGTACTACAGCCATATGGGGATTATCTTCTTCAACAAAAACATTTTTTACAAAGCATCCAAAACAAATCAAGTTTATTGATTATATCATTGATAATAATACTTTACTGCATGGCGAAACATTTCAAGAGAAACCCATTATTTCTTTGGAAAATGCTTTAGACAAAAAAGATTTACAGATTGTATTATTAGGAAATCATATTATTGATATTCTTTCTCAAATCAAAGATTATAATTTTACCAATTTTCTTATTGATTATGAATATTCTAGAAATTATTTCCCAAAAGATTTAATTATTGAACTTGATTATGTGTATTTTGATAAAGTTATTCCTTTTTGTAATGCCATAGTTGAGTACTGTAAAGAAAAGGCTATACAGTGTCATATTAAACCTTATGAGTATTCTAATTGGCCAATGCACGAAACAAAAGAGTCCGTTTTTAATAATATAGTAGCCATAGATATCAAACCACCCAAAAACACTTTAGTCTTTAGTACACATACCATAGGCAAGAGTAATTCACAAATTTTTAGATGGAAAATCGGTTATTTAGATAAAACGATTACTTTTGATGAAACTGGATACAGTGGCTGGAGCTCTTTAGCAAAAAATCCCGAAATAGCCTTTACTAGAAGCATTACAAAATCTATGGTGGAAAGAAATTTTAAAAAACTTCAAAACCATTATATCGCTAAAAATATCAGTAAATATGAACAAACTCACAGTAATTTTATATTCCCAGAAAGATTTATCTTTTTTCCATTGCAAACACTCAATGACACCGTTATGCTACAAAGCAATTTTGACCCATTTACTTTAATCAATCATATTATTGAAATGCTTTATAAAAAAGGGATTCCTTTAGTTGTTAAAAGACATCCTTTTTGTGATAATAAATTACTTGAAAAAATTCTTTTTAATTATGAAAAACAAAAAAAGATAATACTTTTTAATGGCTCTATCCATGATGCTCTTTCAAAAGCATCGACCATATATGTTATTAATTCTGGCGTTGGATTCGAGGCATTAATGCACTTAAAACCGGTGGTAACTTTTGGTAAGTCAGATTATATGAGTGTAACTAAACATATAACAAATCTAGAGGAAATTGATAAAAATCCTTGGTATGCGATCGATGATGAGAAAAGAGATAAGATAAAGTTGTTTTTACACTATTTTATCCATGAAAAATGTATCGATCTGACTAATAAAAAAGATATTAAAAATAAGATAACATCATTTGTGGTTAATTATTTAAATAAGGAATATTATGGAAATAAATAAAGATCTTAGTACCTACTCAAACAAAAATGTTTATGTAGGATGTGGTCCTGATATTAGAGAAGGTTTTATTCATTGTGATATAAGAAAATTTGATCATGTTGATATTGTGTGTAAGGCATGGGAACTCTCTTCAAAAATGATGGAGGTGGAACATATATATTCAAGACATATGTTGGAACATTTGACCAATTATGAAGCAGATAGAACACTAAGAGATTGGTTTAAAGCTTTAAAAACAAATGGTACAATAAGAATTATTGTTCCTGATATGGATTTTCATTGTCGGCAATGGTTGGAAGCGGAATGGACAGAAGATACTTTAAAAGAGCGTATGTCTAATGCCAAACACAGTTTTGCAGGATTTTGGGGTTGGCAAGCTGAATGTGACCCTTGGACAGAGAATTATAATACAACTTATTGGGATGTTAACAAATCGGGATACAACGAAAAAAGAATCAAACTTCTTTTAGAAAGAATTGGATTTGTCGATGTTAAAACTGAAATTAAAAACAAATGGCATCTTGTAGCTACTGCTAGTAAACCCCAATACAGTGGTGAACGACAAGTAGGAACCACACTAAATGAAATACGAAAAGACCATTTAAACCGATATATTTTTGCCTCAAAATATATTACAAAACCAAATGCTATTGTAACAGATGCAGCTTGTGGTGTGGGATATGGTTCGTATGTACTGGCTCAAAATTCCAATGCAAAAACTATTCAAAGCTTAGATATCTCAAATGATGCATTAAACCATGCAAAACAATATTTTAATAATGAGAAAATTGAGTTTAAAATAAAAAACTTAGAAGATGAAAGTTTAGATGATTTACAAAAAGCGGATTACTTTATCTCGTTTGAAACCATTGAACATTTGCCAACACCTGAAAAGTATATTGCTAAAATTGCAAGAAATCTAAAAGATGATGGTGTCTTTATTGGTTCAACACCCAATGAAACCATTATGCCCTTTATTCAACAAAACTTTTTATTTCACACAAGGCATTTTACAGTAGAACAATTGGATGAAATTCTCAAAAAAAATGGATTTAACACGATTGAATATTTTCAACAAAAAAGAGAAGAACCCTCTGAAATTGAAAGCATTGAGAATGGACAGTATATTATTTTTGTAGCGAGGAAATAATGAATAATATTGATGAAAAACATGCCAGTTTTATTGCGACTAACACAAAAATTAAACCATCTTCACAGATAAATCATCCAATTCATTTAGGAAATTTTTCAGAAATACATGATAATGTTATTATTGATAAATATACATTTGTTAATAGCCATACCATTATTTATGCAAATACTACTGTTGGCAAATTTTGTTCAATTGGAAGAAATTGTGAAATTAATTTAGCGAAGCATCCTATTGATTTCTTGAGTACTCACTTATTCCAAACAAATTTTGACATTTTTAAAGAAGCTCAATATTTTGATTCTATCAAGAAAAAAGATTTTACTTTTCATGACTCTGTAATCATAGGAAATGATGTTTGGATAGGTGCAAAAGTTTGTATTAATACAAATGTTAGAATTGGAGATGGTGCTATTATAGGAGCTGGTGCCGTAGTTACAAAAAATGTAGAGCCTTATACTATAGTTGTTGGAGTTCCTGCAAAACCTATAAAAAAAAGATTTTCTGATGAAATTATCCAAGAACTTTTACTATTAAAGTGGTGGAATCTTAATTTTAATGATATAGCTAATTTACCATTTGATAATATTACTGAATGTATAAAGAAGTTAAGAAATATAAAATAATGAATCCTTATTTATCTATTATTCCTATTTATAATTCAAAATTACATATTCAAAGATGTATTAATTCTGTATCAAATCAAACTTATACAAATTTTGAAACGATATATTCTCATATATTCATCACACCACAAAAAGATGCAAAGCTGATATTTGAAACCTATTTTTTAAATAAAAATTTAATTTCTAAAATATATATTCCTATTTATACGTATGAAAATGATGTTAAAACAATCGTGTGGAAGAATATAAATTATGTCTAAAACAAGGAACTACTCTTTAAAAGTTTCTGTAATTATTCCAGCTTATAATTCAGAAAAATATTTACCACGATGTTTAGATTCTGTTCTAGCACAAACATTAACTGATATTGAAGTTATAGTTGTTAATGATGGTTCTACAGATAAAACTGAAGAGATTATCACTCAGTACATAATCAAAGATTCAAGAATAAAAAAAATCAATCAATCTAACAAAGGAACAAGTAGTGCTAGAAACAATGGTATAAAATATGCAAAAGGAGATTATCTTTGTTTTGTTGATAGTGATGATACAATTCATCCTTCTATGTTAACTACTATGTATTCACAAGGTATTTCTTTAGATTCTGATTTAGTAGTTTGCCGTTATCAAAAAATTATTCAAAAAACCAATAACATTTATCCTGGTACAAATTATAATGGATATACAAAAGAACTATTATTTAAAAATACATTTGGAATGATAATTCCTGCTCCTATTTGGGGGAAACTATATAAAAAGTCTCTTTTTAATGATAAAACTTTACTCTTTTCTGATAATATAAGACACAATGAAGATAATGCCTTTTTGTTTAAAATTATCTATTTTGCTAAAAATATTTCTTTTGTAAATAAATTTTTATATCATTGGCATGAAATTATTGGTTCTAAAAGCCAAAGTATTTCAAAAGAAAGACTGACAGATACGATAAAGGTTTTAAATTTACATCAAGAGTTTCTGAAAAAAAGAAATCTTACCCATCTATATCAAATTAATTTTATCCATGCTTGTTTTATATTAACAATGATAAGATACAAAGGTATTCTTAATTATTCAAAATCAGAAGAAGAAAAAAAATCTTTATTAAAATATTTTTCTAATATTTTGTATAAGAATAATATTTTAACTATAAAAGAACTTTTAATTGCAAGAAAACATCTTCCCTTTGTATATCTAAAATATTTATTCTTTATTCTAAAGAACTTAGATATCTCTCTTAATTTTATTGAGAATTTTCCAAAGAATGATATTGAACTGTTACAAAAAAGTATTAATAGTGAACTTGGTCTATTAAATAATATTTTAGAAGCATTAAATAATACAAAAGCAAAAGAAATTTACATTTATGGTGCAGGAGAAATTTGTCAAGTACTTTTACCATTATTAGAAAAACAATACAATATTGTAGGAATACTTGATAAAAATGCACATCTATTTAATACTAAATACTCTTATGAAGTAACTTCACTCGAAGAGACTCACTTTAAAAATAAAGAAATGAATATTGTCATTGCCAGTATAGAATTTGCAGAGGAGATTACAAAATCTCTTCAAGAATATTCAAATCAATTGGGAATTAAAATCAAATCTTTAAGTTATTTAGATTGTTTCCAATGAGACCGTTTAAAATTCAGTGCCACTAAATTTTAATAGGATAAAATCCTATCAATTTTTTCTTTCTATCCATCAATAGATATTATTTTCACAATTTTTTACTTCATCCAAAATAATTTTGACATGATTTTCCCAAGAATTATGAATGAGCCATTGAGAGTTATCAAATGTATCGAATGAAGCTTTCTCTAGTTTATTAAGCATTCTTGTAATTGCTTGTATCGCTGAATTAATATTTTCTACATCATATGTCTCATAATACTCCCAACCTTCAGCTTGTTCTTTAAAATTACCAATATCAGGAAAAATAATTGGTTTTGAATATGAAATAGCTAATGATATTAATCCTGAATTAAGCCCAGAACTATGCCCCAAAAAAAATACATCTGTAGAAGCTATAATATCTGTAATTTCATTTGAGGGAATATTTTTATATACTTGACGATGGCATAATTCTTCCTGTGAAATCTCAAAAGGTTGGGCTCCATTAACTAATGCACCGACTGTAAAATAGCATACGTCTTTGTTTTTTAATCTTTTAAACACGTTAAAATTAAAATCTCTTCCTTTATAACTTCTTTGAAGTCCAAAGTTTGTAAAAATAATTTTGTTATTCGGCAAACCATATTTTTCTTTTGATTGTTTAATGTTTGAAATCTTTTTAAATGGATATGAGCCATGAGGAGCAATAATATGATTTGACAAAACTGTATCTTTATATCTATTTTTTATTTGTTGAATAGAATTTGATCCATGGTGAACAATAATATCTGCATATCTTAAAAATAGTGTATATATATCATTGTCAAACTCGTTGGATACATCATGAGGTTGGAGATTATGTACAGTATAAACAAATTTTGTCTTATTTTCTTTATACCACTGTAATCTATTCTCAACAAACTCTAATCCTACACTATCCATACCTATAAGTTTTTTCCACCTATAAATAGATTCAGGCCATTGTATATGTACTACATCTGGAATAAAATTAGAGAATAAGAAATTTTGCTCTTCAAATATTACTTGAATACCTTGTTTTATATACTCATCAGCCAAAAGTTGCACATATTCATTTGTGTCAAATTTTTTATAAGAACCAACTAATAATAGTGTCAAAAAATTTCCTTTTAATTAATTTTTTTTTGAGCATAACCCCATCCATTTTCTACCTTAAAATTATGATAATTAGGGTGAGTTTTCACAAGTAAATCAAATATTTTTTTTACTTGAGGTTCTGTTTTTTCATCTTCTGGCATATTTTTCACCCATTCAGTATTTTTTAAAGTGGGAGATTTTTCATAGGTCCAATTCATATCGTCAAATATTATCCATCCACCTGATTTTAATAGTTTATCAACTAAAAAGAATGCAAAACCATCTACAAACCAACTATGAGCACCATCTAAATAACACAAATCAAATCTAGGAGTTGCATCTTCTTCTAAAAACTTCATAAGTCTCCATAAATAAGATGTTGGTTCATAATAAATATTTACTCTTGCTAACTCATCTATACTCTCTAAAAATGTTTCAATGTTTGGATTTCTTTTTTTTGCATTAACTGTATCTATCGTAGTTATTCTACCATCATTATTTATCCGTTTTAAGGCAGCTGCCATATATGTAGTTGAAACCCCATGTGCAAAACCTAATTCCAAAATATTCTTTGAATTGTTGTCTTCAATAAATTTTGTAATCTCATTTGCTTGTTCTATTGTCATATGGGGAGTGTCCCCAACAACTTTTTTTACCTCTTCATTCGTCATTATTATCCTTTTGTAATTGCTTATATTGTAAATAACCTTTTTTTTCTAAATTAGATGATGTTATAGTTTCAATTATTTTTATTTCATCCAAACTTAATTTATTTATCCATTTATTGAAGTTGTTTTTATCTATAGATTCTTTATTTTTATCTTTCCATGTGACTAATTTTAGTTCTTTGCTTTTTATTGTCGTATTTTCATAATACTTTAACATTTGTTCCTCATAAGACACTTCTATATGAGAGCATATCTTTTTAATTATTGAAATAGGGGTTAAAATTAATTCTTCATATTGTATCTCTAAAAGTTTTGATGAAATTTGATTATTTTGTTTATATTTATTAGATAATTCAATATATCTATTCCATCTTCTTGCATTAGTTTCACTATTTCCATTATTCCAAGGAACATTTTTTAAAGATAAGCATACATCTCTTGGGTCACGATATATTATTATAAATTTTGCATTTGGAAACCATTTATTTAAAATTTCAATATACTCTAAATGGGCAGGTGTCTTTTCTCCTAAAATTTTAGAGTTGTTTTTTTCTGAATATTTTTTTAGAATCTCATAAAAAGTTTTCTTTAGTTCAAAGTCAGATAAAACTGCGTTATCAATTATCTGTTTTTTTTCTTCCTTAGTAAAATCTAAAATCTCTATATCTTCATTGTTTAAATAGGAATTTAATAGTTCTATTTTTTTACTATGGCTATATGAGTTGAAATTCTCATATTTACTAAAAAATTTATCAAAAAAGTGTGTTTCTGGTGCAATAGAAATCTTACTATGAGTATGTAAAATATAATTTAGTAATGTTGTTCCAGATCTTGGCATTCCTACAATAAAAACCATATTATTCTTCATAATTATTTCTTTAGGTATCTAGTTTTATACGAATTTAGTAATGAGTGTTTCTCTAAGGTATTTTCATTTTCTTTTAAAAGATTTATTAGAATATTTTCATTATGTAAATGATAGTCTTCAAATGCATTAACCTTCCAAGATCTATCATCGCCAATATGAAATGTTAAATGTTCATTTTTAAATAATCTAAAATTTACAGAATTTAAAATCAAGTTAGAAATCAAAATTTTTCCGATAGAGTTTGCTCCGATACAAGCACTATCCAAGTTAAAAAATTTATAAGATTCTCTTTTAAAGATAAAACAGTCTAATCCCGGATGTTCTTCTCCTATTTCAGAATACATTTGTGGAATCTCATCTATTGAAGTATATCTATCGCTTATTGTTCTTCTATTAATTACGATGGCATCAATACCGTCATTAATCATCTTAAATACATTTAAATAGAAATGTGGCATTAAAGCTATATCTACGTTCGTATATATAAAATAATCTGCATCGGAACTTTCATAAAGTTTATCTAGAATATCTTTTATTAAAGGAAGTTTCCTTTTTTTATTAAATGTAGAGTAGTCTAATACTGAGTGTTCTAGAACTCCCGCTTTTTTGAAGTTATTTGGACAAATAGATAAATCTTCATCAAAGCATGTGTAATATTGTTCTATATTTACATCAAATTTTTCTGCAAAATCTTTTGCATTAATCATTGTCTGAAAAGTTATAGGCTGTGCAATATATAAATCGGAACTTTCTTTAACATTGACAGGATTAATGATATGAGCTAATTTTAAAATTATAATTCCTTTCCTATATTAAGTATTAAGATATTTTCTTTACTTATTTTCAATTCACTTGTAAGATATTTTATAATCTGTTCTTCCCTACCTAGAACGCTAATTATTATTTTGTCAAATATCATGTTTTTTAGTTTTAAGGGGTGTTTATTTTTTAATTTAATATCAACAAAATCTACAATTTTATTTGGAATTAATTTATGAATGGTTTTCCCTATTGATCCATAACCGTAAATTACATAATTTTGTTCTAGCTTTTCAAGTTTGTATATCTCTTCAAAAATATTACTGTATTTAATATTAAAATCATATTTTTCTTTTTTTATGATTTCTTTTGTTAATTGAGTATCTTTTTGTAGTCTTTGATAATAAAAAGGATCTAGTTTTTCATCTTTTATTATGTTAAGATTATTTATTAGTAGCCATCTTTCCAGAGTTCTTCTTCTTTTGTTTTGGTCAGAGTAACCACCCTCAAGGTAATAGTTTATAGTTAATGGAATATATTGAAAGTTTTTATTTTCTGAAATACATTGTGATATAAAGTGTGAATCTGCAACTATTTGATATTTTAAGTCAAATGGAAAGTTTTTTGCTATTTGTGTTTTACAAAAAAGGCTATTATGGTTAAAAGGTAGTGACTTCCAGAATTTTGATATATCTTTCCCTTTTTTTAATTGTTCTTTTAAATTTTTTTCATTAATAAATATTGTATCACCATAAATTAAATCAGACTTTTTATCTAATAATTTAAAAATACTTAAGATTGTAGATTTGTTAAAGAAGTAGTCTCCTGCATTCATAAAGTTAATCCATTCACCTGTTGCTATATTAATTTCTTTATTCATCGCATCATAAATACCATTATCCGGCTCACTAATCCAATAAGAAATATTTTCTTCATACTGTTTAATAATCTTAATAGTATTATCAGTACTTTCCCCATCGATAATAATATACTCAATATCTGGATAATCTTGTCCTATTACACTTTTTATAGTTCTTTCTAGGAACTTTTCTGCGTTGTAAGTTACTGTTACAACAGTAACTCTAGGTAACTGACTATTTATTTTTATACCATTCATAAATTTTTTTTATCCCTTCTTGTAGTTCAACCTTATGATTCCAACCCAAACTATGAAGTTTATTAGGATCAGTAAGTTTAACCATAGTTCCATCAGGCTTATCTATATTGAATTTAAGTTCTCCTTTAAACCCAATAATATCTTGGATTAAAGTTGCTAATTCTTTAATAGAGATATCGATCCCTGTCCCAATATTTATATGTGTGTTTCTTATTTCTTTTTCATTCTCGTGGTAGGTTTCACTAAACTCTCTGTTTTCTAATAAAAATACACAAGCATCAGCCATATCCTCTGAGTATAAAAACTCTCGTCTTGGTTTTCCACTTCCCCATATTTCTACAGAATCTTTTGTTACACCAAATTTTTCAAGGTAAATATTTGCTTCTTCTAAAGAAGATAAGTTTAAGTCATCTAATACAGTTTGTGTATTTCCTTCATTTAAAAGTTTTGCTAAGTGTATTTTTCTAATAAGTGCAGGAAGAACATGTGACTTTTCTAAATCAAAGTTATCATTTGGTCCATAAAGATTTGTTGGCATTAAAGATATAAAGTTTGTACCATATTGTAAATTATATGATTCACACATTTTTATACCAGCTATTTTTGCTATTGCATATGGTTCATTTGCATATTCTAAAGGACTTGTTAATAAACAATCCTCTCTCATTGGCTGTGGAGCATTTTTAGGATAGATACAAGTTGAACCTAAGAATAGTAGCTTTTTAACTCCATGAACATAAGATTGATGTATTACATTATTTTGAATAGCAAGATTCTCATAGATAAAGTCTGCTCTATATCTGTTATTTGCAACTATTCCACCAACTTTAGCTGCTGCAAGAATTACAAACTCTGGTTTTTCATTTTCAAAGAACTCTTCTACATCTTTTTGATTAGTTAAATCAAGCTCTTTATGTGTTCTTGTAACAATATTAGTATAACCTTTACTTTCAAGGTTTTTTACTATTGCTGAACCAACTAACCCTCTATGTCCTGCTACATATATTTTTGAAGTTTTTGATAATAAATTATTAGACATACTTTATTATACTTTCTTACTCATAATAACTCATAATTTTATAGCCACCATCTTTTAAGTATTGATCTTTTGTCATTAGTTTTAAATCACTTTCCATCATATCATTTACTAAATCTTGTAAATTATATTCTCTATTCCATCCAAGTTTCTTCTCTGCTTTTGAAGGGTCACCTAATAGTAAATCTACTTCTGTTGGTCTAAAGTATCTTGGATCTACAGCTACTACTTCTTGACCTATTTTTAAGTGAGTTAAATCAATATTAAACTCATTTATTTTTGTTTCATCTATTGAGTCTATAATACCTTTTTCATCTACTCCTGTTCCTTCAAATCGTAAATGAATACCTGCATATTCAAATGCCATTTTTACAAAATCTCTTACAGTTGTTGTTTGCCCTGTTGCAATGTCCCAATCTTCTGCTTGTTCAGCTTGCAAAATCATCCACATCATTCTCACATAATCTTTTGCATGACCCCAATCTCTTTTAGCATCAAGATTTCCTAAATACAATTTATCTTGCAATCCTAAAGCAATTTTAGAAGCTGCTCTTGTGATTTTTCGTGTAACAAAGGTTTCTCCTCGAACAGGAGATTCATGATTAAATAAAATACCATTACACGCAAACATACCATACGCTTCTCTGTAATTTACTGTAATCCAATAGGCATACATTTTTGCAACCGCATACGGACTTCTTGGATAAAAAGGCGTTGTTTCACTTTGTGGAGTCTCTTGTACTTTTCCATAAAGTTCTGAAGTTGAAGCTTGATAGATTTTTGTTTTATGAGTCAAGCCCAATAATTTTACGGCTTCAAGAATTCTAAGTGTTCCTGTTCCATCGGCATTGGCAACATATTCAGGTGTTTCAAATGAAACTGCAACATGACTCATCGCAGCTAAATTATAGATTTCATCGGGTTGTACTTCTTGAATAATACGAGTCAAATTCATAGAATCTGTCATATCACCATAATGTAAAATGAGATTTCTATTTTCTACATGTGGGTCTTCATAAAGGTGGTCAATTCTATCAGTATTAAACAAACTGGTTCGTCGTTTTATTCCATGTACAATATAATCTTTTTTTAATAAAAATTCAGCAAGATATGAACCATCTTGACCTGTGATTCCAGTTATAAGAGCAACTTTTGGTTTTCCCTCAGCGTTAAGTGTTTTAGTCATTTAATTTCTCAAAAGGATTAATTATAGTCAATTTACCCTCTACTACTAAGCCATTTTGCATATCTTCACTGTATAAAGTATTACAATTATTTTCAAGTGCCGTAGCTACTATTAACGCATCAAAATATTGAAGATTGTAAGACTTTTTAAGTCTAATGGCTTTTATTTGAGTAGTAAGATTAAAATCAAGTATCTCTACAAGATTACTAATTTGTAATATTGCATTTTCTATACTTTCGCAATCAAGTTTGAATTTTCTAAACAATATATTTGAAACTTCATTTATAACTTGTTTAGAAATACATGGATTACTGTATTGTTCAAAAATATTTCTAGCAATAGCTTGTTTATCTGTTTCATCATTAGAGTAGCAATACAAAATAATATTTGAATCCAAGAAAATATTATCTTGCATTTGCTTCTTCTCTATCAAATTTAAAGCTTTTTGTATCTATTGAAATAGCTGTAAATTTAGCACTCTTATTGGTATCTTTTTTATCATAAGTTGTTTCTATAATCTCTATTTCATTTTTTGGTAACGTTTTTAGAAAATCATAAACCTTTTCAACCAAATTGTCTTGCATATTTAATTTAATTGACTGCATGTAAACTCCTTTGGATTTATTTTAACAAAATTAACAGATATTTTCAAAATCTCTAATCTCTCACACTTCATCTTCTTAACCCTTAACGCTTAACACCTAACACTAGAATCTCTGATAATCATCAGAGATTCGTACAATATCATCTTCACCCGTATAACTTCCTACTTGAACTTCAATTATAACTAAAGGTGCATTAGTATTATTACTCAAACGATGGATTTGTTCAGCTTTTATATAGGTACTTTCATTCTCATGCAATAAAAATATTTTATTTTCAACTTCAACGGTTGCAATACCATTGACAACAACCCAATGCTCATTTCGGTGTTGATGTTTTTGTAAACTCAATCGTTTGTTCGGTTTAACTTCAATTCTTTTAATTTTATAACCCATTGAATCTTCAAGTATGGTATAACTTCCCCAAGGACGATTTCCTGTAGTATGAGTGCTAAGTGCTAAGTGTGAAGTGCTATGTTTTATTTTTTCTACAATATTTTTAACTTTTTGAGTTTCCCCTTTTTTGGCTATCAAAAGTGCATCGTGAGTATCAATTACTATAAAATCTTTTAGTCCTATAGTTGCAATTATTTTATCATTGTTATCATTGTGATAAAAGTTATTTTGACTATCCTCTTCATAACACTTAGCACTTAACGCTTTACACTCATCACTTAGTGAATCAAAGCTTCCTACATCACTCCAATCAATATTTGAAGGTATTACTTTTACTTTATTGGATTTTTCCATCACTGCATAATCAATAGACTCACATGGAATGGCTTCCATATGAGAATGTGGAATTCTTAATGTTGAATGTTGAATTTTCTTATTTACAAATGCAATAACACAAGACTCGTAAATATCAGGGGCATATTTTTTTAGCTCGTTTAAAAATACTCCTGCTTTAAAACAAAACATACCTGAGTTCCACAAATACGTGCTACGTGTTAGGTGTTCTGTGCTAGGATTTTGATTAATTTCTAAATACTTCTGTGCTGTTTTTAAATCTGGTTTTTCATGAAATTTCTTAACCCTTAACCCTTCGCACTTAACACTTGAAGCTTCAGCTTCAATATAGCCAAAACCCGTTTGGGCAAATGTTGGAGTAATACCAAAAGTTACTAAGTTAGCTTTTTGTGCCAGTTCTTGTGCTTTTTTTAGCACTTCTGCATATTCAATTTCATTTTTAATTAAATGGTCTGATGGAGTTACAAGTACTAACTCTTCTGGATCTAGTGCCATACAAGCTAAAGCTATAGCAGGGGCTGTATTTCGCCCTATGGGCTCAAGTAAATAGTGAGTGGTAAGTGGTAAGTGAGTGGTAAGTTCTTCTAATTGGTCTTGGGCTAAGAAGTATTGCTCTGCATTGGATACTATAAATTGACTATCACAAATTTGGCTATTTCGCTCAACGGTTAATTGAAAAAGCGATTGACCATTAAACAATTTTACAAATTGTTTGGGCATAAGGGTACGACTTATTGGCCAAAGTCTGGTGCCACTGCCTCCGCATAGAATTATGTTTGTCATTTTAAAGTTCCAATGTAATGATTTTGTCTTTATCTATCTTTACCTCTTCAACCAAATATTTTATTATCTCTTCTTCTCTTCCAAGTACACTAATAATTATTTTATCATACTGCATATTGGGTAAATTTGTCGGGTTATAGACTTCACCTTTTTTAATCTCTTTTGAAATATTCGTACTTTTTTGATCAATAAAAGCAATACAGTTTTGATGCATAAAAGAATAAATCATTTTTCCAATAGTTCCACAACCATATATGATACATTCATACTCTTTTTGTGTATATTGCAACTCTATGATTTTTTCTATTTTCTTTTCAAAAGATGTTAGTTTTTTCCCAGGTAATGCAGAGGTTCCCCAACATCTTCTTTTTTGCTCAAAGTTATTTAAGATTGATAAAAATTCATCTGTAAAATCCGTATCAGTCCATTTGTTTAATATGCTTTTTCCTTTTGCAATTTTTTCTTTTACACTCGGTGAATCATTTAATATCTCTACTAGACTATTGACCAAGGAATTGGGCTGATTAAGATCAAGTAAAAATGCCGCATCTTCAACTTGGTCTCTTAGTCCATCTAAATCCGAGTAACATACGGGAACCTCATATAAAAAGGCTTCTAAAGGAGGAATATTTGTAGGTCCAAAATAGGTTGGCATGACCAGAGCTAAACTATTTTTATATAAACTTGGGATTTCAGTGTTTTCAACAAAACCAAGATAATGAATCTGTTTTTCAATATGATATTTTTGGGCTGTATTTAAAATATAATTTAAATTGCCGTAATCTTTTCCCGTAAATACAACATCGATTATCACAGAGTGTGTCTCTTTTAGAATCTTAATCGCATCCAAAATATAAATATGATTTTTATGTGCCCAAAATTGTGCAGGATAAAAAACATACGGATTTTGTATACCATATTTTTTATGAATATCAAGCGATACATCATCATAAAAATTGATTCTTGGTAAAAACTTTAAAATGTGAATTCTTTTTTCATCAAGTCCATATCTTTTGATAAGATTTGTTTGGCTTAACTTAGAATCTACAATAACAGCAATGGCTTTTTTTAAACCATTTCCCGCATAAAACTTTTCTCTTTTTTCAAATTCATGGTTAAGTCTCACTTCAGGAAACTCTAAAAAATCTCTATGACATAAATCCCAAACAGTAATAATATAAGGTAAATTAACCAATTCTAGGCATACCATTGTTGGATTTAAGAAATAAACTAAATCGATACAATATGACTCTATTAATATCTCTTCTAAGTTATCTTTTTTAACTTGAATAACATCAATCTCACATTTTTTGTACTCTTCTACAATATCAAGGTTAAGGGTAAAGAACTTTATATTATAGGCGTGAATCTCTTTATTGAGTAAAGAAGCAATTTTAAGCTCATACTGAAATCCCCCTCCCGATGTCAAACCTGAACTTATAAAAACAGCAATATTTATTTTACGATCCATACCACATTCCAACTTTCAAAATCAGGATTACTTTGACTCATCCATTTATATTTATTTTCTATTTTAAAACCAACTTTTTGGCAAATAAGCTCCAGTTCTGTATCAAAAAAATATCGCATGGGATGCAGCTCTTTTTTTTGTATTATTTGATTTGTGTTTTTATCTTCAATAAAAACATCATAATTGACATTCACAATATTGGTTTGAGTTTCTAATGTTGGTTCGGCTATTCTTGTTACTTTAATGCTTTCATTTTCAAGTCTTTTAACTCGAGTTACAGGTAAATCTGTTAATACAGCCGGTCCATACCAAAAATCAAATATGAAAATGCCCCCTTGTTTTAAATGTTTCTTTGCCACTTCAAACGCTTGGATTAACGCTTCATTGGAATTTTGATAACTCATCACATGAAAGAGTGAAACCACCACATCAAATTGTTGATTGAGCTTGAGTTCTTGTATATTTGAGTGGGTAAACTGCAATTTATTCTTTTTATTGAGTGTTCTTGTTTGTGCAATTTTAAGCATCTCATCGCTTAAATCTACACCATGAACATGGTATCCTTTTTCACAAAACAGTTCAGCATGTTTTCCTGTCCCACACCCTAAATCCAATAAAGTTTTTGCCTCTTTTATATGAGCTTTTATCAGATTATCCACATATTTCATTTCACCTATATAATCTTTATCATGGTAAAGTAAATCATAATATTGTGAATATACACTGCCAAACGAACTCATACTAAAACCTTATGTAACACATCAGATACCTCTTCAATATCTTTTTGAGTGAGGGCTAAACCACTGGGAATATAAAATCCTTTTTCGTAAAGTTTTTCACTGTTGGGTAAATACGTATCTAAAAACAACCCCATTTTATTAAATACAGGTTGTTTGTGCATTGGGTAAAAAAATGGTCGCGTACCAATTTTATATTGAGCCAATTCTTCCATAATTTCTTTTGCACTTTTTTTATAATCATCTTTTAGTGTAATGGCATAGACCCAATATATATTTTCACAATACGATGTTTTTGGTATGGGTAAATTAATCGTATTAATCTCTTTTAACAAGGCATTATAGGTGTTCCCTATCCATCTTTTTTTATGAATAATGATATCTATTTGTTCAAGCTGAGCAACGCCAAGAGCTGCTTGCATATTGGTCATACGATAGTTCCAACCCAATTCATCATGGATAAATCGGTTGGTTGTAAAACAAAGGTTTCGTAAACTTTTGGCTCGTTGATCAAGATGTTCATCATTGGTTAAAACCATTCCCCCTTCACCTGTCGTAATATGTTTATTGGGATAAAAACTAAAAATGCTGATATCGCCAAAACTCCCACATTTTTTACCTTTATACTCTTGCCCATGCATTTGTGCGGCATCTTCAATTATTTTTAAATTATATTTTTTAGCCAAGCTAAGAATAGGGTCAATATCAACGCTTAGACCATAAATATGCACTATCATAATGGCTTTGGTTTTAGCAGTAATTTTACTTTCAATTTCTTCTGTATTCATATTAAATGTATAAAAATCACTGTCAATTAATACTGGTTTTATTTCTTGCATTACCAAAGACTGTGCACATGATATAATCGTAAAAGAGGGCATAATGACCTCATCGCCTTTTTGAAGTTCTAACGCTTTGATAGCAATATCTAGTGCGGCACTTCCATTAGCACATGCAGTTGCAAATTTTCTTCCCACATAAGCTGCCATTTCATTTTCAAAACGAGTCACAAAAGGACCCTCACTGCTTATCCAGCCTGTGTCGATACATTCATTGAGATATTTTTTTTCATTGCCATTGAGCAACGGAGTGTTTACTGGTATCATCAATTAATCACTATATTGTTTTCTGAAATATGTTGAAATCGTGTTTTATCTTCATCCCCTAAATATGGGCCTTGCTTAATTTCTATCATCTCTAAATCTTCCAAGACTTCAAAACCATGACCACCGCTTGCCAGTAAAATCACATCGCCACTTTCTAAAACAATACTTTCTAAATAGACTTTTTCTTGTGTGTAAAAATCAACTCTGAGTTTTCCTTTTCTTATGACAAGCACTTCTTGAGTTAAATGAACATCGCGAGTAACTCTGTTATGTACATGCGCATCAATTTTTTTACCTTTTTTATGAGACATGTAAGCAAGCTGTTGAGAATAATCATTGGGAGTAAAAAATTCAACACCCTCTTTTTGGTAACTGTTTTTGATGATAATGGCGAGTTGTTGAGTATTATGAGTTATTATTTTAATCATTCTACCACTTTGTCTAAGAAGTATATTTTTTTTGTATCTATGCTATAAGAATTAGTAAGGTTATATTGAATGTTTATTTGATCATGTAATACAGTAATGAAGATTTTATCATAATCAATTGAGTTAATAAAATCAACACTAAAAATTTTCTTATTATTTATTTTTAATAGATTCTTATCTATAAAATATAAATTATACCTGTGAGAATAAAGTTTTTCAATTATTTGGGACAAGTACCCATATCCATAAAATATATAATTTTTCTCAATATCCATAAACTTTTCTAAACTTAATATCTGTTCTAGTATTTTTGATAATTTATTATAATAAATAGTAGATTCCATTTTTTTATCAACTAAAGTAGATATTATGTTATATAAATCTTCTTTGTGAATAAAGATTTTGTTAGTTTCTTTATCAATATTCTTAGTTTTTACTTTATATGAATCATATTTTATTTCTTTAAAATATTTATCAATAACCCATTTCATAGAAGATGAAAATTGTTTTTTGTATTTTTTCATTAAATATGGAGGCATTTCATATTTAGTTTCAGTAAATTTATTTTTAAAAAGCTGCAAAATAGTATTTTTATTTTTTAATTTGAAGTTATTTAGAGTAGCTTTTATTATTAAACTTGCATCATTTAACCTTTTATTTTCCAAATTATTAGTTGGAAACTGAAATTCTTTGTGACTTTTATTTATGCCAACAGAATGTAGAAAGTCTTTTAAAAGAGAATTTTTATAAAAATAAGAGTTATCAAAAAGTCTAAGTACTAAATTTTCTTTTCCAAAAACACTTTCCCATAATTTAACAGTATTCTTATGGTTACAAACATGTTGAAACAGTTCATTGCTTGGTTCTGGAGGAATTAAATTGGCATATCCATGTTTTACAATTTCTGAAAAAAGTGAACAAGCAAGCTCATAAGGTTCTCTTAAATAAATAACAATTTTTATTGTTGAAAAGCCTAATCGAGCTAAAGTATTCTTTAGTGTCCTTAGCTCACTTTGATTTTTTAATTCTAAATGAATATTTTCTGATGAAAAAATAAATTTCTTATCTTTATTGTTGTCAATTAAAACTTGTAACTTATCGTAGCAAGTCAAAGAAAAATCATTTAACTCATTTTTGTTCTGAATATTTGCAAATCTATATAATGCATTGAGTATAATATCTTCTCTGTAGTCTGAAATACACATCAAGGCTAAAGGCCAATTGTTAAATGAATTATCAAAATCTACACAATAACCTACATCAGCTAATTGGTTCTTGTTCTCAGCTAAAAATTTTTGAATGGTTGTCGTTCCAGTTTTAGCAGTTCCTATGTGTACAAAACATTCCATAATCTTATACTCTGCCTTGTAATGAGTTTATCAAAGTAAACAGTTTTTTATAAAAACCTAACAAGTAAGCCTTATAGTTTTTGTGAATAAGCAAATGTTGTATTAAATCAAATAATATAAAATTATAAAGGTTACTTTCTTTACCTAGCACTAGTTTCTTATCTATTTTAATTAAAAATTTATTGTGCACCAATAAAGGCTGCAATCCATTAGAATTATCTAAATCTTCTTTTGAAAAGCTTAAAATAGAATAGTTATTTATAATTACTTTTGAAATCGCAAGATACTGGTTATTTTCAAAATTGTGCTTATAATGGAATATTAATGGTATTATTTCATTATTATTATTTAATATATAATTCTTTATTTTTATTTGTAAAGGTGTATAAATAAATATTTCTATTTTATTAAGTAATTCAAAGATTGAATCTACTAAATAAACTTTTGTTTTTTGATAAAATAATTCTTTAGTTAATTTCATTTCTTGTGTATCAAAACAAAACCCCTTAAACTCCACATCAGGAAACCTAACCATCAACTCCTTAATATACCCCATAAACTCCTCATCCGCCAAATTCTCTTTTGTGGCTAAAAACCCAATACTATTAGGGCAATACATATCTTTGATTTTTTCTTCATCAACTCTTCCAAGTGAGTTCATAAACACAAACTCATTGTATCGTTCGTCCTCTTTAAACATTTGTGATACAACGGAAGTTTCAAATAAAATAGGAGTTACTGTATCTACAACCATTTCTGCCATATCTTTTTTCTTTTTGGCTTTTCGTGTGAGTTCTATCGTGAAAAGATTTTCTTTGATGGCTTGAATATTTTTAACTTTATTGTAATACTCTTCATTAAGGGTAAATCGAAACTCTTCTACGACATTATACAAGTAAATTTCACTGTTTTTTATCAACTCTTCCACACTGGATGGATTAAAAAAACTTTTATTTTTAACTTGACTCAACACTTTATTGGCTTGATTTTTTTGATGTTCATTAAAATAAACAATACTCAAGCTTAACTCTTTGTGTTTTTTACACATTTCAAGCACAAACTCAATGAAATCTTCATCGCTTAAGTTCTCTTCAATAGCAATAAAACTCAAGGCATTTTTAGTATAACCATTGTCAATAGCGTTATATTTTAACGGTTCTTTTAAACTCTCAATAAACATCGCTTGATTGTATAATGGACTGAATTTATCAAGCGTATGAGTAGGGGAATGTAAAAGTTGTTCTCCATCTTGGGTCTTAAACTCCAGTTTATGTTTTTGTCCAATGTATTCTTTGGGCAATTCATAGGTAAAACAAAAACCATTGGTATCAAACACTTCATATTTATTTTCTATGTCGGCGATTTTTTGATTAGCTTGAATGGTGTCGATTTTTACATCATCGATAAATACATCAACACTTTGTTGGGTGGTGTCATAGATTCTTTTGCAAAATCCTGTAAAAGTAATATAACTTTGGCTCTCAACAGCACCATATATTTTAGGCTCTTTTTGAAGTGAAGACATAGAGTTTTCCTGTTTTAATTAATTCATTGATTTTATGATAAATCAACTTAAAATTAAATTACAGTTTTATTTAATTTAAAGAATTGGATAATTTCTACTCTTGATACGCTTTTTTTAACTCTGTTAAAACCTCTTGAAAGTGAAGAAACTCCAACTCTTTGGCATTTTCCTCATTTTTAAACATACTATAAGGCTTCACCAAATTAAAAAATTTCTCAAGGATTTGAAGAGTCAATGAGTTTTTATGTGCTCTTTTAAGTTTGATAAACTCACTTTCAACTTTTATTGCTGTTGCCATTTGAAGTTTTTTAATAATTTTTTGCTCTTGTTTGATGTCATTCATATCTCTTTGAGTTAAGGCTTTACTGGATTGTTCAATCAATTGTGTTTTTACTGTTTCTTGAAGAATCACTTTATTCAAAGGTATAAATTTGTCCCAAACCACACTCTCTTTTTTCAAAGGAGTCGTATGATAAAAATAGGCTCCATTGGAAAGATTGTAAATCGTTACCTCTGAAGATTTTTGCGCTGTTATTTGAGCAATAGAATCTATCATTTGCGTATATTGCATAAAGGTATGAACTTCATCTTCAAAATTTCCCTTGACTTTGATTAAATCTGTTTTTGTCTTTAACCCACTGTTTTGTAAAACATTGCTCTCTTTTATTTGCACAGTATTGTTTTTATATATGGTATCGTGGGTCTTTCCTGTTTTTGAAACACAGGCATCAAAGCCCAACATATATACCTCTTTTGCCCCAAATCGTAAAAGAAAATCCAAGCCCACATCCCCTACTGTTACGCCGGTAAAAAATCCACTCTTTTCAAAAACTTCCAGATTGTCTGGCATATAAAAGGTGTTGAACGCATTGAATTTTTGAGCCACATCCAAATCAGTTTTAGTTGAAGCAACCACCAGTGAATTTTTATAATATTTTTCATTTACTTCAAATTGACGTATGACTTGTTTATACTGTCCATCCACACTGATAATCACATCAGGGACAATATCCAAAAGCTCCAAACGACGTAAACAAGCTGCTGCGCAAACAACAATAAAAGCATCTTGATATAAATAAACCCACTCAATGCTCGAGGCCAAACTGGGACCCGCTCCTAAAAAAAGTACAGGAGCATTCAAAATATCGTACGATTTTTTACAATTTAATATCCCATAATTTGAGTGTTTTTTGTAATAAAAAGAGCGTTTTAAGCTGATTAAATATTCAGAAAAAGGGTAATTATACGGATCATAATCCACGCAAATTTTGGTTACGGTATCAATCAAAGGCAGGCTGTTTTCATCGGACACTTCAAAGCCTATTTGGTGATTAAATTGAGGTTTATGGTGTAAAAATTGTTGAACGATTTCTTGCGTACGCTTTTCATCTTCATTGATACAAAAAAAGAGCGTGGCATTGGCATTTATTGCTTCGTAATCGGTTAAAAACAAAGAAAGCCTAAATATTTCAATATTTTTTTCCAATATCAAATACACTTTTGAATGCAGTGCTTTATCCAAATCGTTTAAATGAACTCCCAATAACGTTCCTAAAAAAATAAACTTTTCAAACGCTATTTTATTTTGATTGTTTGGCAAAGCGATGTATTCGTTGATATATTCAAACGCATTAATCGAGTTTTTATACAAAACTCCTGTCCTAATTTCAACTTGTTTTAAGAGGTTAAAACAGGGCTTTTGTTCAATGTTTTCACAACGATGTTGTGCATCAAAAAAGGGGTTGCAGTTGTAATAGTGTTTGCCTTGGGCATCAATGAGTTCAAAATGATTGTTGATAAACTCTAAAAAATAATGTTCACTTTTTAAACGTTCAAAGGCATTGAGTTTATTTAAAAGAGGGGGGAAATTTTTTGTCAGAAATTGAATATTTTTAAAAAACAGTTGCGCAACCGTGTCGTAAAGTGCTTCTAATTCTTGATTTTTATTCATGTCGTAGTATAATATTTCAAATATTAAAACAAGGTTTATTTTATGTCTTTAGAAAATGCCCAAGACCAGTTGCAAAATGCACTTATTACTACCTTTTTAGGCAACTTATCTTTTTTAAATGAATACGATAATCGTTTATATCAAAGAGTTGATGCACTCTCTCAAGCCATTAACAGTGGTGCTTATAAAGAGAATTACAGTTTAGAATTTTTAGAACAAGACGGTGATTTTGATATTTATGACCATAAAAATAAATCCTATATTTATCATAAAAAACCACGAAAATATAACCGTACCTCATGCAATAAAATTGATTTTACCTCAAAAGGGAGTTTTTCAATTTTAGACCCACAAATTTTTCAAGGGAGATATTTTAGTAGTATTTTTGACGAAGTTGAATATTTTTGTAATTTTGATTACTCCAACAAACTGCTTGCCAATGAAATATTTGAATATTTTAGCGTTTTTAACAATAACATTGGAGATTATAAATTCAAAAAATATAAATATATCGACAAATTTATGTTTATTGGAACTCTCTTAGGGCGACACATTCCTTTAATTTTAGAAAAAACAAAAGCCCGAGATTTTTTTGTGTGTGAACAAAATCTTGAAATTTTTAGACTCTCTTTATTTGTTGTTGATTACAGCAACTTAGCCCGAGACGGTAACACCGTGGTTTTTTCTATTATGGATGATACTCACATCTTAGATGAACAACTTGAACGCTTTTTAACTCACAAACCGTATGAAAACTACAGCATCAAATATTTTACAACTGATTATAATATTGAAACCTATTTCAATCATATTTTAACCTCAATTTTGGCACATAAAAGTACCTCTTTTAACCACCATATGATGTTGGAAAATATTTGGAAAAATATTGCAACGCGTATCAATAAATATCCCGTGTTACAATTTAAATCTGACTATGACGATGCTAATTTTACCAGTACTCCTGTTCTTTTTTTAGCAGCAGGACCTTCCTTGCATGAAAATATTCAATGGGTCAAAGACAATAAAGACAAATTTATCATCGTGGCCATTGGAGCAACCTATAAAACGTTAGCCAAATATGGCATTACTCCCGATATAGTGACAACTTTAGATCCTCAATATAAAGTATTACATAAAAAACAATTTGATGATAAAAGTGTGCATTATATTTCAGATTGTTTTGTTCTGGCTTCCATGAACACTGATGGGCGAATATTAAAAAAATTCAATCAAGACAAGCTCTTTTTATTTGAGGTCAATAAACCTTTACATACAAACAATATTTGCTATAAGGGATTTAGTGTAGGTGAGATTTCAGCGAGTATTTTATTGGGTTTAAAATTTAAAAACATCTATTATTTGGGATTGGATTTTGCCATTAATCAAGCAACTGGAGATACACATACTCACGGTTACTCCTCTAAAAGTTACGATGATGATTATAAAAATCGAAAACATCAAGAAAATTCCAATACCTTTACATTTGATGAAGAGTTAGTAGAAATAGAAGGAAATTTAGAACCCAAAGTCTACACCAACCGATTGTTTGCTATGTCTGCAAATGCGTTAAGTACCAATATTAATATGCTAAAAGGAAACAACCAAACCATTTATAACTTAAGCAATCATGGGGCTTTTATTCAAGGAACGATTCCAAAAGCAATTCACCAAATTGACCTTGAGACTTTTACCTCCTTGGATAAAACAGTCCTAAAAGAAAAACTGGGTTCATTTTTACATAAGGTATCAAAAGATAAACTCTCAAAAGAAGATCAAGAAGATTTACGTAAAGAATATCACTATTTAGAAGAATTAAAACAGGTGTTAGTTGAGTTTGAAAATACTCCTTCTACAACGTTTGAAGAGTTTAATGCACGAATTGAACAACTTCTTCAACTTTTCTTTTTCCCTTCGGTGTATTGTAGTTTTGTTTTAGTTGTATTTATTCACTTTTTCAATGTTATGTTGCAATATATCTATTATTGTTTAAATACTCAAAATATACAAAAAGAGAAAGAGAAACTCCAAAAAGCAGAGAAAGTTTTTTTAATGCAACTGCATTTGTTGTTGGATAAATATACTTTTTATTTAAAACAGATATAAAAAAAGCTCAAACCCAAAGGGTTTGAGCTTTAAAAAGAGAATGACTAAAACACTTATTGTAAAAGTCTTAATACGTTTTCACAGAAACGTTCTACGCAAATAAATTTGCGTCAGCTAGATTACTTCAATTATTGAAGTAATCTAAGAACGTTTTGTTGTGCAGAGTTCGCTTGCGAAATCGCATAGGTACCTGCTTGTGCAATAATATTTTGTTTATTAAAATTAGCACTCTCACTTGCATAATCAACATCTCTAATAATAGCCTCCGCTGCTTTAACATTTGTAGCTTGAGTCATTAAGTTTCTAACCGCACTTTCTACTTGGTTTTGAGTAGAACCGATGTCTGCTCTCATTGTATTTAGTGAAGTAATTGCCGCATTAACTGCTGATTGTGCAGTTGCTGCGTATGTTTTTGTGAAATTAGCAGAAGCACCAGCAGATACTTGACCTTTTAACACTGTTAAAGTTAACCCTGTTGTATTTGCATTAATACTAACTGTTGCAATCGTATCTGATGATTTTTCACCAATTTGGAATGTATGTACACTCGCACTTGATGTTCCATCTGCACCAGAGATTAACTGTCGACCATTATAGTTGGTTTGTTTACCAATATTATCTAATTGCTCTAATAATTTAGAGACATCTTTTGCAATCGCTTCTCGACCTGCACTTGATGTTGTATCCGTGTTGGCTTGAATTAATTTGGCTTTAATCGTATCTAAAATTTTAGATTGTTCCGCCATTGATTTATCCGCAATTTGCAACAATGCAATCGCTGAATTACCGTTATCAATCCCTTGGTTAATTGAAGTTGCTTGAGTTCTAAGTTTATCCGCAATAGCCAAACCTGAAGCATCGTCAGCAGCTTTGTTGATTCTTGTACCCGTACTTAATTTTTCCAACGAGTTTTGCATTAATTTATTGGTGTTTTGTGCAGCTTCTTGCGCATTTAGCGAAGATACGTTTGTATTGATTCTCATAATAAATCCTTTTTATTTATGACACATTGTAAATTAATTCAAATTTACACCCACGACATTCTTGTATGACCAAGCATAGAGTTTAATCTGTAACAATCAATCTCTTCGGAATTCATCAATCCCTATATTGATACGAGAAGTATGACATACCATTTCTTAAGATTAGCTTAATTATAAGCTAATTTCAAGAAAAGTTTTGTTTTTTCCTCTTTTTTTCTCTCTAATCCCATAAAATAAGCTTTTTACCTTTTAAAATTATCAATTTTTTATGCATAAAAGCAATTACCAATTAAAAATTATGTATAATATCTCAAAATTTATATAATTGTGTAGGAGAATACTGGTGGTATTTATTGATAATATATATGCAGATGAAGTTTTAGACTCAAGAGGAAACCCAACTGTTAGAGCAACTGTTATATTAAGTGATGGGACAAAACAAAGTGCTATCGTGCCAAGTGGTGCAAGTACAGGGAAAAGAGAAGCTTTGGAGTTAAGAGATGCCGATAACCGATATATGGGTAAAGGCGTTTTAAAAGCCGTTGAAAATGTTAATACAACAATTGCCGATGAACTCTTGGGATTAAGCCCATACAATCAAGCTGAAATTGATGCCGTTATGAAAGGCTTAGATGGAACTTCTAATTACTCAAATTTAGGTGCAAATGCCGTATTAGGTGTTTCTATGGCCGTAGCACGAGCTGCAGCAGCATCTTTAAATATTCCATTATACCGATATTTAGGTGGGGCAAATGCCATGACTATGCCTGTTCCTATGTTCAATATTATTAATGGTGGTGAACACGCAAACAATTCTGTTGATTTTCAAGAATATATGATTATGCCCGTAGGTTTTGAAGATTTCAACGAAGGTTTAAGAGCCGTTGCAGAGATTTATCAACACCTTAAAAAAGTTATTGATGCCATGGGTGAAAGCACAGCAGTAGGTGACGAAGGTGGATTTGCTCCAAATTTAAAATCAAATGAAGAGCCTATTGTGGTTATTATGCAAGCTATTGAAAAAGCAGGATATAAAGCAGGTGAGCAAATTGCCATCGCTTTAGACGTTGCAGCAAGTGAACTTATCAATGACAAAGGCTTATACGTCTTAAAATCTGAGAACAGAGAAATTACTTCGCAAGAATTGGTTGCTTACTATGCAAATTTATGTTCTAAATACCCTATTGTTTCAATTGAAGATGGATTGAGTGAAGACGATTGGGATGGATGGAAAATTTTAACAGATACTTTAGGTTCTAAAGTTCAACTTGTTGGAGATGATTTGTTCGTAACGAATGCTTCAATTTTAGCGCAAGGTATTGCTAAAAAAATTGGAAATGCGATTTTAATCAAACCCAATCAAATTGGAAGTGTGAGTGAAACCATGCAAACCATTCGTTTGGCACAACGAAACAACTACAACTGCGTAATGAGTCACCGAAGTGGTGAGAGTGAAGATGCCTTTATTGCTGATTTTGCTGTGGCATTAAATTGTGGACAAATTAAAACAGGAAGTACTGCACGAAGTGATAGAATTGCCAAATACAATCGATTGCTTGAAATTGGTGCAGAAGTTGCCTATGCAGAATATTTAGGGAAACAACCTTTTTCTAAATAATGAATAAAAAAAAATTTATAGTAATTTCAACCGTTTGTGTTGTCATTACTATATTCTTAAGTTTGCATGTGGCAAACTTACTTTTTGGGACAAACTCGTACGAAGTTTACTCGGCTTTAAAAAGTAAACAGACCTACTTGAACAATGAGATAACGCGATTGCAACTTGACAATGCTCGACTGCAAAAAGAGTATTTTGAATTAAAAAACTTGGAGCCTGAAGAATGAAACTTTTTTATTTTATATTAACCCTATTGGTTATTGGAAGCCCTTATTTAAGTGCCAGAGAAAACCCTTTTGAACCCACTAAAACATACGAAGAAGAACTTGCGCGTATGATGGAAATTGAAGAAGATTATCCCGCTGAGTTTCAAGAAAAAGATCCCTCTCAATATGAACAAATGAGTCCTGTCGTAGAAGAAGTCATCCCAAAAGTAGAACCCAAAAAAGAAGTTGCTCCTGCCCCAAAAGTGGTTGCTAAACCCAAAGTACCCGACGAAAACTTGGTGTATGTTCCTTTAAGAGAGCAGATGTTTACCAAACAAGCCGTTATTTCTGTTCTTCCTGGAGTCGAAGTCAGTTTTGAAGGCAAAAAACTTGAAATCAAATCAAAATATGAAGTTTTTCAAAAGTTTGATTTAAATGATGAAAATAAAATTATCCTAGATTTCAGAGCCACCACTTCATTTTATACCATCAGAAAAGATTTAAACTCTCAATACTTTACCAAATTGGTTGTCGGAAATCACAAAGAGGATAAATTCTTCAGAGTTGCCTTACAGCTGCCAGCAAGTCCAAAAGATTATAAAGTGACCTATAACGAAGATGTGGTTACGATTGTTTTTGAGGAATCAGGACTTAAGTAAAATGGCTGTGCTATTTTAGTGAGAAGTGAATGGTAAGAAGTAAGAACTAAAAGTCACAGTGCTTCACCACTCACCACTCACCACTCACCACTCACCACTCACCACTCACCTTTCACTATTTCTTATCACACTCCTGTGCGATTTCATATCCTGCATTTAATACCGCTTCTATCTCTTCTTTAGGTGTTTTCCCCACTGTGGTTAAATAATCACCAATCACAATTGAGTTGGCTCCGTGTTTAAACACATCGTATTGCTGTTGACCAAACATCACTTCTCTTCCCCCTGCTATCATAATTTTATGTGCATTAGGAAGCATGTGTTTGGCAAGTTCTATCAGTTTAAAAGCTTCTTCTTTACCGATAGAATTTTTCACAATTGGCAAAGCTTCATTGGGATGAAAAAAGTTAATGGGTACGGTCATAGGATCAAGTGAAGCAATGGCTTCAAGCATCGAGATTCTGTCTTCTTGTGTTTCGCCTAAACCAAAAATTCCTCCGCACACTAACTTAAGTCCCGCTTCTTTGGCATTAAGTAACGTTTGGTATCGTTCGTCCCATTCATGTGTGGTACAAATTTGACTGTAAAAATCACGCGAAGTCTCCAAGTTATGATTGTAATTATCCACACCAGCAGCTTTTAGTGCTTTGAGTTGTTCCAGTGTTGCTGTTCCATTACAGGCAATAAGCTTTAAACCTAAATTCTCTTTTTTAACCGCCCGTGCTGCTTCACATACAAACTCTAAACGTTTGTCGTCCAAACCTTTGCCCGCTGTTACCAAACAAAATCCCACCGCTTGATTTTCTTTGGCTTGTTTGGCTTCTTTTACGATTTGTTCAATCTCTTTTCGTTTAAAACGTTGTATGTCTGCTTTATATCGTACACTTTGTGTACAAAATTTACAATCTTCATTACATGTACCACTTTCTATATTGCAAATGGCACAAAAATATATTTTCTTATTCTCTTTCATATCGTATCTCTTTTTTTGTAAAACTGTTTGTGTTTATTGATTTAAAATAGTAATCTATCTTGTATTCATCTTGCGTTATTTCAAGCAATACACACTCAACCTTTGGCTTTTCTCTTGCACACACTTCCCCGGGATTTAGAAACAAGGTTTTATTTTTATATTCGGCTTCAAAAATATGACTGTGCCCAAAAATAACCACATCTGTATCACCATTTAAATACATGGGCAAATGCATGAGTTTAAATCGTACCTCTTTAATTTTAAAATAGTAGGGTTCTTTATGAATATTATATTCACCTTTGTATGGCAATAAGGCGTTGTCATTGTTTCCAAATACTGCCACATAAGGTAAAGATGAATTTTTAAGAATATCCAAATTCTCTTTAAGACAAATATCCCCTGCATGAATTATATATTGGGCTTCAAGGGATTTTAAAAAATCCACACACTCGTGTGTGTATTGAACTTTTAAATGACTGTCTGAAAGAACACCAATTTTCATCTATTTCTTACTTGCCGTACTCTTTTTTGTAGTTTTTTTGGTGCTTGTTGTCTTTTTTGTTGCTTTTTTTGCACCCGTTTTTTTGCCATTTTTAGCATCATTTTCAATAATTTCCAAACACTGTTCGAGTGTAAGATTTTCTGCTTCAACCCCTTTTGGAAGTTTGAAATTTTTTCGACCTTGTTTAATATAAGGTCCATATTGTCCTATAAGAACTTGTATTTTCTCTTTTTCAAACACTTTAATGGTTGCTTTAGCTTTGGCTTCATCCATTTCTTGAATTAACTCCAATGCTCTTGGCAACTCAATGGTATAAGGGTCATCGTTTTTTAAAGAGTAAAACTTGGTTTTAACTTGCAAATAAGGTCCAAATCGACCAATATTGGCTTTTATCTCTTCTCCTTCTTGTGTCGTACCTACAACGCGTGGAAGTGTAAATAAAAACAGTGCTTGTTCAAGCGTTATTGTGTCCATATTTAAATGATCTGGAATGGCTACAAATTTTGGTTTTTCTTCATCCTCTTTTGTTCCAATTTGAACATAAGGACCAAATCTTCCTACTCTGGCACTAACAGGTTTTCCCGATTTGGGGTCAATTCCAATTTCTCGAATTTGTGCATAATCACTTCTTTCAATGCTCTCTTCTTTTTCATCAATACTTTTTTTAAAGCCACTGTAAAACTGTTTTAATACCTCTTCCCAAGCAATTTTTCCCTCAGCAATTTCATCAAACTCTTCTTCGACGCGTGCAGTAAAGCCTAAATCAACAATATCGGGGAAATGGTCATTTAAAAAGCTGTTCACAATTTCACCTGTTGGTGTTGGCGCCAATTTCTTATCTTCAGTGACCACGACATATTCTCGTGCTTGAATCGTTGAAATCGTTGGTGCATACGTTGATGGTCTTCCAATGCCTTCGCTCTCTAACTTTTTAACTAACGATGCTTCTGTATATCGAGCAGGTGGTTTGGTAAAGTTTTGTTCACACTCTAAATGTTCAAGCTCTAAAACTGTGCCTTCTTTAATGGTAGGTAAAATCTTTTCACTGCTGTCAAGCGCACTTTCTGGATTGTCGCTTCCTTCGGTATAGGCTTTCATAAATCCAGCAAAGATAATTCTTTGACCCTTGGCTTGAAACTCAAACTCTTTATCTTTTCCTGCAAGGATTTTATATGTGGTGTTCGCAATTTTAGCTGTTGCCATTTGTGTGGCAATGGTTCGTTTCCAAATGAGTGAATACAATCGGTATTGAGCATTGTCCACATACGCTTTAATTTGTGAAGGTTTAAGCGACATATCTACAGGACGTATGGCTTCGTGCGCTTCTTGTGCCCCTTTGGCTTTGCTTTTATACACTCTGGGTTTACTCAAAGCATACTCTTTTCCATACTCTTCTTCAATCACCTCTTTAGCCGCACTTGTTGCCACATTTGAAAGATTTAAAGAGTCGGTTCTCATATAAGTAATTAAACCGCCTGTATGATTGGGAATATTACCCACATTTCCTTCATAAAGCTGTTGAGCAATAATCATCGTTTGCTTAACCGAATAGCCCAATTTTCGACTCGCTTCTTGTTGTAACGTTGAAGTTGTAAAAGGAGCCGCCGGCGTTCTGGCACTCTCTTTTTCTTCAATCTCATTTAAGACAAAATTTCCTTGATTGATTGAAAATTCAATCGCTTTGGCTTGGGTTTCATTGGCGATTTTTTTGATTTTTCCATCAATTTTTGCCAACTCTGCTTTAAACTCAGGGTTGATAAAGTCCGCCTTGACTTTCCAAAACTCTTCAGGAACAAAGGCTCGGATTTCATTCTCTCTGTCCACAATAATTTTAACGGCCACACTTTGAACTCGTCCCGCACTTAAACCATATCGCACTTTTTTCCAAAGTAGTGGTGAAAGCTCATATCCTACGGCTCTGTCTAAAATACGTCTGGCTTGTTGTGCATCGACTAAATGTTGGTTCACTTCTCTGGGATGTTCTAAGGCTTCTAAAATGGCGTTTTTAGTAATTTCATGAAATACAATTCGTTTTAAAGGGTTTTTTTCAATTTTTAATGCAGGAATTAAATGCCACGCAATGGCTTCTCCCTCTCTGTCCTCATCGGCTGCTAAGTAGATGGTTGTATCTTTGGTAATATGTTTTTTCAAATCGGCTATGACTTTTTTCTTATCAGTAGATATTAAATATTGAGGTTTAAAATTATCAGCGGGGTCAAACCCTAACTTTGATTTAGGAAGATCTCTTACGTGTCCCATGGATGCCATGACCACATACTCTTTGCCTAAAAATTTTGATATTGTTTTTGCTTTTGCTGGTGACTCTACGATAACTAAGTTTTTCACTCTATATGTTCCTTATACTAACCCCTAAATTTTTTGAAGGTGCATTCTATCATAATTTAATTAAAACGACTTAATTGAACAGATTAGTTTTTGGTTTATACGGTTGGCTTAAGTGTAAACTTCTAGGGGAAAATGGTTATTTCAACTTCCAATTCAATGCCAAATTGCTCTTTGACTTTTTGTTTGGCGAGCTCTATTAAACCAATGGCTTCTTCATACGTGCCTTTGCCTTCATTAATTAAAAAATTCGCATGTTGATTGGAAAAACTCATATCTCCTACTTTGTAGCCTTTTAAACCAACCGCTTCGATAAGTCGTCCGGCAAAATCACCTTTTGGATTTTTAAAACAACTTCCTGCACTTGGGACTTGTGGTTGATTTTCTCTCATGGTATTAAACATTTTAAGTTGTTCTTTACTGAAACCTTTTTGGATATTAAAAACCACTTCATAGACAATATCTTCAATATGCGTATGTCGATAAGAGTAGCTTATCTCTTCTTTTTTTACGTATCCCTTTTTGGTTTTTAAAGCATCAATATAATTAAAAATTTCCCATGACTTTAATCCCGCATTCATCTTAACCAAACCACCTAAATTTCCGGGTAATTTTGCTAAGAATTCCAAATGAGCGATGTCGTTCTTTTTGGTATACGTCAGCAATTTGCCACTGCTTGTTGCACAGCCTACATAAAGCTTATTATTTTTTTCTTCAATATAATCAAATGTTTCACCTAAAATGGCAAATTTGATTTGTGTTTGAGGATTAATCAACAGATTATTGCCACGTCCAATGATTTGAAAATCGGAGTAATCCCCAATTTCATTGATGACTAAAACCTCATGCACTCCTCCAATATGAATTGAAGTATACTTAGAAAAGTCTACATGTTTCGTATAATTACCACTCACTTCTTACCACTTACTTCTTACTATTTAGAACGAAGTTCTAAATACTCATGGGGGATTAAAAAATCACGTGATTTAATCAAATTTTGATAAAATCCATGTTTATATCCCAACTCATACAACGTATCAAGCGCTTCATATTGAATCTCACTGAGTTCTATTGAATCGTCATTGGCATACAAATCCAAATATTTATCCAAGGTGGGTGCATCGACACGAATAAGCCCTTGTGCAATTAACATTTTGGAAAGCACTTTTTTATTGGCATTGGCAACGTGTACGGCTTTGATAAGTGTTTGCTCATAATCAATGGCAGCATGCAAGGGAAGAGAACGTCGTAAACACATTCCACCTAAAGGTAAAGGCAACTCTTTTCCTGCTAACTCTTGCCAAATATCCCAAAGTTCACGCTCTACTTCTAAAGCATCATTGTAAGTCAGAATGGATTCATGAATCAATACACCCGCATCCACATCGCCATTTAATACAGCTTTTTCTATGTCTAAAAAGTTCATATACGTAATTCGAGCCATAGGATACGCTATTTTAAAAAGTAAGGCATTGGTGGTAAACTCACCACTAAGAGCTACTTTGAAATTCTTTTTTAAAAAAGCTCCTTTTTTCTTGATAAGTTTTGGTCCATACCCATTTCCAAAACTCACCGCTGTTCTTAAAAGGGCATACTCTTCTTTGACAAAAGGATATAAGGCAAAAGAGATGGCACAAATGTCATATTCACCTTTAAGAGTAGCTTGGTTAAGTGTCTCGATATCAGCAGCAATATTTTCAAATTTGGCATCTTTTGGACTTACCCAGCCAAATTTGATGGCGTAATACATAAAAATATCATCTGCATCGGGTGAGTGTGCGACGTGTATGGTTCTCAATTATTTTCCTTCTTAGTAATTTCTTCTATGTCCAACATATCCGTTGGTTTTAACTTGGGTACATCTTCTTGCATGGCATCATTTTCTAAAAGAAGCAACTCTTTTTTAGGCTCTTGCTGTTTGGGTCTTTCATAATAAACTTCATCAAATTTGGTAAACTTATTGTAGTTAATCATGGAAGAGAGCTCTTTTGTATAAACTTCTCTTTTTTCAGAATATTTCTGAAGTTTTTTCACCAACAAATAAGGGTTTTGGTTCTTTTTTTCAAAGTTAAGTTCTCTAAACTCTTTAAACGCCCAACTTCTTGAAAGCATTTTATAATAATCTTTAATCGCCTCTTTGACGGTGGGATACTTCTTAAGCCAAATGGTTTTTTCACCGCGTAATGAAGAAGCGGCAATTCTTGGCTCATTTTTATTGTACGACCATACTCCAAAAAGATTATTGGCTTCTTTGAAAAAGCGTGATTCTCCCCAAGCACTCTCCATAGCAGCTTGTGCAATGGTTATTGACTTAGGATGTGGTTTTAATGCCATAAGTAACTCCAAATTATCTTTGGCATTATACTCCTGACGTAACCCTTCTAAAATGGCATTATCGGGGTTTTCTTTGACCAAAACTTTAATGTCGTTAAAATAGTTCAACTCCTCTTCGTACACTTCATCTAAAGGAGGTACAATCATCTTAAGAAAGTTGGCTTTTTTTTCAGAGACACTCATGCTCTCAATCAGCTCTTTTTTATAGGCTTCTTCTTTAAGTGCCTCTTCTTTTATTATCGCTTCTTGTTCAAGTTTTTCTTTTAAATCAAACTGTCCTTTCGTAACGAAAAAAATTACCAATAACACTATTGTAGCAACAATAAGTGAAGAAAAAGAGAAGCGTTTTGAATGGGTTTCTTGATTTTTCATAAAAATAATTTTATCTAAAAATATTATATTTTAAATAAAATGACATTACTGGTTAAAAAACCACTTTAGAAGTGGTTTTTTAATAGCCTGAAATTTGAACATAATATGAAATGATTTCCAACAAAGGTTCAACAAAAAAGATAGAGATCACTGCTGCAACCGCACAAAATCCAATAACTACTTTAAGTGGTGTCGTAGCATTGCTTAAATACTCAATGTTGCTTTTTTCAATGGGCTCTTTTAAGAACATATATACAATGGGTTTTAAATAGTAGTACGCAGCAATGGCTGAATTAATTGCCATAATAAGCGCTAATACAATAAAATCTGCATTAACAGCACTGCTGATTAAGTACATTTTACCCCAAAAAAGAGCAAACGGAGGAACTCCTGCAAGTGAGAGCAAAAACAGTCCCATCATGGTTGCAGCAATCGGTGAAGTTTTAATTAAACCTGAATATTTTTCCAAAGCATGATCACTGCTAAATGCCCCATTTTCTTTGGTTCGATTTATCCACAACATTGCAAATCCACCTAAATTGGTAACTAAAAATAAAATCCAATATAAAAACAGTGCCGTTGTGGCTTGTGTGGTTCCTAAAAGAATGGCTACCATGACAAAACCTGCATGAGAAACCGATGAAAATGCCAACATTCGTTTAATATCGGTTTGTAATAAGGCAATTAAATTAGGAATTGTCATGGTCAATACGGCAACACCATACAACAAAAGTTGTACCACTGTATCTTCAGCTGCAATAAAAATTTCAAAGAATCGCAACGCTACAACAAAGGCGGCAATTTTTGGAACAATTGACATAAATCCTGCTAAAGATGCGGTTGACCCCTCATAAACATCGGCTACCCAAGTATGAAATGGGAAAAGTGAAATCTTAAATCCAAGAGCCGCCATCATAAAAACAACCCCAACTACAATGATGGGATAGTGTGCAAACTCTGATTCGACTAAGACTTGAGAAATCACTCCCAACTCAACGCTTCCTGTGAGCGCATAAAATATCATGGAACCAAACGCAAAAAATGCCGTGGCTAAAGCACCCATGGTAAAATATTTGATTGCGGCTTCAAGAGAGTTGCTTTTATTGTGTAAAGCAATCATCACATACAGTGCCATTGACGCCGTTTCAAGTCCAACAAAAATCAAAATCAACGAATCTGAACTGACCATAAATTGAAACCCAGCAATCATAAATAAATACAAGGCATAATATTCAGGATACGCGGTATCATGGAATCGTAATTTGTTAAGCGATAAGAGCAAGAAAAGAATCGTGGCAATAATCATAATAAATTGAGCCAATAAAGAGATTCCATCAATAAGCATTAAATCAAAAAATCCTCGAGTTGCTTCACTGTATCCGTAAAGAACACCAAAATCAACCACTAAAAACAAAATGGCTAACATTATATACAACGACTTATCCAATTTTTTAGAAAATAAATCAATACATAAAATGGTTAATGCTCCAAAAATTGCAATCAGCATTGGAACGATGGTGATAAAATTTAGACTCTCTAAGTCAATGTTAATTGGCGGTATCATTATTTCACCTCCCCAATACTGTTAGCCGATAAGATTTTGGCTTTGGTCGTTTCATTCACGGCCTTTAATTGCATAATTTCAACCAAAGCAGTAACTGATTTATTCACTGGTTCTAAAATGGGTTTAGGGTAAACCCCTAAAATCACCACTAAGGCAACCAAAGGAATTAAGGCAACAAGTTCACGTCCTTTGGCATCGTGTAATTTCTCATTTTTGGGGTTACTTAAAGGACCAAAAAAGACTCTTTTATACATAACCAGCATATAAACCGCTCCTAAAATAATCGTCAAACCTGCAAGAAGTGTTAACACAGGCGATGTTTTGAAAAATCCCAATAACGATAAAAACTCCCCCACAAAACCAATGGTTAAAGGCAATCCCACTGATGCCATAAGCATCACTGCAAAAATTGTGGCGTAATTGGGCATCACTTTAGCCAAGCCTCCAAATTCGCTGATAAGCTTAGTGTGTCGTCTGTCATAAATGACCCCCACTAACATAAACAGCGCGCCTGAAACAATCCCGTGAGAAATCATTAAAAAGATTGACCCCCCAATTCCTTCAACATTTAACGCAAACGTTCCTAAAATTATCACCCCCATATGAGAAACCGATGAGTAGGCAATAACTTGTTTCATATCTTCTTGTGCATACGCTACCATCGCGGTATAAATAATTGCAATCAGTGCTAAAATCGCCATGGGTATAACAAAGTAAACCGTTGCATCAGGAAACAAGGGAAGTGAAAATCGAATAAATCCGTATGTACCCATTTTAAGTAGCACGGCGGCTAAAATAACCGAACCAATCGTAGGTGCTTGTCCGTGTGCATAAGGAAGCCATGTATGAAAAGGTACCATTGGAACCTTGATGGCAAACCCTAAGAAAAATGCCACAAAAAGCCATAACTGCATATCAAAAGGTAAAAGCAACATATTCCAATCTAAAAGACTAAAACTCCAATTACCTGTTGTTTGATAGTAAACGTACCCTAAAAAAAGCATCCCAACTAACATGACCAACGATCCTGTAAAGGTGTACAAGAAAAATTTAATTGAAGCATAAATTCTTAAATTTCCACCCCATGCACCAATGATATATAACATTGGTACCAATGAAAGTTCCCAAAAAAGGTAAAAAATAATGGCATCTAAACATAAAAAGACTGCGACCATGGTCATTTCTAAAAATAAAACAGAAATGACTAAGTTTTTTAAATCTCTTTTTTCAGTTAATCCAATTAAGGAAATCATAGTCATAAAGGTGGTTAAAATAACTAAAAATAACGATATGCCATCCACTGCCACTAAATAATTAATTCCGTATGAAGGAATAATTGGCAACATCTCCATAAACTGCATTCCGGCATTGTCATTATCAAAGACAATCCACAACCCAATGCTTAACAGAAATTCAATTGCACTCACAGCAATTGCATACGCTCGAATAGACTCTTTTTGTACTAAAAATCCAATCAATGCGGCAACGGCTGGAAAAAATATTAAAATCGATAAAATGTGTTCCATTTATTCCCCTTACTTCGCTAAACCAAAAAAGATACCAACTACCAATAAAACCGTCAACCCTGTTACCATTAAGGTCAATGCTTTTGATAAGTTCCCTGACTGTATTGGTCTGCTCTCTTGTCCTGTTTTGTACACCATTTTTGCAATGCCATCGACAATCACATCAACCACTTTTAAATCAATCTCTTTCCAAGAGAACTGACTCATACGCAAATAAGGTTTGTTGATAACATTTTCTAAAAAGTGCGGTATGTAGTATTGATTGGCCAAAAGTTTATAGCAAAATCGGTGTTGCAACGCTTGACTAAAATAGGTACCATCTTTTTTAAATTTTAATACCGCAAAAATAATTCCCCCTAAAGCAATCGCTGTTGTAATGCCAATTAAGGTATAAAGCGTTGTTGTACTGACATGAATTTCAAGTTCAGGTAATGCCGTTGTAATCATCTCAACAAAAGGGTCTTTAAACCATCCTGCAATAATGGCTAACACAGCCAATGGTGTCATGGCGGCAATAACAAACGGATAGGTTTCGTGAGGATGATACCCAAACTTTTTAAAGTTCTCTTCTCCATGAAATACATACATAATCAGTCTGAATGAATAAAAGGCTGTTAATCCAGCGGTTACCCAAAGCACTGCCCAAATAATATACGCGTGTGCCCCAAATGCCACTTCCAAAATCAAATCTTTTGAAAAGAAGCCCGATAAAGGAAAAATTCCAGCAAGTGCTACAGAAGCTATGGTCATAATAATTGAGGTGGCTTTCATATGCTTATGCAATCCACCCATATTTTTAATGTTAATCTCATTGTTTGTCGCATGCATCACATTTCCTGCTCCTAAAAACAGAACCGATTTAAAAAACGCATGCGTGGCTAAGTGAAACAGTGCGACCCAATATGCACCCAAACCAGCGGCAACAAACATATACCCCAATTGAGACAGAGTTGAGAAGGCAATGATTTTTTTAATATTTGTTGCAACTAAAGCTTGAGACGCTGCAAATATGGCAACAAATGCTCCCAATGAAGCAATCACATATCCCACTTCGGGTACAGCTGTAAAAATTTCATTGGCTCGAATAACCAAATACACCCCTGCCGTTACCATAGTAGCTGCGTGAATCAATGCCGATACAGGAGTAGGACCTTCCATGGCATTCGCCAACCATTGATTAAAAGGAAATTGCGCTGATTTTCCCATGGCTCCAATGAATAAAAATGCAGCAATAGCTACAATAAGCCCATGCGACAAATCACCAATATTGGCAAACACGACATCGTATTGCAATGAACCAATGTTCCAATAAATAAAGAAAATACCTACTAACATTCCAAGGTCAGCCACACGGTTCATAATAAACGCTTCATTCGCAGCATACCCTGGTGAAACAGAAGAGTAAGGAGAAAGTGTTGAGTAAGGCGAAGCATACATATCTTTACTTCGTTGAACATCGGCCTTATGATACCAAAATCCAATCAATCCCCAAGAACACAATCCTACGCCTTCCCAACCAATAAATAATCCTGCAAAGTTATCGGACATAATCAAAATCATCATTGAAAATACAAAGGCTGAAAGCCATGCAAAAAATCGGTTGAAACTTTTATCGTGGTCCATATAGCCAATTGAATGAATATGTACCATGGTTGAAACAATCGTAACAACACACATCATGGTAGCACTAATGGGATCAACAATAAATCCAAATGGGATATCAATGTTTCCAATAACAATCCAGTCAAGCATTCTTACATGAATGACTTCTTGAGTAGTAAAGACATGAAAAAGCAGATTTAAAGAGGCAATCATCGATACCCCTAAAAGTGCGGATGTAAAAATTCCTGTAAATAATTTTTTAGGCGTATTGGCAAACAGTGTTGCAAACAATGAACCCACAAGCGGTGCAAAAAGTGCTATGTATAAATATTTTTCCATCATTAGCCTTTCATACTTACTATGGAGTCAAGATTAATGCTGCCTTTTCGTTTGTATAGCAAAATCAGTAATCCAAGACCAACGGCCACTTCACTTGCTGCAATCGCCACAATAAAAAAAGCAAACATTTGTCCTGTTAAATCCCCGTGAAATTTTGAAATAGCAGCCAGTCCGATATTGACCGCATTGAGCATAATTTCTGTTGAGAAAAAAAGCATTAACAAATTCTTTCTTCGAACGACTCCCACTAAACCTATAATAAAAATAATCGTGGAGAGAATCAAATAATCATTTAACGCCAGTGTCATTTTTTCTCCTTTGTTGCTTCTTCTTTTTCAAGTTCATCAATTTCATCTTCACTCATCAACGTTAAATTGTTGTCCATCTTTTTTCCTGCTAGAATAATCCCACCAATCATAGCAACCAATAACATCACAGCGGCGACTTCAAAAGGAACAATATATTTTGTAAATAAGACCAATCCAACATCTTGAGCATTGCCATACTCAGGATGTATCGGATACAACCCTTGCATAGCATTTTCTCCAATAATGGGTGCTGCAAAAATAATCACCACCAGCAAGGCAATCATTCCTGATAAAAAGAATTTCAGTCGTGGATTGGCAATTTTCTCTTCAACTTCTGCCATGGAATCAAAAAACATCATCCCAAACGCATACAGTGCCATAACAGCACCTGTGTAAACCACAATTTGAACCACTCCTAAAAAGTCGGCATTGAGCAAAAAGAAAAAGGCTGAAATAAAAATCATTCCCGCAGCCAATGAGCTTAACGCATACAAAGCATTATTGGTCATAACCGTTATACTAAACATTCCAATGGTTAAGAATGCAAACAGATAAAATGCAACTATTTCAAACATATTGCTCCTTTAATACGCAAGTGGTGTTTTTTTCAATCTCTCATCAGCATTAGGAGAGATGGCACCAAATCCAGGATATTCTTCTTGCATGGACAGTTGATCCAATGGCGTTAAGAAATCTTCTTTTAATCCAAAATGCGCTCGTTGTTCACTTGCATTTTCATATCGTCCACCATGAACAATGGCAAGTTCGGGACACACTTCTGCACAATATCCACAAAAAATACAACGCCCTAAGTTAATGGAGTATTCTAAAACCTCTTTTCGTGAATTTTCATCGATTCGTGTGTCCATTCGAATACACTTTGCAATACAAATTTTTTCACACAATCCACACCCAATACATCGGTTTTCACCCGATTCCAATAGTGCGAGTAACTTATGAACTGCTCGATATCGTGGACTTATTGGTAATTTTTCAGCGGGGTATTGTACGGTGTGCATATTGTTATTAAACAACGCTTCTTTCATCATTTTAAATGTGATTTTAAGCCCACCAAAAAGCTCTGTTTTAACAGAGCGTTTCATGATTTGTTTAAACTCTTGCCACCCTGTTTTAGGATAATCATCATCTTGCACAAGCATATACTCTTGGGTTCCGGTGTTTCGGTTTTTTAAATCTTCTAAGTTCATCATTACTCCTAAAACATCATTACAAAGCCAGTAATTAAGATATTAATTACTGCCAATGGCATTAAGATTTTCCAGCACAACCACATCAATTGATCCGGTCGTATATGAGGCCAAGAAGCTCTTGTCCATAAAAAGAAGAAAATCAAAAACATTACTTTTAAGACAATGGCTAAGCCACCTGGTATAAAGTAAAAATCATTAAACCCACCCAAGAAAATCAAAGAAATTAAGAAACAAATCGTAAAAAGGTTGGCATACTCACCAATAAAAAACATCCCCCATCGCATTCCTGAATACTCTGTGGCATATCCTGCCACAATTTCTGCTTCATGCTCAAGCAAGTCAAAGGGTGTTCGGTTGGTTTCTGCAAATCCTGCAATAACAAATAAAATAAATGCCAACGGCTGTGTCCAAACCAACCAGTTTGAAAGCCCTCCTGCTTGATATTGGTTAATATCAATCAATGACAAACTTCCTACTAACATTAAAGGTGCTAAAATAGCAAGTCCTGAAACCACTTCATACGACAAAAGTTGTATGGCTGTTCGTGCCCCTCCTAAAAGAGACCATTTATTGGCACTGCTCATTCCTGCTAAAAGTGGTCCATACAGTCCAATTCCAGCCACACCCATAACAAACAATAACCCCACATTAATATCAGCGATAATGGGTCGAACAGTGTACCCAAAGAGTTCAAATTCTGGGAAAAAAGGCACGGCTGTCATAGCAATAAACGCTGTGGCTGCTGTGATAATAGGAGCAATTTTGAAAATGGGTTTGACTGCATTAGCAGGAACAAAATCCTCTTTACAAAAAAGCTTTGTTCCATCAGCAATAAGCTGTAAAACACCTTGTGGTCCTACGTTCATAGGTCCCAATCGTCGTTGCATAAATGCCAATATCTTTCTTTCAATATAGGTCGTAAAGCCTGCTAATGCTGAAAAAACTGCCAATACAACAACTGCTTTTACAATAGTTTCAATGATAATACTGGTTTCCATTTTTACACCTTTTTAATCGTTGCACTGCTGTATCGACTGGTGCTGAACAATTGTTTCGTTGGGATGGTTTTATCAAAATATGATACATAGGCGATATCATTGGTTAAATGATGGTCTAAAATGACTTCAAGCTCTTCTTTGCTTGAAGAGGTACTGACTTCCACTTTATCATTTTCATTCAGACCCAATTTCTCCATTAAGCTGCTTGAAACATACAAGGCCGTTTTATCGTTTGATAATTGATGTGCTTTATGGGTAAATTCATTAAACTGATTAATAGGGTTGGCTTTGTAAATTACCGTACCTGTAAAGCCATAGAGTTTTTCAATGATTTCAAAACTCTCAATGCTTTCATAGGTGGCATTGTCTAAAAGATACCCTCGATTCTCTTCTTGATTATTTTTAAACTCATTGGGCAATTGGTCAAATAAAACGGCTTTAAACCCTTTTTCTTGTGGGAGTTGCTCGGTATATTCAATGGTGTATTCAACCTCATCATCGAGTAAAACATTAGCAAAATCATTTAGCACATATCCGCCATAAGGTAATGCCACGTTTGTTGGAACCACTCTTTTATCACAAGAGGTGAAGGTTCCTTCTTGCTGATTTAGTGCTGGAATACTGATATTTCCATCACCTAAAGCACTCAACTCAAAGTTGGCTTTTTCATTGTATCCCACCACAAATCCCTCTTCTTGCTCATCTAACGTACAAATCAGACTCACGCCCAAGGTATTGGTTTGTGTTGGAATAATCATCACTTTAAATGGCGTGTATTTTTGAATGAGTCCACACAGTTTGGCTAAATTTGCACTTTGAGGATGGTAAATTAAATCTTCTCCTACAATTAAAGAGTAGGCGTCTTTTTTATCCAACATGGCATTGATGGTTTCAAGTAAACTTTCATCACATCCAATGAGTTCAAACAGTTGAAGTGATTCGTATTCAACTTCTTTTTCTACATTGTTTGAAACCACTTTTTTAACTTCTTTTTCTTCCCCTGTTTCTTCATCTTTTACCATTTCAGAAATGGTTTCTTTGACGACTTCAACCACTTTTTTTGTTTTTTTCGTTTTTAACGTATTTAAATAGTTACGTAAATTCTCGGGTAAATTTTCTCCAAAGAGTTCTAAAATTAAAAACAAAATGGCTTCTTCTCTTAACGGTGCATACGTTATGGTTTCTATGGTTTTACCTTTTTTCCCAAAGCCTTCTACGTGAGTATCCCCTAATGGATGGAAGTATAAACCCGCTCCTTTATTGAGTGTAATGGCATTATTAAAAGCATATTTTACACTGGGGGCATCAGATTTTAAATATGAACCGACTGAAATTAAGAAGTTTGAGTTATGGATATCTTTTAGTGTGGCGTTATAAAAACGACTTCCACTCGTACTGGCAAAATGGTTCATAAAGTTTTGGAAACGTTTGGCATCGTCATTGACAAGCTTCACACCCAATTTTTCTCTTAATTTTTCTAAAATCAACGCTTCTTCATTGGTAATATAGGAGTTAAATTTAATCGTATTGGCTTGTTTAAAGGCTTCAATGGCTTCATCAAACTCTTTTTGATTTTTGGTGGCATTTTTATTCTCAAAATCGTAACCAAATCGTGCCGCTCCACTTAAACTGGCATAATGATGTTCATTGGTGACTCGATAAATCATTGGCGTTTGATCTGCGATTGACGTGTGTTTGACTTCATAATACATCAATGAACAATCACTTGAGTGTGGATTACTCGCAGGTATTTTTGTCAATTCCCATGAATTTGATTTGTATTGAAAATCGTGACTGACCAATGCTCCTACCGGACAAACCGATATACACTCACCACAATCAATACACTTATCTTCTTCAAACCCAATGAGTGATTTGTTGAGTTTATTCCACATAGCGTACGCATCTTTAGGCATATTTTCTTTAAACGTTTTATCCAAAGCATCGGAGTCTCGTTTAACGGTACTTAGTGCATTTGAACCAATCATATCTTTACACACCGTCACACACTTTTCACACACAATACACAACCCTGCATCGTAATTCATTACTCCCCAATGAGTTGTCGGTCGATAGGTATCTCGTACGGCATAGCTTTGTGAATCGACTTTCATGTATAAGGTATTGTTTTGAAGTTCACAATCACCACTTTGATCGCACACGCCACATTGTAAAGGATGGTTGACGTCATACACTTCCATAATGGCTCGTCGCTCTTTAGCAATATTTTCTGTCACCGTTTGAATTTGCATGCCCTCTTTGGCTTTGGCATTACAGGCATAGACTTGTTTGCCATCGGCTTCAACCAAACACAACCGACATGCTAAGGTTGGGGAACATCGTGTTAAGTAGCAAATGGCTGGAATATAAATATTATTTGCCCGTGCAACATTTAAAAGATACTCACCCTCTTGGGTTTGACATGTTTTTCCATCAATTGTTAACGTAATCATTTCACTCATTATTCATCAACCTTTTCAATTTTTACTTGTTTGTAACTGTAGGGTAACGCTTTGATTCCCTCATGACTGCATAAGGCAATTGTGCCTTGTAAATTGGTGTCTATTTTAAAAACTCTTTGAATCGTTTGGTCATCAAATTGTATGAGAACCTTATCCCCATTATTGATTTTTGCAATTTTAGAAAAAGAAACGCCGCCTAAGAGTTGGTTTTCAACTATGGCATCACTCTTACATATCACCAATCCATCGTATGAGTCCAACTCTTCAATCTCATCTATGGATTCATTGTTATAAGAGTTAATCGCTTCAATATCTTTTGAACATCCATTTTCAATCACTACGTTTACGTTACTGTATTGGTTTAAAGCACCCAACATTTTGATAATATTTTCAGATTTTTTATGTCCTAAAATATCCAAACTCAACAGCACATAAGTGTTTGAAGCTTTCTTTGACATTTCCACAACGTCTTCAAGCTCTTCTTCCCCTACACTGGTTTCAGCACTGACATACCCCACATCCAAATCCTCAATAAACGCTTGAATTTCTGGCGTGCTGTTATGGACAAAATAGTACAAAAGTAACGCACAAATACCCTCTTCACTGCCTACTTCATATTTGATGTACGTTGAGAAGTTCAACTCATCACTTTTATAATCAATGGGGTTCATATAAATGGTTTGCACTTCACTTTGGTTTAACTTTTCTTGCAAACTTGGGTTAAAAAAAAGTGGCAATCCAAACAGTATAACCACATCACCTTTTTGAAGTAAGTCTAAACTCTTTAGAACGTTTTTTTCCAAAACTATGCTTCCTCACTTACTGCTTGTGTTGATGTCTCTTCCTCTTTTGGCACAAGAGTTTCATCTTTGGCTTTTTTGACCACGATTGTCCAATCGACTTCATTGAATTTCAATGAATTCATCAAGGTATAATTGTTCTCTTTGATTAAATCAGAAATTTTTTGAATGGGTGTAAAGTCCCCCATTTCAAAAAGGAAAATGGCATTTTCATTCTCTTGTATATCGTTTTTCATCAACTCTAAAACTCTGTCATAAAAGTTATCTTTAAGTGGTCTAAGGTCATATCTTTTCATATTTTCTCCTAACCTTATCGGTCAATTTCACCAAATACGATGTTTAAGTTACCAATAATGGTAACAACATCGGCAAGTTGATGCCCAGGAAGTAAATCTTCCAGCAATCCCGTGTGCCAAAACGATGGGGCTCGTAGCTTCATTTTATACGCATACGGTGTTCCATCACTGACTATCATATACCCCAATTCCCCTTTAGGTGATTCTGTTGCCACATAAACTTCCCCTTTAGGCGGTCGCATACCTTGCGTTACGAGTACAAAGTGTTGCATGAGTGAATAGTTTTGCGTCATAATATTTTCTTTGGGCGCAGAGATATATTCAGGAGCGTGTGCCATAAGTTGTGGTTCACTTTTTTCATACATAGGAATAAGTTGTTTTAAAATCTTCATTGATTCTCGCATCTCTTGCATATAACATTTGTATCGCCCATATGAATCACATGTTTTAGCATACGGAATATCAAAATCAAGCTCGCTATAGATTCCATACGGCATCTCTTTTCGTAAATCCCATTGAAATCCACTTCCTCTTAAAGCCACACCTGAACATCCCCACGATTTTGCCATTTCGGGTGTAATAATTCCCACATTTTCTAAACGCATTCGCCAAATTCGGTTTTGCGTTAAAAGCCCTTCATACTTATCAACCTCTTCGCTTAAAATCGCAATAAATTTGGATAAATCTTCACACCAGTTTGGCGGTAAATCCAAAGGAACTCCTCCGATTCTCACCGCACTGTGTGTGAGTCGTGCCCCACAATAATCTTCCATTAAATCCATGGCGAATTCTCGTTCTCTGAACGCATAAAGAAAAATTGACATCGCACCCACATCCAGTGCATGCGTTGCCAACCAAAACAAGTGAGAAATAATTCGATTGAGTTCTAAAAGCATGGTTCGTATAATTTCAGCCCGTCTGGGGGCTTCTATACCTAAAAGTTGTTCAACAGCCAGTGCAAAGCCGTAGTTATTTGAAGTTGATGCAATATAATCCATTCTGTCCGTTGTCGGTAAAAATTCATTGTACATCATGTTCTCACCCATTTTTTCCATACCACGGTGTAAGTATCCAATGGTAGGTACGGCTTTAACTATCTCTTCACCTTGAAGTTCCAAAATTAAACGTAATTGTCCGTGAGCAGAAGGGTGTTGGGGTCCAAAATTGACCACCATGGTGTTATCTTCTCGCTCAAAATTAATGTTTTCAAAAAAAGGTTTTAATCTGTTTACTTGTTGCATTGCTTTTACCTTCTTTTCTTTAATTGAACTGATTTATCTTCATGCAGCTCTTTGATGATTCGTACACCAAACAAACCAACACCGCCCTCTTCTTGATAAGCAAGTGGAGTATGCTCAGGCTCTTTGCCATTGGTAATATCCACGCCATATGGAACTTCATGTCCTAAACGTGCAAATCGTGTGGTGTCATATCGGTCAATAGCAGCACCGTCTCTTATTTCAGGCCCAATTGCCTCTCGAGCTTCTTTTCCAAAAATTTTATCAACTTCATACCATTGTGCCGTTTCATCACCTTGCAGTGGGTAGGTTTTTCGTAAAGGATAATCGTACCAATCGTCAGGCATCAAAATTCGTTTTAAGTTGTGATGATTTTTAACTTTGACTCCGTACATATCGTACATTTCTCTCTCACTCCAGTTTGCCATTTTAAAAACGGATTCCACCGAAGAGAGTTCCTCTTTTTCTTCAATAAAACACTTCACACGAATACGTTTGTGTTTGCTCATGGAAAGCATTTCATAAAAAATTTCAAAGCCTTGACGTGAAGCAATATAATCAATGGCTGAAAGCTCCATCATCATATCGTATGAAAGTTTCTCTTTTAAAAATTTAACGGCTTTGAGATTGTTTTTTGCTTCAATAATTATCACCAAATGCCCTTTTTCCAAGTAAGCATCCAATACCGTAAATTTCTCTTTAAATGTTGTTAAATCATTCAAAAAAACTTCATCGGTTTGCACATCTGCTCTTGGAACAGAAGGAACAACGTGAAATCTGTCGTTATAGTAAGATTTTTTTTGTACATCATTTTTAGGACTATAAGCTCTCATTTATACCAACCTTTTTCGTTTCATTGCTTTAGAAGCAGGTTCTCGTCGTATTTTCTTTTGCAACATCATTAAAGCATACTGCAATGTTTCTGGTCGTGGCGCACACCCAGGCAAATAAATATCCACAGGAACAACTCTGTCTGCTCCTTGTACGGTGGCATACGTATTAAACATCCCACCTGTGTTAGCACAGCTTCCCATAGAAATCACCCATTTGGGATCGGGCATTTGATCATACAATCGTCGCATAAACTCCGCGTGTTTTTTAGTCAACGTTCCTGCAATGACTATCACATCGGCTTGTCGTGGAGAGGCTCTAAAAATTGTTCCAAATCGGTCAAAGTCATATCGTGAAGCACCCGTTGCCATCATCTCAATCGCACAACAGGCTAAACCATACGTTAATGGCCATAAAGAGTTACTTCGTCCAAAGTTAATAAATTTGTCAATTGATGTTAAGACAATGGGCGCTCCCCCATTGGCCAAATAGTTTACTTTATGCTGTGCCATTCAAGTGCTCCTTTTTTCCATGCGTAGATAAATCCAACGGTCAGTAATAGTATAAATAAAATCATTTCAACAAAACCAAACCAGCCTAAGACTTTAAAGTCAATTGCCCAAGGAAACATAAAAATAATTTCTACATCGAATAAAATAAATAACAGTGCCATTAAATAAAATTGTACCGAAATAGTATTGGGTTGACGTGTGACTTCTGGTCCACATTCATAAAGGGTTGTTTTGAGTTTTTCTGTATCCAAACGTGCCAGTTTTCGACTCACAAGTCGAGCAAGTGCCACAGTGGCAATAAAAGCACCAAATGTTAATACAAACATTACAAAAACTCCAAAATACGGATGAGCAAAATCCATATGAGTCATAAGTGTCTCCTTAAAAATAATCACAATTTTATCATTACGAACAGTAGTAATCGACCAATATTAGCTAATTGCTTCTAAAATACTTATAAAGAGATTTGAAAAAATTTTTAATTTTTTAAAAAAATCCCATTTTACTCTCTTTATCAAATTGTGTTTTAATCTCTTTTTCAATTTGTTCAATAAATGTTGATAATTTAAACACGGGTTCATCTTCAACTGCGACTTTATAGGCAGTATTTTTAATCACCATCTCAATTTGTCCGCCGGTTAAACTGTAGGTTGAAAGTTGAGATAAATCAAAGCCCTCTTCCAGCGGTAAACTCTCAGGTAAGAGCTTTTTCCACAATTCTAAGCGTTGGTCAATATTGGGTTTAACAAACTCAATCTTATAATTAAAGCGTCTTGAAAAGGCTTTGTCAATGTTTTCAAGCAAGTTTGTCGTTGCAATTAATATGCCATCGAATCGTTCAATTTGTTCCAAGAAGATATTTTGCATCTGATTGTGCATTTTTTCGCTGCCCGACATGCCTTCGCTTGTTCTTGCTCCCAAAAATTGATCTGCTTCATTCAGTAACAAAATCGGTTCGGTTTTGGTTTTATCTTTCAAATCTCGATACGTATCAAAGATACTTCGTACATTTTTTTCACTCTCACCCACATACATCGATAAAATTTTTGAACAATCAAAACTCAATACCTGTTTTTTAAGTGATCGAGCCAATGCCAAAGAGGTCAATGTTTTTCCCGTCCCTGCTGCACCATAAAAAATGATTCGGGCATCAATGCCTTTTTTCTTATCTTTAATGCCCCAAGCTTTAAGTCGATTGACCACATTTTTGTCCACTTGCTTAAGCAGTGCATCCAGCGTTTCTCGTGTTTTGGGATTTAAAACCACGTCATCAAGGGTTTTGGTGGAAGAGATCAGCTCAAACATATCTTGCTCTTTAATGAGTGAATCGAGTTTGATTTTATCTTGTCGACTTTTTTTCTTTGTAGGATGAGAAATTTTGTACAAAATATCATCGGGAATATAAAAATTTCGATTAATTCCCCCAAAAGGAGTGAGCATCTCATCGTAATCAATTAACCCACTTGAAACCAATTTTGAACTCTCTTCAAGCAAACTTCGGTGTTTGATTTTTTCATAATCATCACTGGAAATGAGTTCAATAAGCGTATTCATATCTCGAATGGATTCATCGCTTCCTGAATACTCCTCTTTTAACAAAGCCAAAAACAGCGTTTGTTCTTGTTCATTAAGCTCATGCTCTTTAAAAAATCCTTCCAACATCAGCTCATTGGGGGTGACTTTGACTCGTTCTTTAATTCGATTCTCAAGCATAGTCAGCTTGGATTTAAGTCGGTTAATATTGGGACTGCTGGCATCAAAATTGTGTTTTGAGATATTAAGTTTTTGTGCTAGGTCAATTTTAAAAAATTGGTCTTGCAAATACTCTAAATTGTCCGCATATTGTTTGACTTCAGGTAACACAAACTCAATAAGTCCTCCCTCAATAAGTTTTAAAAAGGTGCTACTAAGGGTAATACTGGAGTTTAAAAGTTCCAACTGAGCAATTTCACTGAGTTTAAGATGATTGTAACTGCTTTGCACAATCCAACCCAACTCTAAAAGCGACTTGATGAGTTTTAAGTGTTCTAAATGTTGATACTCTTTGGCATCATAAAATTGACTTAACACATCTAATACGAGTAAAATATCATTACCTAAGATATACTCTTTGAGCATAAATTGTAAAATGACCGCTTCTTCTTTGCTGCATTTTAGCTGTTTGTAGATTTCTGTTTGTTCAATATCATTGGTTTTAATAAAGTGAATGATTTCTTGCATATTTATAGTTTTTCCTGTAATTTTTTATCGTATTCAAAAGCTTCTTTTTCGTGTTTAAACTCCAAAACTTCTTGTGTGTTATTGCTTAACGTTAAAATCAGTTTTTGTTTTTTCAGCTCTTTGTTTACAATAGTATCATATTTAATCTCTTTTTGGTTTTGTGCCATATCCAAGGTGAAACTATTTTCAACAATTTGTATCTTTTCTTGACATAAAGCTTTATAGCTGCCATAACCATAGTAAATCTGTGTACACTTGTTTGCTTCTAAGAAACTTCGTATTTTTTCCAAATTATTGCTGTCGTGTATGTTTAAGCCTATGACAATCACGGCAATAAAAAGTATCAGTACAATAAAAATCATTTAACTCCTTTTTAGAATAGTAAGTGGTAAGTAGTAAGAAGTGAGTAGTTAGAGTTGTATTTGCCACTCACTACTTACCACTCACTTCTCACCATTTTCTAGTTACTTAAAACTTATAATAATCCCCACCGTTGCAATGGAAAGCAGTGTTTGTACGGTGATAATAGAGGACATCAACTTCAAATCACCACCCAGTTGTCGAGCCAAGATATAACTCGAACTCGCCGTTGGCATGGACGCAAACAGTATGAGCACCCATAAAGCTTCGTAACTTATGGTAAACAAAGAAGCTACTCCTACAATTGCCAAAGGAAAAATCACCAGTTTTAAAACAACGGATAAAAAGAGTTCATATTTTGCACTGCTGATGTGCGATAACTCCAATCCTACCCCCACCGATAAAAGCCCCATCGGTAAGGCTGCTGCACTTAAAATTGCCAAGGTTTTTATCACTACAATGGGCAAATCTAAGGAACTTACATTCAGTATTCCTCCAATTAAACATGCCACAATCAAAGGGTTGGTAAAAATCGATTTTAAGAATTTGAAAAACTTCAAATCTTCTTTGTTGATAAAATATGAAAATCCCCCAATGCACAAAAAATTGATAAACGGTATCGCAAAAGCAATCAACACCGCCGCAATCACCAATCCAGCATCCCCTAAAAGGGCATCGATGAGCGCTAAAAAAACATAAGTGTTAAACCGAATGGAGCCTTGAATAACCGAGGTAAATGCCCGTTTTTCAATTGTTTTAAAATAGCCCAACACTAAAGTCAGCACCAACATCAGCACCAAAGCAAAAATCGCAGTAAGTACCACATCAAAGCTGTTAATGCCACTTAAATTGGCTGTTGCAAGTTTATAAATCAATAACGAAGGAAAAAGCACATAATAGGTAAATCGATCCATCATCGGCCAAAATTCTAAGGAAGGAAAGGAAACCCGCTTAAAAATATAACCCAAAGAAATCAGCATAAAAATAGGAATAAGTGTTGTAATAATGTTTTGCATGAAGCCTCTTTAAAAGGTGATTATACCACAGAATTTATAACGATTAAGAAGTAGTGTGTCTTTAACTTTCACTGTTTAACTGGTTAAAACGACACTCTTTAAGATTGTCTTGGCAGGCTTTAGAAAACATCTCTTGAGCTTTTTGTCGGCTCGGACGAATACCTTGCCCGTGCTTATACATCACTGCAAGATTGTAGCACCCTTGTTTGTTGCCCTCTTGACACGAAAGATCAAACAAGTTTAAAGCAATATGATACTGCCCCTTTTTATACTCCATAAGCCCTTTATCAAACTCATCACCCCATACACTCATAGGCAACAACAGTAAGAAAAAAAGTGCAAGAGTACGTTTCATCATAAGGTTCCTTTTCAAATCAAGCTTAATTGTATCAAAATTATGATTAAACTATTTATTTGTATTATTTTTTTGATAATAGCCCATCTTTATTTTAACCTTTTCAGAAATTCTCTATAACTCAATTTTATCTTATTTTCACTCTTTCCTCTAACTGTTTTAACTCTTCTAAGTCTTGATAATCTGCCTCAATAGCTTCTTGTTTTTTCCGTTTTTCATCAAAAGTTGCATACACTTTTTCAACCATTTTTTCCATTTGTGTGTGGCTTATACTTCCATTGTTTTTTAGTACTTCTTTATCATTAAATTCTATGATACGATCAATATTTTCTCTCCAAAAATCCATGGTAATATCTTGACGATTTTTAGCTCTTAATTCGGCTGTTTCAAGAAACACCATAACAAAACGATTTAAACTGTCAAGTTCATCTTCTGTAAGATAATTTTTTGCTATGTATATATCTTGCTTTCGCACCTTTAAGCCTTTAAAACTCGTAAGTGCCATATTGGGTTGCATTGCATCTGCCCGATTTATAATAATTTCAGCAGCGGTTTGTCCCGTAATAGCAAATAGGAGTTTATTTTGTGTTTGAGCATAAAAAAGTTGAGTTGCTTTATCTGTGGCATCATAGTCATTACTAAGTGAAAACAAATCTCGTACTTTTTGATAAAATCTTTTTTCTGATGCTCTTATATCACGGATTCGTTCTATGAGTTCATCAAAATAATCAGGTTTTCCATCGGGATTTTTGAGTCTTTCATCATCCATGATAAACCCTTTAATCATATATTCACTCAGGTTTTTATTTGCCCATTGTCGAAATTGAGTTCCTCTTTTACTTCTTACACGAAATCCAATAGCTAAAATCATTTCCAATGAATAATGAGCAACATTGTAGTTTTTACCATCACTGGCAGTTGTCAAGTATTCCTTGACAACTGAATTTTGGTCTAATTCCTTTTCTTCTAAAATATTTTGAATATGTAAACTAATATTTTGTTTTGAAGAAGCAAATAGTTCAGCTATTTGCATTTGATTCATCCAGACTGTACCATTTTTAGCAAGAAGAGAGACAGATGTTTGACCATCTACGGTATTGTATATAATAATATTTTGAGATGGACTATTCATTGGTTATTCTCCTTTTTTAGAAATCTTAACAAAAATATTTATTTATTCTTGAAAATATTGCAATTTGTTATACATTATCGTATTTCATTTAAAAAATTCGGAAATATCAACATCTAATACAAATGCAATTTTTCCCAGATGTTCAAGATTAAAATGATAATTTTTATAATAAATTTCAGCATAAGATATTACACTCACACTTTTATGTCCTATTGCTTGAGATAATGCCAATTGACTTATCCCTTTTTCTTGCCTTATTCTTTTTACATTATTTCCAATTCTTTTGTGAAACTCATTTACGTTGAAATTATCAACATCTTTCATTTTTTGCCTTATCAATATAAGTTATGATTAATTTTATATGGTTATAATAATTTCAACAACTTATTATAATAAGTCAATAAAGTCACTTGATTTTTTAAAAAGGAAGAAATGAAATGAACAACATTTTAGAATTATTAAAATCAGTAGATATTCAATCAAATATTGTTTACAATAAAATCATTAAAAACACTCATTCTATTTTAATCGTCAAATCATCTTTTTCAAATTCTACGGTACGAGAAATAAAAGAATTGGTAACAATTTATGAACAGTTTTATTCTCATAAAAATATAAAAATTGATGTCTTAGCAAATGGTGATATTTTAATACAAAAAGCTTCAGTGAATCACTGACAAGATAAGAAGAAAAAAAAGCTTATAGTCACTTAATTAAGCTACAAGCTTTTTTAATTAAAAGAAAAATACAGATAAATTTTTTTTATGGCTTTTCTACTAAATTATAAAGCGCCTCAATCTCTTGCGCCCAAATTGTTTCATCAATGGTTTCTAAAATCAAAGGAATATCGTCCATTCTTTCATCATTCATTATAAAGCCAAACGCATCCCAACCGATTTTTCCTATGCCTAAGCTATCATGTCTATCTACTTTACTCCCAAGGTCAGGTTTGGAGTCATTTAAGTGCATTCCCATAAGATACTTTCGTCCTACAATTTGGTCAAACTCTTTCCATGTTGTATCATAGGCTTCCCTTGTACGGATATCGTAACCTGCGGTAAACATATGGCACGTATCGATACATACTCCTACTCTGGATTTATCTTCTATTTTATCAATAATATACGCCAAATGTTCGAATTTGTACCCTAAGTTACTGCCTTGTCCTGCGGTGTTTTCGATGACCATTTTGACATTTTGAGTCGCATCAATCGCAAAATTAAGTGATGATGCAATATTATCCAAACAGGCTTCTTCCGTTATTTTTCGCAAATGACTCCCTGGATGAAAGTTCAATCTGTCCAATCCTAACGTTTCACAACGTTGTATTTCACCTATAAAACTCTGTAAAGATTTTTCGCGTGCCTCAGCTTCGGGATGACCTAAATTGATTAAATAACTGTCATGGGGTAAAATATGTTTCACTTGAATTTGACTTTTCTCTAACTCTTCAAACCACTTATCAATGGTCTTTGTATCCAACTCTTTGGCACTCCATTGCCGTTGATTTTTCGTAAACAAAGCAAACGCTTTTGCACCAATTGCTGCGGCATTAATGGGGGCATTAAATACTCCTCCACTGGCACTGACATGCGCACCTACAAATTTCATTTTTATCCTTATTTATTTTATTATTTTTTTATCTTAAAAATTATTTTTATGATTTATTATCAAATATATGGTACAAAAATAGAACTTTAAAGCAAATATAATATACAATTTCCAAATAATGACAAAAAAGTTATAAGAGAATTGATGAAAGAATCCATGAATCAAAAAACAACCTATAAGAAATTAATCTTAAAAAGTATTATCGTTACTCTTTTAATTACTTTGGCAATTGCTTTTATCTACGCGCATGTAATGAAAAAAGAAGCCATCGAAACCTTGACCAAAGTCGATGCTAAAAAAACCACTCAATTGGTTTTTGAAACACTCTATTCTGCGATGTCAAAAGGATGGGACAAACAAGATTTAGAGAATATTATAAAACGAGTCAATAACATCGACAAAGAAATGATTGTCAATGTGTACAGAAGTCAAGAAGTCGCCAAACAGTACGGAGAAATTCAAAAAGATTTAGAAGCTCGTACTAAAAATCCTTTTGTCGGACGAGCTTTTGCACATGAAGAGATTTTTAACCTTATCGACGAATCCACCATTGAGTACTTTTATCCTGTCGTTGCCAAACAAGAGTGTATGGCATGTCATACCACAGCACAAGTGGGCAATGTTTTAGGTGTCATTGAAATTTCTTACCCCATTGTGGATTTGAAAGTATCGCTTTCTTCATTGATTAACTTTTTTGTGGTCTTTGTGATTGCTTTTTCAGGTATTGTGTTTATTGCTTTGTTTATTAAACTCGATAAACATTTGGTGAAGCCCATTAAAAACTTTGTGCAAAATGTCAATCAAATTTCCAATAACAAAGATATCACCCAACGAGTCAATGTTGAAAATGAAATCCATGAAATCCACTCGATGCAAGAGGTGTTTAACAATATGTTGGACTCTTTGGAGTTTCAATTTTACAACGATGAACTTACAGGACTACCAAATCGAAAACGTCTTTTAGAAACAATTAGTAACAAGTCCAATGCCATTTTAATGATTTTAAATATTGATAAATTTCAAGAAATCAACGACTTATACGGAGAGAGCATCGGCGATGAAATTTTGAAAAATACCGCTCAATTGTTAAAAGAGTCTATTCCCGAAAATACCATTTTGTTTAAACTGCATGCCGATGAGTATGCCATTTATTACAAATCGGATTTGGATTATGAACAAATTTACAGTTTTGCACTGTATTTAAATGATACCATTGAAAACAACACCTACTTGGCGAATAACTCAGAAGTGTTTATCAATGCCACCATTGGAATTGCTTTTGGAAGCAACTTTTTATTAAATAATGCCGATATTGCAATGAAACTTGCCAAAAAGAAAAAGAAGAAGTTTTTAATTTATGATGCGTCCATGAATGTTGAGCATGAGTATGAACAAAATCTCAAATGGTCACAACGTATCAAAGATGCCATTTATCATGACAAAATAGCCCCTTTGTATCAACCCATAGTTAACACTCAAACCAAAGAGATTGTGAAGTATGAAGCGCTTATTCGTATGATAGATGACAACGGCGAATACATTGCACCCACACACTTTTTAGAGTTAGCCAAAAAGAACAAACTCTACCCACAGCTTACTCGTATTATGTTAGATAAGGTCTTTACCAAATTCAAAAGTTTGCCCTATCAAGTCGCGATTAATATCAGTGTTCAAGATATTCTTAACGATATGGTGCATAAGACCATTATTGAAAAGCTTCAAGAGTATAAACTGGGCGATCGTGTGGTTTTTGAACTCATTGAATCAGAGGGCATTGAAAACTTCGAAGAAGTGAGTGATTTTATCAATGAAGTGAAAAGTTATGGGGCTAAAATCTCAATCGATGATTTTGGAACAGGCTATTCAAATTTTGAGTATCTTATGAAACTCAAAGTCGATTACATCAAAATCGATGCTTCAATGATCAAAGATATTGATACCAATAAAAAATCTCAACTGGTCACACAAACGATTTTGGACTTTGCAAAGAAAATGGGCATTGAAACCATTGCAGAATATATTCACTCTCAAAATGTTTACAATGCCGTTAAAAAAATCGGTATAGATTACTCTCAAGGATATTTTTTCGGAGAGCCTACAGAGCTTTAAATGACTCTTTGGTACACTTAAATCTTTAAAACTCTAAAAAGGTCTTATATGCTTATTGATTATACAAATTTAGATTCTAATAAACGCTACAAAATTATGTCCAATACGGTCATTCCAAGACCCATAGCTTGGATAGTTACCGAAGATGAGGGTATTATAAATGCGGCTCCATTTTCCTATTTTACTCCCCTTTCAAGTGACCCTGCCATTGTTGTTGTCTCTATTGGGCAAAAAGAACACGGTATTCCTAAAGATACCTTGCACAATATTATCAAACAAAAAAAAGCCACGATTTGTTTTGTCAATGAAAACAATGTTGAAGAAGTGAAATTATGTGCCAATATATTGGATAAAAATCAAAGTGAAATCACCACGTATGACATCAAAACTCAAACCATACTTGAGGATTTTCCTCCGATTATTGCTTCAACTCAAACAGCACTGTTTTGTACTTTTTATGACAAAATAGACCTTCCAAGCCAAACGACACCCGTACTGCTTGAAATCAAGTTTCAATATGCACAAGAGGGTGTTTTTAATGAACGATTAGATGGTTTACCCAATAATATTGGGCGAACAGGAATCGTATTTAAAAAAATGGAAGATTTGTAAAAGTAGGACTTTCGTCCTACTCTACAATTTGATGCAATTTACTGCATTGTGAGAGATGTATTTCTGCTCCTGACATATCATTGATGATATCTTGAAAAGAGTGGAAGTGTGCATTATATACATAAACAAAAATCTCATCCCCTTTTTGTAAAAAGTTGGTTTTCCCAAACTCCGTGTATGCCGTAGCTCCAGCAGCAATCAGCAAGCCTTTTTTGCCTTCAATGTTTTGAATCAATGGGCTTAACTCTTCTAAAGGTCCACAATCTTCTTGCGCATTAAACTTCTCTATCATCCACATTTTTAGCTGCTCAAAGAAGTATGAGTATGAATTAACGGCACTTAGTGTCCCATAATCTTGTAAAATACCATCACGTCGTACAAATGAAGCGATGTGAAACTTATCTAAAATACCGTTTTTTGTGAATTCATCAATTTTAATAAACTCAGGAGAAATCCCTTTTGAAGCGTGCCCCCAATTCTTTTTGGTGCTGAGTTTACTGTCGTTTTGAATACGATTGGAACAGTCATTAAATGCACTGAAATATTGAGGAACAATATCCAATAACTTCCCCTCTTTATACTTAAAATCACATATCAAAGCAACTTCAGCTTCAACTTGAAGTTGTTCAATCTCATTGTGATTGATAGTGTTATTACAAATAGGAAATTCTCCTAAAAAACTGGGGTGTTTTGGAATATAAAAAGGGAAAAGCCCTTTGGGTGCATCTTTCTCTTTTGTTTGTATTTGAGAAAACCCATCTGCCTCACCTGCTTCACCTAAATGATTTGCAAAGTTGCCAGCAACACCAAAACCTAAATAATCTTTTAAATCCTCTAACGAAAATGTATGTTTGTTCATAATATTAACCTTGTGTTATATAGTTAACAGAAGTTTTACAGTTGAGTTATATTTGGAGGATTTGTGTATAGTAGAAGTGAGAAAAGAGTCTCTGTTAGTTTTTAAATTTTTTTAACTTTTAGTCACTGCCCACTATACTCTCCAATTTTGACGACCTTGACTAGCCCAAGGGCGACCGCGAGAGTGACGACGACTGTTTGCATCAGTTGTTTCATTGTATGTCCTTTGTTTAATGTAAGAAAAGAGCTTACGCTCCTTTCTGAATATATTTTTTTCTAAAAAAATTTTATGCAAAAAATCTTTTTTCAACCTCATCATGCAGCTTTGTTCCTGAATATTTTGCTCTTTGCACCAACTCCCAAAAATATCGGTAAGTAGCTCTGTCGTGTAACTCACCATCATATTGGATAGGTCCCCATTGTGCATCTTGTGCAGCAATTAAAATATTTTGTGCGGCTTCAAGTTCTGTAAAGTCTGGTTTCATAGCATCCACGATAGCTTGAACTTGTGTTGGGTAAATTGACCACATTCTCATAAATCCAAACTCGTTTCGTGCACGTTCTGCGTCTTTGTATGTTTGATAAGGGTTTTTCAAATCAAGCGTTACGTTATGACAAGGAATCACATGATTTTGAATTGCTGCTTGACATACTCTGGCTTTTGCCGCACCAATAAGTCTGTGTTCAAATTGTCCTGGACTTCTCATATTAATGGCTGGAATGGCTCCTTGATATCCTGAAACAAAATCCATCAAACCAAAATCAAGAACTTGTAACCATGGCAATGTTGCAATCTTCTCAACATCTTGAAGAGCTCCGTGTGTTTCAATAAGTACGTGAATAGGAATCTCTCTTGAAATACCTGCTTCACGTGCGACTTTTTGAATATACTCCACTTGTGTTTTTGCTTCTTCATACGATGTCGATTTTGGCAACGTAATATACGCCAACTTTTCACCCGCACCTGGAACTAAAATATCAACGTCTTGTCTCCAATCAGGGTGAGAAAAGTCATGAATTCTTGTACCTGCCATTCCATATGGGTTATCTTGGGAGTTTACTACTCGTACAATCATTTGAGCATGCTCAACTTCTTTTCCTGTTTCTGCTCCATCTTCACAATCACATGTAATATCAAAAACCGGTCCCAGTTTCTTTTGCATCTCAAAACCTTTTTTAATCAGTTTTTCACTTCCTGCAAAATGCTCACACGTTGGAATAATGGGTAACCCTTTACCCGATTCAAATAGTGCTTCATTTGGGTGTGTCATAATATATCCTTATTCTTATTGTATTTTTATTTTTTTCTTGGAATTACTACCGTGTAGTCTAAGTCTAAAACCACATTCGGTAAATATTTGCCGTCTTCACCTTTTGGTGATACCACTTCATTGGGAGTTGTGTTTTTTAAACCAATGGTTCGTAATCGCATCAATCCAATGTCTTCTCTTCCTTCAAGTTCGATTTTTTCCAACACTTCGGTGTAAGCATAAATTGTATCCCCTGCATAGGTCGGATTACTGTGAGTTCCAGCATTAATCGCATAAATCCATTGCGCATTTTGCAATCCATTAAATGAAATGGTTCGTGCAACTGAAATAACGTGTCCTCCATACATCAATCTCTGTCCCATCGGTGTACTTTTCATCATATGGTCATTAAAATGAACCTTGGCATTGTTTTGATACAATTTTGTCGCCATCGTATGGTCTGAATCATCAATCGTCAAACCTTCAATATGATTAAGTCTTTCACCCACTTCATAATCTTCAAAAAAGTATGCGCCCCCCGTTGCATTGGTATCAACATGTTGTACCATAGGAATATTGATATTCGAAACAATAGGTGTAGCAGATGCAAATGTTGGCACTTCATTAATACCACTTATTTCATCTTTATTTTTTTTATGAACCATCACCCATCGTTTTAAATTCAATACTTCCAACCCTTCTTGATTGTATCCAATAGAGTGAACATAGACCACTCCACTTTTACCGTTTGAGTTCTCTTTTAATCCAATAATCTCTGTTTCCAATCGAACTGTATCTCCGACAAAAACAGGATTAGGGAATGCCACTTCAGCATAACCCAAATTAGCAATGGCATTTAAAGAGATATCTTGTACCGATTTTCCAAATGTTAAATGAAACATCAATAAGTCATCCAAAGGTCGTTTTTCATACCCGAACTCTTGTGCTAAAACATCGCTTGAATGTAAAGCAAATCGACTTCCTGTCAAAGCGATATATAAAGATACATCGCCTTGCGTTATTGTTCTTGGAAGAGGATGAATGATTTTTTGCCCAATGCTAAAATCTTCAAAATAGTTGCCCATATTAATTTTACTGTTCATTCTTGCGTCCTTAAAATGCCGTTTGACCAATCTCTTTATATTTATCATATAAAGTGATAACTCGTCTTGCCCATTGAATTCGACGTTCATCGACTAAATCACATCCAAATTGGATAACCTCTTTGCCTTCTTTTAAGCCTTTTTCATACGCATCAATCATTGATTGGGCTTCTTGAACTTCCGCTTTTTTAGGCGTAAAAATATCATTGATATACTCCAATTGTGTTGGGTGCATCGCTGCTTTCCCATCACACCCTAAACTGAACGCATCTTTTGAGCTGGCTTCACAGCTAAACTCATCGGCAATATCAAAATGAGGTCCATCGATGACAATTTTATTGTACGCTCGTGCAGCTAAGCTTATTTGCGTCATATAATGAAAAATCGCTTTAGGGTTGTTTTGAATATTGATTTGCATTTTTTGGGCTAAGGTGTTTGAACCAATCAACACACAACGAAGCTTTTGGCTTGCGCTGCAAATCTCTTGTGCATTTAACACCCCTAAAGGAGATTCAATCATAATCATAAACTCTAAATTTGGGTCAATCTCATTGAGCAACGATTCTGCTTCTAATACCTCTTTAGCACTTTCAATATTTGAAAACAATATGGCATCAATTTCAATGCTTTTTAGCAATTCAATGTCCGCTGCGAGTGCTTCTTTGTTGTCAAGATTATTGACTCGTACCACTCGTTCACTGTTGCCAAAAGAGCTGTTTTCATCAAAAACTCGTTTTAAACATGCTCTGGCTGTCTGTTTTTGCTCTTGTAAAATCGCCGCCAAATCAAAAATAACGGCATCGGCTAATACCGCTCGTGCTTTTTGCACATTTCTTTCATTGTATGCGGGAACAAATAACATTGAACGTCTGGCTCGATAGTTTTCACTTGGCAAAATCTCTTTTGTCTTGTTTGCATCAAGCATTTTTATCAAATCTTTTCGAAGCACTTTTCCATTTTTTGTTTTGGGATACTCTTGCATCACATGAATTTGTTTGGGTGCTTTATATTTCGCAAGATGTTCTTGTCCGTATTTTAAAATATCGATTTCATCTTCAGGCGTAATTTCACCATCGGGTAATACAGCAATTGCCACAATCGTTTTATTGGCATCAACATCCAATCCTAACGCCACACAATCGGCAACTTTAGGGTGTGTTTTAATCACTCGTTCAATCTCATGTGGTGATACTCGATACCCAAACGTATTGATGATGTCATCTTTTCGTCCTAAGAACCAAATATACCCTTCTTCATCTTTTTTGGCATAATCCCCTGTAAAGAAATATCCGTTTCGTTTGACTTTTACCGTATCTTCTTCTAAGTTCCAATACTCTAAAAACAATCCCGGATCATCAATACCAATACAAATCATTCCCTCTTCTTCCACGCCCACTTCTTCAAGTGTTTCGGGATTAAGAAGTTTGACCGTATGTCCTGGTTGCACAAACCCTGCACTTCCTGGTCGGATGGGTCGGTATTTTGAGTGTGAAATATAATAAGAGAACTCACTCATTCCAATGGCTTCAAAAATATCTTGTTTGAATCGTTCTTGCCACAATCCCACCATTTCAGATGAAAGATGTTCTCCTGCACTCATACAGTGTCGTAAACTGGGACAATCTTCGATTCCAAAATCGGTTTTTTGAATGATTTGACGATAAATCGTTGGCACTCCAATAAAAATCGTACATTGGTGTTTTTGAATCAACTCAATCCACGTTTTGGCATCGTTTTGTCCTTCATAGGCAATAACCGTATGCCCTTTGTATAAAGGGTCCATCAAAGCAGAACCCAATACATATGTCCAGTTAAATTTCCCCGAATGCATGATTCGGTCATTTTCTTTAAAATCAAACCAAAATTCACTGGCCGGTTCTCGTCCTACTAATGAACGATGCGAGTGTAATACCCCTTTAGGAAACCCTGTTGTTCCTGAGGTATAGACCAAATATGCAGGTTCACCTGATTTTGAATTATAATGTTTTGGCAACGCATTGGCTTGATTTAACACCTCATCTAAGGCATAAATATGCATCCCTTTTGGCTCTCGTAATCCTTGTGTGCTTTCCACACCTGAGATAATAATATGCTTTAAATCATCTACATTTTCTAAATAGGGCAACAAAGTATCATACATAGAAGCCGATAATACAATCGCTTTGGCTTGAGAATCCGTTGCTAAATACTTTACTTCTGAACCACTTAACAATGTTGACGTCGGTACAGCAATGATTCCTGCTTTAATCGCCCCAAAAAATGCCGTAGGATATGCCAAAGAGTTTTTTAAACAAATTAAGACTCTATCACGCACATCTAAGCCAATATCATTTAAAAAATTGGCAAATCTGTCTGATTTTTCAGAGAGTTGTTTATAGGTAATTTCAGATGTACCTAAATCGCTGTCTTCTATAATCATTGCCGTTGCATTTTCTTTATGGGTGTTTAAATGTGCACTCGTGCACGCCACTCCAATATTTAAAAATTCGGGCACATTTATCTCAAATTGTGGATATTCATTTAACTTCATCGTGTCCCTCCTTTTTAAATAAGCCCATAAGGCCAGTTTTCTTTAAATGTATGCAATGGCATTCTGTTTAACACGGTCAATGCAAATTTTTGGTCTTCAAAACTTAAACTTCTTAACGCATACGCTCTTAAAAGATTTTGCAATGATTTACCAAACATGGGAGGATCAAGCATCTCTTCTTTGTATCGTATGGCTCCACTTAACAGTGCATCTGCATCAATGGCTGCTTTTAAAATATCAATATCTCGTGCAATCTCTTTGGGTGATGGCGTAAATGCCACTTTACAAATATTGATGTGGTTTGGCGTAATAACTTGTTTCCCTGTTAGTCCCATGGCGGTTTCTCGTTTGGCATGAGCATACACATGTCGTGACGCATCATCTCCATGCAAATCTAGCCATCTTCTGATATCTTTTTTCTCTTTGCAAGAATCCGGCAAAGAGTTGGGTGTTAATAATACTTCAACCCCACCAATAACCCCTCGACCTTTTACTCTTGCTTCCATGGTTAGCATATTAAAAAATGTTTCCAATTCATCAATCCAACCCTCAGGAGTGATTTTATACGCCATGGCTTTTGAGAAGTCATGGATACCAAATACCACGTGTTGTACCGTAGAGTGACTCATTAATTTATCGGCAATTTGCAACGATTTTGGGTGTTCTATAATGGGTTGAATCGTTAAACGACTGCCAATAGAAACCAACCAAGATGAGAGATCTCGAATCTCAGCATCCCCATACACTTCACCTGCTTTGGCTAAAACAATCACATCAATGTATTTGTGAATTTGTCTTAACATTTTTAAATCCTCTTCATACTCATCGGTTCTAAAAGGATTAATACGAATCGCAATTTGAAAATCACGTTCTGGAAATTTTGGCAACTCCTCTATGAGAAGTTTTCGTGACATCTCTTTCATTCGACACCCGTCTTCAAGGTCAAATAAAAGCGTATGCGCTTTGGTTTTATACGCATGTTTTTGTAATCGAAATTTCGCTTGTTCTAAACTCTCATACGTGCCATCAAGTGGATTAAACTTAATGGGCGGATAGTATATTTGAATTCCAGGCCAGTATCCACCAAGTACTGGTGTTAAATCATCTTTTTCAGTCAGTTTTGACAAGTCTACAAATGATGAAGTCATACTTTTTACCTTTCGTGTAATGTTGTTTTTGTTTACAATTAATGAAAACAGTCATTGAAATTTGTGCATCAAATGTAATGCTGGGTCGAATTAATCCATACATAAAATAAGTCATTACAGATGTTTTTAAACTATCTTTTTGAATTTATATACGTTTAATAAACGCTGTAAGCACCATAATATAGGTTCTTTAAAAAATCATTTTCACGCAGTTTCACATAGTGAGATTTTTTAATTTGATACTCTTACTATGTAAAAGAAATTTCTTCTCTTTTTTGATAAAATCTCACTTTTTTTTACAATTTTTGGTTAAGGTCATCTCTAAAATAGATATGTTAGTATTAAAAAAAAATTTAAAGAGGCCCTTGTGCAAAACCAAAACAAATCTTTAACAAAAGGATTATCCATCCTTAAAGAGATTATGCGTTCCAATAAGCCTTTAACTGCCAATACCTTATGTCAACGTTTAGATATTGATAAAAGTACGATGTCACGACTTATTACGACGTTGATGAACGAAGAGTTTATTCAATATGTGGATAATTCAAAAGAGATAATATTAAATGACCTTATGAGCACGATTGTCTATAAAAGAGACAGAGATAAACTTATTGTCAGAACGCAAGGTTTGCTTGATGAGATTTTTTATCTCACACAAGAGTGTGCCTACATTGGTGTGTTAGACAACAACTCGGTACTTTATTTAAATCAAGTGGATAAGTCAAAACGCGTATTAACCACACGAAACTCTATTGGACTTCATGCCCCTTTACACACCAATGGCTTTGGTAAAATATTAATCGCTTTTGGAAATATTGAAACCAACCATCTGAACCTGAAAAAATATACACCCAATACCATTACTCAGCCTACAAAACTTCAAGAAGAGATTGATTTAATACGTCAAAGAGGTTATGCTATTGGCAATGAAGAGCATGAGTTTGGCTTATGTTCACTTGCCGTGCCTTATTTTGATAAACGGGGAGAGTTTGTTGGAACAGTGGGAATTTCTGGACTTTCAGTGCGTTTGGATGAAGCCACTTTACACCAATACGGCAAAAAAATTTTCCAATTGGTTAATCCTACGTTATAATTAATCTTTATCGACTTTTATCGTAATATTATGCACAGAATCTTTAAATAGAATCTTTTTTTGAGGCTGCAAAAAAAGTTTTTTGATAAAATCATCTTCATAAGAAGAGTGTAAATACGCCTTATTAAAGGCTTTAAAGCTTTGACACTCAAAGGTATCTTTACAAATGCGGTTCTCGTAAATTTTAAGCTCTAACACCGCTGTTCCTGCTGAAAAAATGGTTACATGAGTATGATTGGGATAGCTTTTTATAAATCCCTTATCATAAAATTTTAACGTCGGCGTTTTAATTAAAATCGTAGCACTTTGTGATAAACTTGGCTCTTTAAAAGAACATGCCGTTAAAAAAAATGAAATTAAAATAATCTTGAAATACGTTTTTATACCCTTTCCTTTTTCATTATTTGGCAAAATTTTACTATAATAGGCTTAAATTTAAGGAGTTGCTATTGTTGGTTCATATTTGCTGTTCAGTTGACAGTCACTATTTTTTAGAAAAGTTACAAGAAGAATTCCCCAAAGAGAAAATAGTAGGCTATTTTTATGACCCCAATATTCAACCTTACAGTGAATATGCGTTACGGCTTTTGGATGTTCAATACTCTTGTGAGAAATTGGGAATTGAACTGCTTGAAGGGGAGTATGATTTAGAAAATTGGTTACACGCTGTTAAAGGATTGGAGCAAGAACCTGAAAAAGGGGACCGATGTACGGTTTGTTTTGACCAACGCTTAAAAAGAAGTGTTCAAAAAGCCAAAGAGTTAGGACACACCTCTTTTACGACAACCTTACTTATCTCTCCTAAAAAATCTCAAGATAAACTTGAAATCATCGGTAATGCCTTAGCCCAAGAGTACAATATGGAATTTGTTTTTAGAGATTATCGCAGTGGAAATGGCACACAACTTCAAGGACAAGCGGTCAAAGAAAATGCACTGTATCGACAAAATTATTGTGGGTGTTTGTTTGGGCTTATTCCTCAAAGAGAGCAACAAAATCGACTTTTAGATGAGATGATATGCCCCATTAATAAACAGTTGTTACCCCAAAGTATTGAAGCACGATATCAACTCTTTGTACAACGAAATGAATTAGCAAAAAAAAATAAACGCTATGCCATGGTTAAAAGTCGTTTTTTAAACTATCGTCTCTTACGGGGTAAAGTTACTGTCAACAAAGTGGTGGTACCTTCTCATATTCTTTTTTACTCTACTCTTAATAAAGGTAAAACTGCTGGACGTATTGAGTATTCGCATGAGGGATTGCACTATTTAAACAAAGATGAAGTGAAGTTAATCGAACTTTCATTGCTTAACACTTTTTGTCATACCAATTACACAAGCGTTGAAGAGCTTTTTGAACACCCTCTTAGCTTTGAAGAAGAGATACACTTACGACAAAATCTTACTCACTATGCCTATGATTTAAGTACCATTGTTGTTTTAAATACCATTATATATGACGCCAAATATGAGATTGAACTGGATTCAAAAGTTTATGAAGATGTCAAAGAAACAATTTTAATCAAAGGAGATGCATGAAACTCTTAGTGTGTGCCATGGAAACCTCTTCAAATATTCATCTAAAAGAGCTGCAAAAATATTTAAGTTGCGAGGTTGAGCTGTTAGGAATTTTTGATAAAAGTTTGGGAAATCCTACGTATGATGTCACCTCTTTAGCGGTCATGGGATTTACCGATGCTTTAAAAAAATTGCCTTTTTTTCTAAAACTCAATACCCAAATGGCACAATTGGCTTCACAAGCGGATAAAGTGTTGCTGATGGATGCGTCTGGATTTAATCTTCCTTTGGCAAAAAAGATTAAAAAACGTTACCCCAATAAAGAGATTATTTACTATATTTTACCTCAAGCTTGGGCATGGAAAAAAGGAAGAATCCCCAAAATCGAAGCGTATTGTGACACCTTGTGTTCTATTTTGCCGTTTGAAAAAGCCTTATATACCCAACAAGATAAAATCCACTACGTAGGTCACCCTTTATTGGATGAAATCGTCGAATATAAAAATGCTCTTGAACAAAGTGGAAAAATTGTGTTTATGCCAGGAAGTCGTAAAACAGAGATTATGAATTTAATGCCCATTTACAAAGAGGTCGCTCAACAGATTCAAGACAAGACTCCTGTTTTGGTGATTCCCGAAAAATTTGATGAGGCTTATATTAAAAAAGTTTACGGTGATCTTTCAAATTTTGAAATTTCTCGCCACGCCCATCAAGCTTTAGCACAAGCCGATTTTGCCTTTGTATGCAGTGGTACAGCCACTCTTGAAGCAGCTCTTATTGGAACCCCATTTTGTTTGAATTATATTGCCAAAAAATTGGATTATTTTATTGGTCGAAAGTTTGTCAAACTCCCCTTTATAGGTCTTGCCAATATCTTTTTTGAGAAAATGGGCAAAGAGAGTATCCACAAAGAGTTTTTACAAGAAGATGTCACGGTTGAGAATTTATTGCACGAGTACCACACCATGAATCAAGAAAAATTTTTCAATGATTCTAAACTGTTACGCAAGTACTTACAACACGGCAGTTCAAAAATAGTCGCTAAACTGATTGAAAAATAATCTTCTTTTAGCTAAAATAGCCAAAATTTATAACTTTTACACAAAAAGATAGGACAACAGATGTTAGATGTAACACAAATACAAGAGATACTTCCCCACCGATACCCTTTTTTATTGGTTGACAGAATTACCCAAATGGAAAAAGGCAAAACCATTGAAGGATTTAAAAATATTTCTATAAGCGAACCTGCGTTTATGGGACATTTTCCCGGTCATCCCATTTATCCAGGTGTTTTAATTTTAGAAGGAATGGCACAAGCAGGCGGTGTTTTAGCTTTAAAAAGCAATGATTTAAGCAATGATGAACTTAAAAATAAAGTGATTTATTTTATGAGTATTGACAAAGCCAAATTTAGAAGTCCTGTTAAGCCAGGGGATAAATTGGTCTATAAAATTGAAATTATCAAATTACGAGGAACTCTCATTGTATTAGACGGAAAAGCTTATGTCGATGATAAATTGGTTGCGGAAGCTGAATTAAAAGCCATGGTTGTGGATAAGTAATTCAATGAGTAACATCCATAAAACCGCCATCATTGAAGATGGTGCAAAAATTGGGGAAAACGTCACCATTGGTGCGTACACGATTATTGGAAGCCAAGTTACCATTGGAAAGGGAACCAGCATCGGTTCGCACACGGTCATTGAAGGTAAAACCACCATTGGACAAAACAATCAAATTTTTTCTCATGCAGCTTTAGGAACCATTCCTCAAGATTTAAAATTTGCAGGAGAAGATGTTGAACTCATTATTGGAAACAATAATAAAATTCGAGAGTTTACGCTGTTTAACCCTGGAACATCGGGGGGAGGAAGTATCACACGAATTGGGGACAACAATTTATTTATGGGGTACACGCATGTAGCTCATGATGTTATTGTAGGAAACAATTGTGTATTTGCCAACGTCGCTACGTTAGCTGGTCACGTTGAAATTGGTGATTTTGTTGTTGTAGGAGGATTAACTCCGGTACATCAATTTTGTAAAATTGGAAGTCACGCAATGATAGCAGGAGGCTCAGTATTAACTCAAGATATCCCACCTTTTTGTTTGGCCGAAGGAAATCGAGCCGTGCTTCGAGGACTAAACCTCAATGGTTTACGAAGACGATTTGAAAATCGAGCCGATATTGATGCGATTAAAAAAGCATACAAACAAATTTTTGAAAGTGGAAATCCTATCGTAGAGGTTGCCAAAGAGATTTTAGAAAACTCAACCAATGAACAAGTCATAGAATTTGCTCAATTTATAATCAATACAAAAAGAGGCATTCCTTTTACAAGGAAATAGCCTAAATGGAGAATAATTAATCAATGGAAAAATTAACATGCGATTTTTGTGGGGCACAAGACAGTACTGAAAATCCTATTATTTCAGGCGATCATGCGAGTATTTGCAAAATTTGTGTCGAAACAGCACATGATATAATGCACGGCAAAAACAGCGAAGAAAACAATACCAACCTACCCAAAACAGAAAATGAACCCAAAAAAGTTTTAAAACCAAGTGAATTAAAAGCGATTTTAGACGATTATGTTATTGGTCAACACCGAGCTAAAAAAGTTTTAAGTGTTGCCGTGTACAACCACTACAAACGAATTTTTAAATCAACCGTACAAGAACAAGAAGACGATACTGAAATCAACAAATCCAATGTACTGCTGATTGGTCCAACGGGAAGTGGAAAAACACTTTTAGCACAAACCATTGCAAAATATTTGGATGTGCCTTTAGCCATTGCCGATGCTACCAGCTTAACTGAAGCAGGATATGTCGGAGATGACGTTGAAAATGTTGTAACACGACTTTTACAAGCTGCCAATGGCGATGTTAAAAAGGCTGAACAAGGCATTGTGTTTATCGATGAGATTGATAAAGTGGCTCGTATGAGTGAAAATCGTTCAATTACTCGTGATGTATCGGGTGAAGGTGTGCAACAAGCCATGCTTAAAATTATTGAAGGCAGTGTGGTCAATGTTCCCCCTAAAGGAGGAAGAAAACACCCTGGACAAGACGCCATTCAAGTTGATACCACCAATATTTTATTTATTTGTGGTGGAGCATTTGATGGTTTGACGGATATTATCCAAAAACGTCAAGGTGGCAATGTTTTGGGATTTGGGCAAACAAAAAAAGGGAAATCGGATGAAAAAGATGTTATCAATTTCGTTGAACCCGATGATTTGGTAAAATATGGATTAATCCCTGAACTCATTGGTCGATTACATATGATTGCCACATTAAATGAAATTACCGAAGATGATATGGTGCATATTTTAAATGAACCCAAAAATGCCTTAACCAAACAGTACCAAAAACTGTTTAAAATGGATGAAGTTACGTTAAATTTTGATAAACTTGCACTCAAAGAGATTGCAAAATTAGCACTTCAAAGAAAAACTGGGGCTCGAGGGTTACGATCGATTTTAGAAGATATTATGCTGGATATTATGTACGATTTACCGGATTATAAAGGTAAAACCGTCACCATAACCAAAGATGTTGTATTAAAACAAAAAGATGTAAAAGTAGTATAAAAGAAAGGAAAAAAATGTTTTTAGACAAACTTATAGGGCTTTTTTCAAATGACATGGCAATTGACTTAGGAACCGCCAATACCATTGTTTCAGTTAAAGGAAAAGGCATTATTATCAATGAACCCTCAGTAGTTGCTGTACAACATGACCGATATGGCGTCGACAAAATCTTAGCAGTTGGGCAAGAAGCCAAACAAATGATTGGAAAAACGCCTTTGAATATCCAAGCGGTACGACCCATGAAAGACGGAGTTATTGCGGATTTTGAAATGACAGAAAGAATGATTCGATATTTTATTGAAAAAGCTCACTCAAGAAAATCATTTATTCGACCACGAATTATTATCTGTATTCCACATGGAATTACTCAAGTGGAACGAAAAGCGGTAAAAGAGTCAGCTTTAAGTGCAGGTGCGAGAGAAGTATTTTTAGTTGAAGAGCCAATGGCAGCTGCCATTGGAGCAGGTATTCCAGTATCAGATCCCGATGGTTATGTCGTAGTTGATATTGGTGGAGGTACGACTGAAATTGGGGTAACTTCTTTAGGAGGATTGGTTTTAAGCAAATCCATCAAAGTAGCAGGTGATCGATTTGATAAAGCGATTATTGATTATGTTCGACAAAACTATAACCTTTATATTGGTGAGCGAACCGCTGAAAATATCAAAATTGAAATAGGAACTGCGATTAAATTAGACACCGAACTTAAAATCAAAGTAAAAGGTCGAGATAACTCTGGGTTATTATCCACCATTGAATTAGGAAGTGAAGGTGTACGAAGTGCGATTAAGGAACCGCTTAAAGAAATTGCCACAGCAGTAAGAAATGTCTTAGAAGATATGCCACCTGATTTAGCAGGTGACGTTGTGGATAACGGTGTTGTTCTTACAGGAGGCGGAGCGCTGATTCGAGGGTTGGATACGTACTTAGCTGAAATTATCAAACTTCCTGTGCACGTTGCCGATGAACCTCTTTTAGCCGTTGCGTATGGAACAAGCCAAGTTCTCAACGAGGAAGAATTACTCAAACTCATTTCAAATGAATAAACTCGTTTTTCTTTTTATACTTTTAATTATCACAGTAGTCTATATCTTTAAAAAAGACAGACTGCTGTCGGATAACTTTCCTATCATTAATGAAATAAAAGCCAAATATATTGAACATATTATTACCACCGAAGAGATTATTTCCAAATATTTTAAACAGATACAAACCATAGAACGACTCAAACTTCAAAATGAAGACTTAGTCAAATTTCAATCGTTATACAAAAGTGCTCAAACTCAAAATGAAAATTTACTCAACGCCATTCAAACCGTTCCTTTTACGGAAGAGACTATCACTCTTGCCAAAGTATTATCTTATGTTCACCTAAACGATTTTACCAAAGTATGGTTGGACATAAAAAAAGAGGATGAGCGTATTGAAGGACTTATCGACGGACAGTACAGTGCGGGTATTGTCATCAAAAAATCCGGCTATGCCCAAGCCCTTTTAAACGGCAATGAAAAATCCAATTATGCTGTTTTTATCGGTGAAAATAAAGCCCCTGGTATTACCCACGAACATCCCAATAAACAGTTTATTACCATTAAGTTTGTTCCCATTTGGATCACTATTAATATCGGAGATGAAGTCATCACTTCTGGGATGGATGACATCTTTTTTGAAGGCTTAAAAGTGGGCAAAGTGGTCAATATCAAAAAAATGGCAGATATCCAAGAAGCAACCGTATTACCCTATTCTAAAGTCTTAGAGAAAAAATATTTTCATATCTATTCTAAAAAAGACGCGCTACAAATCCCTCACGAAAAAAGCTTTGAAGTCAATCAAGAGCTTGTGCCTGAATAAGTTTAATATCGTGCCATAATGGTATCGACTTTATCCCAAGTCAGTTCTTCTTTATTGCCTTTAAACATAGTGTAAATGTATCGAGCAAACATATCGGTTTCTATGTTGACTTTTGAGCCAACTTTGTAGTTTTTAAACAGCGTATTTTGTATGGTATGAGGAATAATGGTCAATCGAAATCCCTCTTTTATGACTTCATTAATGGTCAAAGAAACACCATCAATGGTAACTGAGCCTTTTGGAATAATATACCGCAGATACTCTTTAGGTAAAGTAATAATAAAATCCGTCGAATTGCCATTGTTTTTAATGCTTTTTACTACCCCCAGACAATCCACATGCCCTTGCACAATATGTCCTTCAAATCGGTCACCCATTTGCATAGCAGGTTCAATATGGACTTCACCTTGGTAGTTTTCCATGGCTAAGATTTTTTGTGATTCGGGTGAAAGTTCTACACTAAAGCTCTCATTGGTTATTTTTACAACGGTTAAACATGCTCCATTTACGGCTATTGAGTCACCAATTTTTGGCTTATATTGTGCTTTTAAGGTCAAAAAGTTATTTTGAAAACTTAACACTTTTGCCATTTCTCTGATTAATCCCGTAAACAAATCTGTCCTTTTTTATAAAATTACTAATATTTATTATAAAGTATTACCTAACTTCAATGTGATATAATAGCGAAAAATTATTAAGATAGCCATTTGAGATCGACACACAAATTCCTTAGATAAGTGGAAGAAAACATTTATCTAAGAAATTTCATTCATCATAAAAATTATGAGCTATTTTTAAGGAAAAAAAATGAAATACGATGTTATCGTCGTCGGTGGTGGTCATGCAGGCATTGAAGCGTGTTTGAGTGCTGCACGAATGGGGAAAAAAACCCTTTTAGTCACAATGCTTGTAGAACAAATAGGCGCAGCAAGTTGTAATCCTGCTATTGGAGGACTGGCAAAAGGTCATTTGGTACGAGAACTCGATGCCATTGGTGGGGAAATGGGTCTTTGTACTGATGCTTCGGGGATTCAGTTTCGGATTTTAAATGCTTCAAAAGGGGCTGCTGTTCAAGGAAGCAGGGCCCAAATCGATATGGATAAATACCGAGAATATATGCGAAAAGTGTGTCACAATACACCCAATTTAGAAGTATACCAAGATGAAGTTTCTCAACTGCTTGTTAAAAATAACAATGAAGTGTACGGTGTTCAAACCAAACTGGGTGAAATCTTTGAAGCCAAAAAAGTTATTTTGACCACAGGGACATTTATGAAAGGGCTGATTCATATTGGGCAAAACACTTATGAAGCAGGTCGAGCGTGGGAACTTCCCTCAACTACCCTTTCAACTCAACTCAAAAGTTTGGGCTTGAATGTAGGACGACTTAAAACAGGAACCCCTTCAAGAATCGATGCCAACAGTATTGATTTTTCTGTGATGGACGCTCATGGCGGAGATGAAAAACCCACCCCGTTTTCATTTAGAACCCATGCCAAAGAGTTTAATCCCAAACAATATCCGTGTTATATCACCTATACGAACTTAAGCACACACGATAAAATTTCAAGTAACTTTCATCGAGCGCCCATGTTTACGGGACAAATCGAAGGACGAGGGCCACGATATTGCCCAAGCATTGAAGACAAAGTCAATCGATTCAGTGAACGAGAACGACACCAACTCTTTTTAGAGCCACAAACGGCGATGTGTACGGAGTATTATATCAATGGATTAAGTACTTCATTGCCCATTGATGTACAAAAAGAGATGATTCATTCAATCAAAGGGCTAGAAAATGCCAAAATTGTTCGATACGGTTACGCCATTGAGTACGATTATGTTGACCCCACCGAACTTAAACACACCCTTGAAACCAAAAAAATCAAGAATCTTTACCACGCAGGACAAATTAACGCAACAACAGGCTATGAAGAAGCAGCGGCTCAAGGGCTTATGGCGGGTATCAATGCAGCTCTTGCTATTGATGACAAAGAGCCTTTTGTCTTACGACGAGATGAAGCCTATATTGGCGTACTCATCGATGATTTAGTCACCAAAGGGACAACAGAACCGTATCGAATGTTTACAAGTAGAGCCGAATATCGACTGCTGTTACGAGAAGAAAATGCGGACATAAGACTCTCTTCGTACGGACATACCTTTGGACTTATCGATGATGCAACCATAGCCAGAGTCAAACACAAAGAAAAAACCATCAATGACGCCATAGAATTTCTCAAAGAGCAAGTATTAACCTCAAAAAAAGAGACCTTGGAACTTTTAGAACAATTAAATGAAGAGAAAATCAATGATAAGGTTCTGCTTTTGGATATCATTGGACGAAGTACCATTACGAATGAAAAGTTTGATGCTCTTGTGCCTTCTTTAAAAGATATTGACCCTTATTTAAAAGAGCAAATCATTATCGAAGCCAAATATTATCGATACGTTGAAAAACAAAAAAAACAGATCGAAAAAATGAAAAAAATGCTTAAGATGAAAATACCTGAAAATTTTGATTATGCAAGTGTGCCCGGACTTTCCAATGAAGTCATTGAAAAGCTCAACACCTTTAATCCCCCTACTCTTTTCAATGCAAGCGAAATTTCGGGCATTACCCCTGCAGCTATCGATGTTATTCATTTGTACATAAATTTGCGTGGAAAACAATAGCTATGCAAATTTATTTATATGCAAAAAGTGGGGACAGTGTTGGTTTGGATGCAACCCGACGTTGTGCAGCTCTTGCTTCTTTTTTAAAAGGGTTTGAGCCCATTTTTTGCACCAATGATAGAAATGTAGGAACTTATGCCAAAACATATTTGGGCATTAAAAAAGTTGTCAACATCGATGGATTATTCAATTTACTTAACATTATACAACGAGGCGATATCTTAATTTATGAGAGTGATGAAGCCACTCATGTGGTTGAAAAACAGTTGCGTGAGCTTTGCAGTGCTTTATATACAATAGGGCGTGATCTTCCTAAAAATATCATCAACACGTCTTTATTTACGCCGCAAAATAATACAAAAAAGAATAAAGCATTCTTTTTTGGAGATGATGATTCTCACAATTTACTTTTGAATTTATGTCACAACTCTTCAAAATGCGATTTACCTCTTTTGCGTGGACACTACTTTTTTTTAGATAATGAAAAAAAATTAGCTCCTTTTTTTAGCTTAGTTTTAGAAGAAGAGGAGTATATTCAAACCATTCAAAATACAAAATACCTCTTATCGGGTTCTATTAATGCCTGTTTAGAATCACTCTATTGTGGCAATTCTCCTGTTTTTTACAAGCGAGCCGATAAAAATTATTTGGATATGGATTTTATAGAGAAATTAGATATCCCTATTATTTCAAGTGCCTCTTTGGATGAAATCATCAAAGAGTTTGAAAGTATCATTAAATCCTATCCCATAGTGAATGATTTTGAATACGTTGATTTATCTTTTATGCAAAATGAGATTCAGGATATCCTGAATAAAAATGACACCTTCGTGAGGAAATAAAAGATAATATTATAAGTATAGCTTATATATTTTTATGTTTATTATAAGCTTACTTTATTTATAATTCGATTAGGATTACACCGTCAAACTATAAGTTTGACTTATATAAGGAAGAAACATGGCAAAAGTACAAGAGAGCGATGGTGAGTTAGATATTAAAACTCCTTACCGAATTAAACGGTATTATATGTATGCAGTAGTATCCATTATATCGTTGGTTGTGCCATTTATTCGAATAGATGGGAATCATATTTTTTTATTGTCATTTGACAAAAAACAATTGCATTTAATGGGAATTGCATTTGATATGCAAGAACTTTATTTGATGCCTTTTTTATTGATGCTTTTATTTTTAGGAATTTTTGCAGCAACAGCAATAGGTGGTCGAGCTTGGTGTGGTTGGGCCTGTCCCCAAACCATTTTTCGAGTCATTTACCGAGATTTAATTGAGAGTACCTTATTAAAATTACGACGCATTAAAAATAAACAAAAAGAGCCTGATTATAACAATGCACAAAATGCTTCTAAAAAATTGATTGGAATTGTGCTTTGGTCAATTCTATCACTCGTAGCAGCATCAAACTTTATGTGGTATTTTGTTCCTCCTGAAGATTTTTTTGCGTATTTGCAAGACCCTACCGAACATATGTTTTTAATCGGAATTGTATTGAGTATTGCGGCTTTTTTAATTTATGACGTTATCAAACTCAAAGAAGATTTTTGTATTTATGTTTGTCCCTATTCTCGTGTTCAATCGGTTTTATACGACGACGATACCCTTCAAGCAATTTATTCAACCCAAAGAGGGGGAAATATTTACAATGAACACAAAGAAAAAATTATTTTCAAGCAAAAAGATTTAAATGAAAACGATGAATGTACTGCCTGTGAATCATGTGTTACGGTTTGTCCTACGCATATTGATATACGAAAAGGTTTGCAATTAGAGTGTATTAACTGTTTAGAGTGTGTCGATGCCTGTACAAAAGTTATGGGTAAATTAGGAAAACCTTCACTCGTACAATGGTCAAGCACCAATCAAATTTTTAACAATACTCCCACTAAAGTCGTACGAAAATCAACCGTGATGTACACCGTTGCTTTGGTGATTATTTTAGGATTACTGTTTATTATGAGTGGTGAAAAAGAGCATATGTTATTAAACATCAACAAAACCACGCAGTTGTATAAAATAAAAGAAGACAATAAGGTCACCAATAACTTTTTATTTTTATTTCAAAATACCGATTCAAAAGAGCATACCTATGCCTTAGAGATTGTTGATAACCCCGATATTGAAATTGACCGATTTGAACCTTTTAAATTGGGTGCAAAACAGTTAAGTAAAAAAGTTGTGATTTTATCGACCAATAAAATGTTGGTCAACGACAATACCAAAGATACTCCTATTACGGTTACAATCAAAGCGTATGCTATTGATGACCCTGAGCGAGTTGTTGTCTATCGAAAAGCGGTCTTTATCTTCCCAAGAGCCGATAAACTTTCACAATAAACAGCTTAATTATGCCGTCGATGGTTTCAAAACCATCGGCGCTTCTTCTGAAAAAATTAACCCCTTCTTAACCAACACTTCGTTATAATCGCGAAATAATTATTTATCAACAATAACGGAGTATCAATAAATGACAAAATTTATATTTGTAACGGGTGGGGTTTTAAGTTCTTTAGGTAAAGGCATAACTTCTGCTTCTATTGCAACTATTTTAAAACAGTCGGGGCAAAAAGTCAGCATGTTAAAAATTGACCCTTACTTAAACGTAGACCCAGGCACCATGAGTCCACTTGAACACGGAGAAGTGTTTGTTACAGCCGATGGAGCTGAAACGGATTTGGACTTAGGAAATTATGAGCGATTTATTGATACCACATTAAGTGCAAAAAACAACTTCACCACTGGACAAATTTATCAAACGGTTATCCGACGAGAACGAGAAGGAGGATATTTGGGTAAAACCATTCAAGTTATACCTCACGTTGTTGATGAAATTAAAGACCGAATCTACGAAGCAGGAAAAGATTTTGAATTTCTAATCGTTGAATTAGGAGGAACCGTCGGAGATATCGAAGGTTTACCTTTTATGGAAGCCATTCGACAAATGAGACATGAACTTCAAAAAACCAATACCATGAACATTCACGTTACACTGGTACCTTACATTGCTGCTGCGGGTGAGCTTAAAACCAAACCCACTCAACACAGCGTTCAAGAGTTAAGAAGAATTGGTATTACCCCTCATATGATTGTATGCCGAAGTGAAAAACCTCTTCCTAAGGAGCTGAAGAAAAAATTGGCAATGTCATGTGATATTGACAACAATGCTGTTATTGAAGCAGGTGACGCTCAATCCATTTATCAAGTGCCTATGAACTTCTTAAAAGAGGGGATTTTAACACCCATTTGTGAGCATTTTAACATCAATTTAAAACCCAACATGGAAAAATGGGAAACCTTAGTTAAACATATTATTTTGCCCCAAGATGAAATCACCATTGCTTTTGTAGGGAAATATTTGGATTTAAAAGAATCGTACAAATCATTAACCGAAGCTCTCATCCATGCTGGAGCACATTTAAACACCAAAGTCAAAATCAACTGGTGTGACAGTGAAAGAATTGAAGATGTGGGTGCGTACGAAATCATCAACAATTCCGATGCCATTTTAGTCGCAGGGGGATTTGGTCACAGAGGCGTTGAAGGAAAACTCAAAGCCATTGAATATGCAAGGATCAATAAAATCCCTTATTTAGGGATTTGTTTAGGAATGCAATTAGCAGTTATTGAATTTGCTCGAAATGTTTTAGGGCTTGAAGACGCCAACTCAATTGAGTTTGATGCAGATACAAAAAATCCTTTGATTTATCTCATTGATGAATTTTTAGACCAAAGTGGCAACAAACAAGTCAGAACTCACTCTTCTCCAATGGGAGGAACCATGCGTTTAGGTGAGTATCCATTTAATCCTAAAAAAGGAACAAAACTTCAAAAAGCGTACGGCAATGATGAAACGTATTATGAACGACATCGACACAGATATGAAGCCAACCCTGCGTATAAAGAAGCCTTAGAAAAAGCGGGAATGATTATCTCAGGAGAGTCCGATGGCTTAATTGAAGCCGTAGAAATTGCAGATCATCCTTGGTTTGTTGGTGTTCAATTTCATCCCGAATTCACTTCACATTTGGAGACACCAAACCCAATTATTTTAGAGTTTGTAAAACAAACGATTAAATAGTTAATGAATAAAATCACCAAATCAAAATTAAATGAACTATTAAACTTACGGCATAAGGATAACCCTTATGCCAAACTTTCAACCCTTCCAAGCCCAGAGAGTTTTAAAGACATTCATCGTGCAACCCAAAGAGTAAAAGAAGCCATTTTAAGTAATGAAAAGATTACCATTGTAGGAGATTATGATGTCGATGGCGTTATTTCTACTACGATTATGATTGACTTTTTTAACACCATTGGCTATGCCGTTGAGTATATTATTCCCAACCGATTTGAGCACGGATATGGATTATCTGCTAAAATCACTGAACTCATTGATGAGGGATTAGTGATTACTGTAGATAATGGCATTAGTGCCGTTGAAGCTTCAAAGATTTTACACCAAAAAGGGATTGATTTAATCATCACAGACCATCATACCATTCCCAAAGAGTTGCCTGTGGCTTTGGCAATTATTAATCCCAAACAATCTGAGTGTACCTTTGAATTTAAAGAGATTTGCGGAGCGCAAGTGGCATGGTATTTTTGTGCTGCCATTAAAAATGAAATGAATCTCAACGTTGATATGTCAAGCTTTTTAGATATTTTAAGTATTGCCATTATTGCGGATATTATGCCCATGACCAGTCTTAACTACACAATGGTCAAACATGGGTTAAAAAAGATTAAAACCAGTAAACGCCCTGCTTTGATGGCACTTAATGAATTGATGCAAAAATCAAATTTCACTTCCGATGACATTGGATTTTTTATTGCCCCTAAAATCAACAGTGCCGGACGCATGGAAGATGCCTCTACCGCCTTAGCTTTTTTACTGGCAAAAACAAAAGAAGAAGCCAATCAAGCTCTTGAACTGTTAAATGAACTCAATAACTATCGAAAAATCTTACAAGAAGAAATCAGTCAAAAAGCCATCAATGAAGTTAAACACGACGACCACGCCATTATTGTTTGGGGAGAGGATTGGCATGAGGGTGTTATTGGAATTGTGGCTTCAAAGCTTTCCAATAAATTTAAAAAGCCTGCTTTTATCTTTTCTGTTACCCATGATGTTGCCAAAGGCAGCGCGCGAGCCAATGGAGAGATTAATTTACACTCCATTATTTCACAAGCCAGTGATTTACTTTTAGGGTTTGGTGGACATAAAAATGCCGCCGGATTATCGTTAAAAAAAGAGAATTTAGAGGAGTTTAAAGCCACAATTAACCATGCCATTAGTCAATGTCAAGAAGCATTGCATATTGAACCTCATACCTTAGGTGAATTAGATGTTGACAGTGTTGATTTAGAATTTATTGATATTATTGAACAATATGAACCCTATGGACTGGATAATTTAAAACCCATTTTTAAAGTTTCAAACGCTCAAGTTGTCAACTCCATGCTTTTTGGAAAAGAAAAAAATCACTTAAAGCTGATCCTTAACTCCAGTGGTTTTATCTTTGAAGCCATTAAGTTTAATACTCGCACAACGGTGATAAAAGAGGAGATTGATATTATTGTTTCTTTAAATAAAAATGAATTCAGAGGGGATGTAAAAGCACAATTTTTAGTGCATCAGATTTTATAAACTATAACACCATGGGTGTATAGATATTGTGTTTTTTAGGTACTTGCTCAAGTTTTTCAATTTCTGATGTCATAAAGGTTGATTCACTGGCACTTCCTAAAATATGTCCCGTATAAATATCAATCAATTTAATAAAAATACGCAAACGTTTATCCGTAATAGAATACGTACCGACAACGGCAAATCGCTCTTTATAAATATTAGGGTCAATCTCACTGTGTTCTCGGCTTAATACGTTAAACCCATGTTTACCCAGTTTAAAATTTTGTCCCAATTCCACTTCTCTTATGATGATATTTTGATTGGATAACACATCTTTTAATGTTTCAGAGAGTAAAAAGCCCAGTTTTGAGTGGTTTTGAAGTTGATCAATATTGACAAAATCTGAGACCAAAATCACTTCATCTTGTTCAATATTCATTTTAAGTTTTTTATACGATGACTCTACCATTGACGCAAGAAGTCGTTCAAAGTTGCTTGAACCATCGATATTCATATAGACACAACCACTGAAAAAAGTGGCTAAAAAAAGTGAAGATATAAGTAGCTTTATTTTTTTTAGCCCACTGTGCTTAAATTTCATAGCTTAGTTATTCTTTAACGATTTTAATACTTCTTGGCGGTTGACAATCTTTAAAAATCACACAATCATCTCGTAAATTGTGTGCAAATGTTGCTCGTGAAGTTGAAATAATTTGTCCTGAAATATTGTCAATCACTCGTGCATTTAACATAATATTTTTGTATTGTCTTGAGTACGTTCCCACAACCACATAAGTGTTTTCAATTGTATCTTTTAACTTATTGGTATCTCGTGTGATAAAATACTCACCTTGTTCATTGATAGAAACACCCACTTGTCCTCGAAATTCAATCACATTAAACCCTCGGTTTGAGAGTTCATTGATTAAGCTTTCACTCAATACTCGTCCAAACTCTGACGTTTTTTTCAAGTTATCCAGTCGTACAAAAGTAGTAATTAATACGGGTTTTGTGGTGTGCATTTTTTTATTTTGCATCATTTGTGTTGCTAAGCTGGCAATGGTACTTTCAAGTGTCTCTTGTGTAGTAACTATTTTTTGAACATTTGCCGCAACATCCAATCGTTGTTTTGCTGCTTCAAGTTTGTGAGCATCACTTTGAGCAACAGGATCTTGTGTTGGATCAGTTTTTACGGGTTGTAAAACCTCTTGTTGTGGTTCAAGATTATGGACAACCATAGGCTGTTCTTGAACTTTTTTTGGCTGGTCTAGCACTGGTACTTCTTTCGTTTGTAACTGCTGTGCATTTAAAGATAACAGACCCGTTGCCAGTAAAAACAAGCAAGAGTTTTTCATTAATTTAAGCATCTAATTCCCCTTATACAATATGGTATTCGATTTTATTTAATATTTGCTTATAAACTCTTGAAAAGATTTGCTGTAATGACCTTATAGTGAGCTTTTAACTCTTCATTGCCTAAAGCAGATACCACTTTTCCAGTGTCGCACATTTCTCTTATAACAGGTTCAAGAGGAATATCCCCTAAAAAGGGAATATTATATTTTTTACACAACTCTTTTCCTGCACCATTTCCAAAAATATCATAACGCTTTTTCGTATCAGGTGCAACAAAATAACTCATATTTTCAACCAATCCCCCAATAGGCACACCAATATCTTTAAACATCATAATTGCTCGACTTACATCATCTAAAGCCACTTGTTGGGGTGTTGTCACTAAAACAGCTGCACAAAGGGGTAGCTCTTGTGCCATGGTTAATTGCACATCACCTGTGCCAGGGGGCATATCAATAACTAAAAAATCCAATTCACCCCAATCGACATCTTCCAAAAATTGAATCAAGGCAGAAACCGCAACCGAACTTCGCCACACTAAAGGGGTGTCTTCTTTTGGGGTTGTAAGAGCAACGGACATAATTTTGATTCCAAAATTTTCACTGGGAACAATTTTATTGTTATCATTCCATCGCATTTTTTCTTTTTCTACGCCCAAAAGTCGGGGGATATTAGGACCATAAATATCCGCATCCAGAAGACCTACTTTGTAGCCCTCTTGCGCCAAACACACAGCCAGATTTGCACTGACCGTACTTTTACCCACTCCCCCTTTTCCTGAAGTTACTGCGATCACTTTTTTTGCATATTTTGCTCGGTTATTAGGCGTTGTTGTACTTCCATAATTCATCGATTTTCGCTTGACAGCTTGTTTTTTTAACACTTCTATTGTTTCAAAATATTCGCTTAAAGAAGAGTTTTCAATGGCTTGACTGGTTTGTTCAAACATGGCATCATCGTGAATACTTAAAACGATTTCCAAATGCTTGTTGTCTGTTTTTATACTCTCAACAAGTTTTAACTCAACAATATTTCGATTGAGTATGGGATAATTTATCTGCTCTAAAAAAGCGTTAATCTCATTTTTATTCATACGGGTTTACTCGGCTTTGTTGTTGTAACAGTTTAATCATGGTGTTGGCTTTTTGTATCCACAACGCTGAGACTTCGTGAATATTGGGATATTGTTGTGTCAGTGCTTTATATTGAGCAATTCTGTCATACAATAAAACCATAAGCTTTTGAGTTAATTGTGTCATTTTGTTCTCTTTTTCACAATGCAAAAAAAGATTTTTTAAAATCAATTCTCTGTTTTTACTGGGAAATTCAAAGTCAAGTGCTTTAGCCATTTCAAGCATATCCGATGACGTAATATATACGCCTGAGAAAAAAAGAGTGAGTAACTGATTGATGGTATTTTGATGCTTTGAAACTTCTTCGTGTTTTCTTTTCATTTTCTTTCCTAATGGGTCATTTTTTGAGCTAAATTTTTTTGTGCGGCAATACGAACATTTTCGTCTTTATCCAAAGACAACTCTTCTAAAATCTCTTTTGAAGCAGCCATATTGTCTGCAACTCTTAAACGTACCATTTTATCGTTATCTTTGCATAAAATTTTTAATAACTTCACTGAAGTATTAATATTGCCTGATAAGCCATCACGTACAATTTTTTCATCGTTAAAGAATTTATCTAAAATAGGTGTGGGCGTGTTGTTATTTGATGCCACTAAAGCTCTGACTAAATTGATTTTATCCAAAGCCAATGTTTCAAGAACATAAACAGGGGTATGAGGATTTTTAGCCACGGCCCAACGTGCTTCCATTGAGTTTGAAGTCGCTAATTGTTCCAACAAATAAATCATCGTATCGCTTTTTTCTAACTCTTTATCATAAACCGATGTTCGCAAACTCAAATTCATTGCCACCATGGATTCAATTTCTTGATTGCCTTGGTTTTTTTCATAAATATTTTGAACTTCATAAATATCCAATGTTTTATCTTTCAAAATGTCTATTATCTCTTGAGTTGTCATTTAATTCCTTTAAAAATTATCAAAAGGATACTATCACATTATTTTTAAATTTTGACTAAATCTTTAAATATAATTTGAACTTATATTTTTTATAAGAATCCGTATTGATGGGAATTAACTAAATCTCTTTACACTGATTTTACATTTTCAAGTTATAATAATTGCTTATATTAATTTCATCCCAAGATTGATATAAATACTAAATATTTAAGTAGGAGTAGCAATGAAAAAAGCTATTAAATTGGTCTTATTTTTACTCTTTTTTGCAACAACTGCGTTAATTGCCAACGACACGTATGGTTCAAGCAGTTACACAAAAAGTATGAAAGAGCATTTGATCAGTGCCAAAGATGCCGTGAAGCTATTGGGCAAAAAAGAGGTGGTATTCGTCAGTGGAGATTCTCACGATACCTATGAAGCCATTGGACATATTGTAGGTTCAGTTGAGATGTATGCTCATCACTTACACCATTCAGATATAACCGGAAGAATGGAGTGCGCCCCTTTATTTATGTGTCCGCAAGAAGCTCAAGAGTATATCGGGTCTAAAGGGATTTCAAATGACACTTTGGTCATTGCTTATGATAACTTTAGAGGACCCAATGCCACAGGTGTTTGGGCATTTTTCAAAAGTTTTGGACACGACAAGGTCAAAATACTTAACGGTGGGATGGATGCCATGAAAGCCGTCGACCCCAACCAACAACTTGTTGATACGTATAAAGATCGAATTAAAACCTTAAAAAAACTCTCTAAAGAACATAAAGAGAATAAAACAAAAGTGGCTCAATACAAACAAGAAGAAGAAACACTCAAAAACAAAATGGATGAACTTGAGCCTAAATTGTATATACAAAAAGGCAAAGAGCCTAAACATACCCATGCAACATATACCATTGATATGAAAAAAATCGACTGGGATTTAATTGTTTCTAAAGACGAGGTGTTAAAAGCCAGTTTGGATTTAACACAAAAAGGAAAAGATTCAAACTATCGAATCATCGATACTCGAGCGATGGCTGAGATTATTGGAGAGAATAAATTGGATAACGTTGCTCGTGGGGGGCATATTCCAGGAGCTACCTTTTTAGAGTGGAGTAATATCACTGATTTTGATAATAAACTCTCTTTTAAGAAATTAGAAGAGTTGCAAAAAGCTTTTGATAAATATGGCATAAAAAAAGATCAAACCATCTATGCGTATTGTCATGTCGGTGCAGGACGAAGTACTGAAATTGTGGTTGCTTTACGAATGCTTGGCTATAAAAATGCGAAAGTATATACAGGAAGCTGGGATGAATGGGGTAATGATATGAATTTACCCATAAACAGATAAAAAGGGAGAGTAGATGACAAAACCTATTCAAAAAGAGGAGATTTTGCCACAAAATGGGCAAAAAAGAAGAGATTTTCTAAAAATATCAGGTGCCACGGCTGCCATGATGGCAGGGCAAGGATATTTGTTTGCTAAAACCGATGTTATGAGTGTAGAAAGTGGAAAAGAGAACTACCCCAATACCTCTTATACAGAAAAAATGTATCGAAATGAGTTTGGATTTACCTACGGTAAAAAAGAGGAACACGGATTTGCCTATCACTGTGTCAACTGCCAAGGTAACTGTGCTTGGGAAGTGTGGAGTCACAACGGTGTAGTCACACGTGAGAATCAAAGTGCCCGATACCCAAGTGTCAATGCCAAAATTCCTGATTTTAATCCGCGAGGCTGTAATAAAGGAGTTCAACACTCTCAAATTATGTATGAAAAAGATCGAATCCTTTACCCTATGCAACGAGTCGGAGAAAGAGGTGCAGGTCAATGGAAACGATTATCTTGGGATGAAGCTGCCACACAAGTAGCACAAAAAATTTGGGATACCATGACCGATGAAAACATGGGACCAGATAAACTGCTTATTCAAGCAGGAACCGGTCTTTTAACCGAAGGAAGACGAGGCGCGCCCCTTCGATTTTGTACACAATTGGGTGCAAGTCGAATCTATCCTGCTTCATATTTAGGAGATATGTTCAGTGGTGCTGCTGTTGCGTATGGTGAAGGGAATGTTGGCTGTACGTATGACTTTTTATATCAAGTCAATACGGCTGTATTTTGGGGAGCAAACCCAAGTGTTTCAAGAATTCCTGATGCGCATTTTGTTTGGGAAGGAAAATACAATGGAGCAAAAGTGATTGTTATTACGCCTGAGTTTAATGCCAGTGCCAAAAGTGCTGATTTGTGGTTGCCCATTAAACCGGGTACGGATAATATTTTAGCCATGGGAGTGATTCATATTATTTTAAATGAAAAACTCTATAAACCCGAATTTATCAAAACTTACACCGATTTACCTTTTTTAGTTGATGTTGAAACCAAAAAACTGTTACGACTTTCTGATATGCAAGGACATGATGAACATGAGTTTATTGCCAAAGGAAAAGTCGATCACAGTGCACAAGAACAATTTTACTGTATGAACAAAAAAACAGGAAAAATTGCCTTAATGCCAGGAAGTGAAGGCAGCACTATTAAGAGTTTAAAACTTTCAGACTTTGGTATTGACCCAGAACTTGAAGGAGTTTGGGAGGTCGAAGTTCGAGGGAAAAAACGAAAAGTAACCACAGCATTTGAAATGTTAAAACAAAATGCTGCTTTATTTACTCCGCAATATTGTGCCAAAGAGTGCTTTGTCAATATTTCTCCTGATGTTATTGTGGAATTAGCTCATGATATTGCTTTACCTAAAGTGGTTGAAATCACAGCGGGATTTAGTTTAAATAAATATTTCAACGGTCTTTTGTCGGTGTGGAACTTGGCATCGGTTTGTGGACTTACTGGAAGAATGGGACCTTATGGAGGATTAAACACCGAAGGTGAATGGAGCTTAAGTGGTATGGGTGAGCTTTCAGGATTTGCAGGAAAATATCAAGCTCGATTTGGGTCAGGATTTGTAGGCGAGTTTGTTATGGGCAATGGACTTGAAACAGTTGATGAATATTTCAGCGATGAAGACATTAAAAAAGCGCACCAATCCAATGGAAACAACAGTGGAATTGATAAAAAAGAGTACCTGCAAATCGTTAAAGAACTCTTAAAAACAGGAGATATGAATGATGGTGAAAATGGCGATGGTCATCGACATTGGTCTCCTGAGGTGGCGATTTTAATTGCCGATTCACGATTTAGACGAAACAAAGGCAGCAAATATCGAGAAGCCTTTTTAAAGAAGATGAAACACGTTACCGTGGTGGATTTTAAAATGAGTGAAACTGCCGTTTGGGCCGATTTACTCCTACCGGCTAAATCACACTATGAAGTGTGGGATTTACGAACAAGTCCTGGATATCACCGATACACTAACTTAGCTCAACCTGTTGCCAACTTAAAACCTGTGGGAGAAGCCATGGATGAGTGGAGTATGTTTACGTTAATTTCTAAAAAACTTGAAGAAATTGCCAATAAACCAGAAAATATTGCCAAAGCTAAAGTCGCTGACGATGAGCGCTATGCTCGAGATGGATACCATGATTTAACCATTTTCCACAAAGAGTTTACCAACACCGATGAAGAGAGTGAGATGAACATGGAGCCTTATTTGGGAACAGACAAACAAGCCGTTGAAGCTGCACTTGAAAAATGTGAACAGTACCAACCTCACACCATCGAAAAAATGTACAAGCAAGGTGGATTTTTACAAATCAATGAAAAAGGGGGAACCTCTTCAACGCTTTATTCCGATCGACCTTACAATACCATGGAGCATCATATTTATAAATTTACACCATTTCACACCGTAAGTGGACGACAACAATTTTACGTGGATGCTCCTATGTTCTTACGATTGGGAGCGCAAACCAATACGGGACTTAAAGGAATTCGACCGGACAATAAAGAGTATCCTTTTACACTTATGACGCCACACGCACGTTGGTCAATTCACTCAAACTATAAAACGTCAAGAACGTTACAACGACTTCAAAGAGGAAAGCCTTATGTGGCTATCAATAAAAAAGTGGCTGAAATTAAAGGGATTAAAGATGGTGATGAGATTCGAGTCTACAACCAATTAGGTGAGTTTTATGCTATGGCAAAAGTCAGTTCTTCTGCACCAATGGATTCAATGGTTATGGAACACGGATGGGAGCCATACCAATACCGAGAGTTAAAAGGACACAACGAGTGTGTACCTACAGCACTTAACTTACTTGAAATGACACACGGTTGGGGACATCTTAACTTTGGTGCATTATGGGACGGTAACCAATATGCGTATGATGGTGCTGTTAATGTTGAAAAAGCAAAAGCGTAATAAAGGAGAACTGTAACAATGTCAAAAAGACAATTAGCCATGGTAATGGACTTAAATAAATGTATTGGGTGCCAAACGTGTACAGTTGCTTGTAAAACGCAATGGACAAACCGAAATGGTCGAGAATACATGTACTGGAACAATGTTGAAACCTACCCAGGAACAGGATATCCAAAAAATTGGATGGAATTAGGCGGTGGATTTGACGCTGCAGGTGATTTACAAGAAGGAATTATCCCTAATATTGAAGCCGATTATGGTGTGCCTTGGGATTACAACTTTGAAGAGTTAGCTCAAGGGAAACAACTCACGCCCAATATTGAACCCACTTGGGGACCTAACTGGGATGAAGATCAAGGAGATGGGGATTTCCCCAATGACAACTACTTTTTCTATATTCCAAGAATTTGTAACCACTGTACCAATCCAGGATGCCTAAGTTCATGTCCAAGAGATGCGATTTTTAAACGAGACCAAGATGGTGTGGTGTTAGTTGATTTAGACCGATGTCAAGGATACCGATACTGTATTGCAGGATGTCCGTATAAAAAAATCTATTTTAACCCAAAAATCTCTAAAAGTGAAAAGTGTATTTTATGTTTTCCACGAGTTGAACAAGGTTTACCCCCCGCGTGTGCACAACAGTGTGTAGGACGAATCCGATTTGTGGGATTTTTAGATGATGAACAAAGTCAAGTACATAAACTCGTACATCAATACAAAGTGGCATTGCCTTTAAATGCACATAAAGGAACAGGTCCTAATATTTACTATATTCCCCCCACAGAAGCCCCACCAAAATTTGATGCCAATGGAAATGTCATTGAAGGAAGCAATCGAATCCCACATGAAGAGTTAGAAAAACTTTTTGGAAGTGAAGTGCATGGAGCAATTAAAACACTTAAAAGTGAGATGAAAAAACGAAAAGAGACAGGAAAATCAGAACTCATGGATTTACTCATTGCCTATCAACACTCTGAAATGTTTAGATTGGACAATAATTATTATAAATCGTTAGCCAATACCAAATTAGCGCCATTGGATAACCGATACATCAAAGGGAAAAACACCCATAAAATCTCATATTTTAAGGCAGGACACTAAGATGAAAAAACTATTTTATTCAATTATATCAAGCAGTTTTTTAACGCTCAGTGCATGGGCAAATACCCCTGTTATTGTGGTGCATAAAGTCTTAGATGATATTACCAATATTGATGTGGGTTCAAGTCATTGGAGAGGTGCCAAGGAGACTCAAATTATCTTGTATCCTCAAACAACCATTACGCTTAATGATAAAAAAGCCAATGAACTCAATGCCAATAACACAGCACAAACCCTATGGGTAAAAGCCATTACCGATGGCAAACACATTGCGTTTAAATTAAGATGGCACGATGAGAGCAAATCTGTTCAAAGCGGTAATGTCATTAAAAACACTGAATTTGCCGATGGATTTGCCGTCCAATTTGCTGCAAAATACGATGACCCTACCAAATTGCCTTACATTGGAATGGGAAGCAAAGACCGACCAGTTGTAGTCTATTTACAAAAAGCCGTACAAAAACTTTTTGAACCCAATGGCAATGGTGATGTTCACAAACAAGTCAATCGAGCCAATGTTCATGCGTTTAATTCATTAATCAACCATGATTTAGAGAAGTTTGATATTGATGTGGAGCAATTAGCCGTTCGTGATTATCAAAAAGCGTTTGTCGCAGAGGGGTTCAGAAGTATGACAGAAATCAAAGATCACAGCACAAAATTTAATGCCCAAATGCAATACCAAACCAAATGGTTTGGTCAAAATGAGTGGGAAGGTGTAGTCGTACGAAGTTTAAACGATGAGTATGTGAAATTTTACAATGACCCATTTCCTGTGGCATTTGCAGTATGGGATGGCGCAAAAATGGGACGAGATGGCTTAAAAAATCTCTCGACTTGGATTATTGCCCAATTTGAAGGGGTTCAAGGAAGAGATGGGCTCAAAAACGAGTTTGACAAAGATTTAACTGCAGCAAACATTGCCAATGGGGAAACGCTGACCAAAGCCAATTGTGCCTCATGTCATAATTATGGCAATGTCAACGAAGCAGCTTCTTCGTATATGGCGCCTAACTTAAGCAACATCGGAGGGTATTCTACTACCCCTTATTTGATTGAGTCCATTACTCATCCCAATGCCGTTGTAGTACCCGGATACAATCGTAATGCCCACTCCAATTTTGCATGGTATTATGAAGACGGACAAGGGGGAAAAACCTCAGCCATGCCTTCATTTGAATACTTAACACAAGAGGAAATCAATGACATTACTGCCTATTTAAAAACCTTAAAAGCGGAGGTAAAATAAATGAAAAAGCTACTGATTTTTTTGGCAATGGTTGTTCTTTTTACAACAGCACATGCCACCCAAGAAAAAGAGGGATTTCTAACCACCAAATGGTGTGCAGACAGAGGTTTATTTGCTGATTGTCGATTAGAAACCGTGTTTTGCGGCTATGAAGGGTGTTTTAAAGACGAAAAAGAGTTTAAAACTGATGTCAATGCCACTTTTGTTCTGAATGTTCACAGTGAAGGGAAATACTATCTTGTGGAGTTTCAAGAAGGGATTGAAATGGGCGAAGTTTTAAAACAAGCCATCAATAAAAATGAGGTTACCTTAATTGGTGAAATTAACCATAACACCATTAAAGCCCAAAGTTTTAAAGCTCCTCCTCCTCCTAAAAAATCATTCTTTAAAGGATGTTTATAACACATGGGGCTTGACCAAGTATCAAGCCCTTTTTTTGTATGATTAAAGAAATCGTTTAAAGGAACCCTCATGGCAAAAATATTAGTCCCTTTAGCCACAGGCTTTGAAGAAATCGAAGCCGTTACTATCATTGATGTATTAAGACGAGCAGGTAACAGTGTAATTGCTTGTTCTTTGCAAGATACTCTCGAAGTTGCAGGTGCGCATTTTATCACCATTCAAGCCAATAAAACGCTTAAAAATGTCTTGAATGAGGAGTTTGACATGATTGTACTTCCAGGGGGTGGTTTAGGGACTCAAAATCTCTCTTCCAATCAAATGTTACAAGAGTTACTTAAAAAATTCAAAAAAGAGGACAAGCTCATAGGTGCCATTTGTGCCGCACCTTATGCTTTGCATACAGCAGGTGTTTTGAATGAAAATTATACCTGTTATCCAAGTTTTGAAAAGAAAATCCATGAAACAGGATATCACTCCAATGAAGATGTTGTCATTGACCAAAATGTGATTACCTCAAGAGGACCTGCAACAGCCATGAGTTTTGCCCTTAAATTAGTTGAAATACTCAATGGAAAACCCAATGCAGAACAGTTAAAACAAGATATGTTGGTCAAACACTAAAAGGAAAATTTTGGATAAACAATACAGAACTTATCTTTACGCATTTTTATCTCGAGTATTTTCAAATGCTTTGGATGAAACGTATTTAAAAGAGTTACAACAAAATGATGAACTCTTAAGTTTATTAGGTGAAAAAAGTTTTAATTGGTTTAAAACCACCTCTTTAGAAACTATTGCTGAAGAACTCAACATCGATTACAGTTCTATTTTTTTGATGAATGCCAAACCCATTGAGTCCTCTATTCTTGATGCTAAAGATGAAATCTTAGTAGGACTTCAAAACCCTGTTATGCAATTTTATTTTAATCACAACTATGAACTCAATTTAGCGGCTTCACATTTGCAAACCCCCGATCATATCTCCATAGAGTTTGCATTTATGCAAAATTTGATTGCAAAAAATGAATTTCAAACTCAAAAAGAGTTTTTAAAAGCACATTTACTCAAATGGGCAGTTCCTTATTTTTTGGGAGTCAAACAAATGGCAAAAACACCCTTTTATAAAGATTTGAGTGATTTTACCATTGAATTTTTAGCCAGTGATTATGATTTTTTGGTGAATGAATTGAATTAATTCCCCCCTTACTTTATCTTGATATAATATCTTCATTAAATTAACCAAAGAATATATTATGTCAAAGATTCCACAATTTACACACTTACATTTACATACTGAATACTCCCTTTTAGATGGGGCAAATAAAATTAAACTCTTAGCCAAAAAAGTTAAAGAACTGGGGATGAAAAGTGTTGCCATGACAGACCATGGCAATATGTTTGGAACCATTGATTTTTATAACTCCATGAGAGCAGAGGGAATCAAACCTATCATTGGGATGGAAGCTTATATTCACAACAGTGCTGAAATTGATGATAAATCAACCAAACAACGATTTCACTTATGCTTATATGCCAAAAATGACATTGGCTATAAAAACTTGATGTATTTAAGCTCACAAGCTTATATGAATGGATTTTACTACTATCCAAGAATCAATAAAAAACTCCTGCGTGAAAACTCTGAAGGATTGGTCTGCAGTGCAGCTTGTTTACAAGGAGAGGTCAACTGGCATTTAAACACGCAAAATGAACGAAATGTAAAAAATGGGGCAAAAGGGTATGATAAAGCCAAAGAGATTGCTTTAGAATATAAAGAGATTTTTGGTGATGATTTTTATTTAGAAATTATGCGTCATGGTATTTCGGATCAATTTTTTGTCGATGATTTGATTTTAAAACTCTCAAAAGAGACAGGCATTAAAGTCGTTGCCACCAATGATACTCACTATTTACAACAAAAAGATGCCAATGCCCATGAAGCTTTTATGTGTATTGCTATGAATAAGCTCTATGATGACCCCAACAGATTACGACACAGTGTCCATGAGTTTTATCTGAAATCTCCTGAACAAATCGCTAAACTTTATGCCGATATTCCACAAGCCATTGAAGCCACTCAAGAGATTGTGGATAAGTGTAATTTAGAGATTAAATTAGGGAACCCCACGCCTCCTAATTTTAAATTTACTCGACAAAAAGCGCAAGAACAAAATCTAACCTTACCTGAACCCCATTTAGAGTACTCATTGGAAAATGACAAGGTTTTGTTTATTCATGAGTGTTGGAAAGGGTTAGAAAAACGACTTGAGATTGTTGAACCTCAAAAACATCAAGAGTATAAAGAACGTCTGCAAGTGGAAATTGATATTATTAACAATATGAAATTCCCTGGCTATATGCTTATTGTTTGGGACTTTGTTATTGTGGCAAAAAATATGGGGATTCCAGTAGGACCGGGACGGGGTTCAGCAGCAGGAAGTTTGGTGGCATTTTCACTTGAAATTACCGATATTGACCCCATGCCTTATGGGTTACTTTTTGAGCGGTTTTTAAATCCCGAACGGGTCAGTATGCCCGATATTGATATGGACTTCTGTCAAACAAGACGAGGTGAAATTATCGATTATGTGGTTCAACAATACGGACGTGCCAACGTAGCTCAAATCATTACTTTTGGGAAACTTTTAGCCAAAGGGGTTATTCGAGACGTTGCACGAGTTTTGGATATGCCGTATGCCAAAGCCGATGCCATGGCAAAACTTATCCCAGATGAGTTAGGAATCAACCTTAAAGACTCTTACGAAAAAGAGCCCAAAATCAAAGAACTGTGTGATTCTGACCCTCAAGCAGCAAGAGTATGGGAGTTTGCTTTAGCACTCGAAGGTCTAAACAGAAATGCCGGAACACATGCAGCTGGTGTGGTTATCTCCAATGAGCCTTTATGGAAAAAGACACCTCTGTTTAAACCCAGTGGTTTGGATACCTTAGCAACTCAATACAACGGAAAATACGTTGAAGACGTTGATTTGATTAAATTCGACTTCTTGGGTTTAAAAACGCTCACGGTAATTGAACAAGCCAATCAACTCATCGAAAAACGTCATGGGAAGCGTATTGACTTTATTCGAGCTGATGTAAACGACAAAGGGGTCTATGACCTTATTCAAACCGGACACACCATAGGATTATTTCAAATAGAATCCGATGGTATGCAAGATTTAAATAAACGACTGAAACCTTCAAACTTTGAAGATATTATCGCCGTACTTGCCCTTTATCGACCAGGGCCAATGGAGTCAGGAATGCTCGATGACTTTATTGACAGAAAGCACGGTCGTAAAGAAATCAACTATTTTTATGATGAGTTTGACGAGCCTTTACGCCCTATTTTAGAACCAACGTATGGTGTCATTGTTTATCAAGAACAGGTTATGCAAATTGTACAAACCATTGGTGGTTTCTCACTGGGTGGTGCGGACTTAGTTCGTCGTGCCATGGGAAAAAAAATCAAAGAAGAGATGGACAGACTCAAAGGTGAATTTGCCGATGGAGGTGTTAAAAAAGGGTATCAAAGAGCTCACTGTGAAGAACTGTTTGATTTAATCGTAAAGTTTGCAGGATACGGATTTAACAAATCTCACTCGGCTGCTTATGCGTTAGTTACTTTTTATACCTCTTATTTAAAAAAATATTATCCTTCTGAGTTTATGGCAGCGTTATTAACATTGGAAAAAGATAATACCGATAAAGTCGTTAAATACGTTGATGAAGTTAAACGTCTAGGCTTAGATCTATTTCCACCTGATATCAACAAATCCGATTTGGTTTTCTCTGCTGCTCAAATTGACGGCAAAGAAGTGGTTATGTTTGGTATGGGTGCGATTAAAGGGGTGGGCGATGTTGCCATTAACTCTATTTTACACGCACGAAAAGAGGGTTATTTTAAAGATTTAAGTGATTTTATCAGTCGAATTGATGGAAGTAAGGTCAATAAAAGAGTCATTGAATCTTTAGCTAAAGCAGGAGCTTTTGACAGTTTTGGGTATTCACGACGTTCTATTATTGAACAAATTGAAATCATTGGTGAAACCGTAGGGAAAGTTGCGCTTGCTAAAAAAATGGCAACAGGCTCTCTCTTTGGTGATTCCCAAGAACTCACTACCGTTGAAATCACCTTAGAGCATATGCCAGAATACAGTTCAAAAGAGCTTTTAGAGTTTGAAAAAGCCTCTTTGGGATTTTATGTTTCAGGACACCCTTTGGATGAATACAAAGAGCAAATTGAACAAATCAATTATACGTTAAGTTCGCAAATTGATGAGTTAGATAATGGCAGTGAAGCTCTTTTTGTAGGAAAAATTGAATCCATTACAGAAAAAATGTCCAAAAAAGGCAATAAATTTGGTATTGTCAATATCATGGACTTTCATGGCAATATTGAGCTGATGCTCTTTGAAGACCGACTTAAAGAGCTACGAAGTGATTTTAATCTTGATGAACCCATTGCCTTTAAAGTTCGTATAACCAAAGATGACCAATTTACCAAAATCAATTTACGTAAAATTGAATCACTCAAAGATGCTAAAAAAGAGAAACTTAAAACCAAAGCCATTCCCAAAGAAGAACCCCCGTTAAACATAGCTATTCCTTACAGTCCTGATGATAAAATCATGTATGAACTCTTTGAAATCATTGCGCATAACCAAGGGAAACGGGAACTGACTTTAACCATAAAATCAAAACTCGCTGATATTCAACTGCAAACGGGCTTTAAAGTCACGTCAAAAGTTGAAGAACTTATTCATCATTTAAATGGAGTGTATATTGTATGAAACATATCTTAATTACCAATGACGATGGCTATGAATCCATAGGATTAAAAGCTTTGATTGAAGCCTTATCTCCTTTAGCTAAAATCACTGTCGTTGCTCCTGCAACAGAAAAATCAGCGTGTGGACACTCTTTAACTTTGACCAAACCGTTACGTTTGATTGGCGTAGAGGATGACTTTTATAAAGTCGATGATGGCACTCCTACGGATTGTGTCTTTATTTCATTAAATACCTTGTTTAAAAGCAATAAAAAACCCGATTTGGTCATCAGTGGTATTAATATTGGTTCAAATATGGGTGAAGATATTACTTACAGTGGAACAGCCAGTGCCGCTATGGAAGCAGTGCTGCAAGGTATTCCTGCCATTGCCATTTCACAAGTGTGTAAAGACAAATGCCATGCCATTAAAAATGGTTGGGATTTTGCATTGGCAAAAAGAACCATCAAAGAGATCACCAAAAAAATTCTCAACCATGACTTTCCTTTGGCCGAACGGAAATTTTTAAACATCAATATTCCTCAAGCCTCTATACAGGAGTGCCAAGGCATTAAAATTACTAAAGCAGGTTATCGAGAATATGGCAATGATACTCACCGACACTTAAATCCTCGCGGAGAAGAGTATTATTGGATTGGGTTGCACCCTCTTTTATGGAAAAAAAGCAGCGATTCTTCGTGTGATTTTGAAGCCATACAGAATAATTTTGTCTCGGTTACGCCCATACATTTAGATATGACAAGTTATAATGACATTCATACTTTACAAGAGTGGATTAATTAAAAGGAAAAACATTGGACTTTACACAAGCAATACTGTTTAATATAGAAAAACTCGTCGGAACTCTAAAAAAAGAGGAAGAACTCAAAGAGGTTTTGAAAAAGAAATTCACGAAAAAAGAGTTTAAAGTTTTTGTAGCCGTTGAATCAGGTATTCCCAAAGAAGAGATTGCACACGAGATTCATGGAGATTTACAACGCGTTGATGAGCTTTATAAAACGGCTTGCAAAAAACTCAATCAAGAAAAAATCAAAAAAGAGTTGGTCATTATCTAGCACTACATCGTATTTGATGCAGTGCTTTTTTTCTCTTTGCTTTCATTATTGGCAAAAGAGATATTCTCTTCAAATTTGACCAATATCATCCCTGCAAACTTCTCTTTTTTATAAAACTCTATTCGATAAATTTTTCCCTCTTTATCCACGGAATAGTAGTCCAAAATTTCATTTTTATGGATTTCCAAATTGGATTCATTGCGTTGATTCTTATTGGTATATCCAATCACATTAACCCGAAATCCCTCTTTATCATGGACAAATATTTTTTTATTGGCAATAACCATTTCACCAAAATTAACTCTTTTTGCAATACCATCAACATTGAGTTCAATCTCTTCTTTGTCGTTATCAATGTCAAAATAATCGGGTCGTAAGCTTACTAAGCGCACATTACCATAATGTATGGCGTACTCTTGGTCATTTTTAAGTACAGTCATTAAAGGATTGCTCGGAGTGAAGTTAATTTTCCCATCTTTACTGACAGGAAAATAGTTCAGTTCGGATCGAATGGTACTTAAAGGCAATTTGATTTTATCGTCATAAAATGAGATATAAATATCATCGTACAACGCTTGTTTAATCCCATTTAAGGATAACTCAAAATCTCGTTCAAACTCTATGCCCATCACTCTCATGTACTCTTCAAGCGCTAAGATATGATAATACGCACGTTTATAGACGGGAAATTGTTTACTCGCTTCATTTCCAAAAGCCGCTTTTCCTTGATTGATGGCATAATAGGTCAAGGTTTTTTCCATCTCTTTATCGCCAGCTTTGGTATTGGTATTTCGAACGTTATAAATATGTTCTTTATCAATTAAATGTGCGTTAACGTGTTGGCACACTCGATTGGCTATCTCTTCAAGATTGCCATACTTAGGAATATCCAATTGTGCTTGGTCAATAATTGAGCTTTGTCCCCAACGATAAGGTGATCGCATATTATCAATATAGGTTTTACGATAAAAACCACTGCCATCATGCAGATTTAATACCACTTTGACATTTTCATGTGAAATGTATTTTTTCACTCGTTGTACATCATCATAATCAGGATCACTGTTTAAAATTTTGGCAAATTTTCGATTCATATCACCAAAATGTCCACGTCCTCTTTTGATAATTGAATAAAAGTTCAAATTAGGAACAACCCAAACCGAACCTTTGGTAATTTTATAATGTGTAGAAATCAAAGAAGCCGCCATAAAGCCCCCCGGTTCATCGCCTTGAATACCACCAACAACCAACAGTGTATTATCGTCGTCGGTTCCTTTTTTAATTAAATCAAATTCAATATTTTTAACATTGGCATAGCTGCTTTGAATCAATAATAAAAAAAAAACAACCTTAAACAACCGTAACATGCCAAGGTTCATACCGTACTCCATCTTTGTTATTAATGGTATATCGAATATCGACATACGTCAGTTTAATCATTTTTGAGAACTCCTCAGTTAAAGCAAATCTTTCCGTGAAGTTATCGTATCCAAATCCTTTTTTCCCCACGTCAAAATCGCCACTTGAGTGAAATGAATACGCAGGTGGTGCTAAAGAAATAGAGGCTTGACTTAAGTTCAAATTGGTTCGATCTAGTTTATCTAAGAAAAGTTTCATTTGCTTCATAACACTTCTAACACCTGAAGTTAAAATAATACTGTTTCCAATATCTTTAATCATATTATTGTACGTATCTAAGCTTCTGTCTTTAAATAAATAATGACCAGAATACGGTATTTTTACGATGTTGTTTTTATCGATGGTATCGGTGATATTTTGACATGTTCTTTCCCCATAAAAGCCATGAATATTTGGATTATAATAAAAAATATATTCCATAAACTCCAATTCTTCATCGGTAAAAGAACCAATTTTGTTTGACCAACGTGCTGTATTAACGGCTTCATCAAATGACAATATATTGTAATTGCCAAAGCCCACATGCCGTTGAACCAAATTCAATTTTTTTATAACGCTATAAAAACTATCATGATATTTTTGGTCTAAGAAAATATCCTTTGGTTTATCTTGACCCAATTTATTCAATGAATCTACGGTGTAGTAATCATCTTCTTCACTGATAATCGTTTTTGCGAATAAGGTACTGCCAACTGAACTCATAGCCGTTGAACACGCTAATATTTTTAAAAAGTTTCTTCTATTCATAGACAAATTCTACAAAATATATTCTTATAAAACCATTTTGATTGACTCATGTCGACCAAAAAGCTCATAAATGGTTACTCTGTCATCTTCATTGTGTACAATTGTTTCTAAGGTAAAACTTAAGAATTTTCCTTTTTTACTCACTTTTGATGGAAGAAGTGAATATTCACGTTGCAACAATACATCTTTGACCCCTTTTAATACTTCTTCATGAGAATATCCAATCAACTTATACTCCCAAGCACATGGATAATTTAGCTCTAATTTATGTTGGCTTAAATCAATCATCGTATGTATTCCCCACTTTTTCCACCGACTTTACTTTCAAGTTGTACCTTTGAAATCACCATGGATTTATCAATGGCTTTAACCATATCGTAAATGGTTAATAAGCCAATAGAAACACCTGTTAACGCTTCCATCTCTACGCCTGTTTGCCCATTAAGCTTTGCTGTTACAAGCAGTTTAAATCCAGGAAGTTCTGGCAATTCTTCAATATCACAATTAATTCCACTCAAAAGTAAAGGATGACACATAGGAATTAACTCACTGGTTTTTTTTACTCCCATGATAGAAGCCACCACGGCGGTTTGTAGCACAGGCCCTTTTTTAGTCTTATTTGAAATAATGGCATCATACGCTTCTTGACTCATTTGTATTTGCCCACTGGCAACTGCAATACGCGTTGTAGGTTCTTTTAAAGAGACGTCAACCATCTTTGGTCGATCTTTTTCATCTAAATGTGTTAAATTCACGAAATTACCTTATTTAATTTATAATTTACTATTATATCATCTTATAATTAAATTGTAATTAAGCAAAATTTAAATAAAATGAGCGTTCAAATTTTAAACGAAAGTGGGTGAACTTTATATGCCAGGCATTAAAGTAAAAGATAGCGAATCTTTTGACGAAGCGTACAGAAGATTTAAAAAGCAATGTGACAGAAACTTAATCGTTACTGAAACACGAGCAAGAAGATTTTTCGAGCCAATGACTGAAAAGCGAAAGAAACAAAAAATCAACGCTAAGAAGAAAATGCTTAAAAGATTGTACATGCTTAGAAGATACGAATCAAGATTATAAGATTTCGCTATTTCCAAGAAAAAGGGTCAGCCGCAAGGTTGACCCTTTTTTTATGGCAAGAATGAGTGCCAACTGACGAGTAAGAAGTAAGAACACAGAGCTCAGAGCTCAGAGTTCAGCGTTCAGAATTCAGATATATAAAGAGAAAATCGAAAAAAGCTGAATACTGAACGCTGAACGCTGACCCCTAAAAAATGAGCGAAAAAAAAAGGCTCTTACCCTAGCCCAGTGTAAAACTGAAATAGGATAAAAGCCTGTGTAGTATGTAAAAAACTCAAAGCTGGCAGCGACTTACGTTTCCGACAGGGGGACCCCGCAGTATTATCAGCGATGAAGTGCTTGACTTCCAGGTTCGGAATGGATCTGGGTATTTCCACTTCTCTATA
>Ga0265293_10000162_pt1 | contig 164253 bp, 162 predicted proteins | sample Munlanlewell138R_FD_192505 | JGI IMG/M metagenome (GOLD analysis project Ga0265293, IMG submission 192505) | Leachate microbial communities from a municipal landfill in Southern Ontario, Canada - Leachate well 138R | ecosystem: Engineered > Solid waste > Landfill > Unclassified | place... | reverse complement strand
AAAAAAACAGAAGAGACCGCAAAAATTCACGGATATTTCCGGCCGGGAGCTAATGATGCCGCCAACGTTGAGAGACGTCCGGAGCTGCTCGTTGACATTACGATTATTCCGGAGCCGGCGACACTGCCTCTGGTGATGATTGCAATGTCCATGCTGTTGGTTATACGCCGTATGACTCGTTAACCGGTCAAAAAAAGGCCCTGTGCAGGTGCGCAGGGTCTTTTCCGTTCAACTTTATTACACGAAATTGCAGTTTAAAAAAGAAGCGGATTCCGGGGAGAAAAAGAGATGAAACAGAGAATAGTAATCGGAGCAAGCAGTTTGATAACGGTTGCGGCAGTCGCGCAGACCGACCGGCCGAATGTGATCTTTTTTTTAGTGGATGACATGGGCTGGATGGACAGTTCCCTGTATGGAAGTAAGTTTTATAAAACCCCTGCCATGGAACGGCTGGCAGAATCCTCAGTCCGCTTTATAAACGCCTATTCAGCCAGCCCGCTGTGTTCGCCGAGCCGGGCATCAATTATCAGCGGACAGTATCCGGCCCGCCACGGTATAACCTCGGCGCATGGGCATCAGCCGCATGATCCGGATCTGCCGCTATATCAGGAGCCGAAACCGTCTAACGCCGTACTGCTTCCAAATTCAAAACGTTCGCTGGATCCGGCACAATACACGCTGGCCGAAGCGTTCCGGGATGCCGGGTATCGCACCGGGTTTGTCGGCAAATGGCATTTGGGACTGGAAGAACGGTTCTGGCCGGAACAGCAGGGATTTGAAGTTACGTTTCACGGCGCTCCGGATGCCGGCCCGAAAAGTTATTTTTCGCCCTATCAATTTCAGGCCGGTACAGTGACAGACGGTCCGGACGGAGAATATCTGACGGATCGGGCAACGGATGAAGCACTGGCATATATTCACAACGGAGATCAACGTCCCTTTTTCCTCTGTTTGTGGCACTGGGCAGTGCATGGCCCGTGGGCAGCCAAACGGGAACTGATTCAGTATTATAACCGGAACCCGGATCCTGCCGGCCTGCAGCAAAGTGCGGTGATGGCGGCCATGATTCAAAGTATGGATGAAAGTCTCGGGCGCCTGCTGGATGACCTTGAAAAAACCGGGCTGGATAAAAATACGATTATTATCTTCACCTCAGACAACGGCGGAGTGGTGAAAAAGGGGCCGAACAATGTTCCGGCAACCAGCAATGCGCCGCTGCGCAACGGAAAGGCATCGCTCTTTGAGGGAGGAACCCGTGTGCCGGCGCTGATCCGCTGGCCGGGAGTTGCCGATGTTGAACGGCTGGAGCAGACTGTAATTACCGGTGTGGATTATTATCCGACCCTGTTGGAAATGTGCGGACTTTCTCCGAATCCTGAACAGATATTGGATGGCGTCAGCCTTGTGCCGCTGCTGAAAGGGCAGGCACTGAATCGTGAGGCGATCTTCTGCTACTTCCCGTGGGCATTCGGCAACTGGTCGCCCGCCGGAGCCTGGGTGCGGCAGGGCGATTGGAAACTGATTGATGTGTTTAATCCCGGCGCATCCTTCCCTGATGCATATGAGCTCTATAATTTAAAAGACGACATTGGCGAAACCCGTAATCTGGCGGAACAGTTACCGGAACGTGTGGTGGCCATGAAAGCGCTGCTGCAGCAGCATTATGAAACAACCGGCGCGTTACCGCTGCTGCCAAACCCCGGCTATCTTGTTGCGCCGCCGGAACCGGATACAAAAACGGCGCTTTCACCGGCGGAAGCCTGGATACGGTCGGGGCCGGGCGCAAGTCCGGTCGTCAGGAACGGGGTGTTACATGTGGATTCGCGAGGCATTACAACCACGTATCTGCCCGAAAATCTCAGTGGAAAGATGACGTTGAAAGTACGGGTGAATGTGCCGCGCGGAGCGCCCAACGGAGCTGTATTCTGGAAAGGGCTGTCCCAACCTGTCTTTGATGCTCAGCACCGTGCCGGGTATCGCCTGGAGAAACCTGATCGTATGGATGAGATCGAGGTGGCCTTCCAGGCGGATGAGGCCGTGACGGAGCTGCGGATTGATTTCGGAGATAAAGAGAAGCGGAAAGGTCCTGCCCGGGTGGAGTGGATTAAGCTGTACCGCAGCGACGGCTCTTTGGCCGCAGAATGGTCATTTTAAAACGGAAAATGATGAAAATGATGAGTCGTAGTCTACTTGTTGTTCTGGGTCTGTTGGTCTGTGTGCAGGCTCAAAATCATCGTGTAATCATAGAAAAAGAACCGCGGACGGTTGTTGTGCAGCAGGATGCGTTGACCATATGGATCGAAGCAGAAGATTTTCAGGACTATGGAGGCTGGCTGCTCGACACCCAGTTTATGCACCTGATGGGATCCTCCTATCTGATTGCCGCCGGGGTCGGGACACCGGTTGCCGACGCAACAACAGAATTCCGGGTCACGGAACCCGGCAGCTACCGCCTGTGGGTTCGCTCCCGCAACTGGATTCGCGAGTTTGCTCCCGGAAAATTTGAAGTAATCATCAATGGCCATTCGGCAGGAAAGATTTTCGGTGCCGCGGAATCGGATGAGTGGGGCTGGGAAAGTGCCGGGCCAGTCGAATTGGATACTGGAATGAACCGGCTGGCTGTGAGGGATCTGACCGGATTTTACGGACGGATTGATGCTTTGGTTTTTTCGCGCAATCCGGATTATGTTCCGTCGACAGCGCTTGAAAAACTGAAGACTGAGCGTGCCGGATTCTCCGGAATTTCACTTGATCCGGTGAATCGGGGTGCCTTTGATGTCGTGATCGTCGGCGGGGGCGCCGCCGGAGGTCCTGCCGCGCTTGCATCTGCGCGATCCGGAGCAAAAACTGTACTGATTCATAATCGTCCGGTATTGGGCGGTAATGCCAGTATAGAGCTGGGGGTTCCTGTGCGCGGTGCGTCACAGCACCATGCCTATTCCAGAGAAAGCGGTATCAGTGAAGAGCTTGAGCGCCTGCGGGTTGCCAGAGAATATCCCCAGCTGAGCCGGCCGTTTGCCGAAGCCGCCGCGGCCGAAACGAATCTGACCGTTTTTCTGAATACGCATGTTTATAACGCAATCATGGATGGCTCGCGAATTGCCGGAGTGAAAGCGGTTGATACGCTGACGGGCGAAGAATCGCTTTTTTACGGGCATACATTTGTTGATACGACCGGTGACGGATGGCTCGGCTATTATGCCGGCGCGGACTATCGCGTCGGTCGGGAGGCACGGAGCGAATACGATGAATCACTTGCTCCGGAAACAGCGGATAATATTACGATGAGCGGCTGTCTGATGGGCGATATGAAGCTGGGTTACGGCTATGAGCAACGAGATACGCCGCAGACTTATACCGCGCCGGAATGGGCGCATAAAATGCCGGCTGATTTTGAAACCGGACGGACAATCAAGCATGCTCGCGGACAGTGGTGGCTGGAGTACCCGAACGATATCGACGATATCTGGAATGCGGAACTGGCGCGCGATGAGTTGTTGCGCATAGTTTTCGGATACTGGGACTATATAAAAAATGACTGGAGCAGAAAGAATATCTCACGGAAGCTGGAGCTCACCTACGTACCGATCACAAATGCTAAGCGTGAAACCCGTCGCCTGATGGGGGATTATGTACTGACGCAGCATGATGCCGTGTCTGCCCGCCGGTTTCCCGATACGATTGGACATGCAGGGTGGTCTCTCGATGTACACCATCCCGCCGGTGTTTTTTCAGGCAAAGAAGGTCCTTTTGATTTTGACGTGCTGGTTCCGCAAAACAACATTCCGTTCCGGGCGCTTTATTCCCGGAATATCGACAACCTTCTGTTTGCCGGCCGCTGCATGAGCGTTACGCATGTTGCGCTCGGAACTGTTCGCGTGGAAGGCACCTGTGCCGTAACAGGGCAGGCCGCCGGAACAGCCGCCGCGATGTGTTCGCAAAGAAACATTGTGCCGCGCGATATCTATGAGCGCTGCATCGGCGAATTGCAGCAGAATCTGTTGAAGGCTGATCAATATGTACCGGGTGTTGTCAACCAGGATGCCGGCGATCTGGCGCGCAACGCCGTGCTTTCGGCATCGAGTTTCTCTGTGGAAGATCTAATGGACGAAGCATTTTGCGAAGTGGACATGACCCGCAGCTCGGCGCTCTCTCTCCCATGGTATTTCTTTTATGAAACCGGAACCAATGGCTATATCGGTACGCTCTATGTATACCTGATTTCGACCCTGCCGCGGGATGTGCACCTGCCGCTGACGATTCGCGGCGCCGACAGCAACGAAGATGAAGCGATCGCATCCCGTCCGGCACTGGCAAAGGTCGGGGTCGCCGTGCCGTCCCTGTACAAAGGCTACATCGCATTTCCCATCAATAAACATATCCCGACACCGTACTTTTCGATAGAGTTCGATACGGTCCGGGGGCGCGGGCTGGCTGCACCGTGGGCAGCTCGCGGACATCTTGGTGCGCGGGTTCTCCGGGTACGTGACAAAGAGGAAATCATTACCGGCCGGCCGCGAATCAATGCCTATTGTGAGCCTCCGCTGGTGTATCCGAGAAACTACACTCCGGCGAATGCCATCAACGGAATCAGCCGGATTGTTGATCTGGAATCCAATATGTGGAAGTCGGATCCGGAGCAGCCGTTGCCGCAACATCTTGAACTCAGCTGGGATCGGCCTCAGACCTTTCGTACCGTTCATCTCACATTCGATACGAACCTCGACAGCTGGCGGCGGGCAGATATTTTTGAGCAGGAAGTGGTGAAGGATTATGAAATTCAGGTTTTTTCCGCCGGCGAATGGAAAATGCTGGTTGCGGAACAGGATAATTTCCAGCGGTTCCGGGTGCATCATTTTGAGCCGGTTACAGCAGATAAGCTTCGGGTCGTTGTCAAGGGAACCGGCGGCGATCCGTCTGCACGGATATATGAAATCAGGATTTATAACGATCCGGTAAATATAAAGGAACTTTCGTGAATCAGATAATAGCCATGATTTGTGGAATCGTAATGACAGGCATTATAGGCGGATGTGTAATCGAACGGACGACCCGGGAGACTGTATTGAAGATGACAGCGTTCGGTGCTGTTGGCGATGGAATTTATGATGATTCGCCGGCAGTCCAGCGCGCACTGGCTGCCGTTCGGGAAACGGATGGTCCTGTACGTTTGCTGTTTGATGTGCAGATCTGCTATCTTGGTCCTCAGACCGAACGGGATGCCCAGTTTGACTTGACCGGGCTTGAGAATATCACCATCGACGGACAAGGAGCCACGTTGATTCTGCATCCGCTGAACGGGCTTGTCCGTCTTGCAGATTGTCGCAATGTAACCTTTAAGAATTTTGTTATTCAGCACCGTCCGCTGCCGTTTATGCAGGGTGATATTGAGGCGGTAGAGGATGGGAGTTTTTTGTGGCGCATTCACGATGGATTCCCGCTGCCGAAGCCGGCTGACTGGATGCGGCATCACGGCCACTTTTTTGATAATCCGGCAGCGCACCTGCCGGAACGGACGGAGTGGGAGCAGCGTGAACAGTTTAACGGTCCATGGTTGTGGGGATCCGTATTGAGTGCTGATTCCGCAGCGCTGAAGCCGAACTTTACGAATCATCTTTTTGTTGATGAGGTTACACCGGTTGATGAGAAAAAACGACTATTCCGTGTCATGATTTCAGAAGGCTATCGGGAGTTTCTTTCCGGCCTTATTCCCGGAGAGCGTTTTGTGCTGCCGCGTATGACTCGTACCACAGAGCAGTTTTTCCAGCTGCGTGACAGGGGGTGGATGTTTGAACAGAATGTACAGGTTCGCAATTCGTCCGGTATACTGCTTGAAAACCTCACCTTCTATTCCGCCCGCCCGGGAATGGTGTTTGGTGTACGGCATAATACAGGTGATGTGACGATTCGCGGTTGTACGGTTACCTGGCTTCCGGGCACCGATGCGTTAATGGCTTCATGGCGTGATGGAGTGCATTGCAAAAACAATCGCATCGGTCCGGTAATTGAAAATTGCCGGTTTGAAGGGCTGTTTGATGACAGCGTGAATCTTAGTGCCGATGCGGTAATGGCGGAAGAGATACTTGCTGCCGACCGGTTGCGCCTGACATCCGCCGGGTTTAGCCCCGGCGATGAAATCGGCGTGTTTTCCCCCGATAGCGGAATGTGGCAGACGGGGCTGACCGTAACTGCTGTGACAGATCGGGATGTGACGTTCAGCCGACCGGTTGAGCATGTGATCTGCGGGCACATGATTCCGCATGATGATGTCCGCGCTACCCAGTTTTTCAATCTGAGTTGTGCCAATCGCGGATTTGTGGTGCGCAATAATTTCTTTGGACTGCAACGGCGACATGCAGTGCTGGCTCGCAGCGCAGGGTTGGTTGAAAATAATATTATTCAGGGAGTGTCCGGCCATGCGTTTGAATTCAGTAATACGTCCGGCAGTTTTTATGAAGGACCGTTTCCGCGCGGGGTGCAGGTGCGGGGAAACCGGATTTTTGATACAGCACGAACTCCGGTATTTATTGGGACAAAAGGAGCTGCAGTTCCCGTGACCGGAGATATTCTCCTTGAAGACAACGAAATCATCTGCGCACCCAATGTACCGGTACGGCTCGAATGCGTGGAGTCGGTGAGCTTCCGTAATAATCGGTTCAGTCGCGATGGCGTACAACCGATTCCCCAGCGCGCGGGGGTAAAAGTGGACAGCCGTTCTGTCAATATTACATTTTTTTAATTGGCACGATGCAATATCTTCCTGACAATAACTTTAATATCCGGTTTTAACGTAAGAGGGGGATCAATGGAAAAAAAAACTGAACCTCGTGTTTCTCCGTTCCGCCTGATCGGTTATGCCTTCGGCGAGGGCGCAGTGTCGATTACCATGAACGGTATTTCCAACTTTGCCATGTTGTTTTATACACAGGTACTCGGTTTGACTGCCGCCCATGCGGGGATCGCACTGAGCATTGCCATGCTTTGGGATGCGATAACTGATCCGGTAATGGGGCATATTACCGATAATACCCGTACACGATGGGGGCGTCGGCATCCGTATATTATGTGGGGCGGTGTAATGCTGGCGATATCTTTCTTTTTGCTGTGGACGGTTCCGGCATACTTTACTTCTCCCGCCGGCATTTTTACCTGCATCCTGCTTCTCAACCTGTTGGTGCGCACTGCGGTGACCGTGTTTGTGGTGCCTTATACTGCACTCGGATTTGAAATGTGCCCGGAATATGTGGATCGCTCCCGTCTGCAGGGGGTGCGCTATTTTTTCAATATGCTGATCAACCTGATATTCGGGGCGTGTGCATGGTCCATCTTCTTTAAAGACCAGACCGGCAGTTCCGGCGAACGGATTGATGGAACAACGATCTTGAACAATTATATCTCAATGAGTGTTATGCTGTCTGTTGCCACGCTGGTGTTAATTATTCTCTGCCTGCTGAATACCCGTAGATATGCCGCAGACAGCCGGCAAATGGCCGTACACGGAAAAAACGTAAAAGCGATGTTTCAATCTCTGTCCGATATCTTCAAGGATCGCATGGCATGGTATGTATTCGGTTTTTTCGGTGTGGCACAGCTCGCCATGTTGCTGACGTCTCAGAGTCAAATGTTTACCTATGTACATTACATGCGCTTTTCTTCGATAGAAAAAACCTTTGTCCACGGAGCCGGCATGGTGGCTTTTGCTCTCGGATCGCTCAGTTTAACCCGCCTGGTGGGCCGACTGGATAAAAAGCCGACCGGCTACATTGGAATGATCAGTTGTACGATCGGCGGACTGGGTCTGCTGGCGGTTTTTATCGGTGGAGTGGTGGCACCGGGACAGACGGTGACGATCGCGCTTGTCGAGTTGCCGCTGGCCACACTTATTTTTGGCCTATTCCAGAGTTGTTGGTGGGGCGGATGCGGGATTCTGGTTCCGCTTGCGCTTTCGATGATTGCAGATATTTCTGAAATCAATCAGAAAAAAACCGGTGAACTTAAAGAAGGCAGTTATTCGGCCGTGTTCAGCTTTTTTCTCAAAGCGGCCACTTCGGGCGGACTGCTTATTACAGGGTGGCTGGTTACAGGCGCAGGCATTGTATCCGGTGCCGAAATGCAGACCGCCGCGGCGACACGTAATATGGCAATCATGACGTTTATTTCCGGTCCGATCCTTGTGTTTGTTTCCTATTTGATTCTTCGGAAATACCCGGTTACGCGGGCATTTATGGAGAAAATAAAAACCGGACAATTGGAGAATGCTGTATGACACATGTAAACAGAAGGCTGTTTTTGTTCCAAAGCGGTTTGATGGGTGCCGGGATGTTAGCCGGGTGCCGGTATTCGCAAAAAAACGCAAACAGATCCGAATCGGATCAGAAGAAAGCCGCTGCCATGCAATTTGCGGCAAACGGACATCCGGAAGCATACATCCGGCACACGCTGGGTATGGGTAAAGGATCCTGTTCGATTCGCTGTTCCGTCCCTGAACTGTACCCGTCGCAACAGGTGGACTGGGTGGAAATTACTTACATGGCTTCTGAAGAAGGCATTGTTCCCGGCGGACGGGTTGTGCTGGCTGTTCCTCCCGGTCCGCCGGAGGCCGCAGTGCAGATTGATGCACCGGATCGTCCCGCGTATATGGAGGTACAAGCAACGTCTCCTGTGCGGGTTCAGCTCGCCTATCCCCCGTTTGAGATACAGGAAAACTGTCTGGTCACAAAATCGCGGGTTGAAGTTTTTTTCCCGGAGGGATTATCTGCAAAAGAAACGGTTACGTTCCGCTGGAACGATGTACTGCTGGATGTCTACGCCCGGCGATGGGATGGCGACAGCTGGCGCTTCCACCTGCTGTGCGATCATGACGGCGATGGGTTGAGCGAAGAACTTCCTGAAATTGCCGCGGTTCCAAAAACGTCTGGTCCGGCGGTGTATCTGCTGGCACGCAGTAACTCAATGGCACTACCCGGCGAGCCGGTGCGTATCAACGTGGCGGCCTTCGACCGTTATAATAATCCGGCAACAGGGTATACCGGAGAAGTGAATTTTGAAATAGAACGTGATGCCGGTGCAAATGTACCGGCTCCATATCATTTTTCCGGCGATGATCGCGGTGCGCATGTGTTTGATGTTATCTTTGACAAGCCCGGCGTGTACTGGCTGGTTGTGAAGGACGGGCAGGGACTGCAATGTCGCACCAACCCGATCGAGATTCTGGCTGAAGAGCCGGCGGCACGGCTCTATTGGGGAGACCTGCACGTGCATACTGAGATGTCGGCCGATGCCCGGGTCTGGGCGCACACGACATCGACCTATGCCGGATCATACCGTATCGGCCGCTATCGCTATGGTCTTGATTTTCAGGCAAACGCCGATCATCACGGGTTGCTCCAGGGCAATTATACGCGCGACGAGTGGGAAGCCATGAAACATATTACCAATGCCGCCAATGTGCCGGGGCACTTTGTTACGTTGATCTGTAACGAATACTCTCATCCGCTTGGCGACGCCAATGCTTATTTCCGACAGGACGACATTCCCTATCTGGATCACGAACCCTATTCGCGTTCCGGCGATCCGCAGACGCTTTACGCCCGGCTGCGCCGGTTCGGATGCCCGTTGATTCCCCACCACGTTTCGCAAAACATGCGGCCGTTCCACTGGGAAAATTATGATGCCCGGCTCATGATCGACTGTGAGATTTTTTCGAACCATGGCCGCGCAGAGTTTTTGGGTAACAAGCCCCACTACAGCAAAAAGAAAGTCCCGACCATGGAAGGAACGACCTGGGTGGAGCAACTGCAGAAAGGCTATCAAATGGGTTGTGTGGCATCCAGCGATGATCACTGGGCTCGCCCGGGAACGTGCGGTCTGACGGGCATTTGGAGTCGCAAAGGGCTGACGCGCGACGGTCTGGTGGATGCACTGTTACAACGTGCCTGCTACGCGACAACCGGCGACCGTACGATTCTCTATTTTCATGTGACCCAAGGCGAAAATACTGTCGTTGATCTGCGGGCCTATGCCGGATCAATCATCGAGAAGACGGAAATTATAAAAAACGGGGAAACGGTTGTTGCAGAAGAACCGCAATCACTGATGGTAAAAACACAGTGGATGGATCCGGCCCCTCCCGGAAATGACTGGTACTACGTCCGCCTCACCTTGAGAGAACAGGAGGTATGTGAAGAATATATGCGTAATAAGAAACAGTTTATCTGGAGTTCTCCCGTCTGGATTGGATGCAGCGAGGAAGAACAATAATGGTTCCGATGCCTGAAAGAAGATGTGCTCATCGGGATTCCGGACGTCCAGTGTTTGGGAAACCGGCAATCTGGCTGCTGGTTCTTGCCGCCTTCACCGCAGATGCGAATCAGGGATATCCCAGGTTGATGAGTTTCCGAACTCTGAATTCGCGGGCGCTCGAAGAAGGGTACTATGATCAGATGGGAATGGTGGTAACCGATCTTCATACTTATTTGCGGAAAAACGCCGCGCTTAAATTTAAACGCCGTTTCCCTGACCGGCTGGCGTTGATCCAAATCAATATGGAGCGACTCGGGCTTTGGGGGAGTTGGGAATCAATTCCTCCGCAACGACTTGAGGATCTTGGATGGATGGATCCGTCTATTTTGACTCGTCAGCCGCAGATGGAAATATTACACGACGGTCGTTATCCCCTGCCGGGTTTTCTGGGCTGGTGGGCCTATAATGCCGGTGATGATATTTTGAATGGAATTCCGGCCGGCGAAGCATCGGTTACTGTGAAGGTGACGCACCCTGAACGCTTTCGCCCGAGCGATCACATCCTGACGGTACGTACATTCGGCTCTCCGGTTCATCGCGAAGTGGTGTTCTGCCCGCGGGATGCCGAAGGAAATCTCGACTGGCTTAGTGCAGAGGCCGGAGTGGTGACCGCCCTTGATGAAGCGGAAGGAACCATTACTGTTCGCCGGTGGAAGACATCCGTTCCCTGGAAGGAGCATGCTGCCGGAACGTATGTGGCGCCACATGCAGTTGATGTTTATATTTCCAATGCATTTAAAGTGTTTTCCAGCGATCCGGCGGATGAGGTACTCCAGCCGTGGCTGCCTAATCTGACCCGGCACTGTCCGCGCGATCCGCGCAACGGGCAGACCGCCTGTGAATGGCTGGCTGACTGGTATGCACAGTTTAAGAAAACGCATTATAGTCAGCTTGACGGAATGGTGTTTGATGTTTCTGCGGGGACCTTCTACCCATCCGACCGCGTGTCGGTGAATGCAGACTGCAATCTTGATGGCGATCCGGATGCATTCTTTCTCGATGGCGTCAACTGGTGGCCGCTTGGCATGTATGACTTTTTTTATACACTTCGGCAGAAGTTGAAAAACCTCAACAAGCCGTGCGTGCTGGTGAGCGATTCCAACCATAACGAAGATCAACGTTTCTTCGACTTGCTCAACGGTGCGGAGTATGAGTATTCAATGAATCCGGTCTGGTATATGCCTGAAACTTTTTCCAGCATGCTGGATCGCTTGCTTTTATGGGAAAGCCGATCGGTCAAACCGGCGGTTTCTTTTCTCAGCAATAAATACCCCGATCATATCTATCACGGCGGCAACGCGAAATCACTGACGGGCGTGATGACTCTTTCTCACTGGCGAATGGATCTGGCGGTTGCTTGCATTGCATCAGCCTATGCAGGAAAAGATATTACGCGTACGGCGGGGAGAAATTCGGAACAGTTTATGGCGTATGCCGGTCGCAAAGAGCAGATGGAAAAGTATCGTTATCCTCTCCCGCCGGTTTATGATGAGTACCATGCCGGCGGAGACAACAGGTATAACTGGCTCGGCGCGCCGGACGGGCCTGCTCAACGGGTTGTCAGTCACCTTGGGCCGGAGCTTTTTTCAAAACGTCAGGCGGTTGTGCTGCGCGCCGACTCGACGGCATTATGGCGGACAGAACACGACTCATGGCAACGGTACGAAACAATCGCATTGCCAGGTGTCAAATTCGAAAAAGACGCAGAGTATGCGTTAAGCTTTTCAATCAGCGGTTCCAATCCCTGGAAACATTTGGATAACCGTTATGCAGGTATTCCGAAAAACAGCCGGTTTCGTTTTTGTATGAATGGTGTTACGGATGTTGACTTTGGAAATTTCAAAAGCTTCTATGCGCAGGAGGCACTGGTATTTGAAGAACCGCGCGCATGTGTATTGACTCTGAAAGCACCGGCCGCCGGACGCGGTGAGTTGCAGGTTGATTTATCGGAAAATACCGGTGACGTGACGATTTCAAATTTAACACTTCGCAAAGGTTGTGCAGACGTATTGTTGCGAAAGTTTGAAAATGGATTGGTTATAATGAATGGATCATACGACGATCCAGTGACATTGAAGATATCCCGGCTCTTCCCCGGTGAATCGTATTCAAGAATTCTCGGACGTCAGGTTCCGGAATTCAATGATGGACAACCGGTTGGCGAGGCTCTGACAATTCAGCCGCATGATGGGATTTTTTTAAAGCGAAATCGAAGACAAAAGTGATAATACCATCTGCGTTATGGCGTTTTTGATTTTGTTTGGCGTAAAAATGGCCGGGCGCTCACGCGGGCAAGCATTCTTCCCTGCTCTTTCTCATGGTTAAATGAGTAGACTGGAATACCTGCTCCAAGCGGTGAAGCGCGCTCTAATACGAAGCGCCCGGATCAACCAGTCGGCCATCAAAAAGAAGCTGGGAAATCGCACGGCTAGGTTCATTGATCCTCCGAAAGAGCAGTTCAATGCCAGCGGCGGCTATATCCTCAATAGGCCAGTCAATCGTCGGTAACGGGCAAAGTCCTGCGGGTACATCCAGCGCATCAAAACCGGCCACCACCACATCTCGTGGAACCGATAGCCCGCATGACTGTAAAAATTCAACCAGTTCATACCCGTAGCCGTCGTGCTCGCAGATCCATGCCCGAACCCCCGATGTCACAGCACGCAGAACATCTTCAAAAGGCTGCGCACTTTCCATATATAAATTCACAACAAGCGCAGAATCACAAATCTCTCCCGTTCGGGCCAACGCTTCTATGTATCCGGCAAACCGGGCATAGGCATAAGACTGGACTGGTCTTTTACACAGGAACCCGATTTTTTCATGTCCCTGTTTTTTTAAAAAACCAACCAGCTGTCCAACCGCTGTCCGGTTATTTTGACCCACCATGTCTATAGGTAGTCCGGGATGGTGTATCATCATTTGTACACAGGGCTTCTGCGCAGTTGCCGCCTGTGCGAACGCCGGAGGGAAAAGCCCCGCCAGCATAATTCCTGAGACTGCTCCGCGTCGCAAAGACACCGGGAGATCATGCCGCGATCGGATCTTTTGCGCTTCGGAAACGGAAATATATTCCACATGCAACAGAATATTTTTCAGGCGGGTAGCATCCGTTGCTCCATGGAGAATCCGTAGGGGCATCCGATCGCTGCGCGGAGGAACATCCGGCATACAGAGAAACAGTCCGATCGCCTGATTCTTACGACGGCTGAATGCCTTTCGATTTACAGCCTGTTCTGTAGCGGGAAGACGATACCCAACCTCTCTGGCCATCTCAATAATCCGAGCCGCAGTACGCGATTTTTGCCCGGAAATATTACGTAATACCCGGCTCACAGTTGCGCGCGACACGCCGAGCCGATGGGCAATTTCTGCTTGTGTAGGTTTTTTCATCGCAGCTTTCTAAAAAAATCACAAATCCATAATTTCATAAGACATTATTTAATCAAAATAAAAGGGGAAACACAATCTCTTCAAACACTGAACCGGTTGAAAATGGGCGGATTGTAACGCGAGTACCGGTTAGAGCATATAATACTGTACACAGGCGGTGCTGCACAACGCGGTCGAATGATGTATCGTACCGGTCGGTTTTTTGGCTGGAGCGCGATATGATACTGAGTCAGTCAGATGCTTTATACCGGGATGTCGGTAACGTCCGATGCTGCTGGCACGTGATCCGCAGCTGATGGGAGTTTTATATGAGCGATAAGTGTGAAGCGGATCTCGCCGGCAGAGCCGGCATTTTGTATGAGTCAAAGCCGGTGTCTTGAACCATCTTGTAGTAAATCAAAACGAGGACCAATACTCGTCCGCGAGCGCTGTTAAATTTTTTAACATCTGAAAAACGGCACGATCAGGAAATGATCGAATGACAGAAAATTCACCAACCGGATACTTGCTTTTACGACACATTTTTTTTACAATTTTTTGCAATGTCGACACAACCAAATATTCTAATTCTGTTTCCGGATCAGCTTCGTGCTGACTTTCTGGGTTGTTACGGGGCTGAATTCGCAAAGACTCCGAATATTGACCGGCTCTGCTCTGAAAGTATTCAGTATATCCATGCAGTTTCTCCATCACCCGTTTCTGTACCGGCCCGGGCTTCCATGCTGACTGGATTTAATGCAATAAAAACCGGGGTATTCCATAACGATCATTGGTTGCGTCCAGATCATGCTGCATGTGGCATGCCCACATGGGCAGAACTCCTTCGGGAAAACGGCTATTGTACTGCTTCTATCGGGAAAATGCATTTTTATCCATGGGACATTGCGGAAGGTTTCGACTTCCGCCTCATTGCCGAGGACAAGCGTCATTATGATATTCTAGATGATTATGCAGATTATCTGAATATTCATGGATTTAGAAAATATCATGCAAACAAAAATCCCGGCTACCAGGAACACAAAGGAGCTGCTTGCAGTCGTATTCCGATGGAGCACCAGGTCGACATCTGGACTGCTAACCAAACGGTCAAATTTATCACGCAGCATAATACTAAAAAACCTTTTGCTTGCATGGTCGGTTTTCCCGGCCCTCACTGCCCGTATGATCCACCGGATAAAATTGCTGCATTATTCGATCCCCGCCAGATGCCAGAAAGTATTCCACCCAATGATGTCTCCCGTCACTTCCATAATGATTTTGTGAAAGGCTCCCTTCTCTATTGGAACGGAGTGGATTATACTACATTTACGGAAGAACAGAAAAAACGAGTCAAAGCCTACTATAGCGCATTAATTCACCAGATTGATATCGGTGTCGGATGGATTACAGACTGTTTGCAGAAAACAGGGCAGCTAAACAATACCATCATCATATTCGCCTCGGATCACGGTGAATACGCCGGCGACTTTGATATGGTTGGCAAAGGACATTTTAGCGGGCCAAGTATTCACATTCCATTATTGATACGTGTTCCCGGTCAGTTGCCGCAAACCATAAACACTCCGGTTTCACTGACGGACCTATTCAGTTCCATTTTGCAGCTGGCCGGTGTCGACTGCGAGGAGAACAACGATTCCCGTATTTTGCCCGGACTGCCGAATGCCGGGCAGCCGCGCGATCATCTTTTTGCAGCCTCAGCCTTGGGGTATATGGTACTGACAAGCCAATGGAAATACAGCCGTTATCTTTCCGGACTCAAGGTGCTCTACAACCTGAATGACGATCCTCAAGAACAGCGTAACCGTATCAATGATCCGGCCTGTGCACCTATTATCCAGAAGCTTGATGCGATCTTAACTCGGGAAATCGACGAATCTATCGAGTTCGCCAATCGAGAAAAATGCGTTGAACGCGGCGGCTTATGCGGAGAAGGTCCTTTCGGGAAGCGCGGCTGGCAGCGCACCTATCCAGCGAATTCTAATAAGTTTATCCCGCACCATTTACTCGGCATTGACAGAGACGTGTGACGGATTAAAAAAATACCTGCAGGGCATGTTAATACAAGTGCAAAAATTCTACAATGAACGCAAATGCAATGGAACCAAGAAGCATGATATCCAGTTTGGTACAACCTCCACTTTCAGCTTTTTATTTTTTTTACCGGTGATATTTTTGACGGCTTCGACAATAAATTGGAGCTGGGACTTGGTTTTGACCCTGATAGGGATAACATTTCTTCTGTCTGCCTGTCAGATCAGATCGTGACTAATACAATCTACCCCCGCGGTTCAACGATGAATTTTGCCGACTTTTAGATTGATTCACCGGTGGCGGATGTGTAGGTTACAAACCTCTTTTGAACAATTTGGAGAAGGATTATGAGAATTCGCAGAGCCATGCGCAAAAAACCGCTTCGCCGGCCGATTAAAAAGGCCGGTCCGAAACGTTATCGCGTTATCCAGCAGAAAAAACGGCTGGCGGCCGCCGGAGTTACAGAAGACGCTCTTCGCAAAATGAACAATAAAGATATCCGTGACGCGCTCAAAGCATACGGTGCGTAAGCGCAACCGCAGTTGTCCCTTTCTGATACGCTCCGGTTCGGGACGTTGGTTTCTTACTGTCTATGAATCATACCCATACGCACGAATGGAGTATGAATTTGCACTTTATTCGTGAAGATTCGTCAAATTCGCGGGAAAAATAGTCACATGAAAAAGCGGAATATCATTCTGGTCGGTTTTATGGGCACCGGAAAAACAGCGACCGGAAAAATTCTGGCGGCAAAAACCGGCATGCCGCTGGTTGATATGGATTCCGCAATTGAAAAACAGCAGAATCGCACGATTTCTGAAATTTTTGCCACTGACGGTGAAGCGGCGTTCCGGCAGATGGAGCGCGAACTGGTAAAGGAACTGGCGGCGCGCAACGGTCTGATTATTTCCACCGGCGGCGGAATCGTCTTGAACTCCGATAATATTGTCGACTTTGAGAAAAGCGGACTGACGGTGTGCCTCACCGCATCGGCGAAAACAATTTTCCGCCGCGTTTCAAGTAATACGACCCGTCCGTTACTTTCCGGCGATAAAAAGGTTCAGATTGCAGAGCTGCTGGAAAAGCGGCGCCCATTATACGATGCCATCCGCTATCAAATTGACGCCGACCGGTTAAATGCCGAGGAACGCGCCGATGCGATTCTGCACCTGTACACGCTTGAAAAGTGATGCCGGAGCGGTACACTGCTGGCTTTTAGAACACCCGGAGTAAAAATTATGGAACATGATCCGCAACAGCAGGAACGGCATAAGGAGCTGGAGCAGCACGAAGTTAAAGAGGCGCTCAAATTTTTGAAACGTTACGGAACACTGATCGGCGCCGGCATTACTGCCGCCGCTGTGATTGTGCTCATCACCCACAGCTGTTCAATGCGGAGCGTGGCGCGGCAGCTTCAGGCCGAACAAATGCTTCAAGCTGCACAAACGCCGGAACAGATGGCTGAAGTTGCAGAAAAATATAAATCGCTGCCGATCGGTGAAACCGCCCTGCTCGATCTCGCCAAAACACTGTACAACAACGGTGACTATGCCGGTGCCCGCGCGCGGTATAATAAATTTCTGAACCGCTACAAAAAAAGTGAACAGCATGCGGTGGCGGAACTCGGACTCGTCTATTGTACAGAAGCGGACGGTGATTTCGCAGCAGCGGCCGAAGAGTTCAATGCATTCGCCGTGAAATATGCAAACCATAATCTTTATCCGGTGGCGGTGCTGAGCATTGCGCGCAATTATGAACAGGCCGGTAATATCGATGAAGCGCGCATCGTGCTGGAAGATTTTCTCACCGACAACCCGCGCTCCGTCTGGATCCGTTCCGCAGAAGATGCATTAACGATACTGAATAAAAAATAATCAGCGCATCATTTTACCGCAATCATCCGCGCCGCACCGGCACCGGGATCAGCGGTTTGAACGGTTAAATAACGATTGAGGTTTTGTTCAAGGCGGTTTTTCCAGATCTGATTTTTTGCGCCGCCGCCGGCAATATAAAGTGTGCCGGCGGGTTTCATCCGCTCAACATATCCGGTCATGCGGTTCGTTAGAAATTCAATAATTCCGGCGCAGAACTGTTCTGCCGGAAGTTTACCGGCATATTCAAATATTGTTTTTCCATCGGAATCAAATTCCGGCAGAAACCCGCCGCCGGAAAAGCCTTTTTCCGCCAGTTCAAAAAATCCGGCAAAGCCGGAAAGTTGAAGGCGCTGAACAGCTTGCAAAATAAGATTCCCGCCAAACGGATCGGCGATCATCCGGTAATATCCGCCGTGCGGATAGATGCCGCGAATCATTTTCGCCGCCGGCGCCGAAAGCTCTGCCGTCCATTGATAAACCACCTGCGCCGAACCCAGTGTAATTAACGTTCCGCCGTTGCGTTCAAGCCCGGCGGCATACGCACCGGCGGTTTGATCATTGCCGGCGCAGAACACCGGAATTCCAGCGGGCAGTCCAAGAACGTTATCTGATTCCGTCTTCCCCGCCGGCGCCGGCAGCGGCCCGATCGACGGCACTTGATCTGCTGTGATGTTAAGATAGTCGAGAACGCCGGCGTTCCATGTTTTTTCTTTCAACGACCACAAGCCACTCATTCCGGCAAGGTTTTCATCAAGCACCGGCGTGCCGGTCAGCTGTTCGATGATGAACGACGGCAACGGCAGTACGTTTGCGCTGCCAAACGCCGGATGTTCATTCAACACGGCTTTTAAAAGGCATACCATCTGCGCGCCGCACGGCTCATAGAAACTGGAATGAAATTTATAATCGGCAAAATGCGGATCCGTTTTAACGGCGGCGGAAATTGCGGCACCGCGCTGATCCTGCCAGCTGATGAACGGCGTTAAAAACCTGTTATTCTGCCGCAATGCAAATGTTTGCGCCTGACTGGTAATTGCCACAGCAGAAATTTCTGTCGGGAAATTTTTGCCGGCGCGAAGTGTTTCCTTCACTGCCGAATACGCCGCCGAAATAATTTCAACCGGATCAAGTTCCGTGCGCGCGCCGGTGCAAAGATAATTCAAATAGGCTGATCCACCGGCGCGCCGGTTCAACGCGCTGTCGAACAGCGCCGCTTTAAAACTGGTCGAGCCGAGATCGATGCAAAGAATCATGTTCTGCTTTCCTGAATCAGCCGGAGTGTTTCGGTCAACATGCGCCGGGCGGTTTCCGGGGCAAAGAGTGCATTAGAGGCTTCGTAACCGCCCTCTTCCGCCGCTTCGTCCGTTACAAGATATCCCTGCATCTCGCCGTTGGCCATGCTGATGAGATATGCGTTTTTCTGTGCCGCACCCAGCTTAATTCCATACTCAACAAACACTTCCCCCGACCAGCCGGCAAACCAGAACGGCCCGGTTCGCATCACTTGAACTTCAGCGGGCGCACAGGAGGCACGATATGTCTCAAGTTCACCGCTTGCTTCGAGTTTTGCCAGCGTGAGTGTTTCATGCGCGCCGAACAGATCCACTTCGGCGCCGCGCGCCGCCTGCGGCGTGCCGGTTTGTTTTAACTCTTCATAACGCGCCTGCGCCTGTTCAAGGCGGCGCTGTGCGTCGTCCACAGACGGAAACGAGCGCGGAACAGGAGTGATACTGCTGCCGCATGATGCCAGCAAAACACCGGCAGAATACGATGCGCCGGACAGCGCGCGTTCGACCGCGGCGCCAAGAATACCGCCAATCCGTTCCGCTTCTGCAAATGTGTTGGATTTTGTGACGTGGCGCGGACTCTGGTTGCCGCTCGGGCCGGTGTGATGAATCACCGGACACTCACCGAAAACGGTTTGCAGATGCCGGCGCGCAAAGCCGGGGAAATCCGCCGATGCCAGCAATGAATCTTCGTGAAGCACGGTTGGATGCATATTGCAGACCAGCATGATTCCGAGAAGCGCTGAATCATCACGCCGGCGCACCGCAACCACCGGAACATTGTGCAGCGCCGGTCCGGACGGATCGCGGCGGTTAGTGCCGATGCCGGTTGCATCGGCGGTTACAAACGCCGCTTCGGCATCGGTCGCGGACTGAAACGCATTCACACCGGCGGCAACGATTCCGTCTTCGAGCCGGCAAAGATATTCCGAATCGACGCCGGGAACCGTGTCATCATCGACATTGCTGGCATACGTGACTGTAATCGGCGCGGAGTGCGTATGCGTCGCGCTGATGAGAATATTTTCCGGCGCGACACCTGTTTTTTCAGCAATCCGCCGGCGTGTCACGCGGACGCTGTTCTTCGAAACAAAGATGACGTCGTTCGCGATGTAAAGCTGCTCCGCCCGGCCGTTCGACAGATAGAGCGCCGAGCTGAACAGCGGATCGTTCACGCCGGTGCTGTAGCGTTTCACAAACGGATAGCCGAACAGAAACTGCGAATTGACCGGCGAAATATCCGTCTGCGCGGCACCGGCTTTGAATATATGGTTCATCTTAATATCCTTTATCCCAGTCGACTGTGATCGGCGCTGCAATTTCTTCTGAAACGTAAGCATCCGACGGTTTTAACTGAATGATCGAATCCGGAACCTGCGGCGAAACCGGACCAAACAGGCAAAGGCGCGCCGTTAGTTTCTGCCACGATGTTGTTGTTCCGTGAACGCCGATAGAATACATTCCAAAACGGTGTTTCGCTTCCAGCACTTGTGCCGGCCCGATCGTGGCGGCTTTCGGCGGAATTGCGGCAATATCGCCGGCGGCGCCGAACGAACCGTGCAGCGAATTCTGCGCCAGTGTAAACGGACTGAGCGTTACGATGGACGGACCCATTTTTAAAAACTCTTCTTTATCCTGCGGGACTTCCGGCGCATCAGGATCGACAAACGCAACGTGTCCTGTCCAGCCGGGGCCCATATAACAGACGTCGGCGCCGCCGAGATCGGTTAAGCGTTTTCCGTAATCGGCAAAGGTTTCTTTTGTGATGCCGATCATCTGGTTTTCCGGCGGACGCAGGGCGGGATCGATTTTGGAATAGAAATGTTTTTTCAGCGAGTGCGTAAAGCCCCATTGCCAGCTTTCCGGCGCGATATTGCCGTCCTGATCGGCATATTCATCCATATTAAAGGTGTACAGGTTCCGGCAGTCGATGCGGCAGCGGTTAATCATACCGGCGACTTTTTCATAGAGCGGCCACGGCTGCGGAATAATCATCACCAGTTTTCTGCCCGCTTCGGATGCTTCTTTGATGCGGAAAAACATATCCATCATGAAGGTGAACCAGAGATCAAAACTTTTTACAACGTGCACGGTAAGTGTGCCGTCGGAGCGTTTTACAAAATCTTCACGGCCGATCTCGCGCATTTTTTCAAGCAGCGCTTTATCGCGGAACGGGACGTGCATTGACGGGTCATATTTGAACTCTGCAGTTTCAAATGTCTTCATGATTTATCCTTTCTATTCTCTCCTAACAGCCAACGCTGTGAATTATATATTCCGATCTGCCGCCGCATGGTTTCCGGCAGTTTGTTAAATTCGTTAATTTCGGTATCTGTCGCGCAGCTCAACTGCACGATAATTTCTTCGCCGCTTTCATTAATAAAGCGGCTCATAAAACAATAATAGGGTGAATCGGTACCCCAGATCATTGTCTCCGGATAGGCCTCGGCGATGGTTTTCATGGCGACCGCATGGTTGCTGTAGTCCGCTGAAAATCGTTTTTCCGGCACTGCTACCGCCGGATGATTGTCAATCGCCAGTTGACAATGGATATTGAATGCCGAAAAATCGACAAAGCAGTTGGGCAGTTCCGCCGCTTCATCCAGCGCCCGGCGATCAAACCGGCAGGTATGCGCGAGGCAGAAACGAACATCCGGACGCGCTTTGACTACATCCAGAATTTTATGCACATTCGCCCATGGATCGTCCGGATGCACTGCCGTATGAATCATCACCGGCCAGTTCTGTTCAACCGCAAAATCCAGCAATACGCTGCCGGCACTGAGCAGTTCAGTGATCTGCGCATGCAGGTAGCTGGAGGCGGTTTTCAGTCCAAATACCGGATATTTTTCCGACAGCCGGCGTAAGACAGCAACCTGCTCCTTCTGGGCGCGCGCCGGATCAAAAAACATAAACGGCAGCAGCCGTCCGGCGCACTGCGGATAAGCTTCATAGATTTCACGGCAGAGCAGTTCATTTTCCGGCGCGTACGGAGCATCAAACGCCGCGGCGGCGCGCGTCATGCGTCCTTGCAGAAAATCTGCGAAATCGAACCACCGGCTGTAAAGGAACGGAAACGTTACCGCAACATCCACGCCCCACCGGTCGAGACGCACCAGCAGATCTTCCGCCGATTGCGCATACGGAAAATCACCGCGGTAAAAATTCACCGCATCCATGCCGGTATGCGTATGCACATCAATTAATTTTGCGGTGCTAATGTGCTGAATGATCTGCTGTCTGTTCATCGCCGCATTTCCTGATTTTATGACCGGCGCCGGAAGAGAATTCCGGCGCCGCTGCAAAACTTATTCGCCGATAATCTGGACTTCGCAAACGCGTTTGCGTTCACGAACCTGATCCCAGTCGATGAAATAGATGAACCCGAAATCGCCGAGCGACACTTCACCGTCGTGCAATACGATGGTTTCCGAACGGCCGAAAAAACAGGAGCGCAAATGTGCATCCGTATTCAAACTGCCTTTCGGTTCTTCGTCCGGAAAACTCAATGCAAATTTGATGTGTTCCGGACCGGGGTGATGATACTGCCCCTCGGTGCGGCAGGTCGGAATCATTTTTTCCATGATCTCCATCAAATCAACCTGCAGAAACTCGCGGCCGAAATAGTTGAGGTCATGTGAGCATTCCTGTGTGATCACAGAACAGGTTGTATGATGTGAATACACCACGCAAATGCCGTTTTTAATTCCGGATTCAGCCACAATGGCTTTCACGCCGTCTGTTACATTATGAAAACAGGGCATGTGGTCTTTGGACTGCAATTCAATCGTCTTTCTGAAGACAGCCATAACTATTCCTTTCTATTTATTTTTCTGATTACGCTCATCCCACGCTGTCCGCAGCGCGCAGATCATCTCTTCCACCATCGCCGGCGGATTCGCCGCTTTAATAATTCCGCTGGTACAGCCTGTCGCCATCGCACCGGCGGCAATTACATTATATACATCCTGTCCGGTGGAAATTCCGGCACCTTGCAGAACCATGATGTCCGGATTGACGGCTTGCACTGCATCAATCGTTGCGCGCACATATTCCGGACCACTCGGCGTACCGGTACCGATCAACGACGTCGGCTCAGCCACCATCAGGTTCGGCCCCATCGCCGCAATCGCTTTAATTTCTTCCACTGTGTCGGCGCAAACAATCGTTGCCAGACCGACTTCATCGGCGCGCCGGATTGTTTTTTCAATCTCCTCCAGCGTCAGTTTTTTCTCCGCATGGTTCAGCATTACACCGACTGCACCGGCAGCTTTCACCGCTTCCGGAAGAACGGAGCCGAGCCCGCGTCCAACCGGCAGAGAATCCATGTGCGGGGCATACACATGAATCCGGCGTGTGTTATCGGCAAGCAGTTTGATGTCGGTGTATTGCGGCGTGACGATAATATCGACGTCATACTTTTCCGCGACGCGGTCAATGTCCAAAGCCAGCGCCAGCATTCCTTCACCGTATAAATACGCTTTCGGCCCGATTTCAAAAAACGGTGCTCTGATCTTATAATTCCGGTACATATTTCTCCTTTAAAATTTATTTGTTAAGCATTTCACCGACTGCGCCGCCGGGATGAATTAAGCCGAACTGCTCGCGTGTATATCCGGTTTCGACAATCAACGCACTTAACAGCGCATCAAACAGCGCCACAGTCGCAATAAAGCTTGCTGTCGCCATCACGCTTAACGAATCGCTCTCCCGTTCGATCTGCAATTGCAGCACAATGTCCGCAGCGCGAGCAAGCGGTGAATCCAGATTTTCTGTAACGGCAATCAGCGTGGCGCCTTTTTTATTGCACACATCAATGATCGGCAGCAGTTCAACAGTTTTTCCGCCGCGCGACACCATCACCAGAACATCTTCAGGTTTCAGTCCGCCGAGTCCGCCGTGCACCGCTTCCGCCGGCGGCATAAACATTGCCCCGCGTTCGATGCAGCACAGCGAGTGTGCAAATTTTTTAGCCGCGATACCCGACGATCCGCTGGCGCAGGTCATAATACGCGGACAGCTCGCCAGCGCATCCACCGCCTTTCCGAATGCAGCCTGATCCAGATAATCAATCATTGCATGAACCGCATCCGTTTCAATTTTCAGTGAATTTAACCCGGCATCTAATGACTCTTTTTTCATTTTCGTTTCCTTATAATATTACGGCATCTCCGCCAAAATGAACTGCGTACCGGAATTTTTCAGCGCTTTCCGGTGAGCGGAAGAAATTCCGGCATCGGTAATCAGCGCTTTCGTATCCTGCAGCGACCCATGTGCGATTAACGCCGTCTTTCCAATCTTACTGCTGTTCGCCAAAACATATGTGCGTTCCGCCTGCGCGCGAATCCGGCGGTCAACTTCCGCGACGCGCGGATCGCCGGTGTAAAGTGTCCCGTCAAGCCCGATGCCATCCGCGCCCTGAAATGCAATATCTACCGCGAACATGCTGAGAATTTTTTCGGTGACGATGCCGGTCAGTTCCGGTTTGCCGCGCCGTAACACTCCGCCGAGCAGGACAACTTCGATGCCTTCTGAGAATTGCAACGCCGCCGCAACGGCAAGACTCGGAGTAACCACCGTCAAATCACGGTAATCGCGCAGCAGCATTGCCAGCTCAAGCGTTGTCGTTCCGTTGTCCAGAATCAACCGGTCGCCGGGTGAAATCAGTTTCAGCGCTTCCATTGCAATCGCCTGTTTTTCGGCGCGGTTGTCGGACCGGCGGACAGAAAAATCAAATTCAAACAGCATCCGTTCCGTCGGCAGAGCCCCGCCGTGCGTGCGCTGCACTGTGCCGGATTCTTCCAGCTTGCGCAGATCGCGCCGGATTGTCATTTCGCTGACGCCATAGGCCTGCGCCAACCGTGAAATCGAAACACCCTGCTCTTTCGATAATGCATCTTTAATTGCATTCATCCGCGCAGCTGCAGTATTTGGCTTATCTTTCACTATGTTAATTTTTGTTGTTTATTTTTATAAACTAACAAAATTTAACATTTCGTCAACTGCGTTTTTACGGTTTGGAGCAAATCTTTACAGCAGACATGACAAACTCCTTAAGAAAATCAATATTTTCCAGGAATATGAGAAGTGGAGCGGGTGAACGGATTCGAACCGTCGACAATCACGTTGGCAACGTGATGCTCTACCAACTGAGCTACACCCGCGATAGAAAGTGCGTTAGTATGCGAATTGCGCATTTCATTGCAAGCTGTATTTTTTTTAAAAATCCATTTCTACAATCTGCCCTCTTTTACAATCTATCGTTTTGGTTCGAAAAAAGTTATGGTCTAAATTCAGCTTTATGCCGGAATTTCATCTGCTACGCTCAAACACTATTTCTGAAAATGAAACACATACATCCAGTGTCCGGTCCGTTACCGGGTTATACGCCGGGGCGCGCGGCGAAATTTTATATTCCGCTGGTCATTCAGGCGGCGTCACAAAGCCTGACCTATCCGCTGGTCGCATCCATTGTTTCGCACGGCGCAAACGGTGCGATTGATCTGGCGGCGTTTGCGCAGGGTCAGCAAATGATGTTTCTGCTCGGTGCAATCGGCAGCGGACTGCTGACCACCGGTATGGTTTTCGGTCACGATGCCTCTGGATTCCGCGTGTTTAAACAGTTGAATCTGTATATGTGTCTTACTCTGGTTATTCTGCAGCTGCTGCTGAGCGGAATTCCGGCGGCGGGAAAATTTATCTTTCACGGCATTCTCGGGCTTGACCATCTGATGACGGAAACCGCCCGCAACGTGATGTTCTGGAGCACGCCGGCTCAGATCTGTTTCTTTTTCCGCAATGCCGGATTAGTGCCGCTCTACAATGCGCGCGCCAGCGCACCGGCCAATAATGCGACACTCTGCCGGATCGGTTTAACTGCCTGTCTTTCACCGCTGTTTGTGCACGCCGGCTGGACAGGACCGTTCATGGGCATTGTCGCGATGACCGGTCCGGTGCTGCTTGAACTGCTGCTGACGCTCTGGTTCGCGCGCCCGTATGTAAAACAGCTTGCAGCCTCCGGCGAACCGCACGCCGGATTACGCACCCAGTTTATGTTCACCATGCCGCTTTCATTCGGCGGCATATTGCTGTCATCCGCCGGGATTATGGTTGGCGCGTTCATTGCGCGTGCAGCCGCACCGGCGCAAATGCTGCCGATTCATTATGTTGCGATGGGGATTGTAAATCCGGTTGGACTCGCAGCCCTGCGCATGCAGGCCGTGACGCTGGCATTTCCGCCAAAAATAAAACAGGATTCATCCGTTTTCAAGTTTGCACTGGCATCCGGCGTTGTGCTGGCGCTCTTCCCGCTGGTCGGACAAATCCCATGTGCGGCGCAGTGGTATTTTGGAAAAATTCAAAATCTGCCGGCGGCGGATATTCCGCTGGCATCACAGGCCATGCTGTTGATCTCCATTCTGCCGGTGATTCAGTCGCTGCGCGGCCATGCAGAAGGACTGGCCGCCTGGCGGCGGCGTCCGAATGCCATTCTTGCCGGACAGGCGATCAATCTGGCGGCGCTGGTTTGCACTCTGTTCATCCTGCTTAATTTCGGATTGCCGGGATATTTGATCGGCGTGATTGCTATCCTCGTTGCGACAACGATGACGTTGATCACCATCCGTCTCGGTCTTTTCTGGGCAGAGATGGAAGAAAAGTTCGGGCGCACTCCCGCGCCGCGCGAACAGAATTGATAAATTTAACTTTCAGGCGTTTGGCAGACTCTGTACATTTCGCGCATGCTTTTAAACCGCACCATACGGCTTTTTCTGGACGGCATCGGCCGGCGCGAGGAATATGAGTTTTATCTCAGAAAATTCCAGTCTGCCGGCGGCGGTTTTTTTGCACTGCTTGTGCCGGACACGGAAAGTCTGGAACAGGCCGCTGACGCGGTGGTATTTGATCTGAATTTTCTGCAAACACTCGGGCTGCGTCCGGCGCTCATTTTGTGCGGCACCGATGCCGAAGAAAAATGGGACCGGCTGAAACACGATCCCCTGTTCGAGCGCGTTGCATTTCCGTCGACCGGCAATGATACAACCCGGATTCCGGTATATGTTGAGAGCGGTGTTTCTGCGACGGAAAGTTTACGGCAGAAAATCCCGGCGCTCGGCAAACGCGTGCATTTTATTCGTGCTGCCGGCGGTCTGAGCATGGAATATTATTATCTGCAGAATCCACCGGCAGATCTGCCGGCGAATGATGCCGCATTTGCCGCTGATGCCATAGAACTGCTTAATGCAAAACCGGGCACGCATATTTCGGTGACATCGCCGATGAAGCTGCTGCAGGAAATTTTTACAGTGAAAGGCGCCGGCACTGTTTTCCGGCGCGGCAGTATCATTTGCACCGGTGCGCCGTATGATACCGGAAAAATTATGGCGCTGCTGGAAGAAAGTTTCGGATGCAAACCGAAACCCGGTGTGCTTGAGGCCGTAACAAAAATTTATTTTGAAGAACATTATCGCGGTGCCGCCCTGCTTGAACAGCATCCGCAAGGACTTTATCTTTCAAAATTCGCTGTCGGTCCCGAAGCGCGCGGCGAAGGTTTAGCACATGAATTATGGGACGAAATATGCAAACACCATCCCTCTTTATTCTGGCGGTCACGCCGGAATAATCCGGTCAATCAATGGTACGACCGGAAGGCAGACGGCCGGTGCAATGCCGGCGACTGGATGATTTTCTGGCGCGGCATGCCGACAGAATCTATTCCCGATCTGATTAAATTCTGTACTGCGCGGGTACCGGATTTTATTTGAACATTTGGAGTATAGTGACAAAAACAGCATTCGCTGTATCGCTGTATTACATACAACCTTCGTAACCAATACAGCTCAATGGACGGGTTTATTCTTCCGGTGTGAACGGCTCGGTGGACAACTCGTTATCTTTTTTAACAAGCTTTTCGATTCTCTTTTCAACTTCATTCAGTTTTGCCGAACAGAGAGTGACCAGCGTTGATCCCTCTTCGAAATGTTTAATCATCTGTTCGAGTGAAAGATCACCGCTTTCCATTTCGTCAATAATCGTTTCGAGCCGCCGCAGCGATTTTTCAAAATCAATCGTTTTATCAGCCATGATTACACCTCTTTCTCTTTGACTTCTGAAATAATGATTCCTTTGGCAACACGGGTTTTCAGCACGCTGCCGGTTTTAACTGCTCCTGCATCGCGCACCACAGTACCGTCGACGGTTTGCGTTAAACTGTAACCGCGCTCCAGAACTGCCAGCGGACTGAGTGCACGCAACTGCACTCTAATGCGTTCAAGTTTCAGGCGCTTTTCGATCACAGCGTTTTCAAGGCAATGAAGTATCATTTGCTGCAAACGCGGCAGATGCTGGCGCTGTTCAGTGACGGCGGTTTGCAAACGGTGCGACAGTGACAGCGCCGCTTCGTCGATACGCTGCTGTGTTTGCCGGAGATCATTCCGCAGCGCGTGAATCATATTTTGTTTCTGTGCCGGAATCCGTTCTTTTAAAATCAGTACTTTATTTTGCAGTGCACCGGAAATCCGCGCCGCCGTTTTTTTCAGTTCCGCTTCGAGCTCCGCTTTGACCGGCACAGCCAGTTCAGCGGCGGCGGACGGTGTCGGTGCACGCACGTCAGCAACAAAATCGCTGATGGTAAAATCAATTTCGTGTCCGACCGCTGAGATAACCGGAATCTCCGATACCGCGATGGCGCGCGCTACAATCTCTTCGTTGAATGCCCATAAATCTTCGATACTTCCGCCGCCGCGCCCGACGATAAGAACGTCGATATCTCTGCGCGTGTTTAAATATTCAATCGCACCGGCGATGCTTTTTGCGGCGCCGGCGCCCTGTACGGTGACCGGTGCGAGCAGAATTTGTATGTTGGGAAAACGCCGCGTGAGGACGTTGATGATGTCGCGAACGGCTGCGCCGGTGGGCGAGGTAACGATGCCGATTTTCTGCGGCACCGGCGGCAGCGGTTTTTTGCGAGTCGCAGCAAAAAGCCCCTCTTCTGCAAGTCTGGCTTTGAGTTTTTCAAACTGTTCCTGCAGCGAACCTTTGCCGGCATTTTCCATTTTGCGGACGATCAGCTGATAGCTGCCGCGCGCTTCGTACAAACTCGCTTGCGCCAGCACACGAACTTTTATGCCGTCTGCCGCTGCAAATAAGACTCCGGCGGTATGCTGTTTAAACATGGCGCATGCAACGGCGGCGGCGGAATCTTTGAGCGTGAAATACCAGTGCCCGCTGGAGTGGCGCGTGAGCCGCGATACTTCACCTTCAACCCATACTTCGCCGAGTGCATTTTCGAGCGTGAATCGCGCCGCGCGGTTCAGTTCGGCAACACTGTAAATTTTTCGTTCGGAGTTCACGGATTCCAGCATCAATTATAAAAAAACCCGGTATGAATAATTTCGGCTACATTCTTTCTTTTATTCGCTCGATAGTGCGCGTTTTGCCCGTGTTCATGTCAACGTCGAGGATAATACCTTCGAGTATCGGATCTTTTTTTGATACATCGAATTTTTGCGGCATACCGGTGAGAAAGCGCTGCACGACAGGCTCAACATCGCGACCGATGACGGAATCGTGCGGACCGGTCATACCGGCGTCAGTAATATACGCGGTGCCGTTCGGCAAAATGGTCTCATCGGCAGTTTGCACATGCGTATGGGTGCCAAGCAGCGCGGTCACGCGTCCGTCGAGGTAACGCCCCAGTGCGATTTTTTCAGAGGTGGCTTCAGCGTGAAAATCGATAATAATAGTTTTTGCATTCGCAAGCCGAATCAGCTTGTCGGCGGTGCGGAACGGACAGTCGTTCGGGTCCATGAAGACGCGGCCAATGAGTGCGATCAGGCAGAGCGGACCTTCCGGCGTTTCGAGCACCGTCATTCCGCGTCCGGCGGCGGACGGCGGAAAATTCGCCGGACGGACAATGCGCGATTCGGTTTCGAGCAGCGGAATAATGGTTTTATCATCCCATGCGTGATCGCCGAGCGTGATGGCATCGGCGCCGGAATTTAAAATTGCCTCGGCGATTTCAGCGGACGGTCCGCGTCCGCCGGCGGAATTTTCGGCGTTTGCAATTACAAAATCAACACGGCCGGCAGCGCGCAGTCCGGCGGTGACACGCTGAAAAATCTGCCGGCCGGTGCTGCCGGCCATATCGCCTGTAAAAAGAATCTTCATAGTGTGAGAATACCGGTTTCCGGCGCAAGAATGGAATCAAAGTTTCAGTTTTGTTCCCCCTCTGCGTTTTCCCTCGTTGAATGCCGCACTGCTGCCGGCGGCAAGAATCCGAAGAGACGGCGACTTGATGGTTACTATGCGAATGTCATTCGTTCGGCACAAGTAAGAGCGTATCAATCCGGCGCAATGTGGCGGTTTGAACGGTAATGACAACACCGGGCGCCGTAATTTTTGTCCCGGCAGGCGGTATGATGCCCAGTTCGTTGAGCACGTAGCCGCCGATAGAATCGTATTCATCGCTCTCCGGAATCTCCAGATTCAGTTCCTCATTTAAATCGGCGACAGGATAACTGGCTTTGACAAGAATGGAACCGTCGGAGCGTTTTTGAAGCTCTTTTTCGGCGAGATCATATTCGTCGTGAATTTCACCGATGAGCTCTTCGATAATATCTTCCATGCTGATGATGCCGGCGGTACCGCCGTATTCGTCAACGACGAGTGCCATTTGAAAGTTGCGTTCCTGCATTTCGTGCAGCAGGTCGTTAATCGGCATCGTTTCCGGCACGACGTGCATTTTTTTGGCAATCGTTGAAACCGGTGCTGAAGTTTCACCGCGCGCGAGCGGGCGGAAGAGATCTTTGACGTGGACGATGCCGCTGACGTTATCAATTGTTTCAGCGTACACTGGAAAACGCGAATGACGTGAGCCGATAATTTTATCAACACATTCCTGCACGGTGGCTTCGGCACGCAGACCCTCGATGCTGACGCGCGGCGTCATAATCTCGCGCACAACCGTTTCATTGAGCTCAAATACTCCGCGAATAATATCGCGCTCGTCCTCTTCGAGCTCCTGATCATCCGCCTCATCAACGAGCGACATAATTTCTTCTTCCGGCGACGGCCGGTCGGTTTCTTTCGCCGTCGAAAGCGCATGCTTTAATAACCGGCGTTCGAATGCATAAAAGGGCCAAACCACCGGCGTTAAAATCCGCGCGCAGAATGTGACGAGCGGCAGAAAAAAAAGTGACAGGCGGTCCGCATAACTTTCGGCGAGCACATACGGAATAACGCGAATGAACAGGATATAGAGCAGCGTCAGGCCAACAATCAGCAATGCCCATTCCCAGGAGTGTTCAAACCGCAGTGCTCGCACCGCAAAATAAACCGCCGCAATTTCAAACAGCGTCAGACAGAACAGCAGTGTGATGCGCAGCAGATTCCAGCGTTCCGCCCACCGTTCAAATACGGCCTTCGCATGCGGTTTTTTTTCGACCAGCCGCAGAATTCCGGCGTTACCTGTTTCGCGGAATGCCGAAAAAAGAATAGCCCAGAAACCGGCGATGAGCAGCGCAACAATACTGTACGTTAATTGTGGTGTATTCATTGTTTACCGTGAATGAACACGAATCAGGGAATTTCTTCAATCGCGAATTATCGCGAATAACAAAATCTGCTTAACAGGAAATGCATCAGGGCGGTGCATCTGTTTCCCGGAAATGGAAATCAAGCATCCGGAAACAGCGTTTTAATGTCCGTTTTAATTCCGGCAAGGCGGCGGAGTTCGGTGCGGCGCATGGCGGCGCGGCGCGCCGGCGTGTTATCATCGGCGCCGGAAAGATGGTTGAAACCGTGTGCGATGTAGAGTGCGAGTTCAGCAGATACACCGGAATGTTGCGGACCCTCTTCAACAGCGCGGTCGACGTTGACAATCAGGTCGCCGGTGCAGCCGGCTTCGCCGGGGATCGGATCGTACCGGAAACTGATGACATCAGTGGGACGGTCTTTACCGAAAAATTCACGGTTGGTTTGCGTAATGCCGGCATTGTCGGCAAGTAGCAGCGTAACCTCTTCCCATTCAACCGCCGGCGTGCCGGCGCGCAGATGAACAGCGAGCTCAGCCGTCAGTTTTCTGATGGCCGGCAGGTTGAGCCGGTGTTTCTTCTGCTGGTTCCTTACGGTTATTTTCATCTTTCGGGTAGGCGATGCGCCCGTGGTTCATGTTCGTGAGTGAAAAAATAATCGAGTCTTTAATTTTATACAGTTCGGCGAGTGTCAGCGGGCAATGATCGAGCTGACCGTCGCGCAGGCGCGCATTGAAAATGTCGTTAACGAGTCCGGCGATGCGCACCGGCGACGGTTTGTCGAGCGAACGCGATGCGGCCTCGCAACTGTCGGCCAGCATAAGAATACCCATTTCACGCGTTTGCGGCAGCGGGCCTTCATAACGGAAATCTTCATCGTTCACCCTGCTGCTGCCCTCTTTCTCGCTCTGTATTTTAGCCCGGTGATAAAAGACAGAAACGAGCGCGGTGCCCTGATGCTGTTGAATGCCGTCGATGACGACCTGCGGCAGTTTATATTTTTTTGCCAGCGTGATGCCTTCTTTGACGTGCGAAACGATAACGAGTGTACTCATGGTCGGCGTAAGTTCGTCGTGCGGGTTTTCTGCATACTGAATGTTTTCAGTGAAAAAGCCGGGTTTTACGAGTTTGCCGATGTCGTGATAGTAGGCGCAGACGCGCACGAGCAGTCCATTGGCGCCGATGGCCTCGGCGGCATTCTGCGCTACACTCGCCATCATGAGCGAGTGATGATAAGTCCCCGGCGCCTGAATCGCGAGGCTTTGCAGCAGCGGGTGGCTGAGATCAGACAACTCAAGCAGCGTGATGTCCGTTGTGATTTTAAAAAGTTGTTCAAACACCGGAATTAACAGCATGACCAGCAGCGCCGAAATAATTCCGCTGGCAAGCGCGCTGCCAAGCTGCGGCAGCAGCAGTTTCCACGCGGGATGTATCAGTGCGGCGAGAATGACGGCAAGCGCCGCTTTAACCATCCCCGCCCAGAAGCCGGCACGGAACAGCGTTGCGCGGCGTTTGACGTCCTGCGCAATAAAAACCACCGTGATAGTGACGAGCATGCCGGAAATGAAAACGTAAAAATTGTCGCTCATCAGACTGGCCATCGCATAGCTGCTCCAGAAGCCGGTGATCAGCCCCGGCACGCCGCCGAGCAGTACGGTGGCAAGCAGCGGTGCGAGCGCCAGCGGCATCATAAAATGCACCAGCAGCGCCGGCACCATAAACGGTCCGGTGGAGAGATAGAGCAGCAGTTTCGCGATCAGAATTGGAATCAGCGCAACAACGAACAGCATAAGTGTATGTTTGCGCGAGCTGATTAAATCCGGACGGACAATGCCTGCCATTCCAATGGAGAGAATAATCCCGAGCAGCAGCAGAAATCCGCTGCCGATCATTCGCTGAATCCGTTCCGCCGGAGTTTCAAGCTGACTGAGCCGGCGTTCGTGTGCCGCCAGCCATTTAAGGGTCTGTTCTGTAACTGTATCGCCGGAGCGCACCAGAATGGTTCCGGCATCTACTGTATCAAGCACCGGTTCAACCTGATCACGCGCCACTGCGCGCCGCGCAGCGGTTTCGGCGGAATCGAACACCACATTCGGCACCATCCACGGCATAATGAAACGCCGGACGACCTCTTCATTCTGATTTTCCCGCGACAGTTGTTTCAGAATTGCCGCAGCCGCATGTTTGACGGCGTTCGGCTGAGTAACGAAATCGGACAGATTACAAATGACTTCTGCCTGCGGTTCGCGTATCGTAATCTTTCCGGCGGTCGCCAATCCGGTGAAACGGGTTGTCAGATCGTTTTCAGTAACAATGCCGCTGCGCGAATTATCTTCAACCGCATTTAAAACGATTTCCTGAAAATCGAGATCGTCGTTCGGAAAAATTTTCAACAGATCATCCATTGCAAGCGGGATGGCAAGCAGATCCAGCAGATCATTAATTGATGATTTTAACAGTGTCGACTGCTCCGGGGCCGAGACCGACTGGAACGATTTAAATCGCGGAACTAACTTGGTTAACGCCTGCCGCGCCTGAGTGATGCCGCGATGATCAATCCGGAATACCGGCAGCACATCGTCCGCTGCTGCCCGCCGGTGCAGTTCAGTAGCAGCGATCGTTTCCGCCAGAAAATCCACTGAGGCAATAATTGTTTCCGGTGCGTGCTGTCCGGGCACCAGCGGCTGCGGACGAACCAGCCGGCCGCTGTAAAACAGCGCGGTGAGCCCCAGCCAGACAACTGCCGCGGTGAGAATATTAAACATCGGCATTTTACAGCGCTGACGGCGCACAACGATATCTTTGGCAACGCGATCAACAATTTGTTTAGAAAGTTTACGTTTCATAACATTCCCTTTTGGAGAATTTATTTCCGGCGCCGGTAGGCGCGAATAATTTTCTGCACGAGCGGATGGCGCACCACATCCTTTTCCGTCAGTTCAATGAAGGCGATGCCGTCAATTTTTTGAAGAATGCTGTGTGCATCAATCAGCCCGGATTTCTTTTTTTCCGGCAGATCAATCTGCGTCGGGTCGCCGGTGATTACGGCGCGCGATTCAAAACCGAGTCGCGTCAGCAGCATCAGCATTTGCTGCGGGGTTGTGTTCTGTGCTTCATCCAGGATCACGAATGCGTGGTTCAGCGTGCGGCCGCGCATGTAGGCGAGCGGTGCAACTTCAATGACCCCGCGCTCCATCAGCCGTTGAATTTCTTCCGCCGGCAGCATGTCATGCAACGCGTCATACAGCGGACGCAAATACGGATCCACTTTCTGCTGCAGGTCGCCGGGCAGAAAGCCGAGCGCTTCCCCCGCTTCAATCGCCGGGCGTGTTAAAATAATCCGGCTCACCTCATCATTCAGCAGCGCCGATACTGCCGCTGCCATTGCAAGATACGTTTTCCCGGTGCCGGCAGGACCGAAGCCGAAGGTAACCGGATGATGTGCAATCGCATCAAGATACATCTGCTGACCAACCGTGCGCGGAAATACCGGCGCTTTGCGCGGACTCACCGTAATGCGCATCGCCGCAAATTTTTCCAGTACATCTTCACGGCCCTCTGCAAATGCCGTCAGTGCATAATCAATCACCGGCGCGCTCAGCGGCATACCGCGCGACCGCGCGGCACGCAGTCCCTCAAAAAACTGCGCCGCCGTTTCTGCCCCGTCGCCGGAAATTTTCAACCGGGTATCGCGCGCCGTCAGCGTCACACCGAAACAGCGTTCCGCATTCTCGATCAGATTCGCGGAAAGAGAAGTCAGGTCCGAAGCCTCACAGGCGTTATCGAAATGTAGAGTGATTTCACTCATATATAGTGGTCGGGAATTTACCGCGTTTCGCGCCGGACGGTCAAGGGCGATAAATCGAGCCGTTAAACGGCGAGCTTCGAACCGGGAATCGCAAACACTGCTTCATCATTCGGATTTTTTGTTGGAGATTCCGATAAAACCAGCGCCGCAAATGTGAAAAATTTACTGTTCTGAAAAATTCCAGCGGCTATTATCGCACATATGACAAAAACCGCATTCAGTGAACAGCTTTACGAACAGCTTTTCTGGGATGTTCACCGCGCCGATATTGATCCGGACCGGCATGCGCGTTTTTCGCCTGCCGGTTTAATCTGCCGCGCACAGCATTTCGCGCTTATAAAAACCACACCGGAACACGGGAATTATAATTTTAACAAACCGCAGATATCACGGATATAAACAGATGAATAGTATTGCTGATTTTTATCCGCGTAGATCCTGTTCCTCCTGTCAAAAACTCCTCTAATTCTTCTGCTTAAAATCCGTTTATATCCGTGATATCTGCGGTCAGAATGCAGTCTGTTTTTCGCAATAATCTGCGAAACAAAATATTCCGGAAACAGCATTTGGAACGTCGAAAAATCGTTTTGTTATTTCGATAACGCCGAAACCGATTCTGACCCCCGTGACCTGTGTGGACAAACATGGGAACAAGTAAAACAAATCATCATCACAGACTGCCGGCTTTGAATTGCTTAGCTGTAAAAAATTATTCCGGGCGGCGTTTGTGCCAGTCAGTGGTTTGTTCGTAAGCATGACCGACTTTAAAAATGCTGGCTTCCTTAAACGAGTCGCCGATAATCTGCAGCCCGACCGGCAGGCCGCCGGAAGAAAATCCGCACGGCACACTCATCGCGCAGTTGCCGGAAAGATTCACCGGCACGGTGAGAATGTCGTCGAGATACATCTTTAACGGATCATCAGTTTTTTCACCGAGCTTATATGCCGGCGTCGGTGTGACCGGTGCAAGAATCGCATCGCACTGTGTAAATGCTTTGTTGAAATCGTCGCGAATGAGTGTGCGGACTTTCTGCGCGCGCAGATAATACGCATCATAATAACCGCTTGAAAGAACGTAGGTCCCCAGAATAATCCGGCGCTTCACTTCCGGGCCAAGGCCGGCAGAACGGGTGCGCTCATAAAGCTCCATTGGATCAGCGCCATCGATGCGCATGCCGTAGCGGATTCCGTCAAACCGCGCCAGATTCGCCGAGGCTTCGGCGGTGGCCACGATGTAATAAACCGCAATGGCATATTTTGAATTGGGCAGACTGACATCCACAATTTCAGCACCAAGATCCCGGCAGTGTTCTACCGCAGCGCGCACCGCTTTTTCAACATCAGGATCCATGCCGTCGATAAAATATTCTGCCGGCAGGCCAAGCTTCATTCCTTTCAGACTATGATCGTCGGTTAACCGCTGCGCAAATTCCGGCGCCGGAATTTGAATTGAGGTCGAATCCAGCTCATCCTTGCCCGCCATCGCGTCGAGCAGAATGGCGGCGTCTTTCACTGTTTTGGCAACCGGGCCGACCTGATCGAGCGACGACGCAAAGGCCGTGACACCATAACGCGAAATTATGCCATAAGTCGGCTTCATGCCGATACAGCCGCAAAACGCCGCCGGCTGCCGGATTGATCCGCCGGTATCTGTGCCGAGCGCCGCAATCGCTTCATCAGCGACAACACCGGCCGTTGAACCGCCGGATGAACCGCCGGGAACGCAATCCGGATTCCACGGATTATGTGTTTTTTTAAACACCGAACTTTCAGTGCTCGAACCCATTGCAAACTCGTCCATATTTGTACGACCAAGAAATACCGCACCGGCGACGCGCAGTTTCGCAATCACTGTCGCATCAAACGGCGAAATATAACCTTCAAGCATGTTCGAGGCACAGGTACACGGCTGATCTTTTACATTGATTAAATCTTTAACTGCCAGCGGGATTCCCAGCAGTGCGCCGGTTTTTCCGCCGGCGCGTGCGGCGTCAGCCTCCTCCGCCTGCTGCAGTGCACCGGTGCGGTCGATTGAAATATACGCACCGATTTTTCTATCGCGTGCGTCAATCGCCGCGAGAACATCCTTTACAATATCCACTGAAGTGCATTTGCCCTGTGACTGCAGTTCCGCAAGTTCCAGAATTGTTTTTGTGTTTAACATATTTTTAACCACTGATTTTCACGACGAATAATTTTAGACCGGATAACAGGATTTTCAGTTTCCATCCTCTGTGCCTTTGTGCCTCTGCCTCTTCCATCATGCCGTCCCTAAAACTGTTCATTAATCTTTGGCACAAGAATCTGACCGTTACGCGATGCCGGTGCATTGTTCATTACGGTATCGCGCTCAAGCGACGGACGCGGAACATCGTCGCGCAGCACATTCACCAGCGGCATCGCGTGTGCCGTCGGCTTTACATTCGAAACATCCGGTTCATTCAACTGCTCGACATACTGCAGGACCTGCCCGAGCTGTTCCTGAAACAGTTCCGTTTCTTCCGGCGACAGTTGAATCCGCGCCAGATTCGCCACATAAGACACATCAATTTGATTTGCATCTGCCATAAAACTAAACTCCGCAATGAAACAAATACTATATATCTGTATCTGCTTATAAATCAAACGCGGATTTCTCAACTGAGAATAATAACCGGAGAGATTTTTAACCGCGAATGGACGCGAATGAACGGGCATATTTTCAGACAGGATAAACAGGATTTTTATTTTTGTGCTTTTCTTGTTTTTGCGGCAGACAATAGACAAAAGTTGAACATGATCCGGCTGCAAAACTACAGAATAAAACCGGTGCCGGGCCGCCGGTGAATCAGCAGAATTCCGGCACAAAATGGTTGTATGAGCACACCAGCTTTACAACAGGCGTGTGTGATTTCTCGCCGGGTACCGTACGATCATATAGTTTGTGAAATTTAAATTATTTCCGGCGAACGTAATAATCCCGCAGGAAGAAGAATTGGCACAGGGCTGAAATCGTTGCCTTCTGTAATCCAGTGATCCGGCCCATTATGTTCCCGGTTTTTCACGGCGTCATGTAACGGTCCGAAAGTGTTGCGTCGGGTTAAAATAATTTCAACATCCACCGCGCCGGTGTAATCCGACACATCCGCTTCAAACGGGTCCCAGCCGAGGATCTGTCCGTTGACTTTCGCGCAGGCGCCGGCGATCGCCGGCAGACGCAACCGCCGTGCATTTTCGGGCAGCGGAACGCGGTAAATTACACCGCCGGAATAAAACGGGAAGCCTTGCAGACAGATGTCGCCGGCATTCAGTTTTTCCGGTGCCGGAATAATTCGGCGCACCGCACCGGCAAGTTCTACGCCGAAATTTCCGAGCAGATAAATGGCTTCCAGATTGCTGTTTTCGGTATATTGTGTTTTCAAAGTGATTTCGTTAGTGCCGGTTTTTAAACACGGTGCCGGAATCCGGATGCGGTGAAACGCAATATCAATCCACCGCTGCGCGCCGGCAAAATCAAGCGCTGTACCGTTGATTTCCACAGCGAAGTTTTCCGGCTCTTCTATGACCAGATCAATCCATTCCGGTATTGTTTTAATTTCAAAGGTGAAACGCAGTTCAACCGGACACAACTCTTTGATCGGATGCTGTGCGGTAAACCACGGCTGCAGCATTTCACCGCCGCGCCGCATTACGCCGTAACGGTCGCGCACCTGCTGATCAATTTTCAGCACGTCCATTTCCGGCTGCAGATATTCATTGTTCAACCGGAACTGCGCGGAATCCAGCACGCAAATGTTCGGTTCGGACAGAGCATAGTCAAACGGACCGTTAATCGTAGACGCGGAACCCGCGCCGCGTTCTGCCGGTTCAGAGAAACGCGACGAAGGTGTCGCGTCTACACTGGCAATCCAAAGTTTTTGTCCACCGGCTGGAAAATCAACAGCAAAGGTCTGCCAGCCGTTTTCGTTGACGGTTTCAACGGCGCAGATTGCGCCGGTTTCACAGTTCCATTCAAATACCGGCAGTTCTGTTTTAATGCGCACGGTGGCGTTTTCACGCCGGTGGTCACGATCCACATTCAGCGCCGCAAAAATCAGTCCGGTTTCGGTGCGGCGCAATTGACCGAAAATATCGGCGGCATCAACCGTTGCTGCCGGTGCCGGCACAGCGGACAAAACTGCATTCTTTAAAAATTCAACTTTCTTAAAATCTGGAATGTTTGCTTTGAGGGCATTTACATAGCCCGGTGTGTCGCCGGCGATAATGACGTTTCCGCCGGTTGCTTCAAATTTTTTCAGCAGTTCAACAGTCGTTGAACGGATGGTTTCCATGCCGGAAATTAATACGGTCTTATATTTCGCACTGCCGACATTTAATATGTCGCCGTCAATTGACGCCAGACGCGAGAGCATCTCTTCATCACCGTAATCAAAGTCGACCTGACTTTCCAGCAGCCAGGTAAAAAGCATTTGATAGCTTTGCTCCAGTGTTTTCAGATGATCATCCTGCAGTACAAGGTTTTTTGACCAGCCCGGATAAATCTGCGCCCAAAAACTTTCTACTGGATTTACTATTAGCAAATCGCAAACCGGCTCGCCCTGCGCCATCATGAGGCTGAAACGGGCAAAATAATCTTCCACATGTTTGTATTCTTTATACCACGGTGACTGATGCAGAATGCTCGCCGGAAAATCGCGTTTGGCTTCGCCGCGCATGGTGTACCATGCAAGGTGATGACAGCGCAGATTAATGCCGAGCAGCGCCTGCCAGTCACCGACGGCTTTATGCCCGGCAGACGGCATCTGCCAGCCGGTGCAGCCGTACAGTTCTGAGAGCAGATGCGTTTTGCCGGTCTGCCGCGCGGCGGAGGTCAGCTGCTTAACGATCCAGTAATTACGATTGCCCTCAGTCAGCACATCCACGCCGGGATAATCCATGTGCTCATAATAGCGCATGATCGATCCGCACATTGCCGTTTGCGCTGTAAGATTGTCTTCATGTAAAACGTGTCCGGTTAATATGAGATGATGTTTCCGGCACCACTCCTGACACGGTTTTGCAAAGTTTTCGATAAAAAGCTGCTGAAGCAGTTCAATATAATGCCATTTGACTTGCGAAACACGTTCGCCGTTAACGTGAAAAAACAGCTCCGGCAGTTTTTCCTGCAGATCATAACCGAACCGTTTTTTAAACTCAGTAAACAACTCCGGCGTATACGGCGTTGTGTATTCCCCGTTTTCCACATACATTGAAAAACCGTCCATCACGGCGCCGCGATGCGGTTCGTCGGTGAAAATACCTTTGATGGATTTGCCCAATCGTCCACCGCATTTCTGCGCATATTTTTCATGCGTGCATTTTAAAAAGGCTTCGGTTGCGGCGCGGTTCATCGTATCGACATAGGTAAAGCCGTTATAAAAGCCGCTGTGCCCCTGCTCTATAATTGAAAAACGAATCCGGTTTTTTCCAGCGCCGAGATTGGTACAGATCACGCCGTCCAGATCGCCGGTGGTTTCATAAATAACATTGTCGCGCGATTCCGCCGGGTCAATCTCCAGCAGAATCGCTTTCTGCCGGAATTCCGGATGCTGAGTGACCATGCCGCCGGCGAGGCCTGACGGCCAGCGGTCTTCATCGTACAGCCATGCTTCCAGTCCGGTTTTTTCTGCTTCATCGGCACAGGCATTAATCAGTTCAAACCATTCGTCACCGAGATATTCTGTTTCGAGTCCGGTGCGCGAGTGCATGAAAAATCCGCCGAAGCCCATCTCTTTCATCACATGGATCTGACGCAGCAGTTCGTCTTTTTCCAGTTTGCCGTTCCATGCCCAGAACGGTTTACCGCGCCATTCAATCGATGGATTTTTAAACTCACTCGGATTCATTTTTTATCCTTTCAACTGTTTGGCGAATTTCATTCAACGTACCAATAGTCAAAAACACGTCGTACTCAACCGTCAGGCCCTTTGTCAGCGCAAAATTCCGAAGCGGGCCGACATACGAACAAGCCGGGACATCGGGGCCGAATTCATTGAATTCTGCCCTGAAACGATAACAAGTAAAGTTGGTCGTGCTGGGCACATAAATTCCAATGCCCCAATCCGTGCCGTCGAGATACGCCAGCCAGCTTTCCGGTGCGATTCCGTTTTCATTCGGCCAGCCGGGAACCCGGCGAACAAGGCCGTTTTCCGCCGTATATACGAGATTGGAAAACGTGGCGTCAACAAAGACTGCGGGCATTTCCTGATAGCGCGGTGGTCCCTGATCTTCTCCGGTATAAATCATTGTAAAATGAATCCGCGCAACAGAACCGGAGAGTGTAACCGTCTCTTCCATGACGGTATCCGGACAAAACCCGCCGCCCGGCCAGTTGCGCGGCTTAACTCTGGCATATAACGAGTTTTTTCCGGCTTTAAATTCCAGTACGCGGGAAGGCTTTCCGATGCCGCTTCCGCCCTGTACGGGATTGTATGTCCATGGCATGTTCATAAAAACCGAACCGTCCGGCGCACCGTAGTAGGACTGCTGAATGAAGCGGCCTTCGTCGTAGTGATTAAGCAGATTTCTTCCGGTGCTGCTTTCCGCAAAATAACCGATGCACGCACCGCGTGACCGGTCTACACCAATCCGCACGGTGCCGTTATCCAGATATTTCCAATCCACCGGAAAACAGGCTCCGGCATACAGAATCAATCCGCAGAACGCACAAAATATCCTGAAACGTTTTTTCACAGAAAGCCCTCTTTACATAAACATGTATACCTGCCGGATTCCATCAGGACTTTCATGGAACACTGCGTCAATACGTTCCTGCGATGTCATGATTTATAGACTCCGTATTCGTTGGCGGTTTTATACATCGCCAGCACATTTTCCACCGGCGAATTGTCCTGAATCATATGCGTCGGCGCAAAACAGTAACCGCCGCCGGGCATCATGACATCCAATGTATTCCTGCAGCACTCAATCACGTCTTCAACGGTTCCGCCGGCCAGCACGCCCGCCGTGGAAATACATCCGTGGAATGCCAGCCGGTTACCAAATGTTTTTTTCAAATATTCCGGCGACATATTGACTGCTTCCGGCTGAAGCGTATCAACCGCCGAAATTCCCAGTTCAATAAAATCGTTAAACGCCCAGCTGCTGGATCCGCAACTGTGAATCATGACCGGAATATTAAACGTCGCGGCCAGATCAGCATATTTTTTGTGATGCGGCTTAATCAGTTCCTGATACATCACCGGACTGATAATCGGTGCAATCTGCGTTCCAAGGTCTTCTCCCATCCAAAACAGGTCAATCTGCCCTTTGGCCTTTGAAAACAGCCGTTCATAGACTGTCAGCTGCTGTTCAACATACCGGTCAACTAACGCAAAGTATGCTTCGTCCTGTAACGCAATATCGCAAAGCACCTGTTCCATCCCGCGCAACCGTCCGGTATGATTGATGATGTCCCCAACACCGGCATGTCCGGTAAGCCGGCACAGATTTTTTTCAGCTTCAAACTGATACACAACTGCGTCATAATCGTAAGTGTCCGGATCCGGAAGTTTATGCAGAGACAGCTCCTCTCCTTCTGCATCCTTCAACGGGAAATCGCAAAAGTCCCAGTATCCGCCGCTGCCGTGCTCAACCCAGCGGGTTCTCACGCCCCACTCATCAACATTCAACCCGTCAACCGGCGGATGAACCGCTGGTCCGATATAAAGCGGAAATGAATGAAAAAAATCGATATTCAATGCTTTTCGCAAACCGGTATGATCGTCCGGTGCAAGGTCGAAATGGTTTTTCAACCGCCGGTCAATTCCAGAGTTTGCCATATAATTAACCGGTACCCGATCCGGCGCTGCATGATGCAACGCCGTTAAAACCCGTTCTCTTGAGTTCATTCTTTTTCTGCGATTTCAGTAAACTGCGTCTGAATTTCCTGCAGTGTTCCGATTGTCAGGAAAACATCATATGTAACATTCAATCCGTTTATCAGTGCGAAGGTTCGTACCGGTGCAGCATATGAACAGGATGCCGCGACCGGCGCCGCCGCACCGGCGGAAAACCGGTAACAGGTAAAATCCGGCGTACCGGGCGCATAAATTCCAATGCCCCAATCGGAATGATCCAGCCATGCAAGCCAGCATTCCGGCGCATTTCCACGTTCATTCAGCCAGCCCGGAACACGGCGGGTCAACACTCTGTCTGTGGTATAAACCAGATTTGACAACACCGCATCCGTAAAAACCGCCGGCATTTCCTGGTGCTTAGCCCTAGTCTGTGTTTCACCGGAATAGTTCATTTCAAAACGGATATGTGCAACCGCGCCGGTCAGGGAAATTGTCATTTCCATCATGGTTTCCGGACACAATTCTCCACCGGCCCAGTTGCAGGGAAGCACTTTCGCATAAATTTTCTCGGCTGTTTTTTCAAAAGCAGTTACTTTGGAGTGTTGCCCCTGCCAGTTCCCGCCTTGAATCGGATTGTAGACCCACGGTTTCCCGTTCCAGTCGGAGCCGTCCGGATCGCCGTAATACGATTGCTGAATAAAGCGTCCTTCATCGTAATGATTCAATAAATTCCGGCGGGTAGAACTTTCACCAAAAAATCCGATGCACGCACCGCGCGCTTTATCCACGCCAATCCGCACGGTGCCGTTATCCAGATAAACCCACTCCGCGCCGATTGCAGCACCGGAGAAAAAAACGGACCACATCATACAAATCCAAACGCCGGAGAATTTATTTTTCATTATTTTATTTTTTTAAAACAAACCACTCTTTCAATATTTTTCCGGAACTGTTTTTCAGCCGGATGTTCCGAAGTAACGACTTTCCGGCAGTGCCGGGAGGATCAATTCTTAATGCAGTAAGAACTCCGCCCGACGGAACGTCCCGAATAATCGTAACCCATTTCCCTGCCGATGACACTTTATAATCAATTCCACTGCCTCTTTCAAACGCCCGCCCATTCCATGCGGCGAAAACCTGGAGAGTACCGGAGGCCGCCGGACAGATTTCCATTTCCAGTACAAACGGCCCCGGTATATTCGGAATATCGACCGTTTTAACCCAGGGATCACCGCCGGTTGAATAAACAGCTAAAGCGCCATCTTCCATGGCAAGCTGCAACGTATCGCCGGGACGGGCTTCCCATCCGTTAATGAATGTCTGGACTTTTTCCGGCGGCATAACCGCTGTTCCTGTCCGCACAATTTTTTTGACCAGTTTCAATCCGCCTTTCTGCACACCGATGTCCTGCGGTCGATATTTCGACGGATCAAAGTCCGGGTTCGGTAGAGGGACCACTGCACCGGCGGCGGCAAGATAATCAGTGATCCGCTTATCCAGTTCGTGAACCTTTTCCGGCATCGCCGTCGCAAGGTTGTTTTTTTCGCCGATATCATCCGCGAGATTGAAAAGAAGATAATCGTGCACACCGTTTTTCCCCTGATGGAAGAGCCGGATCAGCTTCCAGTCGCCGGCATGAACGGCCACCGACGGGGGGAGCCAGTCAGGGACGGCAGGAGTGTGCGGGAAAAACGTAAACATCGGACCGCGGTCAAATGCTTCTCCGCGCAGTGCCGGAGAAAAATCGACACCGTCAACAGAATAATTTTTCGGCAAAGAAATCCCGAGCGCATTGAGAATGAACGGATATAAATCCGTGGATTGAATGCGTGCATCACAGCGGCTGCCGGGTGCTGTCACTCCAGGCCAGACCACCACGCACGGCACACGGATACCGCCTTCAAAGATTGTTGCTTTGCCGCCGCGCAGCGGTGCATTGCTTGTCGGTGTTGCAACAAACGGTTTTCTATCTGAATCCGTTTCTTCGATACCGTTATACATATTTCCGCCGTTGTCCGAATAAAAAATTATGATTGTACGATCAGCAATGCCCAGTCGATCCACTTCATCCAGCAACGAGCCGACAGCATCGTCCAGCGAATGTACCATCGCCGCATACGTCGGCGAATTCTGCGGATTATTCCGGTCGATCTTATGCCGGTATTTTTCAATCAGTTCATCTTTGGCATCGAACGGCGCATGCACTGAAAACTGCCAGTAGTTCATATAAAACGGACGGGATGCGACAGAGCGTATCCATGCCACGGCTTCGGCGGCCATGCGGTCTTCAATATGTTCGCCGGCTTTCTTTTCTTTAAACGCCGGAAATTTCCATGGCGCAATAAAACTGCCGGCAGGCCCCGGGCCGGGCCAGTGTGGAATATCGACATCAAACCCGTGCTGCAAAGGACTGTACGGTTCTGCGCCAAGATGCCATTTTCCGAAATGTGCGGTACGATATCCTTTTGCTTTAATTAATTTTCCCAGCGTTGGAAATGCTGTATCAAGCCGTGTAACCGTTACACATTGTCTTGCTTTATCACCGGCCGGCCCTTTCACTGCGACTTCCGGTTCCAACCGGATTTCCGGCAGATGATGATTCGGCGCGGTGGACCCGTTACGCGCCGGTGTCTGTCCAGTCAAAATGCTGGCGCGCGTCGGCGAACAGAGCGGACTGGCGGAATATGCGTGTGTGAACGTCATGCCGCGCGCGGCCAGCCGTTCGATGTTCGGTGTTTCAAAAAAATCCGTGGTTCCATAAAGTGTTGTATCACTCCAGCCGAAGTCATCGGCGAGAATCACGATGATATTCAACGGTTTGCTCTGACTCACAGCAGCCGCCAGCGCCGGAATTGCCGCAAGTGAAATTGATTGTTTCATTCTTCTTCTTTCTGTGTTTACGGATGAACGCCGGAAAGCGGCTGCTCTGCCACCGCTTTCCCTACAAATTCCTGCGGCATCCGGCAGCTTTTGACTCTCCGCTATCGCGATTATTTTTACAGGGGCTCATTGTTCTTTTGCGCCGACCCGGAAAAGGAATCCGGACGGATGACTCTGCGCGCGAATCCAGTCGATTTCAAAATCCGCTTCTTTATTCACCGGATTCAGCCGCAGCCGGGTAACTGTTTTCCCGTCCCACTCAGAATGTCCCTGCAATGGAATCCGTACCGTCTGCCATTCCCCGGAAGAATAAGAAATCGACAACGTCCGGGACTGATGAAAAGTATCGTCACCGGTATGTCCCCAGCGGAATGTTAAAGCGGAACCGGCGGGGGATTTAATACGAACATCCACCGCGAAAAAACGATCTGCGCTGAATCTAACCTGCCGCAGTTCCAGCTTTCCCTGATTGGATTTCATTCTGCCGGAGAGTATGCCGCCGCTCACTTCCGCGTGATCAAGAAAACCGTCATTCACAGGAATCCAGCCTTCAAAATCTCCAGCGGAATCAAACTCGAACCGGACGGACGGTTCCGGCGGTTTTTCATCCGGCGGCGCGTCCGGTGAGAGCAGCGGCGCCGGATAAGCCGCCGGCGCAGCATTTGTATACGGAATCAGAAACCGTTCATCCGGCGGCGTACCGTCCGGCGCGCCGGTTACATACAGATTGTCGCCCTTTTCAATCAGCGGCGAGCGCCCCGCCGGCGGTAACGCATTATACCACGCCATCAGATCTGCTTCCATTTCCTGAAATTTTTCCGGATGCTGATATTTTAAATCGTAAAGCTCCAGCGGATCCTCCGCCAGATTAAAGAGACTTTTGCGTGCGCCGATACGGTGGATTTTCCAGTCGTCTTTGCGCATAGCGATCTCCTGTCCCCAGTCCCAGAACAGCGGTGTGGCGCGCTGGATGGAATCCGCCGCACCGGTCAGATGCGGTAGAATATCTGCGCCGTCAAACTCCGGCGGAATTCCGGTTCCGGCCAGATTGATGACGGTCGCCGCAAAATCGAGTGTACTGACCGGCTCTTCAATCACCTGTCCTGCCGGAATCCGGTTTTTCCAATATGCAAACATTGGAACCTTGATACCGCCTTCCCACAGTGACCCTTTTTCGCCGCGCAGCGGCACATTTTCCGAGCCGGTCCAGCTTTCCAATGTCACAGCACCGCCGACGGCGTTCCAGAATTTCGGCGGTGCGCCGTTGTCTCCGGAGAACAGGATCAACGTGTTTTCCTCCAGACCGAGATCGCGCAGTTTCAGCATTACACCACCGACGGCATCGTCGATTGCATGAACCAGTGCGAGTCCGAACCGGCGAATATCATCCATCTCTGGACTGTAGTTCGGATAATCCAGCACCGGAAAATTTTGGTAATAGGGATCGTCCGCTGAAATACGCGGCCAGTGCGGGCCATACAGTGCGAGATACAGGAAAAACGGCTCGGCATGATTCCGCTGAATAAACGCCTGCGCCGCTTCCCCCTGAACGACTACGCGATTGCGCCCGTCAGTGATCGTTTGCGGCGGATGAACTGTGTTTCCGTTCAGATCAAAATTTGCCTGATATTTTGTGTTTGCACCGTTCCAGTATTCATCAAACCCCCGTTGTGCCGGTTGGTAGGAAACAGCAGGAATCCCTGCTTCAGGCAGCGGATTTAAATGCCATTTCCCGACCATACCGGTGCGGTAACCGAGGGTCTTAAGGCGTTCCGCCAGTGTCGGCACATCCAGCGGGACAGCGCCGGCGCGAGAAATGATTCCATTATCGCGAGTTCCAAAAGTATTCTGAATGCGCCCGGACATCAGCCCCGCTCGCGACGGCACACACTGCGGCGCAGTACAATATCCGTTCCGCATCAGCGCGCCGCCGTTCGCCAGAGAATCCAGTACCGGCGTTCTGACATTCGGATCCACTCCATGCACGCCCAGATCGGTAAAGCCGTGATCATCCGTAAAAATAATAATGATGTTCGGCTGCTCTGCCGCCGACCATGCGATACTCCCGCCGGCGACGGCAACGGGAATTGATTTCAGAAAAAAATTCATTTTTACGGCACCGTAATCATTAAATTATCAAGACAGAATTGCATTGATGTACCGAATGTCTGCATCTGAATAATCCGTTCTTTTGTTCCCGGGAAACGATAGAAAAATGTATCGATACTCTTATTATCGATAAAAAACTCCATCTGGCACAGTCCATTGTCACCGGCGGTTGAAACAAGTTTCAGCGTGTGGCTTTTATTTGCACCATATGCCGGATATTTCGCCTGAAGGTCTGCCGGCTGATATGTCTGAGACGTTTGCGTCCTGTCACCGGAATAAACGGCAATCATTCCATTATTGAACCGGTGAAATCCGAAAACACTGGCATTGCGCTTGGCCTCCGCACTGCTGGTCATGAAAACAGATCCCCAACCGTTTTCTGCAGAAATCCGCTGTGTTTCAACCGACAGTGTAAAATTACCGCTGGAAATCCAGCTGATAAGATTTGTATTCAGCCGGGTCGCCCCGTTTCCAATGATAAGTCTTCCATCATCCGAAAGCTCATGCCCGGGACTTCCGGGAATATAGGTTGCGGTAATCTGTCCTTCACGCTGCCGTTCAGTATAGTTTTGATTCAGATTCTTTGTTGAAGTAAATTTCAGCCCGGACTCAAAGGTATCTTTGAAAATAATTTGTTCTCCGGCAAAGCCTGCAACTGTAAACAGAATGCAGCCTGCCAGCATAAATTTCATTTTATCTGTTTTTTTCATAAGCAGCTTTTCCAGTTGTTTCTGATTCTTCCGTACTGTATTCAGCCGTTCTGCCGAAGCTGATTTCAACATGAAGTTCATTGGTGAATGATATAAAGCCCCAGCGTTCTCAGATCCGGCACGCTCACGGTCAAATCATCGAGATAGAACCTTATCGTTCCGGCGGAAGTGTGCATTTGAATAATCCGTTCTGTAGTTCCCGGAAAACGATAGGAGAATGTACCGATACTCTCAGTATCAATAAAAAACTCCGTCTGGCACAGTCCATCGTTACCGGCGGTTGAAACAAGCTTCAGCGTATGACTTTTATTTGCGCCATACGCCGGATATTTCGCCTGAAGATCTGCCGGCTGATATGTCTGAGCCGTTTGCGTCCTGTCACCGGAATAAACGGCGATCGTTCCATTATTAAACCGGTGAAATCCGAAAACACTGGATCCGCGGTTTGCTTCCACACCGCTGGTTATAAAAACGGACCCCCAGCCGTTATCTGTCGAATGCCGCTGAACATCCACCGACAGTGTAAAATTGCCGCCGGAGATATAACTGATGAGATTTGTATTCAGCCGGGTCGCGTTATTGCCGATAAGCATTCTTTCGTCATCCGTCAGTCCGTGGTTCGCACTCCCGGCGGTGTATGTTGAGACTACTGCACCTTCGCTTTGCCGAACTGCGCAGTTATAATTCAGATCGTTTGTCGCATAGCTAAGGCCGCTATTGAACGTGTCTTTAAAAATTATTTTTTCGCCGGAAAAAATATTTACACCTGACAGCATCACACTGAAAAAAACCAACAGTCCTGGTAGATTTTTCATAGAACCCTCAATCAATCGCCGTCTCCCGCTGTACAGCGGGAGACGCTCTGTTAATGTTCTTACCTTGGATCTCTGTTCTGCCGGACAAAAAATGCCATCAGCAGGCCGGCGAGCAGCATGCCGAGTGTGGCCGGTTCAGGAATCATAACGGTGATCTTTCCGTCCGAGAACAATGTACTGCTGTCGACGTCAAGGCCGGTCAGGCCGCGCACCTGAATGTCAACCCCGTTATTAACCAGCGCGTTCCAGTTTTTGAAAAATTCAAATTCATCATTTTCATTAACGGTGGCGCCGGTAAAATCAAACACGAGCGTTGAGCCGTTTTCAAATGTCAGGCTGTCCGTATTATTTCCGGAAAGAAGATCTCCGATTTCCAGCGTGGTAACGGACGGTCCCGCCAGCGTCAATGCACCATCAAACGTCAGTTCGCCGGGACTTGTTCCGGGATTGAGCTGGCCGCTCAGTGTGATCCCGCCAACAACCAGCCCGTCGCCGGAAAGTATTCCGCCGTATGTATAGGATCCGCCGGTACGGGTGCTGACATCAAAAACTCCATCCGCCGCCAATGAAATTTCTGCAGTGTGATCAATTGAGCCATCGTCAACCAGCTGCAGCCGGCCGAACGCAATATCGGTTTTCCCGCTATATGTGTTAGCGGCATGAAATTTTACTATGGAATTCGAATAATAATTGACTGTCCAGTGATTGTCTATAGCGACAGACCCGGTTTTTCCGGACGCTTCAGCTTCACGGATAACGCCATAAATATTCAACACATTCGCAGCAGACGTATTATCTGCGTTTCCGCCGGCTTCCAGCGTTAATGCAGCATCTGCGTTAAACACGATATCATCGTGTAATGAAAATGTGGAGTTTCCTGCAAGACCGCTTGTAGCGGTTACCGCGAGGCGGGAATTACCGGTAACTGAAAAGCGGTTTAATACCGCAATTTCCGAATCAGACGTCATTAAAAATGCCCGGAAGTTGGCAGCGTTATTTAATGTAATTCCGACGGTTCCGAGATTACCGCCGCGATATTGCGTCGTACCGCGGCTGACAATTGTGCCCGTAAACCCGCTGGCATCGAAGTTTTCATTTAAAATCGTCAAGGCCTGAACAGATGTCTGAAATGTCCCGTCTCCGGTGAGTGCACCGTTAACTGAGGTGTTTCCACCGCCCCCCGAATTCAGGATATCCAGCTGTGAACCGGAATTCATCTGTATTGCGCCGTTCCAGCCGGCCTGGCCGGATCCGGATGTCTGATTAAGAGTCAGCGTTCCATCGACAACAATATCTCCTGTCCTGTTCTGACTAATCGTTTTCACTTCTGTATCGCTTCCGGCGGCAGCGATAATTTTATTATTCATTGCCCGGTTCTGCAAATCCAGCACTGTGCCGTTCGTGAGCGTAACCGTCCCTGCGCCGATCGCATTTCCGGCGGTCACCGACGCTGAAACATTATCCAGCACCGTTCCGCCGGTATATGTTGAAGCCCCGGCAAATTCCACATTATTAAGTGCCGATCCTTTGTACACTAACGAGACGCCGGCCGTTGACCAGTTGTTGCTTATTTTTAATAAGCCATCTCCGTTATGTGTAAAAATAACCGGATTACTGCCTTCTGTGCGCCAGGTTGTTCCATCAAGAAATACCGTATTGGTAAGGCCGGCCGCGAGATCAAAACCAGACTGCACAGATATACCGTTATTGCCGGATCTAAACGCGACATCGAGAACTGTTCCGCCCGTATTAAATCCGTTTGCAGCGGCGGTGATCCATATTTTATCAGCATACAATGTTGCTCCATTATTAACTAAAGGACCGGAAGTATTAACCGTCACCCCGCCGATCAACCAGTCATCAATATTTGAGCTGTCGGTCGGAGCCGTGCCACTGCTCCAAGCTGCGGGAGTCTGTATTGTCCTGTTGGGCCCGATGAATATATTCGTGGTTGATGCCGCCATCGCAATTCCGGCGTTTAGCAGCGCTGCAATGATACATGCCTTCTTCATGCTTTCTCCTTTTGAGTATTTTTGAACTGCAGTGGACACACTTCCTGACGTGCGTCCCTTCTTTAATATATGTATACTGTAAACGTTATCTTTTATGCAACTGTTTTTTTAATTAAAATTTATTCATTAATTTTCATAATTTGTGCGCTAGACAGAATGATTTTATTTTTATAGATATTTAACGAACAGTAAACATAATCAATAAAGAGAAGTATGAAGAATATGTTTTATAATCAACAGATTACAAAAACCGTTAAGAGTATATCCGGCGCGCTGTTTTTAAGCAGCGGAATTTCCGGTGCGGCGGCAGTGCTGGAAAAACCGAATGTCATCATTATTTATACCGATGACCACGGCTGGGCGGATATCGGCATTCAATCCAGTCAAACCGATGTAAAAACGCCGTTCGCTGACCAACTGGCGAAGGACGGGGTTCTCTTTCAACAAGGATATACCACTGCTCCGCAATGCGTTCCGTCGCGCGCCGGAATCATCACCGGACGTTATCAAACACGGTTCGATATGGAAACCAACCACGACGGCCCGCTGCCGCTCTCCGAAAAAACTGTGGCTGACCGGATGAAAGCCGCCGGTTACGTCACCGGTATGGTCGGCAAATGGCATTTGGAACCGACCCGCGAAAGCAGAAAAGATCGCGATGGTGTCCAGCCCGCCGGCGCATATAATCCACGCAATCGCGGTTTTGATGAATACTGGTACGGCGCGATGCGTAGTTATGAGGCCAACATCGATCTCGCCGGAAAACTTCTGTCCGATGCGCCGAAAAAAATCGAAGATCCCCGCTACCGGATTGATGTGCAAACGGATGCCGCCATCTCTTTTATGTCCCGCCGGGTTTCCGATAAAAAACCGTTCTTTCTCTACCTCGCCTATTTCGCGCCGCACGTTCCGCTCGAACGTCCTGAAAAATATATGGCCCGGTTCCAGGATGTTCCGGATGAAACCCGCCGAATGGGACTTGCCTCCATTGCCGCAGTGGACGACGGTCTTGGGCGCATCCGGCAGTTTCTGGCAGAAAAAAGACTGACCGAAAAAACGGTTATTTTCTATATCGGAGATAACGGCGCGCCAATGCGTCCCGGCGCATGGAACGGATCAATCAACACACCGAATGTTGGTGAAAAAGGCATGCTTACCGATGGCGGCATTCGCACCCCGTTCATCATGGCGTGGCCGGGAACCGTTCCGGCTGGAACTGTATACACAAATCCGGTGATCGCAATGGATGCAACCGCAACAGCCGTTGCACTTTCCGGACAGCCGGTTCCCGCAGAAATGGACGGCGTCAATCTGATTCCGTTTCTGACGGGTGAACGCACCGGCGTTCCGCACGAAACACTCTACTGGCGCTGGCGTTCACAGGCAGCTATTCTGGAAGATGGCTGGAAACTGTGGTTTGTCGCACCGGACTCATGGATGCTTTTCAACAATGTCGGCACTGCACCGGAAACGGAAAACGTTCTGGATCAGCATCCTGAAATCGCGGCCCGGCTGCGGAAAAAACTGGAGGCATTTGCCGGGCAGCAAAATCCTCCGGGACTGCCGAACACCCTTGTAGCAGCAGACAAATACTTTCAAGACACCTATTATGGTGCAACCCCGGCCCCGGCACAGAAAAAACCCGCAGAAAAATCCGGCGATCCGACGACGCCGACCGCTGCGGCAGGAACACAGGGTGACTCCGTCGACGGCTGGATCGCACGCAGCGGTTTGATAAAAAAAATGCCGGAAGGAATCCGGGTTTTTGCAGACGCATCCGGAAAACCGCCGTTTATTACAGCTCAAAAACTGGCGGTTCCGGTTCCGGCGGCAATCGAAATTGAGTTAACCGCAGAAGCCGGTGGTGAAGGAATGGTCAGTTGGCGGGTGCAACGTGACCGCGATTTCATCACGGGGAATAAATCTGATTTTTCATTCAACCCCGGCAAACAAACTCTGACGGTAGCATTACCGGAAAAGAGAAGTCAGATTACCCACCTCCGGCTTATTATGCCGTATAAAGATCAGCAGATCGTCATTCACTCCATCCGGTTAACCGGCGCAAAAACAACTGTAAATGAATGGCGGTTCGATCAATAACATGAACACTTAAATCTATAGGATGTGAGGCAGACACTCTTGTCTGCCTTTTTCATGGGAAATGAGCAGACAGGGTATCTGATCCGCACGGTGCTGCAAATTAAACGGAAAATGCTCTATTATTTAATTTGTAAAAATCCATTTTCTGATTTCTTCACCGCCCGATTGAAGTACAACAGACTTCAGATAGACTGGCGCGGTTGCGTTCGCGCAATTAATCCATAAACTGAACAGTTCACCGGCGGAGGCAGTGATAACAGACTGTGTTTGAACACTGCCGGCGGTTGTATATTGGAACGGCAGAATCTCTCTGGTTTTGGCAGGCCTGCCGGTATCCCATACCGGTTCAACCTGTCCGGCAAAGGACTGGTCAGACTGGAGCTGAAGCGTAATGGTGAACGGTCCCGGCTGATGCGGTACGTCCACCGTAAGAATGCGCGGATCATCTGCCGGAAAAACAATGCCGTCCTGGCCGGTATAAAAATAGACGCTGTGGGAATCCCGCCATGCGGTTTTCGTTGATCCCGGCGAAACATATGCCGGATTCAACTTAGGAATAATCGCACCGGTATCATCCAAAATCTGCTGAAGACGAATTTCTAACATTTCTGCAGTTTCCGGATGTTGCACGTACCGATTATGCTGTTCACCGATATCATCGGCGAGATTATACAGCTCAAACCGGTCGGTATTATCAGAGTTGTCGCAACAATTGCGAATCAGCTTCCAGTTTCCAACCCGGATAGACGAGGATGGAATCCCGCCGGAGAGCGGCGTATCATGCGGATAATGACAGAAAATTTCACGATCCGCCGGCGCGCCGCCATAACAAACGGAAGCAAAACTGACTCCGTCAAACACTACCGGTTCCTCCGGTTTAACGCCGGTGAGTTCCATGAGTGTCGGATAAAAATCAACACTGCAAACCGGCGCGGGACTTTGTTTTCCGGCATCAATGCGTCCCGGCCATTTTATAATTAACGGAACACGGATTCCGCCTTCATAAACCGTCGCTTTTCCGGCACGCAACGGCGCATTACTCGTTGACGGTTTTTGGGTGACGGCATCACTGAAGTGCGCACCACCGTTATCCGAAGTAAAAATGACAATTGTATTTTTCGTTTGCCCGGTTTCATCCAGCACATCCAGCATCCGCCCGATGTTCCGGTCCAGCACCTCAATCATGGCTCCCATGACCGGATGGTTTTGCGCGCTGTCCGGCATCGTCTTCAGTTTTTCCTCGTATTTCATAATCAGACCGGCATCAGACCCCATCGGCCAATGAACAGAAAATGCCCAGTACGCCAAATACCAGGGTTCGTTCCGGTGCTGTTGAATGTACCGAACGGCTTCACTGCCCATGCGGTCTTCAACATTTTCACCGGGCGCGCCGGTGAAGTTTAATTTGCCCGGATATTTCCATGGCGCAATATAACTGCCCGCCGGTCCCGCCCCGTGCCAATGCGGGATATCCACCTCATATCCATGCTCCAGCGGCGAATACGGTTCCGCACCCAAATGCCACTTGCCGAAATGCGCCGTCCGGTAACCGGCATCCCTGAACGCCTCCGCCAGCGTATAATATTTCTCGTGCAGACGATTCACCGTGACGGGGACAAGCACTTTTCTGTTTGCAGGCGCCTGTGCCGGCAGATGGCAGATAAAGTTAGGCTCGCCGATGTGGCAGTTCGGAGCAGTCAAGCCGAGCCGAGCCGGATAAAGACCAGTCAAAATACTGGCGCGCGTCGGTGAACAGAGGGGACTGGCGGTATATGCCTGTGTAAACAGCATTCCCTGTTCTGCCAGCCGGTTGATGTTCGGTGTTTCATAAAACGTACTGCCATATACCGCTGTGTCCATCCAGCCTAAATCATCAGCCAGAATAAATAATACATTCGGCAAAGCCGCCGGTTCTTTCGCTCCCGCTGCAACAAACTGAAGTCCAGCTAAACTAATAAATAATTTATCAAACATCGATTTTTTCCTTTATTGTAAATGTTATCCTTATGAATAGAATCCCGAGCCCGCCGGAATTTTCTCAGGGAAAAGCACATCGCGGCTGATCGGCATTTTCATTTGAGCACGCTCCTGCCAGATCAGGTTTGCAATCTTTACCGGGTCTTCCGGGTCGCCGGCTGCTTTCAAAAGTTCATCCGTTTTCGCATCGAGCTGTTTTACCAGTCCGGCGTATGCCGGAGTATTAATCAGATTTTGTAACTGCTGCGGATCCTTTTCATTATCAAAAAGCATCCACGGCGCGCCGGTATCGGAACGGCGGGCATACGTATACTGTTTTGTGCGAACACCGCGCCACGGGCCGCTGCCGTTGGTAATCCAGTTCGTACTCAACCAGACCATTCGCATAATCAGAACCGCATCCTGCAGCTCCTCCTCGCGTCCCTGCATGGCTCTGCTGATATCTTTTCCATCGACCGGCGGACAGTCAAGTCCGGCCAGTGAAAGCAGCGTCGGCATCATATCCACCGGTGCCAGCAGTGCATCCGTCCGGGTTGCCGGTTTTATTTTTTCAGGATAACGCACGATAAACGGAATACGGATGGACTCTTCATACGGCAGTGTTTTCCCGTATTGCCGGTGCGAACCGAGGATGTCTCCGTGGTCCGATGTGAACACAATAATTGTATCATCCAGCAGGCCGGTCTGCTGCAGTGTATCCAGCAGACGTCCCATACAATCATCAAGCACTTCAATCGACGCATAATAGCCCTGATACCATGTTTTGATCGCTGCGTTTGACTTGTCGCGAAGATTTGTCATAAATGCGTTCCGCGTTGCCTGATAGCTTTCCGGTAGCAATGTATCGCTTTCACTCCACATTTTTTCAGCAGCATTAAAATCATCCACATTCTTACGCAGCTGGATCCGTTCACGGGGAAAGCGTTTTATATATTCCGGAGGAGCAATATACGGGTCATGCGGCGGCCCCCACGCAAGAAACAGGCAGAACGGATCCGCACCGGCATTCTGCTGAATAAATTCGCAGGCGCAATCGGTCTGCGAAACTGCATCATATCCTTCCCATTTCCGCATGGTTGTCTCATCCTGAAAGTAATAGTTCGAATTGAAATAGTCATGGGTACATTCCAGCGTACGCCAAAAATCAAACCCGCGCCGCCGTTCCGGCGGAATATGCGCCTGCCGGCCGCGACCGTCGATATGCCACTTGCCGATATAACCGGTCTGATAACCGTTCGCCCGGCACACTTCGGCGAAATACGGCGACGGATTTCTCATAAAATGATCATTCATGACCATACCGTTTTTCATTGGAAAATTTCCGGTCATCAGCATTCCGCGAAACGGCGAACAGACCGGATAAGTGCTGATCGCGTGCGAAAAGCGGACACCTTCTTTTGCCAACCGGTCGATATTCGGTGTACGCACCTGTTTCCCGCCATAACACCCGAGTTCCATCGAGCGGAGCTGATCGGCAAAAACAAACAGAATATTCGGCCGGCGGACGGCTTTCCTCCCGGCAGAACGCGACAAAATCGGCAGTGCTGCTGCCGCGCCGGCAGTTCCGATAAAATCTCTTCGTTTCATTATTATTCCTCCTGTTTTCATGTTTATTCGCGATAAAAAATTATTTTACCGGAAACGCCAGCTTCCCTTCAAATCGCAATGCTGCCAGCGGGAACACCAGCGGCACATCTTCGCCCTGCGCAATAAACCCGAGAACCACATCGTTCCGCCCCGGTCGCAACGGCGGAGAGTATTCAAAAAACCACGGCAGTCCGCTGTGTTCATAGTTGAACGGCTGCGCGCCGATTCTGTTTACATAAATTACCCGTCCGTTCCACAGGCCGGCGGAAGGAATCTTATTATCATTCATTGCAAGACGCAGAAATCCTGTTGAATGCTGGAGATTTTCAACGGGAAATGCGATGTAACCGCGCGCGCCTTTTCTGTTTTCAAAATGTCCGGTGAGATTCACCACATTTGATTTGTTAATATATTTCCAATTATACGTCCGGCCATTAACATTTATTGGATCATCGTAATTAATCGCAGAAGAGGAAAAAATACTCTTTCGCACAGAAGCGTCATCCGCAGTCATCACCGGACCGAGGACATAAACACCGGCAGGCAATGCTGATGAAACAGACTGTCCCCACTCGGCTTCTTTAATTTTCTGTTCGAGCGCCTGTTTCATTTCAGCAAAAATGCCGGCGTATGCCGCATTCCGCGCAAGATTGTTCATTTCGTCCACATCATTTTTTGTATCGAACAGCTCATAATGATCAAGTGTCGGAAACCAGATCAGTTTATATCGATCATTCTCAACACAAAGGTTTGTACGGAACAGTTCTTCTGTTACGGCCGTATTCAGTGCACTGTAGATATATTCATGAACTCCGCCGGCGCCGTTATTCTGCACTACCGGCAGCCAGCTTTTTCCATTCATATCCGCAGGAACGGAAACTCCGCACAGTTCCAGCACAGTTGGTGCAATATCCATTCCCATCACCAGCGCGTCTGATTTTATCCCGCCGCGAATCAGCGCCGGATATTGCATCACCATGGGAATCCGCAGTGAATGCCGGTATGTATAATGTTTTTCAGTCAGCGCGTGCTCTCCGATGTGATAGCCATGATCTGAAGAATAAATAATAATTGTATTCTCCTCTATTCCGGCGGCACGGACAGCGGCGAGAACATTGCCGACAGAACCATCAATAGACAGCGCTGCACGATAGTAACTTTTTGAATAATTATCCCAGCTGCCAAATTTCGGGATCGCGCCGACAAATGTTTCAACACCGATTCCTGTGCCGATGAGACCGCGCTTTCCGGTAACCTCATAATCTTCGCCGTAGCTTGCCGGCTTTGGAATTTCAATGCCGTCAAATGCGCCGCTGAGCCGTTCCGGAAAAGCAAAGGGCAGATGCGGCGCTTTCAATCCAAGATAAAGGAAAAAGGGCTGATTGTTGCCGGCGTTTTCCCGCACAAAATCAGCGGCTTTCCGTGACGTCCAGTCATCGGTAAAACCGTTAATTTTCACCGGCACGCCGTTTGCAAAAACAGTAAAATCAAAATCTCCGCCGACCCAGTTCCAGCTGACCCAGTAATCAAATCCCTTCTTCGGTTTCTTACCTTCGCCCAGATGCCACTTGCCAATGAATCCGGTTTTATAACCGGCGGCATGCAGATATTCCGGAAACGTTTTTTCCAGCTCCAGAAATCCGGAAGCACACTCTACAATGCGCGGCGCGCCGGTGCGTTCGCAATATTTACCGGAAAAGAACGATGCCCGCGACGGTGTGCAGAGCGGAGAGTTTGCAAATGCATTCGGAAAATAAATTCCTTTGGCTGCCATGGAATTCAGATGCGGCGTTTTGATCAGCGGATGCCCGGCAAATTCCATGAGATCAGCGCGGTGATCATCAGAAAGAATAAAGATGACATTCGGACGCTGCACCGGCGCCGCTGACGCCAGCAACACCGGCGCCGCCGCACTCAGAGTCATAATCAGTTTAGTTTTTATCACTTCAACTCCCTTTCGAACAGATATCTGCCGGCATCACGGATTGTAATAATCTCTCCGCCGGAAAACCGGATTTTCAACTCCGCCGGTGGAGCGGATTTCACCTGGATTTCTGCACGCTGTGCGGAAACGGTAACATCGAGCGGCGTACCGTGATAACGCAGATTACGCACGGTCATTTCCGGACAGGCTTTCGGCAGGTTCGGCATTATGTTCAGCACATTTCCATCCGGATTTAAGCCCATGAAACCAAACGGAATAACGGCAGAAATCATGCTGCTTTCGGTGAACTCAAAATCAATTCCGATTCCGCCGGCGGTGCCGCCGCCCTGAAGTGTTGTCCCGCCTTTACCATCGCCATAATATTTCCGGTAGCCGCCGTATTTTTGAACCTCATCGTCCCAGTTATAAATTTCCATCAGCCGTTTCCATGCATTATCCGCACCAAGAATTTTGATACGGCTCATCACATCGTAGAATGAAAAACCAAGTACTGCACCGCCGTCCTGCACCTGTCCGCCAAAGGGAAGCGTTTCCGGGCCTGTCCATGAATGCCCGTACCATCCGACATTACGTTTTGTCGTCGCACGCGGCGCAAGCCGGAAGATATAAATATCTTTCCCGCGCGACGTATCGTTACGGACGATCCGTTCGCCGTTAATCCATTTGAAAATTTCCCGTGCATGCCCGCCACTGGCAATGCCGTAATACACCGCTTCAAGATTAACGAACGTAAAACCATAATCCCGCACAACACCATCGGCATCAATACAACCGGTGAAACGCCTGTCTTTATCATTCCAGAATTTTTTATTCGTGTTTTCTTTTACTTTTGCTGCATGTTCGCGAAGAAAAGCCGGATCAAATTTTGCAACTCCTGCCGGCACATCCCAGCCCGGATTCTCCGCCGCCAGTTCTTCAAGCTGTGCCATGACCAGCAGCGACGCGTAATAATGCGTCGTTGTATACATATCATCCCAGCCCATCGGCAGAAGATCCCAGTAATTTCCGCCTTTGCCGTGACCGATACGAAAGGTCTTTTTACCGTTCGCATCCACATCATATCCCGGACGTCCGTCGTGTCCCGGCCAGGTGCAGCGAATGTTATCTAATTCCAATGCATGTCCCTCATCCATCATATACCGGAGCGCTGTCCGCAGACGCGGCATGATCTGCCGGAGAAAACCGTAATCGCCGGTCCAGCGGAAATATTCATTCGCCGCTTTAATATAGATGGCATTATTCACCAGATGACGGGTGTCCCAATGCGAAAAAATGGAATGAATAAAAAATGTTCGTGCCGTTCCGTCCGTCGGAAACGTAAACCGGATACGTTCAATTCTTCCGGTCCATTCAGGATGCCGGTAAAGCGGCAGACTGGAATGGAACAGTCCGCCGGTGGATTCGCTGAGCGGTGTTTTTTCGGGATAGAAATACATCCGGCGCGTTTCGCTCCAGTTCGATTCGCCCCCGCCAAGCCATTCCATGTACGGCGTATATTCGCCATCAATTGCACCGGAACTGCTCCAGCGGATTTGAATATACGGGCAGTTATATGCATCCAGCGTTGTGCCTGCCGGAGACGTGAGCGATGGATGTGTCCCGGCAGCGTCAAGTTTCCAGACTCGCCGGGCGGGAATCAGCCCGCCATCGGTCATCTGATCCAGCGTCCACGCCTTTGCGGCAGCAGCGCCCATAACATCCGGATACATCTTCGGATGATTGCGGACATTTTTGATAACCAGTTCCCACGGCCACGGCTCATCATAAAAATGCCAGCCGGCAGAAATTCCTTTGTGCCCGCCCGGCACCTGCGGCCAGACAGGAAAAGGCCAGCCGATGTCCAGTGAATTGGCCGGATGCTGCTGCGCAGAGATAAACCCTTCGCTGTTTATCGGCGTGTTCAGCAGACGGTTTCGGGTGGAAAGCTGAACCGGTTGCCGGTCCCAGAAAGCACCGCTCAGCCATACATCCGCAATGGCTTTATATTCCATCGAATATGTTGCATTTTCCGTCACGCGCCCGGTGAAAAATCTGGACAGATAATCGTTGTACCAGCGGGACACCGCCGGCTGTGCAGAGAAGGAAAACGAGGTCAGGTTTGTATCGACCGTTCCTTTGGCGCCGGCAATTCCGGCGCAGATTAATACTGCGGTAAAAACTGTTTTTTTCATTCGTATCTGCACTCCTTAATTGCGTCAACCAGCACAGTCAACTGCTCTTCGGTTGTGGATATATCCAGGTCATGCGACGAAACAATCAGCCCGCCGCCCTGCCCGGCTTTCTCAAACAAATCAAACACATGATCGCGAATTTCGACCGGCGACATCATGTGAATCCGTCCGGTATAAAGTCCGCCGTAAATCCCGGTGCGTCCTTTATATGTTCTGGAAAAACTGCCGACATCCTGCAAATCCGGTTGAACCGGATTCAGCATTCTGATGTTCAACTCATCGGCGAATAAATCATATAATTCCGTTATTTTTCCATCTGTGTGAAAAAAAACGGGCTTATTGTATGTGTGTGCAACGTCAATCACTTTTTTCCAATGCGGCAGAATATACTCGCGGAGTTGTGCCGGCGATATCAGCAGGCCGCTGTTCGCCGCGACATCGTCCATCACATAGAGCGCTGTAATATCAAGTTTGCATAACCGTTCTGCCACTGCCGCCATCACATCGGACATGCGATGAAAGAATGCAGAAATCAACTCCGGTTCATCCATCAGGTCCATATAAAAATCCGCCTGCGACATCATCATTTCTACATGCGTCAAAACATTCGGCAGATCAGCAATCACCGCTTTATCCGGATATTTTTTTAATACAGCTTCCGCCGGTGCGGTCAGCTTCGTATCCTCAGGATCCGGCAGCCTGATCTGCAGTGTTTCATTCCAGTCACGGAACAGCGGTTCAACCATCCAGGCCGATCCCGCCTTTTCTTCAAACCGTCCGGTCGGAAACGGGATCATGCACATTGCCTCAACAACATCTGCGTCGAAACGGGTAACCCGGAAATCTTCGCCGTATTTGGAATTCAGCTCATTCATTCTCCGGCGATCCATCCAGAAATTGAACGGCAGCCGGTCCGGTGTTTCAAACCGGATTGCCCGCTCAATGCGTTCGCGTGAAGTCATTACTGAACATCCTTTTTGAGATTTAAATAATGGTTGTACCAGAGAACTTCCTGATCGTTCATTTTTCCAGCAGGAAATCCGGCGGGCCGCATTCCCTGCGCCCAGTTCAGCCATGCAGCGCGAAGCTGTCCCGCTTTTTCAGGATATTGCGAAACCAGGTTTTCTTTTTCGTGAACATCGTTGTCCATATCATAAAGAAATTCGCGCCCGTCCGTCAGCCGGAGATATTTCCATTTTCCTCGCCGGATGGCACTCTGCTGCCAGAACCGCCAGCATAGATCACGTTCCGGCACCGCACCGGCGCGCAGATGCGGAATCAGATCAATTCCATCGAACTCTTCCACCGGCGGTAATCCGGCAGCGGCAACAGCTGTTGCTGCCATATCCAGGGAAATCACCGGGTCGCTGATTACTGTGCCGACAGGAATTTTTTCCGGCCAGGTGACAATATACGGCACACGGATTCCGCCCTCCATCAGCATTCCTTTTTCGCCGACCCACGGAACATTCATTGAACCGTCCCAGGCACCGTGCGGCACAGACACCGGCAGATCTTCCATATCAATTTTTAACGGCGCGCCGTTATCCGCGATGTAAAAGATCAGCGTGTTCCGGTCGATCCTGTAATCGGTCAGTTTTTTGCGGATTTCGCCGACGCCGTCATCCACCGCCGACATCATGGCCAATGCATAACGCCGGCGTTCCGGCATTTCGCCGGGAAACCGGTCCAGATATTTCTTGGATGCTTCCAGCGGAACGTGCGGCGCAAAGTACGCGAGATAAAGAAAAAACGGTTTTGATTTATTCCGGTCAATAAAAGACAGCGCCGCTTTTGTCTGCGTGTCTATGCGGAATTCCGGAATGGTAATCCACTCTCCGTTGCGCGCCCGGTTTTTTCCGTCCAGTCCGTAATTAATCCAGTAGCGCTGAATCTCGCCTTTAAAATATTCATCAAAGCCCTGATGCTCCGGAAAATACTTCATCACCAGCTCACCCGGTGGAATAACTTTGTTGCCGTCTACTTTATCCGGGCAGACTTCACGCCCCCAGGTTACACAGGTGTGATTCGGTTCCAGGTGCCATTTGCCAACCATGCCGGTTGTATACCCGGCATCGTTCAAACGTTCAGCCACGGTGATTTCCTCCAGCCGCAACGGTCCATCAGGAATATGATCAAAACCGAACCGCTGCTGATATTTTCCGGTCATGAGGCCGGCGCGCGACGGGGCACATTGCGGCGCCGTTACATATCCGCTGGTGCAAAGCGCGCCATCGCGCGCCAGCTGATCCAGATGCGGCGTCCGGATATCATCCACCGCACCATGAATGCCGAGATCAGCCCAGCCCTGATCATCCGTAAAAATTACAATGATATTCGGTTTTTTCTCCTGCGCGGAAACCGCACCGCCGGCCATAGAAAAAATTCCGGCAGCAAATAATCCTTCGATGACATGTCTTTTCATTTTTTTCTCCTTATTTTTGACCGTTATGAGCGGCGAGGATGTTTCCGCGGATCGCCATCATCGCCGGTACGGTGCATCCAGTCGCTTAGAGCATTGCGCATTCGCCGAAGCGTTTCGCGATGTTCAGGATTCCCTGCTAAATTATGCATTTCATACGGATCGTTTTCGAGGTCGTACAATTCCTCTTCCGGTCGAAAAAACGTCGAGTTCAGTAATTCATGAAGTTCAGGATACTGTTTTTTGTGTTTGATAATCTCACCAAAAGCGCGGTTTCCCCACGGTTCACCGGGAACACAATCCCAGGGCAGCCACGGAATCATTTTAGGAATTTTTTTAAACTCTTCATCCATTTCAAACCGGTCAATCGGATAATCAGGAACTATTTCATGACGCAGGTTGCGAATGTAGCGGAAACGGCCGTCGGTAATTGTCCTGATCGGGTAATACTCACTGGGTGCCGGTCCATGCGCATTATGCTCGGATGCCACATAGTTACGCGCAAGTTCTGTCGAAGCGCCGGAAAGAATCCCGCGCAGAGAAAGCCCCTGTACTGTTTTCGGAGTGCGAATTCCGGCAAAATCCAGCATCGTCGGTACAATATCAATATGACTGACCGGTACAGTGTTCTGCACACCGGAGACAATGCCGGGGCCGGTGAATGAAAGCGGGACATGAATCCCCCAGTCGTACATGGTTGCTTTTGCGCGGTGATAACCGAACCCCTGATCGCTGCTGTAAATGATCACAGTATGCCCTGCTTTGCCCGTTTTTTCCAGCGACTGAAGAATCGCGCCGATAATGGCATCGCAATGCTCAACTGTGCTCAGATATTCCGCATAATCCTCACGCATAATTTCTGTATCCGGCCAGTTCGGCGGAATAACAACATCGGCCGGTGAAACTTCGGGAAGTCCGGAATGTTTTATGTGCAGCCGGTACGGACGGTGCGTGTTGCGGATGTTGGCCATCAGAAAGAACGGGCGGTCATCCAGTTTATTAATAAATTCCATTGCCACGCGCGCGTGCTCTTGCGGGCTGAATCCGACCGGAAAACGATATGTAAACGGATACTTCCACGGCGGACTCAAATGAAATTTATCCGTAATGCCGGTAATATATCCGTTTTGATCCAGAAGTTCGATCAGCGTCGGAAGATCTTCATGAACACCGACCTGATCGAAAATTTTTGAAGCACGCGAAAACTCGACGTCAGCATCTGCAAGTTCCGGCGCAACAGCATTCCGCCAGTGTCCGTTTGAATGCGGATACATTCCGGTGAGGATCGCGCCGCGACACGGCGAACAGGACGCTGCGGCAGAATAAGCCTTTGTAAAAAACACACCGTGATTTACCAGTGCATCAATATTCGGTGTCTGAATCCCCGGTGTGCCGAGCATGCCGAGATGGCACGATTGATCGTCCGTCAGTATGAGTACGAAGTTCGGGCGCGTCTGCGCTGCAGCTGTCGCGCCGGAAATGGATGCCATTCCGGCGGCAATTAACATTCCTTTATTCGGACAGATATTCATTCTGTTTCCTTTCATCAAGAATCCGGCGCGTTTTTTCGGCGCGCTGGCGTGAAATCGGGTAAAAAATAAAAATGATAATTGCGATCAGCAGTGAAACCGCCTGAAACCCGACAATCAGGTTTTTCATCATGAGCGCAGTATCAATGGAAATACCGCCGGAATTTGCGCCGTCCGGATCAAATCCGGAACAGGCCAGCAGCCAGCCGCCAATTAACGACGTTAACGCCAGCGCCGCTTTTAAAACAAAGCCGTTCACTGCGCCGAACATTCCTTCCCGCCGCAATCCTGTTTTCAGCTCATCTTCATCGCAAATATCGGCGACCATTGAACTGACCATCAGCCAGCAGCCCTGTAGCCCGAGCATTGAAATTACGGTGGTGATTAATTGCGCATACGGCCAGCGTGGATCAAGCACCCACCACGATCCGATCACGCCGGCAAGTGCCAAGATCAGTCCGAGAATCATCCCGCTTTTCTTGCTGAACCGCACCGACACCGCCGTGACAACGAACATGCTTAGATAAGAAACAACCGCACCGACAGTTCCGGTGATTCCACCGAGTTTTCCGGCAAATACTTTATCGCCGGAACACACATAATAAATGTTGATGAAAAATCCGAGATTTCCAGCAGAAAACAATCCGATAATTACAATCAGGTATGCAATCAGCAGAATCAGGAACGGCCGGTTTGTCAGCGTATATTTCAGCGCGGTGACAATGTTTAGTGTCTCCTGCTTTTTCACATCATCCCGTTCTTTGCACGCAAGAACCGGCAGAAGTCCGGTGATAATAACGATCACACCGACGCCGACACTGACCCAGCGCGCGCCGATAATTTCATTCGAAAAAACATCCAGCTTGCAAAGCCGGTACAGCCATGGAACCGTCATGCTCGCGGCAAGCCCGATATACATGCGCCACGCCAGCACACGTGTGCGTTCGTCATAATCGTTCGTCAACTCATAACCAAGTGCTGTATACGGAACAACATAAAATGTATAGGTCAGTGCATAAATACATCCGATTACCGTCAGCCAGAAAAACGGACCGTTCAAATACCACACATTTCCGGCACTGCCGGAAAACGGCGGCATCCAGATGAATGGCAGAATAAGCGCCGACAGAATTGCACCGAATACCATATACGGCCGCCGGCGTCCCCACCGGCTGCGGGTGTTATCAGAAATATTTCCAACAACCGGATCCGTCAACGCATCGAACAGCCGCGGAATAAACATCGCCACTCCGGCGAGTACCGGATTCATTTTAAAAAAATCAACATAGAGCAATAAACCCAGCGAATTAAGTGAGTTAATAATATAATTGTCCGCCACACCGCCGAATCCCCAGCCGATCCTGATTTTAAAAGGGACATGATCTTCCGGCAACGGGTTATGAACTTGATGTTTTTTCATCATGACTTCTCTTTAACTTCCCAGCTCCATTCCCCGGCGCCAACACGTTCCTGTCCGCCGGGAAGTTTCACGTCCGCCTCCGCCGGAGTCACAAGTTTAAGCATAAAACCGCCGGCGGTTTTCTCCCATTCAACAGAAATTTTTCCGGCGACAGAATTATAGGATGCACGCACAAAATCCAACCGGTCTGTAAATCCGGGTGCAATTGTAATCCTCTTAAATCCCGGAGCTGCCGGACGGATCCCGGCGAGCGATTCAAACATCCATTCGCAAACGGCACCAAATGCATAATGGTTGAATGAGTTCATTCCAACATCCCCGAATCCGTTTTCTTTTGTCCAGCTGTTCCACCGTTCCCAAATGGTTGTCGCTCCGTTATTCACTTCATACAGCCATGACGGATATCCTTCGTTCAGCAGCAGTTGAACGGCTAAATCATGCCGACCAGATTTTGTGAGCGCCGGACAGAGATATGCCGTACCGACAAATCCGGTGGTTAAATATCCATCATGATCTTCGAGCAACCGAATCAAACATTCTTTCGTTTTTTCTAAATCTTCACCGTCCAGCAAATCCATTGCAATCGCCAACGAACAGGCAGTCTGTGTTTTAACGGCAATTTCATTGCCGGCAAAAAAGCAGTTGCGGAATAACAACCGGCTTTGTTCTGCTTCGCCGTAAAAAATTTCAGCATCATCTTTTGCGCCAAGCGCTCCGGCCATTTCTTGCATCAACTGTGCATCGTATGCGCGATAAGCCAGACCGATCAACCGCACCGGCGTTTCTGAATTAAAGTGCAGCCAGTCGCCGTAAGAAACCGCATCGGTCCCGTTATGCGAATTATTTTCGGAACAGATCAGCTGCATGAATTTTTTCATCTGCGGCCACCACGGACGAATAAATTCTAAATCGCCATACGCCTGCCATAAAACATATGGACAGATAATTCCGGCGTCGCTCCACGCGGCACTCGCATAATTCATTCGTCCCATAAACGGCGCCATATCCGGATAACCGCCGGTTTCATGTTGTGCATCATGCAGATCAATCAGCCATTTTTTAAAAAATGGACGGATATCCGCCAGATATGAAGCAGAGCGGATAAACATCTGTGCATCCCCGGTCCAGCCAAGCCGTTCGTCGCGCTGCGGGCAATCCGTTGGAACTTCCAGATAGTTACCGCGAAAGCCCCATTGAATATTGCGGAACAGTTGATTTACCTTTTCGTTCGAACATTCAAACGTCGCCGTTTCTTTTAGCGCCGACATCCAAACGAGCCCGGTTACCGTTTTTAGCGCCGGTTTTTCGGAAAGTCCGTGAATTTCAACATACCGGAAACCGTGGAAAGTAAATCGCGGCTGCCAGGTTTCTTTACCGCCGCCTTTGGCAGTATACCGGTCAACCGCTTTCGCGAAACGAAGATTTGCCGTATACGCTGTTCCATCGGCATTCAACATTTCGCCGTATTTAATTATAAGTTCTGTTCCGGCGCATACGTTCACGTTGATTCGCACAACGCCGACCATGTTCTGCCCGAGATCAAATACAAAAACTCCGGCGTGCGGTTCGCTCACATTTACCGTCGAAAGTTCGGCAATCGTTTTTACCGGCGCACCGGGAAATTTTTCAATCCGTTCCGGAAGCCGTTCTTCGCCGCACCGCAAAATTCTCACCGGAATCCATTTGCGGTCATCAAAGTCCGGCTGATCCCATTCCGGCAGCTCACAGCGCGCATCATAATGTTCCCCCATCAGAAGATCTGCTGACCGAATCGGGCTGTCTGCGCCTTTCCACGTTTCACCTGTACGAATCAGTTCTGTTGAACCGTCGGTATAATTCAATTCCAGTTCGGCAGAAAACCAGGCGTCGTGCCCGTAATATCCTTTGTCGTTAAACGGGCCGAAAAATCCGGCAAACCAGCCGGGTGCGAGAATAGCGCCGAACACATTTTTTCCGGCAGTAATTTGCCCGGTTACATCAAATTCATGATAATAAAGCCGCTTGCGATAATCCGTCCAGCCCGGCAGCAGGTGTGTGTCGCCGACTTTTTCACCGTTTAATCGCAATTCACAAACACCCAGCGCCGTTCCGCGCAAAACCGCTTTGACCACCGGAGCATCGACGAAAAATATGCACCGTAACAGCGGAACCTGATTCCCCCAGCCGATCCGTATCCATTCTGCCTGCCAATTTGAATAAGTCATAACGTTTTAAATATTGCAATACTGTAATCGTCGTCATTGATAGATCATATTTTTTATTTTGTCATGTTTTTATTTGAAAATTTTTCATTATCCATTCATATTATCTAGACAACTGTAAAACTTACTGTAATCAAAATAGAAAGTGTTTTATGAAAATAAAGAAATCCAGGAAACGCAATAACGACCGGATAACACTCGGGGACATCGCCCGTTACTGTAACGTCAGCAAAGCGACTGTTTCGCGCGTCCTGAATGATAAATTACATGAATTTCCCGTTTCGGATAAGATGATTCTAAAAGTGAAAAATGCGGCACAGCAACTGGGATACCGCCCGAACCGGCTGGCAAAAGCTGTGCGCAGCCAGCGGACAAACCTGGTCGGGCTGTCGTTTATTCACATCAACCATCATGCCCTGTCATCTGACCAGATCGCCTATGAAAATCAGGTGATGGGACAATTCACCAACATCATTTTATCCCATCCAAAATTTGAAAACTACGATCTGGTCATTCATGACCGGCGCGAAGATTCTCCGGTGCCACTGAAATCGAACGACTTTAAACCCGATCTGCTGGACGGCATGATTTATCTGACACCGTCAGAAAATCATACAGAATTTTTAAATATCGCAGCTCCGGAGTTCCCGATTGTCCTGCTGGGACACACCGCAGAAGCTGAAAAAAAAGTTCCGTGTATTGACATTAATAATCACAAAGCCGCACAGCAGGCCATTGACCATTTGGTTGGCATCAAACGGAAAAAAATCATGATGCTGATTCCGGAAAAACTTCGGCATATCCAGTGCATTATCGACCGTATAAACGGGTATAAAACAGCGATTGAAAACCACCGGCTGCCGGTATCGCCAGAATTTATCCGGACTGTGCGCTGCCTGCCGGAAGCGGTGCGGAATTTTATGCAGGAGCTTCGGTGCATCGACGAAATTGATGCCGTCTTCTGCCCATCCGATGAACTCGCCGCACTTTGCATTCGCGCACTGCAAGAAATAGGGAAACGTGTTCCCGAAGATATCGCCGTAATCGGATTCGATAATTCCAGTTTGGCTCAACACACCATCCCTCCGTTAACTTCGGTTAACCGCCCGGTTAGTAGACAGGCGTACGAAGCCATTGATCTGTTATTGAAAATTCTCGCTAAAGAAATCCCATACGAACCGGGATTTAAAGAAATTGAAACCGAAATTATCATCAGGGAATCCACTGTAAAAAATTAATCGCTTTTATTTCCTGTTCTCAGATAATACATCATTTATTCAGAGGAAAAATATGAACAGAACATCAAAGGAATTTCTCGCCGGCATGATTAATGCCATCAGCCCGTCCGGCTACGAAAACTGCGCCGCGGCTGTCTGGAAAAAATATGCGAAACCGTTCGCCGACAAAGTCGAAACGGATGTACACGGCAATTCGCATGCGGTAGTGAATAAAGGCGGTAAAGTGAAAGTGATGCTTTCCGGCCATTATGATGAAATCGGGTTTCTGATTTCAAATATTGACGATAAAGGGTTTCTCTGGATTGCGCCGGTCGGCGGGTGGGACCCGCAGATTGCGCAGGGCCAGCGTGTTCATATTATCGGCAACGGTGGAAAAACAATCAGCGGCGTCGTCGGAAAAATCGCGATTCACCTGCAGGAGCCGGAACAGCGGAAAAAAGTTTCTGAAATTAAAGACCTGTGGGTGGACATCGGCGTAAAAAATAAAAAAGAAGCTGAAAAACTCGTCAGCATCGGTGATCCGCTGGTTGTGCAGTACGGCTTTGAAGAACTGATCAATAACCGTGTGGTCGGCCGTGCACTCGATGACCGCGCCGGCGCATTCGCGGTACTCGAAACCGCGCGGCTGCTCGCAAAGAAAAAAACACAATGCGAAGTTCACGCGGTTGCCACTGTACAGGAAGAGATTGGACTGCGCGGCGCACGCACGGCGGCATTCGGCATTGCGCCGGATGTGGGAATTGCGGTGGACGTCACCTTTGCCACCGATCATCCGAATCTCGGCAGCACTGTGAATCAGGAGGGCAAAGTGGAAATCGGCGGCGGACCGGTCGTTACGCGCGGACCGAACATTAATCCCAAACTGTTTGAGCTGATTATTAAAACGGCGAAAGAAGAAAAAATTCCGGTACAGATTGTCGCTGAAGCGCGCGGCACCGGCACGGATGCCAACGCGATTCAACTCAACCGCGCCGGCGTTGCCACCGCGCTCATCAGTATCCCGCTGCGCTACATGCACAGCCCGTGCGAACTGCTCAGCCTTGACGACCTCGCGGCCGTTTCAAAACTTATCGCCGCAGTCATTGAACGGATCACCCCGAAAACAAATTTCATTCCGTTTTAGGAAAAATTCGAAATTCTAAATGCGAAGCACGAAATAAATTAAAATATCAAAAATTCTAATTTTTAATTTCTGATTGTGAATTTATTTCGGATTTCGGGTTTCGTGCTTCGAATTTAATTTTCTGCACATGAAAGAATTTACAAAAGAAACCTTGCGCGTGTTTCCCGAAGAATGGTTAACGCCGTTTAATTTTGCGGCGGAGTTTGAATATCCCGAACGGAAATTTGAAGTGGACCTCGGCTGCGGCATGGGGCGGTTCCTGCTGGCGCGCGCGGCAAAATTTCCGGAAATCAATTTTCTGGGAATTGACCGGCTGCTGAACCGTATTCAACGGATCGACCGGAAAGCACTGCGCGCACACCGGTACAACATCCGGCTCTTTCGCGTTGACGGCTATTACGCCACGACATTTTTAATTCCGCCGCAAAGCGTCGATACATATTATATTTTTTTCCCCGATCCGTGGCCGAAAGAAAAACATCATCATAACCGGATTTTCAATGAACCGTTTATGAACGCGCTGGCACGTACGCTGAAGCCCGGCGGAAAAATTCATGCCGCGACAGATCATTTACCCTACTTCGAAGAAATTTTTGCCTTGTTGAAAAACGATGTACGCTTTACCGAAACCGATACATTTTTTCCGGCGGCGGACGAAGTCACTGATTTTGAACTGATTTTCGCCCACAAAACTCCGGGGCGCTGTTCATTCGTTCTCAATGCATAGATACCCCCGAGTAAACTCGGGGTTCTTTTTTCATCACAGCTCCTCTCGGAGCTGACCTGAACGCCGCGAAACTTTGCGTTCGCGGCAATCAGGAGACTCATTCATCCACGGCTAAAGCCGTGGTGTTCTGTCTTCGACCGCATAAATGCAAGACAGGCATCCGGCCTGTCCACGCCGGCGCGGCAAATGTGGCGCAGACATTCCTGTCTGTGCAAAACGGGCAGACAGGAATGTCTGCCCCACAACTCTGCAAATATGGACAGAGAAGATGCTTGTCCTGCCTACGCTATTACGCGGTTCAATTCTTCGAGCGTAAGTCCTTCGAGCGAGTTAGTGACAGCATCGGCAAACGTCACAAGCAGTTCCGGCGGATAGCTGTTCGTCACGGCGAGTGTACGGAGTCCGGCACCCTGAGCAGATTGTATTCCGGCGGGCGTATCTTCAATTGCAACGGCTTGCGCCGGAGTTGTCAGAGCCGGAAATTTCCGGCTGAGAATTTCCCAGGCTTTGCGGTACGGCGCCGGATCGGGCTTACTGACGTGTGTGTCTTCTGACGTAACGATCACATCAAATGCATCGGCGATACCGAGTTTTCTCAGCACCGGTTCAATATCGGTTTTCCGCGCGCCGGAACAGATGGCAACCGGCAGTCTGCCGGAAAGGTGGTTTATAAGTTCGACGGAGCCCGGCAAAGGATCGGCGCCGGAATGTTGCACCAGCGTCTGAAACAGCCCGGCCTTTTCAGCGATCAGCTGATCCAGTTCACTGGCGGAAATGCCGGGGAATGTCCGGCGGAATGCATCGCGGTCGTCGAAGCCGATATACACATTCACATAATCATCCCACGAAATTTCTTTTCCGCGGGGTTTCATGACCATGTTGAATGCCTGCCAGTGAAGCCGTTCGGAATCAACGATCACGCCGTCAAAATCAAAAATTACTGCTGAAATCATGCGGAGACTATAAGGATGAAACTTAAAACTTGAAGCCTGAAATTTTTTACCCGTCTTCTTTTAAAGAAAACGGTGGAGCGCGACCTCCGGGCGCGCTATTCTTTATGTGTGAAAAAGAATTATCCGTCGCGGTTGTTTCATACTGTGCCATGCTGGATTCCTCCCGGTGAAGTTTTTCACATCCGGATTCGATGTCATAAAAAGAATCAGAAAATTTTGACGGATCCGGATGTTGCGCCGCAATTGCTGGATTCCGTTTTGATTTATCAAAAACAGAAAAAATGGTTTGTACACCTTTTCATGATTATGCCGGATCATATTCATGCATTAGTAACATTCCCTCCGCATGAAAAAATGGCGCTGATTACAGGAAACTGGAAACGATATCATGCGGTCAATTCTGGCATTCTATGGCAGGACAATTTTTTCGATCATCGCATCCGCAACGATAAGGAATATCTGGAGAAAGCAGGGTATATTCGCAGGAATCCGGCGGCCGCAAATTTATGTCAGTATGCCGATGACTGGCTGTGGGTTTATCCAAAAATAATTCATGGTGAGGCGGATTGATTAAATAAAAACGCGCCCGGAGGTCGCGTTCCACCGCTCTCTTATTCCGCCAGCTTACGGCCTTGAATCCAGATATTCATCCGAATCGAGTTTTTCGAATATTTGTTTTTCGGAATATTCGCCGGAGAGCCGGTCGAGCCGGTTTGTTTTGAGCCAGAAAAACGGTTTTTTCTGCGCACCGGCAATCGTTTTGCTGTGCTTCGCAATTTTATCACACGCTGTAATCATCGAGGTGAGATAAATGCCGAGCATCGGCGGAAAATTTTTCTTTCCGGCGCGCTCAGTAATGTTGTCTTTGATCGCCACACTTTTCTCAACATATTCATCGCGCGCCGTCAAAATCCGCTCGGCAAACTGTTCGTAGTTTTCGTGATCCGGGTCAAGCGAAACACTGAGGTTGTTTAAAATGATGCCGATCTGCCCGTAGAGCAGTTGAATTTCTTCCCAGCACGGTGCGCAGACGTTTCGTTTAATGTACGGGCGGACATCCTCCGTCAGATCGCAAAGCTCCGCCAGATGGTCGCCGATGCGTTCAACCTCGTCGTTGCACCGGTCGAGATGCTGCAGCAGAATGGTCTGCCGACGCGACAAAACCCGCGAAGTAATGCGCTGAATATAATCCAGTATCGCAAGTTTGACGGCATTAATATTTTTTTCGTTTTGATGAATCGCCCGGATCAGTTTATTCGCCGGTATTCTCAGCAGCTGTTGATCAAGTGCCAGTGAATCGCGGCAGAGATTTACCGTACGCTGCAGTTCGCGCATCACCGCATGAATCGCCTGTTCCGGCGTTGGAAAAAGAGTTTCATCGAGGAAGCTGACCGGCGCCGGCGCCTGTTTCGACGGCACCAGCTTACGGAGCAGCGCAGTGAACGCGGGCATAAACATCAGCGCCGGCACTGCCGTGACGATCATTTTAATCGTATTTGCATTAGCCGCCTGATGAATCAGGTCGCCGTGCGTCAGCGGAATCCATTTGTAAAAAAGCGGCGCGGTGAGCGCGGCAGCGGCGCCGCTGAAAACATTAAACACCAGATGTGAAGCCGCGCTGCGGCGCGCATCAGCGCTCGACCCGAACGTCGTAAACAAAACGGTCACGCACGTTCCGATGTTGGCGCCGATCAGCACCGGAAAAACACCGGGCAGACCGGTAATCACACCGGCCTCAATCAATGCAAAGCTGATTCCGATCATTGCGCTGCTGCTCTGAATGATAATGGTCACCGCCGTCGACAGCAGGATGCCGTTTGTCATCCCGTATACCGTTGCGCCGTCGATATGCTCAAACAGCGGAGCAAACGTATCACGGTACGGCGTAATGGCGCCGGTTATAATGGACATACCGAGGAACAGCAGTCCGAAGCCGAGCAGTGCGTTGCCGATGCTTTTAATGCGCTCTTTTACGCCCGCCATCATAATGAACAGCCCGAGCGTAATCCCGGCAAAACAATAATCCGCCAGCCGGAACGAGATCAGTTGTGCTGCAAATGTTGTGCCGATGTTTGCGCCGAGCATCACCGGAATCGACGCCGGCAGCGTAATTAAACCGGCGTTCACAAACCCGCCGAGCATCACGGTGGCGGCAGTGCTTTGGACTAATAAACCCAGCAGTGTGCCAAAGCCGAGTCCGCTCACCTTATTGCGCGTTGCGCGCGCCAGAATACGGCGCAACTGGCTGCCGGCGCATGTTTTCAGCCCGTCGGTCATGGTGTGCATACCGAAGATAAACAGCGCCAGTCCGCCGCACACCGTAAACACTAAAAACATCATTTCAGGGTTAATCGGCAGCCTCCGCGGTTTGTTCCGCCGGTTGAGTTTTCAGATAAAAATACCGCGCCGTTAAGCCGGTCAGACAGATCACCAGAATCATGAGCAGCCATTTTTTCTCCTCATGCGTCAGCGTAAACCGTCCGCGCAGCCAGATGCCGATCTCTTCTAAAATCACCGGTGTTCTTTTCATCTAAAGAATTTTAGCAGAAGGCGGCTGCGAGGCAAAAGAAAACAGGGAGATCATGTCAAGGCGCAGAGTGTTCATCGACTTCACCCCGAAAGGCAGCGCCGCCTTCTATCGCCTGCAGGGCGGTACCGAGTAAAAAAACGGAGTGCGCAGGCATGCCTGCGCACTCCGCAGCGTTTACGGAACGATATCGCCGACGCCGTTGAGCGTGTATTGCGGGCGGTAGGCGAAGCGCGCCAGGTCGGCCGGCCGGGTGACGCCGCTCAGCACCAGCACGGTGGAGATCTCAGCTTCAATTCCGGCGATGATATCAGTATCCATCCGGTCGCCGACGATCACCGTTTCTTCGCGCCGGATGCCGAGGTGTTTCAGTGCGTGGCGCATCATCAGCGGATTCGGCTTGCCGACATAATAGGCTTTGCAGTTGGTGGCGAGCTCAATCGGCGCGAGCAGCGCGCCGGTCGCCGGAACAAGCACACCGCCTTCCGTCGGCCCGGTCAGGTCGGGATTGGTGCCGATTAATTTAGCGCCTTCATTCACCAGCCGCGTGGCTTGGGATATCCGGGCGTAATCATAATTTGCGCTTTCACTGACGACAACATAATCGGGGTTGGTGTCGTTGATTGAGTAGCCGACGTCATACAGCGCGTGAATCATTCCGGCGTCGCCGATCACATACGCCGAGCCGTTCGGCTTCTGGCTGGCAAGAAACGCCGCTGTTGCGAGCGCACTGGTATAAAAATGACTTTCGTCAACATCCAGCCCCATGCGCGCCAGTTTTTGGTCCAGCTCACGCGGAGTGCGCGCGCTGGCATTCGTCAGAAACAGAAATTTTTTATTTTCGTTCTGCATCCACTGCACAAATTCCAGCACGCCGGGCAGCAGCCTGCTGCCGTGATAAATCACGCCGTCCATATCGCAGATGAATGCATTTTTGCTTCTCAGTTCGTCCATATATCTTCCTTGCTTTTGATGCCGCTGAAAATGTGTACAGAATATGTTTATACCGGAATACTACTCCATTTCCGGAAAATTCAGCGTTTGTTTTGTTGTAAAAGTTGCACCGCCGGCATGCAGAATAAAATGCGCGGCAAATTCCGGATGCGATTCCAGCCACTGCAGCGCCGCGTCCGGACCCATCACCAGCAGCGCGGTGGCCGCTGCATCGGCGTCCATGCAGCGTTCCGCAATCACGGTCACCGATACAATACCGGATTGCGCCGGCGCGCCGGTGCGCGGGTCGATAATATGTGAATACGGCGTGCCGGCAGCATCCGTGCGAAACTGCCGGTAGCTGCCGGACGTCGCCAGCGCCGCACCGGAAATCCTGAGTGTCCGGTGGATTTCGGCGCCGAACGGCTTCCCCGGCACCGGCGTTTCAATGCCGACAGCCCACAACTTCCCGGCGCGGTTTTTTCCTGTCGCACGGATTTCGCCGCCGATCTCCACCAGAAAATTTTTAATTCCGGCAGCTGAAATAATCTCCGCCACACAGTCCACACCGTAACCTTTTGCAATCGCGCCGAGATCAAGCTGAACACCTGGATGGAGCTTTCTTAACGTAGACGCGACGCCCCCGTCGCGTTCTTTTCGTGCGCCGGACGCGACGGGGGCGTCGCGTCTACTTTCTATATTCTGCCATCCCACCGTTTCCAGAATCTCATCCACCGGCGTTTTATTTTCCGCTGCGCCGAACCCCCAGAAATCAACCAGCGGTTTCACGGTCGGATCAAATGCGCCGCCGGTTTCCGCGGCAAAAAAAAGCGCGCGTTCAACCACACCGGCAAATTCCGGCGACACCGTAAACGGCTGTGTAGATCGCTGCCGGTTGAACCGCGAAAGTTCTGAATCCGGATCCCATGCCGACATCTGCCGGTTTACATCATCCAGCGCCGCATCAATTTTTTCCTGCAGTATTGAAAGCTCCCGTTTTGACATTTTTCCGGCGATGGTGATGTGACACTGCGTCCCCATGGCCGGCTGCTCCCACGACGGATTTCTGAGCGGACGCACTGCCGCAAAAATTACAATTCCGGTGAGTACTGCGAGGAGCAACCAACTGACTTTTTTTGCCATTACACTGAATATCGCATGAATAAGCGGTTTTGTCCGGTAAAAAACCGCAGCGTTAAACCCTTTTTCTCACGAAGGAGAGAACCGGCGGCGTATTGCCGGGTTTTTCGAGCGCATGGCGGGATTACACTCCCGTTAAGCTTGCAGATAATTTTCCGTGCCTTCAGTATAGCCCGTGATAAAAATAATTTTGTGAATCGAAACGAACTTCCAATTTATGAGCTGCATGCCGAAATTATTGCGGCAGTGCGCGAAACGAACCGGCTGATTATTGAAGCGCCGACCGGTTCCGGTAAATCGACGCAGGTGCCGCAAATGCTGCTGGATTCCGGATTATTCGGCGGGGCAGATCTCTCTTCCGGTGAGGCGGACTTTCCAGTCTGCCCTTCTTCAGGTGGGGCAGACATTCTTGTCTGCCCTTCTCCCGCGTCTTCCAGCGGAGCAGACATTCCAGTCTGCCCTTCCACGAAATCCGAAATAAAAAACTGCCCAGACAGAAGTGTCTGTGCCACCAATGCGCCACAGATTGTGGTGCTTCAGCCGCGCCGGCTGGCGGCGCGCATGCTCGCGCGCCGCGTCGCGCAGGAGCGCAGCGGAACAACCGGCGCTGAGGTCGGCTATCAGGTTCGCTTTGAAAACTGCGTTTCTGAAAAAACGCGCATCACGTATGTCACTGAGGGCATCCTGCTGCGCAAGTTATTGAGCGATCCGGAACTGCGCGATGTGGGCGCCATCTGTTTCGACGAATTTCACGAGCGCCATTTGTACGGCGACATCACGCTTGCCCGCGCATTGCATTTGCAGCAGATACGGCCGGATTTGAAAATCATTGTGATGTCGGCGACACTCGACGCCGCGCCGCTGCGCGACTATCTCGCGCCGTGCCGCGCACTGAAATCCGAAGGCCGCATGTTTCCGGTGGAAATTCAGTACGCTGCCAGGCGGATTGATTTTAATCATCAGCCTGTCTGGGACGCCGCCGCCGATGCGTTTGAAACCGCAGTCTGTTCCGGTGCCGCCGGTGACGTGCTGATTTTTATGCCCGGCGCGTATGAAATTTCGCGCACGGTGGAAGCGGTGCGCGCAAAACCGTGCGCCAAAGATTTTGCCGTAATGCCGCTGCACGGCGAACTGTCGCCGCAGGATCAGGACGCCGCCACGGGAAACTGCGACCGCCGGAAAGTTGTGGTTGCCACTAACATCGCCGAAACGTCGATTACAATTGGGGGCATCCGGATTGTGATCGACAGCGGACTTGCACGCATCGCGCGCTACGATCCGAATCGCGGCATCGATACATTAATGATCGAACGCATCAGCCGCGCGTCCGCCGCTCAGCGCACCGGCCGCGCCGGGCGCACTGCGCCGGGAATTTGTATGCGCCTCTGGACGCTGCAGGAACAGGCGACGCGCCGCGCGCAGGAACTGCCGGAAATTCTGCGGCATGATCTTTCCGAAGTCGTGCTCGCTTTAAAAGCCGGCGGTATTGACGATATTGAAAATTTCGGCTGGCTTGAAAAACCCGATCCGGCGGCGCTGGCGCGAACCATTACGCTGCTCACCGATCTCGGTGCGATTGACCGCGCCGGAGCAATTACAAAAACCGGAATGCGGATGATTCAGTTTCCGATGCATCCGCGCTACGCGCGTATGCTGCTCGCCGCCGATGACTATCACTGCGTCCGGCAGGCGTGCTTAATTGCGGCGCTCACTCAGGGACGCGGAATTCTGCAGCGCAACGCCGGCAGGGAGACGCGCAGCGAACGCGATGAACTTTTCGGCGACAACGATGTTTCGGATTTTAAGCGGCTGATGCGCGCGTGGAGCTTTGCCGATAAAAACCGGTATGATGTTCAGGCATGCCGGCGGCTCGGTATCCACGCCGGCGCCGCGCGGCAGGTGACGCCGCTCTATGAACGCTTCATGCAGATCGCCGAACAGCAGGGATTAAAAATCAACCGCGCCGCACCGGAAGAAGAATCGTTGCAGAGATGTATTCTGATGGCATTTTCCGATCAGCTTGCGCGCCGGTGCGATCGCGGTACGCTGCGCTGTGAACTGGTTCACGGACGCACCGGCGAACTCGCGCGCGAAAGTGCGGTGCGCGCCGCACAGCTGTTTGTCGCCGCCGAAATTACGGAAATCGGACAGACGCGCGGACAAACCGGCGTACTGCTCAACCTGGCCACTGCGGTAAACCCCGAATGGCTTGAAGAACTTTTTCCGGAGGATTTCACGGCTGAGCGCATTGCAAAATATGATCCGGTATTAAAGCGTGTGGTCGTTGAACACCGCGAAAAATTCCGCGATCTGATTCTTGAATCGTCTATCACACAGAATCCGACGAAAGAGGAAGCCGCCACCGTACTCGCCGCCGAAGTGTTAAAAGGCGGTATTGAAATTCCAGGCTGGACTGAAGAGATTGAACACTGGATTCTGCGCGTTAACCTGCTCGCCGGATGGTGTCCTGATCTCGGTATTCCGGCGATTGACGACGCGGCGCGGCAAACTATGCTGGAGGAGATCTGTTACGGCGCCGTAAGCCGGAAAGATTTGCGCGAAACCAATGTGAAAGAGATCGTGCGCAGCTGGCTGCCATACGAACAGCGACGCTGGATTGATGAACAGATGCCGGAGCGGTTTACACTGCCGACCGGACACCGCGCGCGCATCCGCTACGAAGCCGGACACAAGCCGGTGCTGTCCGCCATGATTCAGGATTTTTTCGGTGTCACTAAAACGCCGGCGATTGCTTTCGGGCGCGTGCCGCTCGTTGTTGAACTGCTGGCACCGAACCGGCGGCCGGTGCAGAAAACCGAAGATCTTGCATCGTTCTGGCGCACGGCGTATCCCGAACTGAAACCGGCGCTTTCCCGCCGCTATCCGAAGTGGAAATGGATTTAGGGCATTGCCGATTAAAGTAGACGCGACGCCCCCGCCGCGTCACGCACGCAGAGAACGCGACGAGGGCGTCGCGTCTACTTTCTACAAAAACATCCAACAATGTGATCGTTGACGTAACCGACGGCTTGCAGGTATGCGTAGCAGATGGTGCTGCCGAAAAATTTGAAGCCGCGCTTTTTCATGTCTTTGCTGATCGCGTCAGAAATTGCACTGGTCGCCGGAATCTCTTTTTCCGTTTTCCAGTGATTGATGACCGGCCTGCCGGCCGGCAGAAATGTCCGCAGATAATTACAGAAACTGCCGAATTCTTTTTGCAGTTCCAAAAACAATTTTGCATTGGAAACGGCTGAGACAATTTTTCTCCGGTTGCGAATAATGCCGGTGTTATTCATCAACCGCTCAACATCGGCGTCCGTAAATTGCGCGACCTGCTCCGGATCAAAACTGGCAAATGCTTTCCGATAATTTTCGCGCCGGTGCAGAATCGTCAGCCAGCTCAAGCCGGCCTGCGCGCCTTCAAGCACAAGAAATTCAAACATTCTGCCGTCATCTGTAACTTCACGGCCCCACTCTTCATCATGATACTTCACATACAACGGATCATCGCCGCACCAGTTACACCGCTGCAATCTTTTTGTTTTCATAAATTATTCCGGATTAAATTTTATTCAGCCGGAGACCTCTTCCATTGCTATTTGAGCCCATTCCCAAAGACGCTGCGGGTGATAGCGTACCGTAGAAATATCTTTCATAATCAATTCGATATGGCAGCGCCTTTCTGCCGCATTTAAAAATGTTCTGATGTCTTTTCTGGCCCGTTCCGGATGCCACATGCCTTCTGCCAGAATCGCCGGATTCGGTTTCCGGCTAAGCACATATTTTTCTCCCAGATTTTCAATCGCGCGTTCTGTATTACACCACGGACTGACAGAGACTTTTCGAAGATTAGGAATTTTTGCCAGAACGCCTGCCTTATTATCCAGCTGTTCGCAACACCCATAATAATTTAATCCCCATCGTTCCATCCAGCGCAAATCGTGGGCAACGGCAAATTCCCAGTGAAATTCCGGGGAAATCTCCGAGAAAATCTGTGCGTTAGAACAGCCCCACATATTATGCGGTAAAATTTTGTCAGGATGATAATCATTGCCGGGAAGATCAGATACATATCCGTAACCGCCGGAACCGATGCGGGTGTTATTGCAATCTAAAGAAAGTAAATTCTGTTCGACCAATTGATCCAGTTTATTCATCCAGGCGTCAACTACACGGTCAACCATGGCATGAACAAGCTCCGGGTTTTCGTACATCATGAGCATGGCGGTTTCCGCGCCGATTACACGAATGAGAAAATCCCAGGGCGTAAACCAGATATGCTTTTGTCCTTCTTTTTTGACCGGAAGAATTTCGGAAAATAATTCAGACATCATTTCATAGTGCAACTCTGTGGCGGTTCCATCGTAACGAATTTCCGGAATTTTTATTTTTTCCAGATCTGCAAATGATTCAATTTGTGTTTCATAATGGTGTGACACGATGGAGTTTTGGTCATCTGTCTTTAAAATAACCGCTTGCTCAGTTATTCCGAACTCCGTGCTGCAAATAATTTTCTGACAATATATCCACGGGTCAATGATCATATCGCACGGGAAATGCTTCCACTGATATAATTCTTTACGAAGAATTAATTCCTGGTTGCGTGCCCATGCCCCTTCACATTGAAGAGTCAATTCATCATTTATATTCATTTCATGCCAGCAGACTTCATTGATCCAGACCATTGGACGGACAGACTGTTTATCATTCAGTTTCTGCCACAGTATTTTTTTCTCCTGATGAATTGGAAGTGCAGCAATCTCAGCCTTTTGGAACGCCAGCGTTTTTAAAATCTTACGGTCGTGAGATGAAACGGGCATGATTGCACCTGTTGCCGGTATTTCATTTTGTTTTATTGCATTCATCGAATATCTCCGGTTTTAAACTGCTTGCAATCAGTATGTATAAGACCGGATAAATTAACATGGACAGACGTTTGAATTTAATGGACATTTGTTTGCTTAACCTGCTTTTTAATAAAGTATATGAATTCATAAATAGATTTTTTATGTAAAAAGGCGAATTATGCTGTATTCTGCACAATCGAATCCATTAATCGGGGCGCAATTTCATGTTACCCGCTATGGAGTGCATAATCCGGATATTAGCTGGTATGCAGACCCTTATCTGGAGACAGATAATAAACTTTATTTTATAAAATCAGGGGAGGGACGATATAATATTGACGGTGTATCCGTAAAGCTGACTCCGGGATATATCTATCTCTTCCCGGGAGATTCGTATCATTCCTTTTCGACCGGAACAACTGTCGAAATTCACTGGGTGCATTTTCAATGTTTGACTGCAGACGGCATCAATTTATGCCGTCAATTTAAAATACAAAAGAGACGCCCTGTTTCCCAAATACCGGATATTGAGGATAAGCTGCAACGGATTCATAAAGCATACGATGGATTTTTATCCCGCGATAACGCCGGTAAATTCATGGAGTCCATCGGAACACTGATGACTATTCTTTCCGTTTTTATATGCCCAGGCAGTACACTTCTGGATAAAAAAGAAATCACAAACCTGAACAAAGCGATCCGGTTTATTAATGATCAAATTCCCGGTCCAATCCGGATTGATGATCTCGCCCGGATTTCAGGATTAGAGCGGACGTATTTTTCAACCCTTTTTAAAAGAACTATCGGATGTTCCCCTAAAGAATTTTTAAACCGCCGTAGAATACAGCACGTTCTGCCTTTATTGAAAGACCCGTACATTCAAATCGGGGAAATCGCGGAACATGCCGGATTTGATGATCCGTATTATTTTTCACGATTTTTTAAAAATAACACCGGTATGTCACCAACAATGTATCGACAGCATTTATGTAGCACTGCTCCGTAACGATTGAATAAATCCATGTCTGCGATGCCAGGGGGGGGTCATGCCTGAATTATAATTTTTTACAGCACATAAAACGCACCTTTTTTGACTTATAAAATCTGATATCGTCCATTCATGTTTTTCGAAAAAAGCCATACACTGTTTCGCCCGCCGGCGGAAGCGGAAAGTCTGATCCTGCGTGTCGCGGACGGATGCCCGTGGAACAGCTGTACATTTTGCGGCATGTATAAAGGTGTGCGCTATCAGTTTCACGGACTCGACGCAGCGGAAAAGGAATTTACGCGCGCCGCACAAGGGCGGCAGGACGCGCGCCGGATTTTTCTGGCAGACGGCGATGTGATGGGTCTGGATTTTACGGCACTGGAAACAATGCTGATTTTGTTGAACGAAAAATTCCCGGCGCTCACGCGTGTCGGCATTTACGCTAACGGTTCATCAATTCTCAAAAAAACGGATGCTGAGCTCCGGCGGCTGCAAGAGTTAAAACTGCACACGCTTTATATGGGGCTGGAAAGCGGCGATGATGAAATCCTGTTCGCAGTGAATAAACGTGAAAATTCCGGTGCAATGATTGCGGCGGCACAGCGCGCGCAAAATGCAGGACTGCGAATGTCGGTGATGATTCTCATTGGTCTCGCCGGCGAACTGCATTCGATGCAGCATGCTTTTTTAACGGCACAGGCACTGAATAAAATGCAGCCGAAACTTTTGTCGGCGCTGCGGCTGGTCACCACGCCGAATACGCCGCTGTATAAGAGCGGATTCAAGATGATTCCGGAATATGCCGCTGTAGCGGAACTGCGCGAACTGATTCAGCATCTTGAGCTCGAACAGACCGTTTTCCGCGCCGATCATTCATCGAATATTATTCCGCTCGCCGGACGCTTTCCAAAAGATAAAGAACGTCTGCTCACGCAGCTTGATTGCATGCTTGCATCCGGGCGGCTCGATAAAAAATCTCCCGGAACTCTGCCGTGGAGTCTCTAGAAAATTTGAATGCGAAAACCTGAGACCTGAAATTTTAACCGCCAAGACGCCGGGAAATTTCTTGCTCAAGCGAACTTTCATTCATCCTGTTATCCTGTCTGAAAAAATTTATATTCACACGTGAACGCGACGAGGACGTCGCGTCTACTATAAAAACCGCTGCTGTGCCGCGTCGCCAGTCGGGGTTACTCCGCAGGTTTTAAATCCGCGCGGAAGCACAACGCGACCCTGCGGCGTGCGTTTGATGAAGCCTTCCTGAATCAGATAGGGCTCGTACACCTCTTCAATGGTGCCGGCTTCTTCGCCGACAGATACAGAGAGAGAGCTGATGCCGACCGGTCCGCCGCCGAATTTTTCAATCATCGTCAGTAAAATCCGTTTATCCATCTCGTCGAGCCCGTTCTGGTCAATTTCAAGCATTTCGAGTGCTTTATCGGCGACATCGGCGGTGATAATATTGTCGGCTCTTATTTGCGCATAATCGCGCACGCGCCGCAAAAGATTATTAGCAATGCGCGGCGTGCCGCGCGACCGGCGTGCAATTTCGAGCGCGCCGGTGGATTCAATATCTACATTCAGAATCCGCGCCGAACGTTCAATAATTTTCTGCAATGTCGCGGCATCATAATAATCCAGACGATTGACTAAACCGAACCGCGAGCGCATCGGTGCCGAGAGCAGTCCGCTGCGTGTCGTTGCGCCGATCAGCGTGAACGGCTGAATGTTCAGGCGGATCGATCGCGCGCTCGGGCCCTGATCGATCACGATATCAATGACAAAATCTTCCATCGCGGAATAGAGATATTCTTCGACGGTTTTTTGCATGCGGTGAATCTCGTCGATAAACAGAACATCGCCGCGCTCAAGACCGGTCAGTAGTCCGGCGAGATCCGCCGGCTTATCAATCACCGGTCCGGATGTGCATTTAATGGTTGCGCCCATCGCTTCGGCAATAATATATGCGAGTGTGGTTTTGCCCAGTCCCGGCGGACCGGACAGCAGCGCATGATCCAGTACATCGCCGCGCGCGCGCGCCGCCTGAACAAACAGCTCAAGCCGTTCCTTCACTTTTTCCTGGCCGGTGAAATCGGCGAACCGCAACGGACGGAGTTTGATGTCAAAGTCCTGATCGGGGCGGTTCAGAGTTGTGATTGTGTGGTCCATCATAGTTGCAGGTATTAGGGATTAGGCACTAGGCATTAGTTGTTTTTCAATTTTGTAATCAATCCGTTTAACATGCGTGAAATTTCATCGCTTTGTTCGTTTAATTTTTCTGATCGTGCGGCAGAAAGATAATTCAGATTCAAAGCAATTTCCAGTTGAGTTTCCACTTCATATATTGAACCACGTGCAATTTGCAGAAAACGGAGATAATCAGCGGTGGAATTGCGCCCATAGCCTTCGGCGATATTACTTGGAACGGAAATCGCCGCGCGTCGGATTTGCGGAATCAGGCCGAACTGTTCCGTTTTCGGGAAACATTCCGTATCGCGATAGATATCGGTTACAAAGCGCATAGCTTTCTGCCAGACTATTAAATCGCGATAACTCTTAACTTCCATTCTTTATTCCCTAGTGCCTAATCCCTAGTGCCGCGTGCCTATTTCGAAAGCACCATCCTCACGATCTCTTCCACCGAAGCGCTCGGCTCAATCTTCAGCGCTTTCACCGCTTTACGCGCGTCATCCTGTTTGTAGCCAAGCGAAATCAGTGCCAGCGCGGCATCGCGCAGACGTGTGTCACCGGACGGTTCTTCAGCGCCGGAAAGTGTTTCAATGGCTTCGCCGGCAGTGAATTTATCGCGCAGTTCAACGATAATGCGTTCAGCGGTTTTTTTGCCGATACCGGAAATCGACGAAATCCGTTTGACATCACTGTCGATCAGCGCCGCTTTCAGTTCGCGTACCGAAAGTCCGGAGAGCGCCGCCAGTGCAGTTTTCGGTCCGACACCGCTGACGCCGAGCAGCATCGTAAAAACCCGGCGCTCTTCGTCCGTCGCAAAACCGAATAAAAGTTGTGCTGCTTCGGTAATGTGATGATAGATCAGCGCACGAACGCGATCGCCCTCCGGCGGCAGGCGGTCAAAACTGCTGAGCGGCACGAGCACTTCATAACCCACGCCGCCAACGTTGATCACTACACGCGCCGGCGACTTTTCTTCCAGGATCCCTTCCAGAAACGTAATCATTGCGCGAGCTTAACCCAGTTTGCCGGGAAGTTAAAGAGTCGAAAGTTAGAAAGTCAAAAGTCTTAAAGCCGAAGGTCGAGGTCTGAAAATCAGGAAAATTTTCCAATCGACAGCCCCTCAACTTTCGACTTTAAGATTTGCGACGTTTTTTAATACCTGTAATGTGCCGGCTTAAACGGACCGTTTGCCGGAATTCCGAGATATTTCGCTTGCGCACGTGTCAGTTTGTCAAGCTGTACACCGAGTTTTCCAAGATGCAGCTGCGCGACTTCTTCATCGAGTTTCTTTGGCAGGGTGTAAACGCCGATTGGATATTTTCCGGCGTTGCAGTAAAGCTCCATTTGCGCCAGCACCTGATTCGTGAAGCTGTTGGACATCACAAAACTCGGATGGCCGGTTGCGCAACCGAGATTCACCAGCCGGCCTTCGGCGAGCAGCAGAATGCTTTTTTTATTCGGCAGCGTGATTTTATCCACCTGCGGCTTAATGTTTGTCCATTGATATTTCCGCATGTTTTCAACCTGAATTTCGCTGTCGAAATGACCGATGTTGCAGACGATCGCCATATCTTTCATTTTGCGCATGTGTTTTTCGGTGATCACATCGCAGCAGCCGGTGGTTGTCACAAATACATCGCCTTCAAGACACGCTTCATCCATCGTTTTCACTTCGTAGCCTTCCATTGCCGCCTGCAATGCACAGATCGGATCAATTTCAGTGACAATAACGCGCGCCCCTTGTCCTTTAAGCGACTGACAGCAGCCTTTGCCAACGTCGCCGTAACCTGCGACCACTGCGACTTTGCCGGACAGCATCACGTCGGTTGCGCGCATAATTCCATCGACCAGCGAATGCCGGCAGCCGTACAGGTTATCAAATTTTGATTTTGTCACCGAATCGTTTACGTTGAACGCCGGAAACAGCAGTTCACCGCGCTCCATTATCTGATATAAACGGTGCACGCCGGTCGTTGTTTCTTCGCTGACACCGATGATCTCTTTTGCCATTTTTACGAACCGCTGCGGATTTTTTTTCAGTGCTTTTTTTATCTGTGCGAGCAGAATTTTTTCTTCCGTACTGCCGGGTTTACGGTTCAGCACCGCCGGATCGTTTGTAGCCTGATGGCCGAGATGTACAAACAGCGTTGCGTCGCCGCCGTCGTCGAGGATCATATTCGGGCCGCGCCCGCTGCCCCAGTCGAGAATGCGGTCGGTATACTCCCAGTATTCTTCCAGCGTTTCGCCTTTTACTGCAAACACCGGCGTTCCCTTTGCGGCAATTGCGGCGGCAGCGTGATCCTGCGTGGAGTAAATATTACAGCTTGCCCAGCGGATTTTTGCACCGAGGATCTGGAGCGTTTCAATCAGCATCGCCGTTTGAATCGTCATGTGCAGTGAACCGGCAATGCGCGCGCCTTTCAGCGGCCGGCTCTGAGCGTACTTTTCGCGCAGCGCCATCAACCCCGGCATCTCTTTTTCCGCCAGTTCCATTTCTTTACGGCCGAACGCCGCCAGAGAAATATCTTTAACCGCATAATCCTTTGCTGATCTCTTCGCCATTATTTGCTCCGTTTCTTTTCTTCCCTGATCGCCACCGCCAGAATCACTGCGACCTGTCCGGGATTTTTCAGCGTTTCAAAAAATTCAATCTTCAACCCGGCAGATTTCAACCACTCGCGCAGTTCGCGTTCATCAAAACCAAGCCACCGGTCGGCCCACTGCTTCTGCATCCATTCCTGTTCGTGCCGCGCCAGATCCAGCAGAATCAATCTGCCGCCGGCTTTTAAAACCCGTGCCGCCTCTTTGAGCGCCGCCGCCGGACGCGCCGCATGATGCAGCACCTGACTCACAAATGCTGCATCCATACTTCCGTTCGCCAGCGGCAGTTTTTCCAGATCGCCTTTCTCCACCGAAATCCGGTGCGCCACTCCCGCTTCCGCTGCACGCTCCTGAACGACCCGCAGCATTTGAACCGACATATCCACCGCCACCGTCCGCTTTGCAAACCGCGCCAGCAGCAGCGTCAAATCGCCTTCACCGCAACCGATATCCGCGACCGTCGTGCCGGAAAAACCGGCCGCCAGTCCCGCCGCCAGCGCCGGCCAGCCGCCGCCCGGCTGCGTCAGCGAACCGTAACGGCCGGCAATTTCATCAAAAAACTCAATGCTCTCTTTCCGGCGCTGCTCAAGAATTTTATCTATCGCCGCACGGTCGCGGCTCGCACCGCGCAACTCCGCGAGTTTTGCGCTCATTAATCCGGCAAACTGTACATCCTGAAACACCGGCCCGCGCCGGTAATAAACAGACGTGCCCTCGCGGCGCGGCTCCAGCAGTCCGCTGTCGCGCAGCGGTTTTAAATGCCGGCTCACTGAGGATTGCGGCATTTTCAGCGCCTGTACAAGTTCGGCAACCGAAAGTTCGGCGATTTCAACCGCGCGCAAAATCCGCAGCCGGGCTTCATCGCCCAGAGCGCGAAACACCTCAAGAATATTTGCATTGCTCATCGCGTTCATCCGTTTTTCCGGATGAAAGGATATTTATGCTATCAAAGCAAGAAAAACAAACCGGCGCAGAAAGTTCTGCGCCGGTTTGTCAAGGGCTGTAGATCTTACATCAAAAGTTTCTGGCTTGCGATGATGGACGTTGAGATGTCTGTCTCTTTCTGCTTATCCCCATTTTCCTTTTTTCATGTGCGCCAGCTGTTCGGTCATCGCCAGCTTCATCATCGTCCATGCCATCGTCCGGCATTTGTTAAATACATCGACGCAGCCCGGATCAAGCTCATCCTTGATACCGTCATTGCATACCGTTTCGATTTTACGCGCCAGGCTGATCACATCGGAGTGGAGGCAGTTGGAGTGACGTGAACGCTCAACCAGTTTTACCGCATTGTCATCCAGTGCCGTAAACTGATCCTTCGGTGCACCGCATTTCGGGCATTGATCCGGCGCGTCATCACCGTCATAAATAAAACTGCAAACTCCGCATTTCCATTTTTTCATTGCTCATCCTCCATTGGGTTTTGATCAAAAAATAACTATCGGTTGCTTTGTGATGTTCGTCAAGCGCAGCCTTTACAGAACAAACAGTGAGGCCCGGCTATTCCCGGATTTGTCCGTTTCCGGTAATAATATATTTATAGGTGGTAAGTTCTTCGAGTCCCATGGGGCCGCGCGCATGAAGTTTATCGGTACTGATACCGATTTCCGCACCCATGCCGAATTCCGCGCCGTCGGTGAAACGCGTGGATGCATTGACATAAACTGTAGCAGAATCAACCTGCGCAAGAAATGCTTTTTCATTCGCGGCGTCGGCGGTGACGATCGCGTCCGAATGATGCGAGCCGTATTGATTGATATGGTTGATTGCTTCCTGCACATTGTTCACAATTTTTACAGCGAGAACCATATCGAGATATTCAGCATGCCAGTCTTCTTCAGTGGCTTTCTGCATGCCGGCATCAAATTTTCGCGCCGCTGCATCGCCGCGCAGTTCAACACCGCATGTTTTGAAAAGTTCGACGGCGCGGGGCATGAATTCCGGCGCGATGTCTTTATGCACCAGCAGTGTCTCCATTGCATTGCAAACGCCGGGGCGCTGACACTTGGAGTTTTCACTGATGTGCAGCGCCATTTCGACATCAGCGGCGGCATCCACAAAAACATGGCAAACGCCTCTATAATGTTTGATGACGGGCACCCACGCCATCTCGGAAACAGCGCGGATTAACCCTTCGCCGCCGCGCGGAATAATCAGATCCACTTTGCCGACCATTTGCGCGAGTTCGCGTACTGCATCGCGGTTGGTGGTTTCAACCAGTTGAATGGCATTTTCCGGCATACCTTTTTTGGCACCGCCGGCGCATAGCGCTTTAGCAATGGCAGCGTTCGAATGCAGCGCTTCCTTGCCGCCGCGCAGGATAACGGCGTTCGATGTTTTGAAACAGAGTGATGCCGCATCCGCTGTTACATTGGGGCGTGATTCATAAACAATGGCAATCACGCCGATCGGCACGCGAATTTTATTAATCTGCAAACCGTTCGGTCGATTCCAGTGGCTGATCTGTGCGCCGACGGGATCTTTCAGCACGGCAACCTCGAGCAAACCTTTAATCATCGCGTCAATGCGGGCGTCCGTGAGTGTAAGCCGGTCAAGCAGCGCAGCGGAAAGTCCGGCTTCGCGTCCGGCGGAAAGATCGATGGCATTCGCCGCCTGGATTGTTTCGCGCCGGGCGTCGATTTCCTCCGCCATCGCCTCAAGAATCAGATTCTTCTTTTTGGTAGAAAGCTGCGCGAGCTCGCGCGCCGCTTGAACTGCGTTATCTCCGATTCGGTGAATTTCTTCGTGTAAGGACATAAAAACCTCTTCTTAAATGAAAAATTAGCCAATGATTACTTCATAGCTTTTACATACTCTTTTACTTGAGGGTATGGTTCACGGTGAACAATCAGTGTTCCGGTATCGCCGCCGGAAAGTATTGTTTGAATAATTCCCGGGATCCGGCCGTCGGCGATAATCACCGGGATATTCGCCGCCGCCGCTTTCCCGGCGGACATCAGTTTTGATTTCATTCCGCCCGCCGACAGATTCTCGCTCTTACCCTTATCCAGCGCCAGAATATCATCCGAAATCTGTTCAATAACCGGTACACGATTTCCGGCATCGTCACGCAATCCGTCGGTAATTGAAAGTAAAATCAGTACGTCGGCCTTCACCAGTGTGGCGACGAGCGATGCAAGGATATCATTATCGCCAAAGGTGATTTCTGCCGTCGACACCGCATCGTTTTCATTAATAACAGGAACGATGCGGTGTGCGAGCAGATTATGCAGTGTATTTTTTGCATTCTCACTGCCGGCGGCAGCCCGGAAAATTGCATCCGTCAGCAGGACCTGTCCCACCGTAATATTTTTTTCCGCAAAAAAACCGGTGTAGAGATTCATCAGACGAACCTGTCCAACCGCCGCTGCCATTTGTAAATCCGGTAATGCTGCAGGACGCACCTTCATGCCGAGAGCTTCAACGCCGGCAGCAATCGCGCCGGATGAAACGAGAATCATTTCACGGTGCTCAGCGTGTCCTGCGGCCAGACCGTCAACTAACACACGAATGCGTTCCGGATCCGGCCGTCCGGTGGAATCCACCAGCACCCGGGTGCCGACTTTTACCACAACGCGTTTCGCGCTGCTGATTTTTTCTCTCGTCTGTTTCATAAGCGGCACAGAATGGTATTTCTCTGTTTGCCGCACAAGCGCAAAAACCGGCGTAAAACCGTTTGTGCCTGTTCTTTCACCGCGGATGACACGGATAAAACGAATTTTTCTTTGCCGCACAAATACAAAAGTTACAACGCGTAAATAATTGCAGATCCAGCTCCGAAGCTGTGCGCGGACAGGTGAATCTTTAGTGCGGGATGAAGCGTCATTGAATCGGGATGACGCGGGATGAGCCTTTATTTTCGCATGTTTTGTGGCGATCGCGTGTCGGTCGCTTTTTTTGTCCCAAAATTTAAGTGACGCCGGTTTTTTGTCTTTTTCGCGGTTCCGACGTCCGTCACAAACCGAACCCGAAGCAACTGTTTAAAACTCGTTTAAATGGGCATTTATCGCCGTTTATCCTACCTTTTACGATGCATTTCGATGCATCAAACGACATCCTGATTAACGACAAATGATTAACGACACGCATATTTGTCGTTAATTACATAACTCTCTATAAATTAAAGCATTAACTAAAAACAGAGATAATGCCGATTTTTTTAATTAACGACAAAAAACGTGTCATTTTTTGTCTAAAAGCTCAGATTCTCGTTCTTTCAGCAATAACTCCAATGGATCATATTCTAAACGCAAAATCATTCCGACGGCAACGCGAGTTTTAGCGATCTTCTCTGTAAGAATCTTCAGTTGAGCTTCTACTTCTGAGATACTATCCAGTGCGTCTTGCACCTGATCTGACGTTGACCACATTTGACGGGTTTCTTTTTCAAGAACAGTGATGACTGAACGTGGTGGAAGTGCATCTTTTTTTAGAAGCCGCCGACATTCCTTAGAGGACATTCCAATTATTTCAGACACAGCATCCCATGAAGATAGTTTTACGTGCAGATTCTCAAGTCGTGATTCTAACATACGTGAAATTATGAAATCATAAGAAGAGGATTCGAACCCATATTCTTGCTCCAGCAATGACAGCTTTTCGAGATGGTTTGGTGTCACCTCTTGCTTCCCTGAAAGCAATCGATGAAGTGTTGATCGAGAAATTCCGAGTTCGTTAAGACGATCTTCTAAATCTTTCTTTTTATCAAAAACCGTTAATAAACGGTCGATTCGTCCCGAAAATGAAACTTTTTCTTTTTTCACTTGCAAACCTCTCATAAATGGGACATCTTATTCCCAATGTTAACAATCGTTCCAAAAATGAAACAGAGAATGTCTATCATGAAGGCAAAGCACACACAAGAAGAGTTTCGGATCATGGCGCGCTGTGCGCTGATCGAAAAACGAATGACGGATGAATCTCTCGCAAAACTTATTGGACGCTCCCGCACGACAGTAAACCTCGCCATCAATAAACCTGGTCGAAATCCGACAAAATGGATGATTGATCGGGCATTAAATTTGGGGTGCTTTTAAATGAAAAAAATCCCCGCATTAATATCCGCGCGCGAGCTTTCAGTGATTATTAATAAGCATTCGGAAAGAACACTGCAGCGTTATGCGAAAAGCGGGAAATATCCCGTTGAAATCCAGCAAGGTGCGCGCAGTCGCGGCGGAAAAGAATATCGGTTTTTAATCAGCGGCCTGCCGAAAGAGTGGCAGATCGCGATTGCAAAAAAGAATCTCCAAACACCCACTCCGGCAAGCATAGCTGCCCTGCCGGAATCCAAGCAAACAGAACGCGCGGTTGCCTGTCCGCCCGTCAGCACAAAACAGGAACTTTTTGATGTCGCTGCGATCGCTAGAGAATGGAATCTAAAAACTGATAGACAAAAGCTGAAGGGACAGCGTCGGGCAAAGGCACTGTTTGCTGTTGAAAGGCTGCAAGCGGACGGTTTGAAAAAGAGCGATGCGGTGAAAGCCGTCGCCTCTGCTGAAGCGGTCACGGAAGTTTCAATCTGGGGATGGTTTAAACAGGTTCGCGGCTGTCCGCGCGATGCGTGGCACATGATTCTGACGGACAATTATTCCGGCTGTCAAAAGAGCGTCGAAATAGACGAATCTGCATGGGAATATGTTCTCGCCGATTACCTGCGGCCAGAAGCTCCGACGCTCGCCGCCGTTTACGATCGCGCGCTCAAAAATTTTGAACTGCCGTCAATTAAAACGGTACAGCGCCGGATTAATGAACTGCCGATTACGGTTCGCGTGCTGGCGCGTGAAGGCGTTGAAGCGCTCGGTCGGATGTATCCGCACCAAGAGCGCGATCCTAGCTGGTACGGTGCGTTGGAAGCCGTTAATGCGGACGGCCATAAATTTGACGTTTTTGTCGCGTGGCCGGACGGCGAGATCAGCCGTCCTGTCATGGCGGCATGGCAGGATGTTTACAGCCGGAAGATTCTTTCCTACGAGGTCACGAAAACCGAAAACACCGACACGATCAGCAATGCGTTCGGGAAGCTCGCGCAGGAATTCGGTATTCCGGATCACGCCTATCTCGACAACGGACGCGGCTTCGCCAGCAAGTGGCTCACCGGCGGCACAGCAACACGGTACCGCTTTAAAGTAAAAGACGATGAGCCGCTCGGAATTCTCACGCTGATGGGCGTTAAAATCCATTGGTGTACGCCGTATCACGGCCAGGCAAAGCCGATTGAGCGTGCCTTTAAAGATTTTTGTGCAGAACGTATTTCAAAACATCCGGCGCTCGCCGGTGCATACACCGGAAACAACCCGATGGCGAAGCCGGAGAACTACGGAAGCCGCGCTGTTCCGCTGGCGCTTTTCATGTCGGTACTGGATGAGCAGGTGAAACAGCACAATGCGCGCGACGGCCGCCGGACAAAGGTGTGCGACGGCCGCTCATTCGATGAGACATTTGCGGAAAGCTATGAGGCGCGCAAAGCAGACATCCGGCATCCGTCGGAAGAAACAATCAGCGCAATGCTGATGAAAGCGGACACCGCGAAAATTTACAAAAACGGCTCGCATATTTTCTACAACAAAAACCGCTACTACAACGAAGCGCTTATTCCGCATCGCGGCGAGAAAGTGACGATCCGTTTTGATTCCGATCGGATGCACAGCGGCCTGATGGTTTACGCGATGGACGGCCGCTTTATTTGTCGCGCCGGATGTGTTGCCGCCACCGGCTTCGGTGACACTGAATCTGCACGCGAACACGCCCGCGCTAAAAACCAATTTAAACGCGCAACGAAAGAGCAGCTTAAAGCGGTCAAGAAAATGTCCGCGCTGGAATGCACGATTCCAAACATCACGGTTGAAGATGAAGGCGCGGCGGTTCTGCGGATTGATGGCCAGCGCGTTATTTCGCCAAAAGGGAAAGAACCAGAACCGGCAGAAATACTTTCTGAGGTTGACGATGATTTTGACGCGATGATTGCGCGCGGAGTGCAACTAATGCGCGACAAGGATCACACATTCACACGCGAAAAAACACCGGCAGAACTTCTTTTTAATTAGGAGGCACCATGAACAAAACCGACATCAATCGTTACCTTAAAAACCATGCAAAAACCCGACAGTTGCGCATGTCAAAAAAGGATACGCAAATTCTGCAACTGCAGTGCCGTAGCCGCAACCTGCTGATGCTCGCTCTGGCAGAAGCATTCTTACTTTTCTGCTTCGGAGTCGGACAATTTTTCTTCGGCGGATGAGCCGCCGGAGTTTGCACGGAAAACATCAACCCTAAGGAGGCACCAACCGTGGGATCGAACGCAAACCTGAAGAAAAGCATCAACGACATCCTCGCCAACAAAGCGGCGGGATTAAGTCAAAACAAACTGGCGGCGCTGATTGGAATCAGTTCCGCTGCGTTGAGCCAGTGGCTCAAGGATAAATACCCTGGAAACGTGAAAGAGATCGAGGCGCAGATCGCCCTCTGGCTTGAGAGCTACACGTCCGGACAAGGTTATTCTGATGATCTGCTGCCCGAACCGGAGTGGATCGGAACGCCGAGCGCAAAGCGCGTGTGGGATACGATTGAAATGGCACACCGTTTAAAAAGCCTCACCATCGCTTACGGCGCAGCAGGCGCAGGAAAAACGGTCACAGCGCGGCATTATGCCGAGACTCACCCGAATGTATGGATCGCAACGCCAACGAAGGCGACGGCCAGCGTGCGCGGCATTTTAGACCTGCTCTGCGAAGTAATGTCGATCCGTCCGTCGGAGCCAGGAAGCTATGAAAAGCAGAAAGCGGTTGTCCGGAAATTGATCGCCAGCGGCGGCGTATTGATTATTGACGACGCGCAGGTACTGGCCGCCGGAACGCTGGACTTTCTCCGGCAGATTCATGACCTGAGCAAAACCGGCATGGTGTGGGTTGGAAACGAACCGCTTTACACACAACTGACCGGCGGCGTTCGCAGTCAGAAATTCGCGCAGATATTCAGTCGGATCGCACAGCGCACACACCTCGAATCGTCGAAGCCTGAAGACGCAAAGGCGCTCGTTTCCGCGATGGGAATTAAGGACAGCCAGTCGGTTGAATATCTCGTAAGCATCGGCACGTTACCAGGCGGCCTGCGCGGAATTATTAAAACCGTTCAACTCGCGCAGATCGCGTCGAAAGGCGCGAACAAGAATCTCGATCGCAGCACGCTCGCACGCGCATTCCAAAAACTCGCGAAAGGATAATCATGAATTTACAAAAAAAACAGCTATCGCCAGGCGAAAAGGTTCAGGAAATATTCGAAGAATTTCAGCCGTACTTTAAACAGGGTCTCCATAATTTATTGTGGCAGATTCTAGTAAACAAACGTCTGGAAGGTCGCGGCCGCTGCACACTGTATCCGTTAATCGATGCGGGATGCTGGGCTGTTGTGATCGTTGAGGAAAACGTCGCCAAATATCTTCCGACGACATGCGTCATCGACCAAGTATCGGCGTTTCCTTTTGAAATATGTGAGCGGCTTTCTGTCGCGGTCTTCGGGATCAGCGCAGAAGAATCGAGAAAGATAGCTCATAGCTCAGTGGTTGCCGCCGTCTCTCAACACAAAAAACCAATCATCAAAAAAAGGAGTTAATTATGGCGCGCGTAAAAAGTTCAGGATTTGAAACCCGCGAAGAGTTTGAACAGGCGCTGAATGACGTCGCCGCAATGAGCGTCGAACAGCGCCGCCTGGAAGCCGAGCGTGACGCAAAGCTGCAGGAGATACAGGAAGCGTTTAACGACGACATAAACGACGTTAAAACGAAGATTAAAGGGCTTCTCGCGCAGGCCGAGAAATATGCGCTGTCGCATCGTGCCGAAATCTTCCAGTCCGGAAAGAAAAGCGGCGAAACATCGCTGGCGCTGTTCGGCTTCCGATCCAGCACTCCGGCGCTGGCGCTGCTGAACCGGAAGTGGACGTGGGACGAAGTGGTCAACGCGCTGATCAGCGCCGGACGGCCGGAGTTTATCGTGACAAAAAGCACTCCGGACAAGGACGCAATGAAGGCGCGTCTGAATGATACCGAACTGGCGGCTGTCGGTTGCCGTGTGAAGCAGGATGAAAGTTTCTGGATCGAGCCGAAACTTGAGGGAAATACAACGCTGTGAGGTTCCGTATGAATATCGGAAATGACGAACGCAAAAAAATATTCGTAAAGGTGAAGGAAGCCTGGACTGCCGCCGGCAGACCGAAGGAGATCAATCTGTGGCGCTATGAGCAGATGGAGATTTGCGGCATTCCAAGTCTGGGCGAATGCTCTATTGAGGACGCTCGTCGTTTCTGGATTCACCTGGTCTGGATTATTAAACAGGCGAAAAACGATCCGCGCGCGAAACGGAAACAAGGCCCTGCCGGTGGACGTCCGAAAGGGATCATCGATTGGAGCGAGAACAAAGAGCAACTTGAAAAAGTTGGCGCGCTTCTCGCCGATCAGGGGCTGGCATGGGATTACGCGGACGGCATTGCCAAGCGTATGTTCGGTGCGAGCGTCCTGCGCGTCGACACGCTCGACCGGAAACAACTGCGCGCCGTGATCGCGGCGCTAACGAAGCGGCAACAGAAACACGGCGGACGCAGAAAGGCGGTGGCGCATGTCTGAGTTTTCTTTCATGAACGGAGTCCCTGCTTTAACGATAACGGACGAGCCGGTGGACACTTCCGAGTTTACGGCACTACTTCAGGAAGTTGCGCGCGTGATCGGATTTGAAAGCGCACTTGATCTTGTCGACAAGCTGGGCGGCCTAGACATCGTTATTCCAAAAGAGCCGGACGAAAAACATAATCTGACAAAGGCCGTCGGCCTGGAGACTGCGCAAAAACTGGCGGCGGTGTTTGGCGGCGAGCGCATTACTGTTCCGCGAGAGCATCATTATTTCACCGTGATCCGCCAGGCTGAAGTCCGGCGGCGATACAATTCCGGCGAAAGCATGAAAGTGTTGGCTCGCGAATACAACTGCTCTGAGCGCGCAATCTCTAAAATGATCTGGCGGGAAAACCGCCGCAGAACAACACGTCGCTACAATAAAATAATGGGGAGAAGCTAATGAACTGTGCAACCGGAGACCTGCTGGCGTGGGGGCATTCCAATGCTGTTAAAAAAGTTCAGCGTTCGAAAACCAAGGCTCAAGAAAAAGATTTACTGACGCAACGCGTGAATACGATGAAGATCGCGTTGACGGAAATTCGTGTAATTCACACCGATCGGTTCAAGGAAATGTTCGGCTGGAGTGAGCGCACCTGCCGCGCGATCGTCGCGGCCAGCGACGGTGAGGTAATCGCAACCACTTCCGGTTATATTTTGAACCGGCGCGCGACGGTGGCTGAGTTCCACGAGGCGAACGGCCGGATTTATTCACAGGCGCGAAACATGCTGCAACGCGCGATCCGCGAACGAGCCGTCCGTCACCAACTGGTTAATCGTCATGCTTGACAATTTTTCAAATTTAGATTTTCCTCGCGTTGTTCTCCACCACAGAACAGACAACTTGGAAAATCCAAGCACTAGTCATTATGGCTCGTGCCCGCTTTGTCCTTCGGGGCAGACAATCCTTCCGGTTGTCTCTGTGGTGGAGAGCGGGTGCGAGCCTCTTTTTGTACTGAAGCCACCACTTCGGGGAGCGGTTCGCGATACAACGGAAGGACGTATCATGACGGTTAATGACTGCAAATGCGGCGCGCTGCAATGCACGCTGTTCTATAGCGAACTCTGCCTGCTGGTTCAGGCGCTAAATGAGTTCACGCATAACAATCCGGATGTGGAGCAACGCATCCGCAATATGACGCTGGCAGACGGATTGTCCAGCACAATGGAAATCGCCGCACTGTTCTGCGCGCTGGTGAACGATTCGCCGGTGAATCAGGACGCGATCGACCGAATCTATCATTCAACACTGAAAGATATGGGTTTTAAAAGGGATTAATTAAAATCGGCGATGCGAGGCGCTGCGTTGCTTGGCATGGCTCGGACTGGCACGACAAGGCAAGGTTTTTAAACGTGCCGGAAAATAGAAAGGACGAAAAAATGGTACGGACAATGAATATAAAAATACGCGGCATCAGTCCGCTTTTAATGAACCGCTTTCTGCTGGAGCCGGTTCCTGGATTGCAAAAAATGACGGCAGAGGAACAGGCGGAAATTGCAGCCTACCGGACGGAAGGCGGCGAGCTTTTCATCCCTGGAATTAATATGCAGCGCGCGCTGATTTCCGGCGCAAAATACAGCAAGGGCAAAGGACGCGCTTCATTGCAATCTGTCGCGGCGGCGTGTCTGCTGATCACAGCGGAGCAGCTTCCGCTTGGCTGCCGGAAATTTACAGTGGATTCCCGTTCGGTTGTTGTGCCGGCAACGAAAGGTCGCATTGTGCGGCACCGTCCACGTCTCAATGAGTGGACGTTGAATTTTGAACTGGAGTACGATCCTGAACTGCTCAGCCGCGAGCAGGTTGAAACGATTGTACGTGATACCGGACGGCGCGTTGGGTTGGGCGATTTCCGTCCGGAAAACAAAGGCATGTTCGGACGGTTTGATGTGATTGAGATTTAAATTTCGGTGCTAGGCATGGCCTGGCAATGCGATGCCGCGCGCGCAACGGCAAGGAAAAGCACGGAAGCTCCGGAGGAAACTCCGGAGCTTATTTTTTACACTCTCGTTGATATTGTGCTTCGGAAATATTCTGCATCCAGCACTGGCAATCTGGATGTTTGCGAAATTCGGAATACATTGCCGGATGTCCGTGCGGCAGGAATTTATCAAAATACTCTGCGTGAACCGGACAGAGTTTTTCATCACAACCGGAGTTAATTTTTATGTATGGAAGAAGACGTGGATCGACCGCGCGTTTTTTTGCGAAATTTTCCTGCACCATCTCTGGTGTTACGCGCTTGATTAATTGCGGCTTGGATTTGCTTTTTTTCGGCGTACGTCTGGCCTTAAATTCAGCACCTAATTTTTGAAATTCCGTTTTTAATTGACGGAAACCGTCCCGCGACCGCTCGACTCTTTCACTCCACTTTAACATGGTTTTATTGTACGGCTGGACGCTAGCGACGCAAACAGAAAAATCAACACAAAGACGGAACTTGTTCATGTCTAAACCGAACGCCGTTCCCACCATGATTGCGACTGTAACTTAACCAAAGGAGCAGTCATGGAAACTGAAGAAAAAGTCGGTATCGATTCGATTCTCGAAGCGATGGACTTCACGCTGGAGCTTGGCGGTGATCTCGACAAAAAACTGGACGACGGAAAACTAAGCGCTGTTGAAGCGATGCAGTTGACCGCGCATCTGCCGGCCGCACTGCGCGTGGTTAAATCTGCGAAAAACATACCGGCGGAACTGCAAGACCTCGACGACGATGAGCGCAAACAGATTGTCGCCCACTTCGCGAAGAAATTCGAGCTGTCCGACAAGGACGCTGAAGTGCTGGCAGAGCGGCTGTTCGAGAACATGCTCAATCTGGCGAAAGATGTCACGGAGTCGATCAGTATCGGCAAGGACTTTGCCGCCTGGCGGAAAAACAAGAAGTCTGCGGAATAACCGCCGCCGTTAATCAAATGCGGCCGGTGCATTCCGGCCGTATTTTCCGGAGAACATAATGGCGTCAACATTTTCACTTAACTTTGATTTCGGCACCATCGTCAGCAGCATCACGAGTTTTTTTGATAAACGAAAATTCACGGAGCAGGAGCGCGCGGAACTCGATCTTCTTTTAAAGCAGGCGGAACTATCCTTGCGTGAAAAAGAGCTGGCGGTGGCGGCGGAGTTTGCGAAGCGCGACGCGACGATCGCTGAAGCGCAGAGTAAAGTTGTCCAGGCGGAGGCCGGCGCGCGCTGGTGGCTGCAGGGGAACTGGCGGCCGCTCACGATGATCGCGTTCGTGATTATGCTTGTCGCGCGCTGGTTCGGATTTACGCCGGTGCATCTCAGTGAAACAGAAGCTTCGCAAATTCTCGACATCGTGATGGTTGGCCTCGGCGTTTATACCGGCGGACGTTCTCTGGAAAAAATCATCTCCGCGAAAGGAACGAAACCGAAATGATGCTGCTCGCTTTCTTTGGAAACAGTTTTAAACCCGCCGCTGATGCAATTACTTACGGCGTTAACGAAACCGTCCCGCTGATTCAGCAAGGCACATTCTGGCTGATTCTCTGCAGCGGTTTTTTCATTGTTATGCAGGCAGCGATCGGGATTCTGCAAATCAAAAGGCTCACGAAGCGCGAGCCGTCAATCACGAGCGAGATCGATGAAAAAATAAAGGCTTATGACAAGTCGATCGACAAACGCTTCGAGGGCATGAGCAAGAAAATTGACCGCATTGATGCGGAGATTAAAGACCGCGAAAAATCCAGCCGCGAGACCCGCGCAAAACTTTACGACGCTGTAAACAAACTCCGCGAGGAAGTGAATTCCAGCTTGTGTGCCGTTCGTGAAACGAATGCCGCGCAAAACAAACAGATCGAAATGATGAATCAGACTCAAGTGCGGATGGATACCAAGCTGGATGCGCTGATCAGCAGAACCAAATAACAGGGGGCACCACAATGACAGAGGAACAGAAAGAAATGTTCAGAGACGCGATTCTTCAAATTTTATTTGGCACCCGCCATATTGGAATGCGCGTTCCATATATCCGGAAAAATCTTATCCGGTTCGGGTTTCCCGATGTCGATGAAACCGAGCTTCGTAAACATCTCCGATATCTGATTGCAAACAAGATGGTTGAAGTTGCGGAAAAAGAACTTTCGCTATCAGTTGAAATTTTCCTGATCACGGAAGCCGGTGTCGCGTATCTGGATGAATCCGGACTGGCTAATTAACAGGAGTCAATCATGCCGGCTCTAAGCACAATCGACCGATTGAACCCAGAAGATCGCGCCTGGCTGGAAAAGCAGCTTGTGGGACGAAAATTCGCAGACTACGACGGACTGCTGCAGGTGCTGAATGAACGCGGCCTGGAAATTTCGCGCAGCGCACTCGGTCGTTTCGGTAAAGAGTACAAAGAGTATGTGCAGAACATCCGCCGATCGACTGACATGGCGATTATGCTGAGCCGTGAAATCGGCGACGACGCGAACGCCGTCGGCGATGCAACGATCCGCATGGTGCAGGTACAGCTTTTTGAAGCAATCCAGAATTACGATTTCAGCAAACTCGAAGACGCGAAGCCGCATCAACTCATTTCTGCGCTCGCGGATTTGAACCGCGCAACGGTCGGCCAGAAGAAATGGATGGCCGAGGCGCGGCGCGCAATGGATGCCAGTAAAAAAGCACTGCAGGGAATTATTCAGTCCGGCCCGACCGAGGAGAACCTGCGGAAAGCTGAAGAGGCGTTAAAGCTGCTTTAAACGGATTTTAAAATGTCAAAGACCGGCGATAAATTTTTTCTACCGTATCAGGCCAGATGGATTCAGGACATGAGCCGTCTGAAGCTGATGGAGAAAAGCCGCCAGATCGGTTTAAGCTGGAGTACGGCCTACGGCCTCGTCCGCCGAAAAAGTCTAAAAACCGCCAAGCTCGATGCGTGGATTTCCAGCCGTGACGATCTGCAGGCGCGGCTGTTTAAAGACGACTGTAATAATTTCGCACACATCCTGCAGACAGTTATTCAAGACCTCGGTGATCAGATCATCGACGAAGAAAAGAAAATTTCCGCTTACGTTCTGCAGCTTGCGAACGGCTGCCGGATTCACAGCATGAGCAGTAATCCGGACGCACAGGCCGGTAAGCGCGGAGACCGCGTGCTGGATGAATTTGCATTGCATCCGAATCCGCGCAAACTTTATTCGATCGCGTTTCCTGGTATCACCTGGGGCGGACAGCTTGAGATTATTTCAACACATCGTGGATCGCAGAATTTCTTCAATGAGCTGGTCGAGGAAATAAAACACAAAGGAAACCCGAAAGGTTTCTCGCTGCACACCGTTACGCTGCAGGACGCACTTGACCAGGGATTTTTGAATAAGCTGAAAGCGAAACTGCCGGAAGATGATCCGCGCCAGTTTATGGACGCCGCCGCTTATTATGATTTTATCCGCGCCGGCTGTCCCGATGAAGAAACATTCAATCAGGAATACATGTGCGTTCCGTCGGATGACGCAACGGCGTTTCTCTCTTACGAAATGATCACGTCCTGCGCGTACCGGTTCGGCGATGAATGGGAACTGCCGTTGACCGGCGCGCTGTACGTCGGTGTCGATATCGGCCGCGTGCGTGACTTTACCGCGATCTGGATTCTGGAAAAACTCGGCGATGTATTCTACACGCGCCGGCTGATCGTTCTGGACAACGTGCCATTCTCTGAACAGGAAGCGGTTCTGTATCAGATTCTTGAGCTGCCGTCCGTACGGCGCTGCTGCATTGATAACACCGGAATCGGCCGTCAGTTCGCCGAGCGCGCGAAACAGCGCTTTGGCGAATACCGGATTGAGGAAGTGACGTTCACTGCTGCTGTGAAAGAGGAACTTGCCTATCCGCTACGCGCGGCATTCGAGGATCGCACTGTCCGGATTCCGGACGATCGCGATGTCTGCGCAGATTTGCGCGCTGTTAAGAAAATGCAAACAGCCAGCGGCAATGTCCGCTTCGCCGCCGATCGCGGCACTAACGGCCACGCAGACCGCTTCTGGGCACTCGCACTGGCATTGCATGCGGCGAAATGTGCGCCGGAGGTTTACGCCTACGAACCGGCCGTCAGCAAACCGGCCGGTGAGCAACGGTTCAGAGACACGCCGGACTTTTTCGATGAAGACAATCCACAACCAGCGAGCTTCGGACTGATGTAATGAAACGATTTTTTAAATACCCACAAAATGACATGCGGCTGTCGGAAGGCGGAACCGTGGCGAACGCCGGAATAAAAACGAGGATCACGGCAGAAGGAAAACTGCCCAGCCGCGCCACACCTCTTTTAACGAAACGGAACAACGCATGAAAAATCCAACGCTTTATGATCATCTGGGACGCCCGATCGAATTTGACGATCTGGATAAAGACATTGCTACGCCGATCAGCGGTGTGCGTGACATCTGGGTTGACAGCACAACAACCAATCTCACTCCTGACCGGCTGCACGGAATTTTCACTGCGTTACGAACCGGTGAAATTTCTGAATTCATCACGCTGGCCGATGATATGGAGGAATCTAATCCGCACTATCAGTCGGTTCTCGGCACCAGGAGAAATGCGCTTGCCGGCATCGAACCGACTGTTGAATCCGCTGATGATTCCGCCGCCGCGAAGGAACAGGCAGACGCGGTGTGGGATTTGCTGCGCCGGCCGGAGTTTACCGATCTAGTGGAAGATCTGCTGGACGGACTCGGAAAAGGTTTCGCGGTCAGTCAAATGATCTGGAATACCGATGCGGCGGTATGGTATCCGCGCGAATACAAACGAGTGGATCAGCGCTGGTTTCAGTTTACGAAAGAAACAGCGGAATTGCGCCTGCGCGATCGCGACAATAAAGACGGCCTGCCGCTCGCGCCGTTTAAATACATCATTCACTATCCGAAACTGAAGCCGTCCGGCTTTGTTGCGGCGGGCGGCCTCGCACGCGTCGCGGCGGTTGCACACATGTGTGTTAATTACACCGTCAAGGATTGGATGCGTTTCATTGAACTGTACGGCATTCCGATGCGTATCGGCAAGTACGGCCCAAGCTCAACGAACGTCGATCGGAATATTTTGAAGCGCGCCGTGATGAATATCGGCGCAGATGCGGCCGCGATTATTCCGGAGTCCATGCAGATTGAATTTATTGAAACGGCCGCCGCCGCCGGCGGTCACGTTCTGTTTAAAACAACCGCTGATTACATGAACGATCAGATATCAAAGGTTGTTCTTGGGCAGACGGCCAGCGTCAGCGGCACGCCAGGAAAACTCGGCAACGACACCGAGCAAGGTGAAGTTCGCAAAGACATTCTGAAAAAGGATGCGCGGAAAATGGCCGCCACGCTGAACATGTATCTTGTTCGGGCGTTCATTGATTTGAACTTCGGCCCGCAGGAAAATTATCCGGCGATTAAATGGGTGTTTAAAGATTCTGCCGATCTCAACCAACTTGGCGGGTTCCTGGCACAGACGGTTCCGCTTGGATTGAAAGTCGGACAATCAACAATTCGTGATATGGCCGGACTGCCCGATCCGGAGAAAAATGAAGAGGTATTGGTGCCTCCCTCGTTTTCTCCGGATGCGGGTGGAACGGCCTTTAATAGAAAGAATCCAGTGAAGCGGAAAGCCGCAACGGCTCTGAATAACGCCGAGCAGGACGTCGTGGATGAACTCGAAGAGGAAGCAACCGACGGCTGGAAAAAACAAATGACGCCGATCAAGGACGTGATCGAAGCGCTGGCCGAGGAATGCGAAACCGCTGAGGAATTTAAAGCGCGCCTGCCTGATGCGCTGAATAAAGCCGATCTGAGCGAACTGGAAACGGGACTGGCGCTCGCCACGTTTATCGCTCGCGGTGAGGGAGACGCGGAGACCGTCTAATGGCGAAGAACGGAACAGCGCCGAAAGAAGCAATCGACTTTTTCCGATCCAAAGGATGGAAGGTTGGATTCGATTATCGTGACGTGTGGAATGAGGAACACGCGCATGCGTTCACCGTTGCCAAAGCAACAACGCTGGACGTTCTCGAATCCGTGCGCGGCGCTGTTGACGATTCCCTGGCAAACGGAAAAACATTTCAGGAGTTCAAAAAGAATCTGCAGCCGGAACTTGAACGGCTCGGCTGGTGGGGAAAGAAAGAAGCAGTCGATCCGAAAGACGGCGTCGCAAAAAAAGTTCAGCTTGGCTCTCCGCATCGCCTGAAAACAATTTATCAAACCAATATGAGGACGGCGCGCGCCGCCGGCAAATGGGAAAAGATCGAGCGGACAAAAGCGCTGCTGCCATATCTGCGTTATTCACTCGGCCCGTCTGAAAAACACCGTCCGGAGCATGCGGCACTGGAAGGAACTATTCTGCCGGCAGACGATCCGTGGTGGAACAGCTACATGCCGCCGAACGGCTGGGGATGCAAGTGCTGGGTGCAGCAGTTGAGCGAAGCGCAGGCCGAGCGCGCCGGTGGTGTTTCCGCGCGACCGAACCTCGGCGAGGTCGAATGGTTTAATGAACGTACCGGCGAACGCGAGAGAGTTCCGCGCGGTGTCACGCCTGGATTTAATTCCAACCCTGGCCGCGCCAGAGAGCAGGAAGAACTGCAGCGCTTTAAAGGCAAGTTAAACACCGTTTCGCCGGATGCGGCCACGGCCGTTCATCGCGCCTGGATGCAACCCGACACCGTTGGCCGGTGGCGGGAAAATCCGAAAGGGAACTTCCCTGTGGCCGTGATGGATAAGAAGACTCAGGGAATCATGGGTGCCAAGCAGCACACGGTTTACCTCTCCGGCGACACAATGAAAAAGCAGGACGGGAACACATCACGAAGCGCCGGACATTCCGAGTTGAGCAATGAGGATTACTGCCGGCTTCCCGATCTGATTGCGCGCGGTACTGCATTCCGCGAAGACGGCCAGAACTCTGTTTATTACCGGCATGACGGGAAACTGTTTCGTGCCGTTGTGAAAACCACCAAAGACAAAAAGGAGAATTATGTTCAGTCGTTCCACCGCGCAGAGGAACGGCATTTAAAACAGGCACGGAAGAAATTCGAGGTGTTGCGTGAAGGAGAGGAATAACCCTGAGGTGCGGCAAGGCCTGTCCTGAACCTTGCAAAGCGATCCGCTCTTGCGAGCGTCCTACGGCCGACAGAATTTCACCGTGTCACGCACCTCAGTGTTAGCGGGAATATGCACCTGCTGAGTGAGTCTGTCAAGGACGGAACCTGTTCCGGCTCACTCAGGCAGCAGAAAAATATAGAACAATCGCACTGGAGAAAAAATGGGAAAAAAGAAAGTACAGAAGGTTGAAACAGCGCATCTTGTTACTGCGCTGAACACAGCCGGTGACGGCGACACGATTAATATCAATTTAATTCCGCGCTCGCCGGACGGAACTGTCCAGGGACGCGACGGCCGTTACTGGAAGATGGGCGATCCGGCAGCGGTTGCAATGGCATCGAATGCGTACAAAGAAGCGCATGGCGCATCGCTGGATGAAAACCACGGCATGTATCTGGGCGAAACAAACTCGCCGGCGTTCGGCTGGTTTTCTCAGTTCGAAGTCAATTCCGCCGCGGGCATCGACGGCAAGTGCGAATTGAATGACCTCGGACAGAACGCCATCAAGAACAAACACTATCGCTACGCGTCGGTTGTTTTTGAGTTCGATCCTGAAACGCTCGAAATCACTTTCATTAAAGGTGCCGGTTTAACAAACAAGCAGAACCTGCAGGTGCAGGCACTGAACACAGCCGCCACCGTAAACAGGAAACTACAGGAGGAAGGGATGCTAAAGGCATTACTTATTGCACTGGGTCTGAAAGAAGACGCCACAGAGACCGACGCACAGAATGCAATTCAGACGCTGAAGTCTGCACAAACCGCGCTGAATGCTCAGGGCGACGTTGTTCCGAAAGCGGAACACGATAAAACCGTAACTGCGCTGAACACCGCGAAAGACGAACTGAAAACGCTGAAAGATGCAGCGTTTAAGCAGACGCTTGAAACGGCGCTCAACACGGCCATGACGGAGAAGAAAATCACTCCGGCACAGCGCAAGCACTACGAAGAAACCATCAAGGACGAAGCCGCGCTGAACACGTTCCAGGAACTGATGAAGGTCAGTCCTGAAGTTCTTTCCGATCAGGCCGCGCCCGGTGGAACACCGGAACAGCCAACCGCGCTGAACACCGCGACGACAGAAATGGCGAAAATTTTCGGCAACACTCCGGAAGAACTGAAGGAACACGGCGGACTTTAATTCGCTGATCTCCGGAACACTGCAGCCGGAAATTTGAAATCTAATCCTTAACCATAGAGGGAAAAATGGAACGCAATACAGAACGACTCGCAAACGCCGATGTGCTCGGCTTTAAAATTGCCGCCGGACAGAAACTCTATCTCGGCAAACTCGTTGGACTCAATGATGACGGTTACGCCGTTGATGGAGACGACACCGATCTCGCCAAGGTTCTCGGCCGTGCCGAACAGACCGTGGATAACACTGACGGTGCCGACGGCGATCAGATGATCGCAGTCCGGCGCGGCATTTTCAAGTGGAACAACGACGCGACTGATCCGGTTGTTCAGGCGGATGTCGGCCAGACGGTTTACCTCAAGGACGGCGTCACTGTTTGCGCAGATGATTCCGGCGTTGAGGCGGGAGTCTGCACGGCGGTCGAGAGCGACGGCGTGTGGGTAGAGACGCGGTAGGTTGAACAAAGCATAGAGAGGTAAAAGAGATGTTAATCAACAAAGAAAATATCAAGGCGTTTTTCGTAAACGTCAGAACCACTTTCCACAAGGCGCTGAAAGAGGCGAAACCGCAGTGGGAAAAAATCGCGACGAAAGTCCCGTCTAAAACCGGCATTGAAAATTATGCCTGGATTAAGGACATGTGGCCGAACCTTCGCGAATGGATCGGCCCGAAAAAGGTCAAGGGTCTGGAAGCGGCGAAGTATGTCATCGAAAACAAACCGTATGAAGCGACCATCGGCGTGAAGCGTGACGATCTGGAAGATGATCAGACCGGAAAATACGCTGCAATGGCACGCGCACACGGTGAAGCCGCTGCCGCATGGCCGGATCAGCTTGTATTTGGCGCGCTGAATGAAGCGTTCGAGAAAGAGTGTTTTGACGGCCAGCCGTTTATTGATGCCGACCATCCGCTGGAGGGCGGCAAGGTGTTCAGCAACAAGGGAACGAAAAAGCTGAAATGCGGCAGTTTCGCTGAAGCTCAAGCCAGCTATGGTGCGGCACGCACTCAGATGCAGAATCTGAAAAATGATGCGGGCCGTCCGCTGGAACTCAACCCGAATCTGCTGGTTGTTCCTCCGGCGCTTGAAGATACCGCAAAGATGCTGCTGACCGCTGAGAAGTTCGCGGACAACTCCACGAACATTTATAAAGGCACCGCCGAAGTTTTTGTCTGCCGTGCGCTGACGAGCACCACCGCCTGGTTCCTGATGGATACCACGCAGCCGATCAAACCGTTCATCTTCCAGGAACGCAAAGCTCCGACACCGGTTAACCAGGAGACGGAAGCCAGTGACGACGTGTTCAATAACGGCGTCTATAAGTTCTCGATCGAAGCGCGCGGCGCGGCTGGATTCTCTCTGCCGCAACTGATCTACGGTTCCACCGGCGCGCAGAACTAAGCATTGCAGACAGGTGATTGACGAGTTCAGATTTTCGGAATCCGGAACCCGTTAATCACCTTTCTGAAAGGAGAGCCTCATGGCAAAGAAAGCTACAGAAGCGAAAAAGCCGGCAACGACTAAAAAAGCGCCGGCGAAAAAGAAAGTAACCATCGCCACGCTGAAAACCGCGCAGGAAAATCTGGCGGCCGCGCAAACCGCACTCGCCGCTGATCCGGAAAATGCCGACCTGCAGAAAGCAGTCGCTGAAGCGCAGGCGGTTCTTGACGCATTGCCGCCGCCGGCAGAACCGGTTCCGGCGATCAGTGTGACCTGCAAACGTCCGGGCGGACTCTGGCGCGCCGGACGGCACTGGCCGAAAGGTCAGACGATCGTCGCAGTTTCCGAGTTTTCACCGGAGCAGATCGCTGCGATCCGCGCCGAAACGCGGTTCACGGTTCAAGACGGCATGATGCCGGTTTAAGCCGAACCGCCAGAAACGGCGATTTGGGCGCGTTTGATTGCGCGCCCTGATCGACGGGCGGATTCGGGGAGAAGTGGTGTTTAATGCTCAAATTTGGCTGTTTAAATTTGAAGCCCGTGGCGGGGCGCAGGCTGAAAACGGCGGGAATTTACAGAGATTCAGAAATGAAGGGTAAAAAAAGAGTAAAAAACGCAGTCCGTCCGGCGGATTTTAAAATCCGTTTTTCCGGTTTTTCTATGAACCGGAGTTTTGGCGGGTGCATCCGTATTTCCGGAGCCGGAGAATATCAGTTTTTTGAGCCGGGTGTGTTGAGCGCATTCAGGGTTATTGCCGACCCAAACCGCCGGAGAGTGCGGCGTCTTTCTTTAACTCGGTCTGAACAGGAACGCGTTGAGCGAACACTGGCATGGCTGGAGCTGGTTGACGGCATCTGTATGGAACTCGGATTCGATGCAGAGATCGGAAGGCCTGAAAGTTTACTGATTCGTCCGGATCTCCGGTGTCTGGATGATTTAACAGACTTTCTTGAGCAGGAATATCTGCGGCTGTCCGCCGGTTTGGCAAAACGGAACAAAGGGTAAAAAATGGCATACGCAACGGTAGAAGATCTGGAAGAACGGCTGACACGGCAGCGGCTGCTTACGCTGGCCGGAATCGATGCGGACAACTGTGACGGCTGTCCGTGTCCGGATGAACTGGATATTGAACGGATCACTGCAGCGCTGGCCGATGCTTCGGCCGAGGCGAATGTCTACCTTAACGCCCGATACGCAATGCCGCTGACCTTTATTCCGGAGGCTTTGAAAAATGCGGTGTGCGATATCGCCGCATATCTGCTCGGAAACGAAACGACGATCTCCGACTTTATTACTGAACGGCGCGACAACGCCGTCGCGCTATTGCGGCGTATCGGTGAAGGAAAAGCAGACCTCGGAATTCCAGAGGCGCAGAAACCAGGAGCCGCCGGCGGCGACGCGTTTATTGAGGAAGGACGATCGGATTTTAAAAAGTGGCGACTGTGAGGTGCAGCCGCGTCTTTGTGCAAACAAAAAACGGAGAGGAACAATGGGAAAAATTCAGAAAATATCAGGAGTAATTTTAAGCCAGGTGTTAAACATTCTGGTTCTTGCCTGCCTGTTTGGCGTGATTGCGGTCTTTGCAGCGCCGGCAATTAATAAAGAGATCAGTACGAATGCGGTCAAGGTTCTGCCGGAGCGCAATCTGCTGCTGAAAGACGGAACGCCGTGGCAGGCCGAACTGCAGGTTCCGCAGGGTTTGGTGATCCGTTCCGGCACTGAACATTATATGGCCGAAAACGCCGGCACACTCGGTACGAACGCTCCGACGATTTTTTATCCAGGCTGGGAAACCAACGGCACGGTTGTTTTGCGTTATATCGAAAAAGGCCCACGTCTCGGTTTTATCATGATGATGGAAACCGACGGCACGATGCGCGTGAATGTGAACACACCGCCGACTCCCGGAAGCGGTGCCATTCTCGACGGCCGTCTTAGTACCTGGCAGGAGTCCGGCAGTCAGGCTGTGCCGCAAGGCGCAATCTGGGCAGTCAGTGAAACCGGAACGAATCGCGTTACTGCGATTGAATGGTAGGTTGAAATGAAACGTGCGATTTTTCTTATCACAGCGTTCACGGCCGGCGCCTGTTTTGCCGGGATTATGTTTCCCGGCGTAGAAAAAGAGGTTGATCCGTATGCTCTACCGAAAGTAGAGGCGATCATCGACGGCACTCAGCCGCTGGACGCGCTGATCCTTGACCGGAAAATTGAATCCTGGTCGGATATCGGGCTGACCTATGAAGACGCCGTGCGCTTGAATAATGAAGCGGTGATCGCAAACGGTACGGCGTGGGACGGCTGGGTGACCGATGGAGATCTGCTGCCGGACGGAAGTATATTTCTTGTGCCCGGCCGTTATCTTCAAAGTCCCGTACAAACGAACGGCATTGCGCGGTTTAACATAGACGCATCGTCACACATGAATGCCACGTCCTATCGCGTGGCAATTTCCACGCCGCTCGGAGAATTTCCGTATCCGTATTACGGAACCGACGGCGTTGTTTGCATTACTGCTGGCGGATCATTGCCAGGAGCGACGCCCGGCTTAATCGTGTTGTCCGCGCAGATCGTTGGATATGAAAATGCTGCTGAAGCCGGAAGATCCAAGTCTGTGGCGAATCTGAAGGTGGTTGACGATCCGTCTATGCCGCGTGATCTGACACCGAAAGAATATGTCGACGGCAAAGCGGCGACAGCGCGCGAGTATGCGGATCAGCAAATCGCCGCGTATGCAAATGATGACACGAAGATCGTGCGCGGTTCGCAAATCCGGTTGAACAATACCTGGTCGATGTCGGAGTTCGGGAGACTTAAATTCCTTTCGGCTGAAACTGAGGGTTCGGCAGAGATGGAAGGCGACGGGAATTATTTTGCGATCGCGCAGAATTACTATCCGCTTCTCAGCTTTCAGTCGGATATCGCCGGACTGAAATTAAACGACGTAAATTTTGATGTCGCAGATGAGCAGGCAACGATCACACTGTTTATTTCAACGAACGGCGTGACCTCGGAGCCGTTTGCAGAATGGGCAGAAAGCCTGCGGATCGGCAGCTGGGTTCGCATTATGGACTACAGCATTAACACATATCCGGCGGTCTCGAACGGTTCTTATGTCCTGCAGTTTACCGTGAACGATTATGCCGAGGCGGCTTTTTTTCGCGCCATGCAGCTGAACGGTGAAAGCGTGGTTACGGTGCACACCGATATTTTGAAAGTTGTCGGCCGGATCGAGTTCACGAACGGCTGGAGCATTCAATGCACAACAAACGGCCTCGAATTTATCCAACCATAAGGAGCAACGATGAAACGGTTTTTATTAACAGCAGCTTTAACTGCCGCCCTGTTTGCGGCAGCGCAGGAAGACGAGGGGCTTTCTTTCAGTGTTCGCATTGATCCGGCGCGCATCGAGTTTTTAACCATGACCTATACGCCTGAAAATATTGTCACGAATATTTCCTATGAATGGGTCGAGACCTTTGCGGTTTATACGAATTATTTTTTCGGCCTGCGCGACGACGAGGTGGTTACGAACGCCGTGCGACAACAGGTCGCGCTTGAGCATGTGGTTACGAATGCGGCGTTCTGGACGACACCTTTTATTTACACACTGCCGGCAAAAAAGCCGGTGCTGATGGGCGGAACTCTGGACGCACGGCCGCAACGGGATGCCGTGTTTAATGTTCAGCTTGTTATTCCGGCAACGTTGATGCGCGAGTCAACTGATGCGGCCTTTTATCAGCAGATGGAAGTTTCCGCGTCGCTGTTCGGCGCGCTGCCAGTGCAAGGCGCCCTGGCGGATGTGATGAGAAACGCAGTGATGCTTGTCATGCAAAACGGAGGAATAGAGTAAGGAAGGTTTTTTTGTGCGCAGCTTTTTCGGCGGCCGGTATTTTGGCTGGAATTTATCATCCGGCCGGATCGACCGCCAGCTCTGTGATTACCAACGGAACCGTTGTCGGCTCTCTGACTGTAACACCGGAACTCATCGGCATCCCGACGACGGTTTCCGGAGCACCAGATCCGGTTTATGACGGTGAGTATAATATATTCACGACGATGAATTATATTGGCGAGGTATTCACTAACGCAAACGGTAAGTTCATGTTTTACGATATCGAATGTCTTGCTGATGGCAACTGGTTGATTTCAGATGATTTTCCTGTTGTTTATGATTATGAGAATTGGCCATCGGCAAGCTATGGATATGTTTATTATTACGGTGTTGATAAGGTTACATGGCAAATCATCGGATGGAATAATTCAAGTTATCAGCATATTGACGGTATGAGCTGGACCGGGAAGCCCGACATAATAGAACCGGGGGGAGCAGTCGTTGCGCGATATGGAAAATTTTTAAAAATACAAACTGGGGATCATTCGTATCAAGACAACCCGCAGCGCGATGGAGGAATCATTCGATTTGACCCGCAGCTGCTCCAAGACAGTACGATTAATTACGGCGCTCTCACTAATGGAAATATTGCATTCCCCGGACACATTGCGCTTGTCACGCACACTGACCTAGGACACCGCTGGTGGAGAGGAACGCTTAATCTGCCGGAAGCCTCTCATGGAACGCATGGAACGATAGGCATCAAGCCGTTTTGGGGCGCAAATGTTACGGTTAAACATTGGCCGCAATCCGGATATTATTTTTATTCCGCCGGTGGAAATAAGAATCATACGTTTAATTATCAGGCCGACGCTTCCACGGTAATTCTCCAAAGTCATAATAATAACGCCAATTTCGGGAATACGAACGGAGCGGATTCGATTACGGGGAGTTATGTTGTGTTTTTGGGCAGGCAGTTTTATCCAATGAACAGCACAAATGTTTCTTTTGACACTCAAGGTGATATTAAAAATTCACTGGTTTCTCTGTGGAATAACGCAAATGTTGTAATCGTTAGGGGAAATATTGAGAATTCTATTATCGCGGTGGATGGGCTCTCAAATTCGGTTCCTATTCAAGGCAGTGTGCTCGCCGGAAAAAACCATCAAGTTAACCATACGCATATTGTTATGGCTGGAGATAATAAAACCTCCGTTAGAGACAATGCTGTGCATACAGACGAGCTTGTTCTGTTTAATCAGGCAAATCCAGATCAATACGGCCGAATGTGGTTTTCTAATGACGTGCTGTATGTGCGCACGCCGGACGGCACAGTAAAAGAAGCCCAGTTAATTAATCCATAAATATAAGGAGGTATCATGAAAAAAATTATTATTGTACTCGCGTTGATTACCACTGGCGCAAAATGTGCTGAAATTGTAAGCGAAATTGTTGCCCAGCGCGGCCCGCGCCTAACGCATCGCGTCATTATTCGCAACGCCAACGGGTCAGTAACGCCGCACGATCGCACATACAACATGGTTTTAAGTACGGTCAATGCGCTGGAATTTGAAGCAACGAAAACGCAGTTTCGTAACGAATTGCTCAATATGTCCGCAACCAATGATGTTGCGGCGGCTCCTTAACAATTCCGGGTTTTATGGCCGGCACCGCGATTACTGTAACCGCTGAAGGGATGCGCCATGTGCAGGAGGTGATCTCCCGCCTGGCGAATCCTGATTTTAATCCGCTGCTGGATGCGATCGGCGCGATGGTTATCAGTCAGACGAAATACCGGATCAGAGTTGAAAAAACAGCGCCCGACGGTTCGCCGTGGGCAGATCTGAGTCCGGCCTATAAAAAGCGTAAACCGAAAGGTCGAGGGATTCTCGAACTGGAAGGCGATCTGCGCGATTCCCTCACTCACCTGGTCAACGGCGGATCGGTCGAAGTCGGAACAAATCTTGTCTACGCCGCAACTCACCAATGGGGTGCTCCGTCGCGCGGGATTCCGGCGCGGCCGTATCTTGGAATCAGCGCACAGAATGAAACAGAAATTACGGAAGTGATCGAAAAATGGATCAGCGATCAAATGTCAGCGTAAGACAAATCGTCACGCTTTTTTCATTCGGTGCCTTTGGGTGCCTGGATTTTATTCCGAGAGCGGAACGGCCGCTTCCTGGAACACGAGCAGAGCGCCGCGCGGTTTATCGCAACAACCGGCAGAAAAAATAGAGGTTGAAAATGGAAAAACTGAAAATTGCGAAAACTCTGGATGCGTGGGTGGAGATTTTTCGCGCGAACTATAAAAAATTCAACGTCGCTATTCATGAAGGCGTGATCGATGACAAAGCGATCCAGCAGATGATCGTGCAAGCGCCGGCGATTTTTGTGACCGCTCTTTCCGCTCAGCCGTCAAAAGATATCGGCGACGACACGATGGCTTACGAAACGGTTTTCTCTGCGTTCATTATCACCAAAGGCACCTGCAAAATGACGCAGGGTTTAAACGTCAGCGAAACGATGCTTGTTCTGCTTCGCGCGAATCTTCCGGAAATTGCGGGTGTGCAGCGTGCGGTTCAACCATCCTGGCAGAACATCGTCTCGGCCGGTTTAAGCGGCCTTAAAGTGTCGTTAAATGCCGTCGCCTGGCGTCACCAGATTCTGCTCGGTGAGCCGAATGAAGAAAACATTATGTACACCGACGGCGTCGCGTGGCCGGACGGCGCTATTCCTGAAAAGTTCTGTCCGGCGCTGGAAGATGAAACTCAACCCTAAAACGGAACCCGTTCATGTGCGCGATTCATTCCAATTTTGTGACGCTATCGAAAACAACCGATGCCCATGAGTAAACACGAAAAACATTTTCAGCTTTCCGATGCGCTTCGCCGGATCGCCAACGTAGTCCAGGTTGGCACGGTGGAGTCCGTCGACACGAAAAATGCGCGTGCGCGCGTAAAGCTCGGCGAGATCACTACGGCACCGCTGCCCTGGTGTACACCGCGCCAGGGGAAGAAGCGTGTCTGGAATCCGTTGACTGCCGGCGAGCAGGTTTTAGTGGTTTCTCACAACGGCGATCCGGCGCAGGGAATTATCGTCGCGTCGCTCGGCTCGACAAAAAATCCGGCCGGCGACAATTCGGAAGATATTTTTAAGGTCATTTACGCGGACGGTTCCTTTGTACAGTTCGACCTAGGCACGTCTGAGATGCAGATTGAATGCAAAGGACCCGCATCCGTACGCGCAAAGTCATTGACGGCCATCGCGGATGAATCGGCGGAGATCATTGCGGGAGCACGCTGCGAGCTGACCGCTCCGGAAACGACTGTCACCGGAAACGTGACGTTCGCCGGCGCAGTGATTTTTTCAGGAAACGTAACCATCGCCGGCTCGCTGAATGTTGGCGGATTAACCACACTGGCCACTGCCACAGTGAGCGGAACCCCGCTTATGCCCGGCGGCGACAGTTTTTAAGGAGGAACGGTGAAAAAGGAAATCTATATCGCACAAGTTGAATTCTGGTGCGGGAACCAGCGCATCGGGAGAGGCGACGAATTAACGCTTACTGACTCAAAGGCCCGCTGGCTGGTCGGTCAGGGAAAAATCAGTCTCAAAGAAAAACCGAGCGCAAGAAATAAAAAGGAGAAAGACAATGAGTGATCTTCAACGCGGCGTTGAAACTCAACTGGTAGACGACGGTGTCCGATCAATTGAGACCGTCCGTACCAGTATCATCGGTCTGGTCGGTACTGCTCCGCAGGCTGATCTTGAAAAACTGCCGATCAATGTACCGACATTGTTCGCCGGCAGAATAACGGCACTGCGTAAAGCAATCCTGCCGGACGGTGCAACAGACGGCGGAACACTGCTGGATGCGGTGGATATGATTGCCGGCATCACGAGTCCGATCATCGTTGTTGTGAACGTCGGTGCAGTAAACGGCCCGATCGCGCCAGCACTGATCGGAAACGCGGCCGAATTCACCGGCATGCACGCTCTGCTGAAGGCAAAAGCAAAAACCGGCGTGAAACCGCGCCTGCTCATCGCACCGGCTCCAGACGGATATAATTACACGGACGGCGCGATTACGGCCGCGCCGCTGGCCACTGCGCTCGGCAGCGTTGCCGACCGGCTTCGCGCGATCGCTTTTGCCGACAGCCCGAATGTTGACGCCAGCGCGGCCAATGCTGCGGTGAACGCAATCGGCAACAAGCGGGTTTATTTGACCGATCCGTGGGTTCTTAATCTTGCCGGCGAGGAACGGCCGTTCTCTCCGGTAGCCGCCGCCATGTTCGCTCTGCGCGACAATACGGACGGCTTCCATTGGACACCGAGCAACACAACCATTCCGAACATTTCCGGCACGAGCCGCCCGATTGACTTTGAGCTGGGCGATTCTTCCTGCGAAGCAGATATCCTCGCCGGTTTCCACGTCAACACGATCATTCGTGAAGACGGATTTCGGTTGTGGGGTGTCAAGGTTGCCCAAAAATCGGACTCAAACTGGTTCCAGGTTACACGCGTCCGGATCGCGGACATTATCGCTGATTCAATTCAGCTTGCACACCTCTGGGCAATCGACAGGCCGATCACTGCACGGTTTGTGGATGATATTCTCGCCGGCGTGAACGCCTATCTGCGGAGTCTGAAAGCTCGCAGCATTATTGTCGATGGAAACACATGGGCAGATCCAGACGAAAACACGGCCGCTGATCTGAATCAGGGACACCTCACGATTCGCTACGACTTCTGCGACCATCCGTTAGCGGAAAAAATCACAATGAAATACAACCTGAACACCGACTATCTGGAATCGATCGTCGAGTAACCGGAGGAACGCAATATGCCACTGCCTAGAAAGTTAAAAAATATCAATCTGTTCGTCGATGGGCGGACATACATCGGAAAAGTTACCAGCCTCACGCCGCCGAAACTTACGGCGGTGGTTGAAGAGCATCGCGGCGGCGGAATGAATGTTCCGATCGATTACACGATGGGTTTTGAAAAACTGGAAGCGGAATGGGTTCTGGCGGAGGTTGACAAACATCTGCTGAAGCTGTCCGGCCTGCAGTTGAACGCCGCCATCAATGCTCAGTTCCGCGCCGTCATTGACGATGAAATGGGGAACGTCGGTTCCGTTGTTGTTAATCTGACCGGAAAAATCACTGAAGCCGATCTCGGCGAATGGAAGCCTGGCGAAAACAGCGAGTCCAAATTCAAGATGTCGGTGATTTTCTATGAGATGAAAGTCGACAGCGAAACCGTGGTCTACATCGACGCGGCGAATAACGTCTGGACGATCGGCAAAGTCGATCAGATGCTCGTGTACCGCGCACTGCTTGAAGGCGGCGACGCCGGCACTGCCCGCGCGCTTGCGTCTGCAGCGGCGAACTGGGCGGCCAGTAAAGTCAGTTAAACAACCAATCAACCTTAAAATCATGCCGCCGGATTTCCGGCGGCAGTTTTGGAGACAACCATGAAAACTGTAACAATCAAACTTGATGATCCCATCAAGGTCGCCGGCGAAGAAAAAACGGAACTGGAGTTCCGTAAACCCACCGTTAAAGACATTCGCATTGCGAATGCACAAAAAAAAGACGATCTGCTTGAACAGTCTATTCTCCTGATCGGCGCTTTGTCCGGTTTATCGCCTGAAGACATGGATCAGATTTCATTTTCTGACCTCAATAAAATTAACGAAGGGCTGGCTACGGCCGGTTTTTTACCGGAACCGAAGAACAGTTAGAAAATATGATGTGCGACATCGCAGCAATCTTTCACACGTCATTCGATGAGATGGAATGCTGGGATGTCGACACACTGACTGTTCGTTTGAAGCACGCGCACAAGATCGCAAAAGCAATGTACGGCATGAAGTGATATGGCAGAACTCGGTGTCAGTTTAAAACTCAATCTGGTCGATCGTTTGACCGGCGGAATGAAACGCGTTGAAGAAACCGTCGGCAGGGTTTCCGCCGCGTTTAAAAAACAGGCGGACGAATTAAAAAAAGTTGAGGCATCGCTCGAAAAATATCAGAAGCGAATGCAGCTTGCCCAGAACCTGACTATCGTCGGTGGCCAGGTCTCGGCAACCGGCAACAAACTCCTGCGTCCGATAAAAAACGCAGTGGATGTCGCGGCGCAATTTGAAGAAAGCATGAGTGCTGTTAAGGCTGTTACCGGCGCAACTGCTGATCAGTTTGCGGCGCTGGAACGACAGGCAAGACAGTTAGGTTCATCCACTCAGTTCACTGCAATACAAGCTGCTGAAGGAATGAAATTTCTCGGAATGGCGGGGTTTAAAACCTCGGAAATTCTTGAAGCCATGCCATCCATGCTGGCGCTCGCAAAATCTGGCAGCCTGGATCTTGGCCGTGCCGCCGATGTCGCCAGCAACATCCTTTCTGGCTTTGGGCTGGAAGCAACGGAAATGACGCGCGTCGCGGATGTTATGGCCGCAGCATTCACAAATTCAAACACCGACATTAATATGCTCGGTGACTCAATGAAATACGTTGCACCGTTGGCGAACGCTGCGGGCATGAGTCTTGAAGAGGCGGCAGCGATGGCCGGTATGCTCGGCGATGCCGGTATCCAGGGCTCAATGGCCGGTACCGCATTGCGAGCCATGCTACAAAAACTTGCGAATCCTGCTAGCGATGCCGCCGCATTGCTGAGTGAGTTTAATATCGACCTGTTAGACATGGAAGGAAACTTGCGGAGTCCTGTTGCAATTCTCGGCGAACTGGCTGAGGCGATGGAGGGACTCGGTTCCGGAGAACTCCTGAAAAATATGTCTACTCTTTTCGATGATCGTGCAGCGGCCGGTATGACAAAGCTGATGGCTGATGAAGGTTCTGGCGGTATCACGAAGTTTGTAAAGGCTCTGGAGAACTCAGCCGGTGCTGCAAAGCGTATTGAAAAACAGATGGGGGACAATACGAAAGGTTCAATTATTGAACTGATGAGTGCAGTTGAAGGGTTGCAGATCGCGTTCGGCAGTCTTTCGTTCGGCCCGCTTCGCGTGGTGACTGACCTTATTACAAAGTTCACACAAAAAATCACGGCTCTGACGGAAAAGAATACATGGTGGGCAAAGGTCATTTTGTATGGCGTTGGCGCGCTCGGTTTATTGCTGGCTACATTGGGCGGCCTGATGGGAGTTGTGGCTTCGATTCTCGGCCCGATAGCAATGATGAATCATGCGATGGTTCTTTCTCAGGTGTACGGCGTTTCGGCTGGATCAGCGCTTCGGATTTTCGGCAGCGCTGTACTTGGCGCAACGAAAAGAGTTTTTGCATTCGGCCTTACCCTTGTAAAATCTGCATTGGTTGGCTTGTGGAGTTTTATTACCGCAATTCCGGCGATGGTCAGCGGTCTCGGTGCGATCGCAGTTGCCGGCTGGACAGCAATGGCTCCGTTCCTGCCGATCATTGCAATTATTGCGGCCGTCGCCGGTGCCGCATTTTTGATCGTGAAATTCTGGGAGCCGATCAAAGGATTTTTCCAGCAGCTTTGGGCGGGAATTATTTCCGGCGCACAGATGCTGTGGAATGTAATTAAAACTGTGTTCGGTTTTTCTCCACTCGGTTTAATTCTCAAAGCATGGAATCCGATCATAAACTTTTTTAAGGGCGTGTGGGATAAGATCGGCGGCGTTCTTTCACGACTCGGTTCGTTTTTTGGATTTGGTGCGAAAGGCGCTGCCGCCGGCGCAATGGCCGGAGTCGCTGTTGCCGGCACGCCGAACAGCACACTGGAGCAGAACTACGTTCCGCTGGAAAAAACAATTACTGAAGCGCGCGCCAATAATACGTCGTCCAGTGTGGTCAGCGCGCCGATCACGATTAATCCCGCGCCAGGGCAAAGTCCTGAAGATATTGCAGCGGCTGTGGCGCGCGAACTGGACGCGCGCGATCGTCGCGTCCGGTCGGGAGAACGCGGCGGACTTTATGACTCAGAGTTTTAGTGATGAAATCGTTTCTTCTAATCATAGGCGTTGCACCGAATGACTTTGTGTTTGAAGTTTCCGGAACAACGTACAATCGCCTGCAGCGATCCTCTTCGTGGCGCTGGGCAAAGATGCCTCGCGCACGTCGCTTGCCGGCAAGACAGAGCATCGGCCCTGATGATGATACGATAGAACTCTCCGGAACCATCATTACGGAACGCTCCGGTTATACCAGTATGAACCGTTTGCGCGAACTGATGGGAACCGGCGAACCTCAACTGCTTTGTGACTCCTTCGGAAATGTGTTCGATCGGTGGTGCATTGAAAGCGTTACGGAAACACAAACGAATCTGCACGAAAACGGCCTGCCGCGTAAACAGACGTTCACGATGAAAATGAGCATTTACGGAGAGGATGCGTAATCATGGCCGCTGTCGTTTACACAACCAAAGACGGCGACATGGTCGACGCGATCTGTTTCCGGCGTTACGGCCGGAGCGCCGGCATTACTGAAGCGGTTCTGGCGGCCAATATCGGACTGGCCGCGCACGGCCCGATCCTGCCGGCAGGCATTGAAATTAACCTTCCGGACTATGGAACTCCGGAAAAGCGTCCGGAGAAAAAAGAAACTGTTCAGCTATGGGATTGAGTTATGGGAAGACCGAAACAGAGAGATTTTAAAATGCCGGTACCGGAAGCGGTTCGCGTCCGGACGGTGCTTCAGAGCGCATTAACGCGCGTTGAAAATGTTCGCCGGAAAATTGTCGGAACGAATGCCACGGAACTTGATATGGCGCAGCGCGATCTATCCGTCGTGATCACGATGTTCCGCAACTGCGATCGGTTTTCCGGACTCGGCGAAAAAACGGAGACAGATGGTGAATAAGCCGAAAAGCCGCACGTTCCAGGTTGAATATGAATTGCCGTCTCTGCGCGCGATCTATTTGAAAACAATCGCGGACGTTCCGGACGAAGATCGTGCGCTGAAACGCCTGCGCGAAACAGTTCCGAATGCGCGCATCCGGAGAATCCAGGAAATTTAAAAACGATGAAACCGGCATTCACAATTACAGCGAATGATAAAGACGTCACGGATTTAATCCGTGATCGCCTGCTTTCGTTGACAGTTACAGATGAGGCCGGTTTTGAAAGCGACACGGTTGAAGTGCGACTGGATAACCGCGATCTGAAAATCGCGCCGCCGACAACCGGCGCGGAACTGCGTGTGTCACTCGGCTATGTTTCATCCGGCGTGTATGAAATGGGATTGTACGTTGTCGATGAATATGAACGTTCCGGACTTCCGCACGAATTATTAATCCGCGCGCGCAGTGCATACGGTGGCGACGGCAAAAAAATATCTGAAACTGTTTCCGGTATCACCGCCGCACTGAAAGAGCAGCGCACGCGTTCCTGGGATCAGCGGCGGCTCGGCGGTGTTGTGGATGATGTTGCCAAAGACTGCGGCCTGAAGCCGGCAGTATCTCCGGATCTCGGCCGGATTATGATTGAGCATATTGACCAGACGAATGAAAGCAATTCACATTTTCTGCAGCGCCTGGCAAGGGAATATGACGCGGTATTTAAACCGAATGGCGGCGTGCTGATTTTCGTTCCGAAAGCGCTTGGTCGGACGGCCACCGGCCAGCAGCTGCCGGAAATTTTTCTGTCGCTGTATAAGCAGAAATCCTCTGAAAGCAGAATCTGCGCTCAATTAACCGGCGAGTCCGGCTGCTATCGTTTAACAGTTGCTGAGCGCGCAAATTTTAAAAGTGTCCGTGCGTATTATCACGATGTGGCGGCCGCCGAACGGAAAGAAATTTTTGCCGGCAGCGGTGAGCCGATCAGAACCATGCGCGGAAATTATGCGTCGCCGGAAGAGGCCGCGCGCGCGGCGGATGCTGAACTGCGCCGGATTGGACGCGGGAGTGCTGCGCCGACGTTTTCCTGCCACGGTGAGCCGCGCATCCGCGCGGAAGCAACGGTAACAGTTGACGACTCGATGGGATCAGACCTCGCCGGTTCCTGGTCAGTAACGCGAGCGGAACACACGTTCGACGATCGCGGCTATGCAACCTCGATTGAGTGCGAAAGTCCGGAGGCAGGGAAATGATGTTTATCTGCCAGAAAAAAACACCGTTTAAATTCCGGTTCAAATGCCATTTTAAAATTGCGTTCGGTTGTCTGCTGGAATGGCTCGGCGTGATCACGCTGTTCGTCTGGGGTGTGCCGGTTGAGGAACTCGACGATTTTTCATCACGGAGCGAAAAGGAGCCGGCGCAATGAACGGAATGGATAAACGTACCGGCAAGCGTCTGAGCGGACTGGATCACCTGCGCCAGTCGGTTGAAGATATTCTCCGCACGCCGGTCGGTTCGCTCGTAATGATGCGTGATTATGGCAGCGAACTTTTTAGCCTGATTGATGCGCCGCAAACAGTGGCGAATCGCGCGCGTATGATTGCGGCTACAGCCGGCGCATTAAAAAAATGGGAGCCGCGCTTGCAAACAACGCATGTCGAGATCAGCAACGTCGGCGGCGGAGGCAATACGGAACCGGTTCACCACGCATCCGTTCTGGTAGTTGTGACAGGATACTACACGCCGACGGGAGAGCCTGTCGTTTTAGATGGAATAAAAATACAATGACAAACACATATACAGCGATCGATTTAAGTAAGCTTCCGATGCCGCAGTTTGTCGCGCCGTTAGATTACGATTCCATTTATAATGAATCATTGGCCTATCTGCTTTCGCTTGATCCCACGTTTAATGCGATCGTTGAAAGCGATCCGGCAATAAAAGTCATTCGCGCGCTGGCATACCGTGAGTTGATTTTACGGCAGGATATAAACGATCAGGCGAAACAGTGCATGCTAGCGTATGCTACCGGCGCGCATTTGGATGTTGCTGCAGGAAATCTCCTGATTGCACGTTTGGACGGCGAAGACGATGAAGCGTTTCGTGAGCGCACGGCAAGTGCGCCTGAAGGCTATTCCGTTGCCGGCCCGACCGGAGCTTATCGTTTTCATGCGATGTCGGCACATCCGAATATAAGGGATGTCGATATTTGGAATCCGAAGATCGGCGGCCGCGTAAATGTTTCTGTGTTAAGCAAGGATGGTGACGGTTCTACTTCCGGCGCACGGATCACACACCCTGAAGGTTATTTAGACGGCGCAACATTAATCGCAGTCACGGATGTCCTGGCGGATTTACAAACAGGTATGAAGCTGACCTTTGAAAACGGCGCAGTATTTACTCTTGATGCTGATTTTCCGTCCGGCTCAACGGCATTAACCGGTGTGCTTGAAGGCACCCTCGTTGAGGGTGAGCGCGCCGGCATTCTTCCTTTTGTGATGGATGCGTTAAGCGCGGAGGATGTTCGCCCTCTTTGTGACACTGTAAGAGTGATGAGCGCAGCGATCGTAAATTATGAAATTATTGCGGAGCTAACACTTTATTACGGCCCAGACGCAATGGTCGTTTTACAGAACGCACTTGAGAACCTTTCAGCATATAAAGAGAGCATTCGCCGATGTGGCCATGACATTACGCGATCTGGAATTTTCGCCGCACTGCATCAGCCTGGTGTTCAAAACGTACATATTATTTCGCCAGCAGAGGATATTGTGATCAATGACGGCGAAGCCGGTTTTTGCACCGACGTAAACGTCACTGTACCGAGGAGAGATGTATGACGGTACAACGCGCAGAAACATCAATTCTTCCAGGTGCGCCGGCGATCGGTGCAGTCCGCAAGCCGCGTGGCATTCATGCAATGGATATTACCGCCAGCAGAATTGCATACATCCCTCACGATTTCAGCACGCTTTGGAATCCGGACACCTGTCGGGCGGAACTGCTTCCCTGGCTGGCTTGGGCATGGAGTGTTGATGCGTGGGATGACGACCTGACTGAAGCAGAAAAACGCGCGTTGATTAGTAACAGCATATACACGCATCGCAAAAAAGGAACCGTCGCGTCAATTCGTGCAATTTTAAAAGCCGCCGGATATGAAACCGCAAAAATTATCGAAGGACGGCCGGAACAGTTGCATAACGGAATTTATTTTCGTGATGGAACAATCCGGCGTTCCGGTGGTGGACATTGGGCATACTACTCGATCGATATTGGGAATTTGCCGGCAATTCCCGCCGGCGTGCTAACCGCGATTATTGATGCGGCACCTAAACGGTGCATCCTCTGGAAAATTATCGGAGATAATGGATATGAATACGCTGCCTGAAATCGCAGAATGGACACCAGGAATTTATCAGCTTGAAATCGACGATCCGGTTCAGGGCGGTGCAGAAGGAATCGACAACCTTCAGGCAAAGCAACTGGCCGCCCGAACATTGTGGCTAAAGAAAAAGATAGAGTCTGCGTTCATTGGCGCTGGTGACGGGAAAGTGCTGCTTGCTGAAGGCGACTGGAATGAATACACGAACTCTGGTTTTTTTGCCGGCAAGGAGATGGCGAATGCGCCGCGCGATTCTTTATTGCCGCACCTCGTCCAGGTGTTTGCTTTCGATGATTATGTCGTACAGCTTTCAGTTTGCCCTTACGACGGCTCTCTCTGGCTCCGTTCTTTTTCATCGAATGAATGGTGGCACTGGGAACGCCAGGGAGAAGGCCCTGATTTAATCACGGTGGGTGAAGCGCAGTATTTGGTTCAGCTTTATGACGATCGTGCGAAATATGTGACCATTAATCCGACGGTTAAATCAACACTGCTGCTTCCTGCAGCAGACGGTGGTGAACGCTTTACTTTTATTCGCGCAAACTCTGCCGGCATTCGTGTTCAGGCTCCTGCAGGCGTGTCAATTAATGGATCGCCGCCTGGCGGATATATTGAAGCAGTTGCCGGCAATGAAAGAACCGCCAGTGTCGTGCTGGTTGCCGTTAGTGACATTTTATGGGTTGCAATCGGCGGACTTGGAACCTGGCACGAATCTCGCGGCGCAGGACTTAGCGCGGTGCGCGTTTTTGGAATCATCACAAACAGTGGAGAGGCAACGCCTGCGGGCGGTGACTTCTCCGGAGACATTAGCCTGGTGTAAAATTATGATTATTATTCAAAATCACGTCGGAAATTCGTCCAGCACTTCCTATTACATTATCACAAACTGCAATCAGGAAGTTGATGGAATTGGCGGGTTCTTTGCACAGATGAAAAGTAAGTTTCATCCGTCACGCACATGGAATTCTCATGCAAAATGTGAACTTAGCTTTAAGCACGAGGGAACAGGCTCGCAACGCTTGCTTTCCTTTGAATACTGCCGGCAAACCCGCGACGGCGGAGTTGATAATGCGTGGACGAGCATTGAGGAGTTCGGGCCGTGGAACTCGATCGGGCCGGTTGATGTTACCACCCTCGGTGTCGGCCAGCATATTCTTGAAGGCGCGGCGTATGGCGCTGGTACCGGCGTTACGCTGGAAGTGATTCAGACGGCAGCACCGGACACCTGGCAGTTGGTCATTTGGGTTTATACACTCATGGTGGTCGCTGGTGATTATGCACAGGACGCGATCGCGCTCCGTAATGTTTCGGTGGTAAGCTGATGAAAAAACTTTCTTTTGAGCATGGTGATGGATTCCGGCGCGTGATGAGCGAGGATTACAACACCATTTATGATTTTAAAAGCGGTTATTTTGCACGCTGGGGAAAAACGCTGAGTGATAACAATACGCCGCCGTATCCGGAAGTGTTGGACATGGAAGTCACAACCATCTGTCGCGGCGTGAATGGACGGCTTTGTCCGTATTGCTATAAAGCGAATACGCCGAACGGCAGAAATATGTCGTTCGCGACATTTAAAAAAGTTTTTGATAAACTGCCGATGACGATCACACAGATCGCTTTTTCCGCCGATGCTGATCTGACCGCAAACCCTGAAGTGTTCGACATGATGCGATACTGCCGGACGAACGGCCATCATTATGTGGTTCCCTCGATCTCGGTTGGCCAGGTTACGGAAAACACGGCTTGGAATCTTTTAAACGCACGAGCCGGATGTGTTGGAGTTAGCCGGTATGACGATAAAGAGCCGGCGTATGATGCTGTAGAAACACTTTCCGATCTGGACGGGAAACTCGGCCATCGCTGGCAGATTAATCTGCACATCGTCATTTCTGAAGACACGTTTGAACAGGCGATGGAAACGATCGAAGATACTCTCACTGATCCGCGCCTAAAAGGACTGAACAGTATTGTATTTCTAAGCCTGAAACAAAAGGGACGTGGCTGTAGTTCTAAAATAATTTCTCCGGAACATTTCCGGACGCTGATTGAAACATCACAACGGATTCTCCCGCAATTCGGCCTTGATGTTTGCGCGACGCCGAAACTGCTCCGCGTGAAAGATACGCCGATGTGGCGCATGTGTTCGCAGCCATGCGATTCTGGAATTTATGGTTCTTATATCAACGTCGACGGCTGTGCTTTTCCGTGTTCATTCATGGAAGGAACATCGGGCTGGGAAACCGGCGTCGATGTGATCAGTGCAGAGGATTATATGCGTGATGTCTGGCGGACGCCGGCGTTTATAAATCATCGGAAAAAAATTGCGGATATGCACGCTGAAGGCTGCCGGCTTTGTCCGGTGTGGGACGTTTAAACAAGGAGACAAAAATGGACAAATATAAATTCTATGTACCTGCTTATTTCTGGCATTCGCTCTACGGCCGCACACCGACCTTTGAGCAGTATCTTGATGGATTCCGGCGGTTAAAACAAGAAACCGGAATCGCCGGCGCGGAACTGGCGGCATTTGCTTTCAGTTGGGATGATAAATTCGCCGAAAATGAAGCGACGATGAAAGCAATGTTTGAAGACCTCGGCATTGAGCTTTGTAATTATCGCATCATTTCTCCGGATTGCGTCTCTCTTGATGAACCGACGCGCCTGACCGCCATCGCAAAAGCTGAAAAATCATTTCAAAACGCCGCCGCATTCGGCATCCCGAATGTCCAGATCGATACGCTTTCCGCAATTCAGATTTACGCAAATTATCACGGCGTCTCGCCGGACATTCAAACCCTGCCGGACGACTTCGACTTTTTTGCGATCCGGCAGTTGTTGTCGACACGGTTCGCCGGTTGGCTGCATACGCAGAGGAGTATAGTGTGCACCTGCTGATTGAGCCGCGTTCTTATGGCGTAATTTCATCGCCGGAAAGCGCACTTGCAGTGATCGCTGAAGCCGGCTCGTCGAATGTTCGCGTTGTCTTTGATACAGCGCACATGGTCGGTCAGAATATTCCGCTGGGTATCGCGTGGGCGACACTGAAAAACAAAACTCAGCTTATCCATCTCGCGGATAACCGTCCGCTGGATATGCGCCACGCAACGCCTGGAACCGGCTCCGTTCCGTGGGAGACGATGTTTAATGCACTCAGCAGTCTGCAGGAAAAGGTCTGGCTGGGCATCGAATTATTAACATTTTCTCCGGACTGTATCGGTGCGTATCGTGAAGCGCTGGCGCGCTTGAAACAAACTGCGGAGAAATACGGAAAGGCAGATTTGTTCGACTTCCCTGTGGTGTAAACAGCCACGGGCAGTCAAAGGGATTGCACTCCCTTTAACGACCGGCTTCCACCGGCCACGATAAAAAACCGCTACCCGCAGCCAAGCAACAGAAGCCGCGCAAGGTAGCAAACTCGAAAGAGAGTGCAACATGAAAAGTCCGATCAGTTATCTGGGGGGAAAAAGCCTGCTGGCAAAACAGATTGTTTCGATGATGCCGAAACACAAGGCGTATATTGAGCCGTTCTGTGGCGCAGCATGGGTGTTCTTTGAAAAAGAACCGTCGGAAGTTGAGGTTCTGAACGACATGAATCTGGAACTTGTTACGTTCTGGCGCGTGGTGCAGAATCACTTGGAAGAATTTTTGCGGCATTTTAAACACTGCGTTATTTCGCGGGAGATCTTTGACATTTTAAATCGAACGGACACGTCTACGCTGACGGATGTACAGCGCGCTGTCTGTTTTTTCTACCTGCAGAAAATGGGTTACGGCGGAAAAACGAAGGGGCGGACGCTGACCGCGTATAAAGAGCGGCCGCCGTCGCTCAACCTTTTAACGCTGGAAGAAAGCATTCTGGACGTCCACTGGCGGATGCAAAAAGTCATGATTGAGCGGATGGACGCGGTGCAGTGCATCCAGCGCTATGACACACCGGATTCGCTGTTCTACATCGACCCGCCGTATTACGGCCATGAGAAAGATTATGCCGTCACGATGCCGCGTGAGAAATTCGAGGAAATAAACGCCTGTTTAAGTGGCGTTAAAGGCCGGTTTATTCTCTCATTAAACGATGTGGCGGCTGTGCGGAAAATCTTCGCAGGATTTAAAATAAAGAGTATTTCCACGCGATACACCGCATCGACCGGCACAGGAAACCGTGATAAGGATCGCCCAGAGGTTTTGATCACGAATTTTTGATTGAAATATACGTACCTGAAACATAAATTCTGCGCGATTTATGATTTTATTTAAATTTTAGCTGTCCCTGACTTAAATTTTAGCCGGCTTTTTACAGAAGCCGGAATAAAAACAGGCTTTATAGAACCGGCACTGTCATTTTGTATTTTTAATAGTTTTTGGAGGCCATGCAGTTGGTGCTGATTTTTTAGCCTGTTATCCGGTCAGAAAAATTATTAGCTTCGAAACGATGAGAATTATCAGCGGAAAGTTTGGCGGACGGCGGTTTGAAGTGCCTGAAAACGGGATGCGGCCGACGAAGGAGCAGGTGCGTGAGGCGGTGTTTTCGTCGCTGACGGCACGTGTGGCCGGCGCGCGGGTGCTGGATTTGTTTGCCGGCGCCGGCGGGTATGGACTTGAAGCGCTGAGTCGCGGCGCGGTTCACGTTACAGCGGTGGAAAAGGCGCCGGCACACTGGAGGATTCTACAGCAAAACTTTGAAACAGTTACCGGCGAAAATGGCAGGGCGGGTTCGATGAATCCGCCGCGGACGCCTCATCGAGGTGTTCCTGCCGCCGGAAATGGCAGACAGGAATGTCTGCCCCACACAAATTCCGGTAATTGGAGAACGGTTCAGTCGGATGTGTTTGATTTTTTAAAAGACGGCGGAACGTTTGATCTGATTTTTGCAGATCCGCCGTATGACGATGCAGATCTGCCGCAACTGGCTGCGGCGGTGGAACAGGTTATTGCACCGGACGGGTTATTGGTATTTGAAATGCGGTCGTCCGATCCCTATAGTCTGCCGGATAAATGGACTTTGAATAAGAAAAAAAAATACGGGGAGAGCCGGGTGCTTTTTCTGGAAAAGGATAATACATGAGTAAGAAAGCGATTTATGCAGGGACGTTTGATCCGCTGACTCTGGGGCATCTGGATGTTGTGCAGCGCGCGGCGAAAATTTTTCCGGCACTGATCGTGGCAGTTGCCGCCGAGTCCGGGAAAAACACGCTTTTTACGCAGGATGAGCGGCTTGATTTTGTCCGGGTCTGTTTGCGGAATCTGCCGAATGTGACCGTGAAAACGTTCGACGGACTGCTGGTGGATTATGCACGGCAACAGGGGGTGAGCGTGCTGGTCCGGGGCTTGCGGGCATTCTCAGATTTCGAATATGAATTTCAGATGGCGCTGACCAACCGGCGGTTATCGCCGGATATTGAAACGATGTTTCTGATGCCGTGCGAAAAATACAGCTATGTAAGTTCTACGAATGTCAAACAGATCGCCAGACTTGGCGGCAATGTGAATAATTTTGTCCCGCCGCCGGTCATTGCTGCGCTGCAGAAAAAAATATTGCCCGGCGTGCCGGTCTTCGGACTTAGCAGGAAGACGTAGTCAGTTATTTTTTGACAGCGGTTGTTAATTATTGATTGTCAAATCGCGCCGGAGTCTAATCACTGTTCACTATAAAAACCAGTAGCACCAAATAATCGGCAGCCAGTAACCCATAACTATCAACTACTCCCATGATCATTAACGTAGCCAGAATTCCTGAACAGGGATTAAAGATTCAAGAAAATGAGCCGGGTGAAATCCTGGAGCTCAGCGCCGGAGACGAATTCTCGCCGGACGGGCCGGTGTACTGCGATTTTTATGTTCAGGTGGTTTCCGGTATGCTGATTGTGCGCGGAACAGTGAGCACAGCGCTGAAAGTGCGGTGCGCAAGATGTACGCAAATTTTCTCGACAACGGTCGCCGATTCCGGTTTTCTGCGCGACTACTCTGGAATTGAAGGAACAGAGGAAGTGGATATTACAGAGGAGATCCGTGAAGCGGTTCTGCTGAATCTGCCGCATTTTCCTTTGTGCACAGAAATGTGCAAAGGACTGTGTGTGAGCTGTGGCGGAGCATTGAACGAAGGAGTCTGCGGATGTCTGGAAACGCATGAGGGCGGCGCGTGGAGTGCGCTGGATAAATTAAAATTTTAGGCAGGAGAAAAAAATGGCTGTTCCAAAGAGAAAATCTTCAAAAAGCAGAACCGGGCGCCGTAAAGCACAGAATATGAAACGCAAAATTACGCTGGCCGGTTTGGATGCTGAAAGCGGCGCACCGGCACTGCCGCATCGCGTGTGCCCGGCGACCGGAAAATATAAAGGCCGGCAGGTCATTACCGTTTCAGACGAATAAGTTTTTGAAATTCGACCTTTGATTTTTGGAGTTCGAATTTTGTCTTTTAGAAGTTAACATTATGCGTATTGCAATTGATGCCATGGGCGGCGATTTTGCTCCCCGCGAACTTGTAAAAGGAGCCGTGGAAGCGGCTCGCGGTCTTCCCAAGGTTGAAAAGCTTTTTCTGATCGGCGACGAAACGGCGATCAAAGCGGAGCTGGCACAGTACGGCGAAACGCCGGCATGCATCGAAGTCCGGCATGCATCACAGGTTGTCGAAATGAACGATTCTCCGGCGCTGACGCTGCGCCGGAAGAGAGATTCATCGATTATGCGTGCAGTGGAAATGGTGAGCGACGGCGAAGCGGATGCTATTTTTTCTGCCGGCAACACCGGTGCCGCCGTCGCAGCGAGCACGCTCCGGCTGCGCACACTCAGCAATGTGGATCGTCCGGCCATTGCCACCGTGATGCCGTCGCTCAAAAATCCGTTTGTACTGTTAGATGCCGGCGCGACTCCGGACTGCACCGGCAGAATGCTGGTTGAATTTGCGGTGATGGGCAATATCTACGCGAAAAAAATTCTGAATATTCCCAACCCTACCGTCGGACTGCTGAGCATCGGCGAAGAGGATGCAAAGGGAAATAAAAATACAAAAGAGGCATTTCAGCTTCTTGAAAATTCACCGCTCAATTTTATAGGGAATGTAGAAAGCCGCGACTTGTTTGACGGCGATGTGGACGTGGCGGTGTGTGACGGTTTTGTCGGTAACGTCGTTCTGAAAACCGGCGAGAGCGTGGCGCATACGATGAAGCAGTGGCTGACGGAATCGTTTTCCAGCACGCTGCTGCGGAGAGTCGGCGCCGGAATTTTAAAAGCGGCCGGCGCATTCAAAGAAATCAGAGTTAAAACCGACTCTGAAAGTTCCGGCGGCGCGCCGCTGCTCGGTGTTAATGGAATTTGCATTATCGGTCACGGTTCGTCATCGTCGTATGCCGTTTATAACGCCATTCGTGTTTCGATTGATGCGGCTGAACGAAACGTGAACGGATTGATCCAAGAAGAGATAACCCGGATTTTTGCCAACAGTGAATCCAGCGAATAACACAGCTTTGCGTACGGTCTCGATTATCGGAACCGGCATGTATGTTCCGGAGAAAACCGTCACGAACGACGATCTTTCAAAAATTGTCGATACCTCCGACGAATGGATTTTTACGCGCACCGGCATGCGCGAGCGCCGGATTGCCGCGCCGGAACAGGCAACGTCGGATCTCGCCGCCGGTGCCGCACGCGCTGCGCTGGACGATGCGGGGGTCGCGGCGGATGAAGTTGATCTGCTGATTGTCGCCACGCTGTCGCCGGATATGTTTTTCCCGAGCACGGCCTGTTTTGTGCAGGAAAAAATCGGTGCAAAAAACGCATACTGTTATGATCTTGGCGCCGCCTGTTCCGGTTCACTCTACGCGCTGGAAACGGCAAAAAACGCCATTGCCGCCGGTGCGGCAAACACAGCGCTCGTTATCGGCGCTGAAAAAATGAGTACGTTTATTGACTGGGAAGACCGCAACACCTGCGTGCTGTTCGGCGACGGCGCCGGCGCGGCGGTTCTGCGCGCCACCGGCGCTAAACGCGGCATTATGCCCGGCACATTCGGTTCCGACGGTTCACTCGCGCATCTCCTGTTAACGCCCGGCGGCGGATCTCGTACGCCGATTTCGCACGCGATGATTGACCGCAAAGAGCACTATCTGAAGATGGAAGGCCGCGAAGTATTTAAACATGCGGTGATGCAAATGACGGCCTCAGTCACTGAAACGCTTAAAAAAAACAATTTGACCACAGACGAGATCGCATTATTTATTGCACACCAGGCGAATGCACGGATTGTTGATGCCATTGGCAAGCGTCTGCATGTGGAAGACCGCATGTTTTTGAATGTTGAAAAATATGCCAATACTTCGGCGGCGGCACTGCTGATTGCACTGCACGAAGCGGTAAGCGCCGGAAAAATCAAAACCGGCGACCTCGCGCTGCTGGTAGCATTCGGCGGCGGTTTCACCTGGGGCGCAAATATTGTGGAATGGACGAAATCATGAAGAGAGCCATTTTATTTCCAGGGCAGGGTTCGCAGTTTGTCGGTATGGGCAGAGACTTTTATGATGCACTGCCGGAATGCAAAGCGCTTTTCGAAAAAGCCAATGAAGTGCTCGGTTATGATATCACCGCCATTTGCTTTGACGGCCCCGAGGACGAGCTGAAAAAATCGCATCATACTCAACCGGCCATTTTCACGGTCAGCGCTGCCGCGCTTCAAGCGCTGCGGCTTAAAAAGCCGAACCTCACCTTTGATTATGCCGCCGGTCACAGCCTCGGCGAGTGGGGCGCGCTGTACGCCGCCGGCGTTATTTCTTTTGAGGACACACTGCGCGTGCTGAAAGCACGCGGGGAATTTATTCAGACGGCATGCGAAGTGAATCCCGGTGCGATGCTGGCGGTGATTAATCTCGACCGCGCAACACTGGAAAAAATCGCCGGCGAAGCGGACGTAACGCTGGCGAACATTAATTCGCCGGAGCAGATTGTGCTTTCCGGAACAGTGGAAGGCATTGCAGCAGCAGAAACGCTCTGCAAAGAAGCCGGTGCAAAACGCGCACTGCCGCTGCCGGTTGCCGGCGCATTTCATTCGCCACTGATGCAGCCGGCTGCCGACCAGATGGCAGAGTTTTTAAAGGATATTCCGCTGGCGGAGCCGCGCATCCCGGTGCTTTCAAATGTGACCGGTAAGCCGCATGGTGATCTGGAATTGCTGCGTGATCATATGATTAAGCAGATTACCGGATCGGTGCGCTGGGTGGAATGCATGCAGTGGCTTGCAGGAAGCGGTGTGCAGGAGGCAGTAGAGTGCGGCCCCGGCAGGGTGCTTGCCGGATTGATGAAGCGTATTGACAAAACCGTTGTGATTTCTAACATAGGCGTAATTTCTGATCTGGACGCATAATCGTTCAGGGCATAATCATAGAAAGGGATTTTTTAGATGGGACAGTTTGACGGGAAAGTGGCATTGGTGACCGGCGCCGCGCGCGGGCTGGGTCAGGCGATTGCATTGAAACTTGCCGCCGGTGGCGCCGATCTGGCGTTGTGCGATCTGAACGCGGAGTGGCTGGAGGAGACTGCTGGAAAAGTGAAAGCGCTTGGCCGGCGCGGTGCAGGCTACGGCGTAAATGTGGCTTCCGCCGAAGGCACCGAAGCGGTCGTGAAAGAGATTGAAAAGGATTTTGGTAAAATTGATATTCTCGTGAACAACGCCGGAATCACAAAAGACGGTCTGCTGATGCGTATGAGCGAAGCGGACTGGGATGCCGTAATGGATGTGAACCTGAAGGGCATGTTCCTGGTCACTAAAGCGGCGATGCGCGGCATGATGAAGCAGCGCTACGGAAATATCATCAACATTGCCTCTGTGGTCGGCATCATCGGCAATGCCGGTCAGGCAAATTATTCTGCAAGCAAAGGCGGCGTGATTGCGTTTACCAAAACGGTAGCACGTGAGCTGGCCAGCCGTAATATCCGCTGCAACGCGGTGGCGCCCGGATTTATTCGCACGAAAATGACGGATGCACTTCCGGAGGAAGTGAAAAACAAGATGCTCTCAAATATTCCGCTGGGACGCTTCGGAGAGCCCGAAGAAGTGGCCAATGTGGTCGCATTCCTTGCGGATGACGTTTCAAGTTATGTCACCGGTCAGGTGATTTCAACTTGCGGCGGAATGGTTATGTAAGACAAACGACGACAAGGAGAATACAATGGCACTTGAAGATAAAGTAAAAGATATTATCGTTGAACAGCTTGGCGTAAACGCTGATCAGGTCACACCGGAAGCTTCTTTCATTGAAGACCTCGGCGCAGACTCTCTCGACACCGTTGAGCTCGTTATGGCTTTCGAAGAAGAATTCGGTGCAGAAATTCCGGATGAAGATGCTGAAAAGCTGACATCGGTCGGTGCTGTAATCGACTACCTGAAATCCAAAGGTCTCGGCGAGTAACAGCTGTTTCTGATGAAAACCGGGGATCCGTCTTGCAGACGGGGTTTCCCGGTTTTTAATTAGTCGAAAGTATAAAAGTCGAACGTTAAACATCCTTCCCGGATTCCCGGCTTTCGACCTTTGACTTTCAGGCTTTTGACTCTTTGGCGGGGAAAAAATTTATGAAACGTCGTAACGTTGTAATTACAGGCATGGGTGCGGTGACGCCGATCGGCAACAACCTCGAAGAGTTCTGGGAAGGACTCAAAACCGGACGTTCCGGCGGTGCGCGGATTACTAAAGTCGAAAATGTGGACGCATTCACCACGACCATCGGCGCCGAAGTAAAAGATTTTAATCCCGAGCTCTATTTCTCCAAAAAAGAGGCCCGGAAAATGGATCCGTTTTCACAGTACGGACTCGCCGCATCCATCATGGCGATTCAGCACTCCGGACTCGATTTTACCAGAGAAGACTGTGAGCGCATTGGCGTCATTGTCAGCACCGGAATCGGCGGGCTGCAAATCATGGAAGCCTCGCAGGATATCTACCGCGAACGCGGTCCAAGCCGGCTGTCGCCGTTCATAATTCCGACCATGATCACCAACATCATTGCCGGACAGATCGCCATTCAGTTCGGACTCAAAGGCCCGAACTTCTGCGTTACCAGCGCGTGTGCCTCCGGTACGCACTCCATCGGTGAAGCGCTGCGCATCATTCAACACGGCGAAGCCGACGTTATGATCGCCGGCGGAACCGAAGGCCCGATGACGCCGCTCGGACTCGGCGGATTCTGCGCACTCCGCGCGCTTACCTCGCGTAACGATGATCCGGCGCGCGCATCGCGTCCATTCGATCTCAACCGCGACGGATTCCTCATGGGTGAAGGCGCCGGTGTCATTGTACTTGAAACCGAAGAGCACGCCAAAGCGCGCGGAGCAACAATCTACTGCGAACTCGCCGGCTACGGCCGCACCTGCGATGGATATCATATCACCGCACCGGCCCAGGACGGGGATCAGGCCGCACGCGGAATGCGTCTGGCATTCGAGGACGCCGGGCTGCAGGCTGCAGATGTTGATTACATTAATGCGCACGGAACCAGCACGTCGCTCAACGACAAAGGCGAAACCGGCGCCATCAAAAAAGCGCTCGGAGAAGAGCTCGCGCGCAAAGTTCTGGTCAGTTCAACCAAATCAATGACGGGACATCTGCTCGGCGCCGCCGGCGGTGTTGAAGCCATCGCCTGTGCAATGGCGCTCAGAGAAGGCATCATTCCGCCGACCATCAACTACGAGACGCCGGATCCGGATTGTGATCTCGACTACGTTCCGAACACTGCCCGCAAAGCTGACATCAACGTTGCGCTCAGCAACTCCCTCGGCTTCGGCGGACACAATGCGACACTTTGTTTCAAAAAAGTGTAAAAATCGGCAGAGCGGTTTCAATGAAACCGCCGGAATTTGTTCACGGCTGACTCATCGGGTCAGCCCTGCCGTTTTAACCGCCGAAAATTTCCGGCGGTTTTTTTAATTTTCCAGCTCGCTCTTACAATCTGCCGTAACACCTTCTTCCGTCAAATAAATCTGTGCTGTCTTCTGCTTGATTCTTTAGCTTTTCTTTTCGTATGCTCTTCGCATTGTGAGTGATACTTTAATTGTTATTCCAACGTATAACGAACGCGACAATATCCGGACCATTGCACCGGCTGTGTTTGAGTGTTCTCCTGATGTACATATTCTCTTTGTAGATGATAATTCCCCGGACGGCACCGGCATAATTGCTGACGAACTGGCCGCCGGCGATGCGCGCATTCATGTGATGCACCGTCAGGAAAAGAACGGACTCGGCCGTGCATATATTGCCGGATTCAAATGGGCGCTTGCCAATGAGTATCAGTTCATTTTCGAAATGGATTCCGATTTTTCTCACAATCCGGCGGACATTCCCCGTTTTCGTGCCGCTGCACTGGACGCCGATCTGGTGCTTGGATCGCGTTATAAAAACGGCGTGCGGATTATTAACTGGCCGTTGCGCCGGTTGTTTCTCAGTCGCGGCGCCGGAGTTTATGTCCGGCTTGTCACCGGCATGCCGTTTACGGATCCGACCGGCGGTTATAAGTGTTTCCGGCGCGCCGTGCTGGAGAAAATCGACCTCGAAAAAATTGAATCGAACGGGTATTCATTTCAGGTCGAAGTGACACATACCGCATGGATGATGGGTTTTCGCATCGTTGAAGTTCCAATTGTTTTTGAAGAACGCCGGTCCGGTGCATCCAAAATGTCGAAAAAAATAATCTTTGAAGCGCTCTGGATGGTCTGGAAACTGCTGGCATATTCCGGATTCCGCCGTTATCCGCCGAAAAAATCATGACCCGCTTTGAAAATATGTTCTCAGATTAAATGTGTTATGCAGATCATTACAATTAAACTGATGTTTCTCTGTTTGTAAATTTGATTGTCGACTGGACAGTAATTCTTATAAGTACAAACACACGGCATTGATATATCAACCCGGATGATTTGAAAGGATCAGATATGGAACTTACAGCTGCGCTGAAAAAAGAATTCATGAAATTCCAACGGAATGAAATCACGGAATATCATATTTATTCGCTGCTGGCGGCCAATACATCCTGTCCGAATAACCGCAAGATTCTTTATAGAATCGCGGAGGACGAACGCCGGCATTATTATCAATGGAAGGAAGTCACCGGACAGGAGGTGCTGCCGCATCGTTTTCGTCTGTGGAAATATTATCTGATTGCGCGCGTATTCGGCCTGACGTTTGGTATCAAACTGATGGAAGCCGCTGAAAAAGACATCACGACGGTTTACGGAAGTTATGAAAAACATTATGCCCCCGCCGGACAGCTTGCCGCGGAAGAAGACGAGCATGAACGTACATTGATCAACATGATCGACGAGGAACACTTGAAGTATACCGGTTCCATTGTACTCGGATTGAATGATGCGCTGGTTGAACTCACCGGTGCACTCGCCGGTTTTACGCTTGCACTTCAAAATACAAAACTGATTGCACTGACCGGCACAATCACCGGAATTGCGGCGGCGTTTTCAATGGCGGCATCGGAATACCTTTCAACTAAATCAGAAGAGACAGACAAAAATCCGGTGAAATCCGCTGTTTATACCGGCGCAGCATACATCGTCACCGTGCTGCTGCTGATTTCGCCGTATCTGTTCCTGAAAAATTATTTTGTGTGCCTGGCAATTACACTGTCGCTCGGCGTTATTATTATTGCCTCATTCAATTATTATATTTCTGTCGCAAAAGATCTTAATTTTAAACGTCGTTTTTTGGAAATGACCTGCTTGAGTCTGGGTATCGCCGCCATCAGTTTTCTGATCGGCTGGCTGTTGCGGACATTTACGGGAATTGAAATTTAAAATAGACACGACGAGAAAGTCGCGTCTACTTTTTTAAAAGATATTCCAGTCCATTCGCTTTGATCGTGTAAACCGTTTCGAGCATTCGTCCGAGTTCACCTTTCGGAAACCCTTTCTGTTTCATCCAGACAACATACGGTTCCGGCAAATCAACCAGCCGCCGCCCGGTGTATTTACCGAACGGCATTGTCGCGTTCATTAGTTTTAAAAACGCATCGCGGTCGGGTTGTAATTCATGGCTCATAATGAAGAGCGGGTTGTTGGAATAATGGAATATTGGATTGCTGGAATTTCCTAGAAAAATCGTGAATAATTTCGCCGCGGATTTCACAGATATAAGCGGATAAAAACCACCATCAATCCGTGTCGATTAGTGTTAATTAGTGGTTTAAACACATCCGTATTTATCCGTGTCATCCGCGGTTAACTTTTCCAGCGAAAAAGGGAGCCGGAGCTCCCTTCCCATAAACATCACGTGATGTTTTTTAGACAACACCCTGAGCGAGCATGGCGGTTGCTACTTTGGTGAAACCGGCAATGTTGGCGCCGGCGACATAGTTGCCTTCAAGTCCGTATTCGGCCGCGGTTTCAAAACAGTTTTTATGAATATTAATCATGATCTCTTTGAGTTTCCGGTCGACCTCTTCACGGGTCCAGCTCAAGCGCATGGAGTTCTGGCTCATCTCCAGTCCTGAAGTAGCCACGCCGCCGGCGTTGACCGCTTTACCCGGACCATAGAGAGTTTTCGTCGTAATAAACTGTTCAATCGCTTCCGGGGTGCAGCCCATGTTAGAAACCTCGGCAACGGCTTTTACACCGTTCTTAATCAATGCTGCAGCGTCTGCGCCGTTGAGTTCGTTCTGCGTCGCACAGGGCATCGCAATGTCAACTTTGACCTCCCAGGGTTTCCTGCCCGCAAAGAATTTTGAGCCGGGGAATTTCTTCTCGTACGGGGAGACGATATCGTTATTTGACGCACGGAGTTCAAGCATGTAGGCAACCCTGTCAGCGTCAAGACCTGCCTCATCGTAGATGTAGCCGTCCGGGCCGGAAATCGTCACCACCCTGGCCCCCAGTTCCGTGGCCTTTTGCGCCGTGCCCCAGGCAACATTACCGAAACCTGAAACTGCAATGGTTTTTCCCTCCAGAGAGTCGCCGGCGGTGTTGAGCATCTGTTCAAGAAAATAGACCGCACCGTAGCCCGTGGCTTCGGGGCGGATGAGAGAGCCGCCCCATTCCGGGCTCTTGCCGGTGAACACACCGGTAAATTCATTGCGCAGGCGTTTGTACTGGCCGAACAGATAACCGATTTCACGCGCACCGACGCCGATGTCACCCGCCGGCACATCGGTGTCCGGTCCGATATGGCGCTGCAGTTCTGTCATGAACGACTGGCAGAAGCGCATCACTTCCGCACTCGACTTTCCTTTCGGATCGAAATCCGCACCGCCTTTACCGCCGCCCATCGGCAGCGTTGTCAGCGAATTTTTAAACGTCTGCTCAAAACCGAGAAATTTCAAAATGCCGGCGTTTACACTCGGATGAAAACGGAGACCGCCTTTATACGGACCGAGCGCACTGTTAAACTGAATCCGGAATCCGCGGTTTACCTGAACCCGGCCTTTATCGTCCACCCACGGCACACGGAAAATAATCTGGCGTTCCGGCTCAACAATGCGTTCCAGAATGCGCGCGTCCTGAAAATCCTGCCGGCGCTCAATCACCGGCTCCAGCGATTCCAGCACTTCGCGCACCGCCTGCATAAACTCCGGCTCGCCGGCATTACGGCGCTCCACCGCCGCGAGAACATCATTAATAATCGTACTCATCTGCACACTCCCGTTGTTAAATTCAATACGGCATAAATATGTCGTATAAATAAAATTATCAGTTCTGTTTCTTAAAATTATTCCGGTAAGTCAACGATAATCTTTTGGACCGGGATTTGACAAAATAAATTTATACGGTAATAATGCCGTATAAGTTAATCTACGAAAGGAATAATTTTACAAAAACATCATGTTTATGCGCCGTTTAATACGGTGAAAAAATTTAGAAAAAAAGTTGCAGGTCTTAAGACCAAAAATCCGAAAGTCAGCAATCATAAGCATTCAATTTCCGGATTCAGACTTTTGACTATAAAAATGACCTGCGACTTTCAGACCTGTGACTGTCGACAAGACCCGCACTGTGAACTCTAAAAGTGAAAAAATTCGCATCGCTATTTTGCGCGCACTGAGTGAAATCAGCGGGCCGGCCGGCGCCGCTAAAATTGCCGAACGGCTGCCGGCGCTCGGTGTACAATTGCAACCGCGCACGATCCGTTTATATCTCAACGAGCTTGACCGCGCCGGACTCACACAATTAACGAGCCGCCGGAAAGGCCGCATTCTTACTGAACCCGGACGCGCCGAACTCGAACATTCCAACATTGTTGCCAAAGTCGGTTTCGTGCGCGGACGAATCGACACGCTCGGTTACCGCATGACCTTTCGCTGCAAAACCGGCGCCGGTACCGTCATTTCAAATTTTGCCACCGTGCGCACACGCGATCTGTCGCAGATATTCACCGAAATCAAACCCGTGTTCGATAAAAACCTGAGCATGGGCACGCGGCTCAGCCTGCTTCATTCCGGCGAAACCCGTTCCGGTAAAACAGTTCCGGCAGGCTGTGCCGTGCTCGGCACACCGTGCAGCATCACACTCAATGGGATTTTGATGGCCGAAGGAATCCCGGTAACGGCGCGCTACGGCGGACTGCTTGAAATGAAACAGAACCGCCCTCTCCGCTTCGTTGAACTCATGGAATATTCCGCCGTCACCGTCGATCCGCTCGAAACATTTATCCGCGCCGGCATGACAGACCTGCGCGGCTGCATTCACAAAGATCACGGCATCATCACCGCCAGTTTCCGCGAAATTCCATCCGCCGCCACCGATGATGCGAATAAAATTTTTGCGCGGTTGCAGAAACTCGGACTCGGCGGTGCGTTATTAACCGGACGTCCCGGCCAGCCGCTGCTCGATATTCCCGTCGCCGAAGGACGCACCGGATTCATCGTCACCGGCGGACTCAACCCGATGGCGGCAATTGTTGAAGCCGGAATTCCGTGCGAACCGAGATCGCTTTCCAGTCTTGAAGATTTTTCTCTCTTCCGTTTGTATAATGAAACGTTCCGGCGTTATATGGATTCATTAAGATAAAAACACAGTCCGGGGTTCAATTGTTCAACATACAGTATTTAAACTCTGCCTGTTTCCTCTTCTCCGCTGTACCCGGCAATTTTCCGGTGCAGTGTCCGGCGGCTGATGCCAAGCTCTTCCGCCGCACGCGTGCGGTTGCCGGAATTCCGTTGCAATGCATTTTCAATCGCAGCACGTTCCATTTCGGCGAGCGTTACACCGGCAGCATCCAGACCTGCTGCGCGCTTTAAACCGGTTTCACGGGAGCGGAGCTGCACCGGCAGTTCGCGTACGCCGATTTTTTGCGCGCGCGACAGCACCACAATCTGTTCTACGACATTGCGCAGTTCGCGCACGTTGCCGGGCCAGTTGTAGGCCGACAGCAGATCGAGCGCATCCGGCGAAAAACCTTCAATCGTGCGATGATTCTCGCGGTTGAACAGATCAAGATAATGTTTCAGCAGCAGTGGAATATCGCCGCGCCGGTCACGCAGCGGCGGCAGAGTGACAACCACCACATACAACCGGTAAAATAAGTCTTCACGAAAGGTTCCATCAGCGACCATTTGCTTCAGGTCGCGGTTCGTCGCCGCAATCAGGCGCGTATCCACATCCACCGGCTCCATGCCGCCGACGCGTTCAAACCGGCGCTCTTCCAGCGCGCGCAGAATTTTCACCTGCACATTCGCGTCGATTTCGCCGATTTCATCCAGAAACAGCGTGCCGCCGTCCGCCATTTCGAAACGTCCTTTGCGCCGCTCCGTCGCGCCGGTGAATGCGCCTTTTTCGTGTCCAAACAGTTCGCTTTCAAGCAGGCTCGACGACAGCGCCGCGCAGTGCACCGGCACAAACGCACCGTTTTTGCGCGGACTCAACCGGTGAATCGCTTTGGCAATCAGCTCTTTGCCGGTACCGCTTTCGCCCTGAATCAGCACCGTCGCGCGCGACGCCGCAACCTGCTTCACCGTATCGAAAACCTCCTGCATCGCCGGCGAATTGCCGATGATATTTTCCAATCCGAATTTACTGTCGAGCTGTTCGTGCAGCTGCCGGTTTTCCGCTTCGGCACTGCGCGAGCGCAATACGCGTTTCAGCACCAGTTCAAGCTGATCCAGATTCACCGGCTTCGTCATAAAATCCGTTGCCCCGTGACGCATCGCCTCCACCGCCGTTTCAATATTTCCATAGGCCGTCAGCAGAATGCAGATCAGTTGCGGTGAAATGGCCAGCGCGCGCTGCATCAGTGTAATGCCGTCCATATTCGGCATACGTACATCACTCAGCATCACATCCACCGGCTCTTCGCTCAGGATTGCCAGCGCCGCCGCACCGCTCTCCGCCGTGCGGATTTCATAGGAACGCCGCAGCGCCCGCGCCAGTCCTTCGCGGATATTCTTTTCGTCGTCGACAATTAAAAGTAACGGTTTTGTTCCAGCCATAACTCTTCCTTAATTTTTCCACCGCAGATTACGCGCATATAAACGGATGATCCTGATGGCGGATCGCCGGCCTCGGCGGCCACGGACGCTGAGCCAGCGTCCCTCCAATTTTTCCTTCGCGATCCTTCGTTTCCTTTTTGTTAAAAATCTGCGTTCATCTGCGCCATCTGCGGTTAAAAATCATTTCTTCGCTTTTTCCGGCGCGGTGAGCAGCGCCATCCGCACATCGTCGCGCGGGAAGTGCAGGGTAAATGCCGTGCCGCGATCGGGCGTGGAGGCAATTTCAATCTCCCCGCCGTGATCGCGCAGAATACGCTGAACAATCATCAGTCCAAGTCCGCTGCCGGTCTCTTTCGTGGTGTGATACGCATCGTAAATTGCACCGAAATCCTCCGGCGCAATGCCGCTGCCGTTATCGGTAAAACAGACGCTGACAAAGCGTGATGACACCGCAATACTGATTTTCAAAATACCGCCGTCGTCCATCGCCTGCAGCGCATTTTTGATCACATTAAAAAAGGCCTGTTTCACCTGCGTATCGTCGGCCGGCACCGGCGGAATATTCTCCGGCTGTTCGCGTTCCACCAGCATCCGCCGGTTTTCAATTTCATGTTTCATCAGTTCGAGCGTTTCATCCAGCATCTGTTCAAGCTGCACCGGCCGGCGCTCCGGCATCGACGGACGGATTGCGCGCAAAAACTGTGTGATAATCTTGTCCAGCCGGTGCACTTCGCGCTGCGAAACATCTACCAGTTCCTGTAAATTTTCGCGCAGCGCCGGATCGGCCACATCGTGCAGTTCGCGCTCCATCAGTTGCAAATGGATGGTAATTGCGTTCAGCGGATTGCCGATTTCATGCGCGACGCCGGCGGCCAGCAGTGTCAGTGCTTTCAACCGTTCAGACTCAATCGACTCCGCCGCCGTTTCACGTTCGCGCGTCACATCGCGGAACATAATGACGGCGCCCTGCTCCTTTTCCTCTTCAGAAAGCGGCACCACATAAAATTCAACAAACCGGTGATCGGGATAGGTAACTTCAATTTCGCGGCGCACCATTTTCACCCATTCATCACCGTCGAGATGCAGTACTTTATCCCAGGCAATATCACGAATGTAGCGCGCTACCGGCTGACCCTCAACCGTTTCCTGCTTAAAGCCGAACAGATTCGCCGCTGCACGGTTGGCATAACGGACGCGTGCGGCGCTGTCGACCACAATCAGCCCCTCCTGAATCGCCTGAAAAATAGTTTCCAGCAATCCTTTTTCGCGCGCCAGATGCAGGAAATGCGTCTGAACACTGTCGGCATCCAGCCGGTCAAGCCGGTCGATCAATTTATCTAAAAACTTTGACCTCATAACAAACCGTCGCGACAATTTGTACCATATTGCAAAATTAATTCAATGCCGATATGCGACAAAAGTTTACAGAAAAATAATTCGTATTGCATATTTGATTGAAACTGCAGATGAAGCGGCTGCAAACAGATTTTCACACAGAAATAATAAAATTATAGCGGCACCTTCAGCGCTTCCATGATTTCTTGCCGGTCGGTGCGGAGCATCTGCAGGAAAAGCTGCATGTCGTCCGGCAGCGGTGCGGTAAACATCATGCGGTTGCCGGCGACGGGATGAATGATGGACAGCTTGGCGGCGTGCAGCATCTGGCGCGGTGCTTTGAGATAGAAACTCCGGCCGTACAGTTTATCACCGAGCACCGGATGCTTGATGTGCGCCATGTGAACGCGGATCTGATGTGTCCGGCCGGTTTCAATTTTAACGCTCAACATGGCTGCCGCCGGAAATTTTTCTACGATTTCATAGCGCGAAAGTGCACCGCGTCCGTTACGCACATTCACCGCCATTTTTTTGCGGTGAATGGGATGCCGGCCGATCACCGCCTGAATTACACCGTGTGGCGGCGCCGGAACTCCCTTAACAATCGTCAGGTATTCTTTTTCGGTTTCGCGCTGTTTAAACTGCTCCGCCAGCGAATTCATAGCCGCTTCAGTTTTAGCTGCTACGATGACACCGCTTGTATCTTTGTCGAGCCGGTGAATAATTCCGGGGCGTTTTTCACCGGCGATACTGGCGAGATTTTCACAATGATGCAGCAATGCGTTCACCAGTGTGCCGGTTTCATTGCCGGCGGCGGGATGCACCACCAGTCCGGCGGGTTTATTCACTGCGATAATCGCGTTATCTTCATAAAGAATATCAAGCGGAATGTCCTCGGCGCGCAGTTCAATATCCACTGCCGGCGGAATCATCCATGAAATCTTATCGCCGGCGTGCAGTTTCTGATTCGCCTTCGCCGGCGCGCCGTTCACCGTAACCAGCCGGGCTTTAATTAACGACTGCCATCGCGCACGCGAGTGCTCCGGCTGCTGCTCCGCCAGCCACACATCCAATCGCTTTGCATTCGTCTCTACAGTTCTTTGAAACATGAGAACAGAGTAGAGAATAATAATGATTTTGAAAGACCGGAATGCCGGCGTTCAACTGCAGATGATACAAATGAACATGGATTTTACAGAGAGACATTCGTTTTTAAATCTACATTTTAATCCTTAAACTCCGGCTTCTGTCCCTGTTCTGCTTTGTCATCGGCTTATAAAAACCGGATTGTGCAACATCCTGCATGTTGATTCTGACCTGGAAAGATAGTTGTTCGGGAAGCTTTTTTATAAAAATATGAAATTTATAGTTCAAGGTTCAACGTATTTTTTCCTATACAACGTCCGGCGACGTCCTTATTTGCATAAGCCCGGCAGGAGCCCTCTTCTGCGCGTTTTCCTGTTAAATCCGTTTCCATCCGTTTGAATCCGCGGTTAAAGCGTGTGCCCTTTTCATCTTTCATAACCGGAAGCGCTGCTTTATTCTTTTGCCTATGAGCAAAAAACTTTTTCTTCTCGACGGAATGGCACTGGTGTATCGCGCCTATTTCGTCTTTATCCGCAACCCGATGATTAACTCGAAGGGAAAAAATGTTTCGGCGATTTTCGGTTTTCTGAATACGCTGCTCGAGCTGCTGGAAAAACAGAATCCAACACACATTGCGGTGGCATTTGATGTCTCCGGTCCGACGTTCCGGCATGAAGAATTTCCGGACTACAAAGCGACGCGCGACGAAACGCCGGAGGAAATCCGTTCCGCCGTCCCGGTGATCAAGGAATTCCTCGCGGCATTTAATATCCCGGTGCTCACCGCACAGGGATTTGAAGCGGACGATTTGATCGGCACTCTTGCACGCCGCGCCGAAAAAGAGGGTTACGACACGTTCATGGTGACGCCGGACAAAGATTTCGCACAGCTCGTTGATGAACACACCTTTATTTACAAACCCGGCAAAGGCGGTGCACCGGCGGAAATCCTCGGTGTGCCGGAAATTCTAAACAACTGGGAAATTGAACGCATTGATCAGGTTGCCGATATTCTTGGCCTCGCCGGCGATACCGCTGATAATATTCCCGGCGTGCCGGGCATCGGACAAAAAACAGCACAGAAATTAATTGCACAGTTCGGTACGGTTGAAAATCTGCTCGCCAAAGCCGGCGAGCTGAAAGGCAAACTGAAAGAAAACCTGGAAGCAAATAAAGAGCGCGCCCTGCTCTGCAAACGTCTTGTGACTATTATGACAGACGCGCCGATTGAATTCTCGCCGGACGGACTGGTTCGCGGCGATTACGATGAAGAAAAACTTTCCGCGCTCTTTGCCAAATATGAATTTACTGCATTTGCAAAACGGCTGTTCGGCAAAGCGCCGGCGCCGGCACCGTCCGCCGGTTATGCTCCGCCGCCACCGCACAGCGGACAAGGAGACCTGTTTGATTTTGCGGTGCCGCAGGCGCCGGACGTCCGGGCGGCAGAGACACCGCAGTATAAAACCATTGCCGATACCCGACATGTGTACAAACTGGTTCAAACTCTGGACGAACGCAAAGAACTCGCGGCGCTGCTGGAAAAATCAAAACAGTTCTGTTTTGACACCGAAACCACCGGACTTGATCCGCGTACCGCGCAGCTCATCGGTATTTCGTTTGCCGTCAAACCGCACGAGGCGTTTTATATGACGCTGCCGCCGGATTCCGGCGAATGCAAAAAGGCGCTGGAGCCGTTCGCCGGAATTTTTGCTGACGAAACGATTGAAAAGACCGGGCACAATTTAAAGTTTGATAGCGCGATGCTGCGCACCGCCGGCATTGAACTGCGCGGTCGACTGTTCGACACCATGCTCGCGCACTATCTGCTCGATCCGGAAACGCGGCACGCACTCGACCGGCTCGCGGAAACACATTTGAATTATGCGCCGGTGCCGATTACGGCGCTGATCGGCGAAAAGAAAAGCGGACAGATTCCGATGACGGACGTGCCGCTTGACACACTTTGCGATTATGCCTGCGAAGATGCTGACGTCACACTGCAGCTGCGCTCAATATTTGAACCGCTGCTGGAGAAACATAAACTCGCCGGCGTTTTTAACGCTATCGAATGCCCGCTCGTGCCGGTGCTGGTGGCCATGGAAGCCAGCGGCGTGGCGGTGGATCCCGGTGCGCTGAAAGAGATTTCCGCCAAACTTGCCGGCGAACTCGCCGGCCAGGAAAAGCGCGTCTACGAACTCGCCGGACAAGAGTTTAATCTCAATTCGCCGAAACAGCTCGGTGAAATTCTCTTCGACAAACTGAAGCTGATCGAAAAACCGAAAAAAACCAAAACCGGACAATACGCCACCGGCGAAGAGATTCTCGATCAGCTCGCCACCGATCACGAAATCGCGCGTGTTATTCTTGATTATCGTGCCGCCGCCAAACTGAAAAATACCTACGTCGATGCATTGCCGGAATATATTTCACCGGCGGATCGCCGCATTCATACGTCGTTCAATCAGGCGGTGACAACTACCGGACGTCTGGCATCAAGCGATCCGAATCTGCAGAATATTCCTGTGCGCACCGAGGCGGGACAGGAAATCCGGCGCGCATTCATCGCCAATGCACCGGAGTTTACACTGCTCTCCACCGACTATTCGCAGATTGAACTGCGTGTTATGGCGCATCTTTCCGGGGATGAATTTATGCAGCAGGCCTTCAGTTCCGGCGAAGACATCCACACCGCCACCGCCGCGCGCGTATTTGGCGTCGATTTGAAAGACGTTACCAAAGAACAGCGCCGGCGGGCTAAAATGGTCAATTTCGGCATCATCTACGGCATTTCATCATTCGGTCTCGCACAGCGGCTGCGCATTCCGCGCAAAGAAGCGGCTGAAATTATTGAAAATTATTTTACACAGTATCCGGCAATCAAAGCGTGCATCGACAGTATCATCGCCACCGCACGCGAGAAAGGCTACGTCGAAACCATCGCCGGACGCCGGCGCCGTGTGCGCGATATTAATGCGAAAAACGGCACCGTTCGCGCCGCCGCCGAACGGTACGCCATCAACGCACCGATTCAGGGCTCCGCCGCCGACATGATTAAAATTGCGATGATTCGTATTTACGACCTGCTCAAAACACGCCGCGCCAAAACACGCATGCTGCTGCAGGTGCACGACGAACTCGTCTTCGAACTTCATCAGGACGAACATGAACTCATCGACGAAATCCGCAACCTTATGAGCACCGCCCTGCCCCTGGATGTTCCCGTCGTCGTCGACTGCGGCATCGGCAGAAACTGGCTGGAAGCGCATTGAGGAATAAAAAATGGAACGCGTACAACTTCCATTTGGGATTAAAGCCAATAAATTAACACATATATCTGAGGTTGGTTCCGGGCTAAGTTGCGAATGTTTTTGTCCGGCGTGTGGTACATCTTTAATTGCAAAAAAAGGCGAAATTCAAGCTCATCATTTTGCTCATTATAATGCACCAGAATGTACGTATGCGTTAGAAAGTGCATTACATCTATTTGCAAAAGAAATTATTGCAAAACGAAAAGTATTCACGGTTCCGCCTTTATATGATGATATTCCAGATTATGGGATATGTTTATTATCTAAAGACCAAATAATCAATATTGATAATGTCTACTTAGAACATCGCCTTAAAAGAGTTATTCCTGATTTAATAATTGAAGCCAAGGGTCGGCGGCTTGCTATTGAAATAGCAATCACTCATTTTATTGACGAAGAGAAATTTTACGAAATCGCAAGTCAAGAGTTGTCTACAATTGAAATTGATCTGAGTTCTTTTGATAAAATTTCATTCAAAAAAGAAGATATCGAAAACATAGTTGTCGATGGATTGCAAGGAAAACGTTGGGTTTTCAACGACAAACATCGTTATTTAAGAGAAAAATATATTGAGGAAAGAAAAGCAGAGGAAAGAAAGCGTCAAGAACGGGAATATTTTCTGCAAAATTACAAATTTAAAATAAAAAAACGAAAAAGCCACACGGGCTCGGTATGGCATGTTGATGGGTGTTATTTGAAAAAAAGAAAATATGACACAGACGACCCTTCCCGCCAATATTATGCGAATGTGGATTCGGATTGCCGGAGATGCAAGTACTTTCGAGGATTTCGGAACGAACAAACTTCTATGATCTGCCTGGCTCCCTACTACGGAAAAACAAAACGATTATCTGCATATTTACATTCTGAACAATAAATGCTCACTGCATTTATGATGAGCAGGAATTATTTTGAGGAGATTAACAGGATCGACAGGATTTTCTTTTCTGTTTTTCATCCTGTAAATTTTGTTAATCCTGTCTGAAAATTTTTCACACGAAACGTGACGGGAACGTCGCGTCTACTTTAATTCAAAAAGTGTAGCAAACGCATCCGGTGAAACCGGCTTTCCGCTCTGCATTGTAACGCAGGTGACTTCTGCAGTGAAAATCAGTTTGCCGGTGCAGGGAATTTGCTAAACAAAAATGTTCCGTACCCATCTGTTGAGTCAGAGGCCGTTTGGCATAATAAACACAGCTTTTATGAAATTATTGCAGAGTAGCACGTCCAGCCCTTTCCACGCTTCAACAGAATTTTTTAGACAGGATTCACAGGCAGAATGGAAGGCAAAAGAGGTTGTTCTCCCGCAGCAGCAGTTAAACTGATAAAATCGTAGATGGAAACATAAAGGAACGAACCGGCGGCAAAGAACCGGTGTACGTTGAAATGAACGGCTCCTGATTTACCTTCTCATGGAAAAACTTTTCGTGACCACGAAAATCCACAACATATTTTCAATTGTAGAATACACCAAACACACGGAAACAAATCTGTAATACCTGCCATCAACCCTGTAAATTCCGTCTAAATTATTTTCTCTACTCTGTCATATTTTTATAATTGCCGTTCAGCCTTGAAATTATCATACATGAATTTTTCAAGAAATGCCGTGTTATATTTTCCGGCACGGAATTCCCCGTCGGCCAGCAGTGTAACCCCGACCGGCACGCTCGTGCTTGGACCGGCGATCGTAAATTCCGTCAGCGCGCGGTGCAGCCGGTTGAGTGCTTCATCGCGCGTTGCACCGCGCGCAATAATCTTTGCAATCATGCTGTCGTAATGCGGTGAAATCGTATAGCCACTGTACACATGCGAATCGACGCGAATTCCGGGACCGCCCGGAAAATGTACCGCTTCCACTCTGCCCGGTGACGGAATAAAATTTTTATACGGATTTTCGGCATTCACACGGAACTCGATCGCGTGATTTTTAAACTTCACATCATCTTGTGTAAATGAAAGTTTTCTGCCGCCGGCCACCATAATCTGCTCTTTCACCAAATCGATGCCGGTGACTTCTTCACTGACGGTGTGCTCGACTTGAATCCGCGTATTCATTTCCATGAAATAGAACTTTTTATCCTTTTCATCATACAGAAATTCAAGCGTGCCAACGCTGTTATAACCCACCGCCTTGGCAGCGCGCACGCCGGCTTCGCAGAGCGCCTGCCGCTCTTCCGGCGTCAGTGCCGGACACGGCGACTCTTCGACCAGCTTTTGGTGCCGACGCTGAATACTGCAATCGCGCTCGCCGAGATGCACCACATTGCCAAAATTATCACCGATCACCTGCACTTCAACGTGCCGGGCTGACTCGATATACTTTTCCATAAACACATCCGGATTGCCGAAGTTCGTCTCCGCTTCTGCCCGCGCCATCATAAAACCCTGCACCAGACTGACGTCGTTACGCGCCACGCGCATTCCTTTTCCGCCGCCGCCGGCGACGGCTTTAATCAGCACCGGATACCCCATTTCCTTCGCCAGCGCGAGCGCCTCATCGGATGTCTGCAGAATTCCGTCGCTGCCCGGCGTAATTGGAACACCGGCGGCTTTCATCGTATCGCGTGCAAACGCCTTATCGCCCATGTTGCGGATAATTTCCGGATCCGGACCGATGAATGTAATGTTGCAGCTTTTACAAATTTCGGCGAAATGCGCATTTTCGGCGAGAAACCCATAGCCCGGATGAATCGCATCCACGTCTGCAACTTCGGCGGCGCTAATAATATTCGCCACTTTCAGATAACTCGCCGTTGAAGCGGCGGGACCGATGCAAACCGCTTCGTCCGCCATTTCAACATGCAGCGAATCCCTGTCTGCCGATGAATACACCGCGACCGACCGGATTCCAAGTTCTTTACACGCGCGGATAATACGCAGAGCAATTTCGCCGCGATTTGCAATCAGAATTTTTCCAAACATACCAGACCCTTCGGGTTAAAATTCGCAATCCGAATTCCGAAGCACGAAACAATCTTCGAATATTTTAATTTATTTCGAATTTCGTGCTTTGAATTTCGAATTGTTTAAGCCGGCTCTACGAGGAAAAGCGGCTGACCGAACTGCACCGGTGTGGCGTTATCGATCAGAATTTTCTTAATCCTGCCCTTTACGTCCGCCTGAATTTCATTCATCACCTTCATCGCTTCAATAATGCAAACTACACTCGTTTCAGAAATATCGGCACCGACTTCCACAAATGGCGGCGCATCCGGCGACGGTGCACGGTAGAATGTGCCAACCATCGGTGATGGAATTTCAATTAAACCGTCATCGGCGGCCGGTGCAGCGTCCGGTGCGACAACAGACGCCGGTGTGCCGGCAGGAACAGCCGCCGGAGCTGCGGCAGGCATTGATACAATCTGCGGCGCGGCGGCTACCACAGTGGCACCGCGTTTCATCTGTAATGTGCTGTTGTCGTCTTCGAAAATAAATTCTGAGAGATCATGATCGGTCATTATCTGAGCGATTTTTTTAATTTCTTTGAAATCCATCACCATCCTCCTTTTCTACTTATCCGGCAATTTTCTGTTTTTATGCAAAATTATTAAAAGCAAATTATTTTTAACCACTGATTCACACTAATCGGCACTAATATAATCAGTGGAAATTAGTGAAGGCCAGTAGTTCAAATTTTTTCCTTCCTTCGTTTCCTCTTTGTAAAAAATATTCCCGTCCATTCGTGGTTTTCTAACTGAGATTCGGGGAAATTATCACTAAACCGGCGCCGAACGCAAGGCTTCCGGCAGATTGCGTTGATTGGCATGACACAGCGCCGCTGCCAGCGCATCCGCCGCATCCTCCTGCGGCTCCGACTTCAAATTAAGCAGGCGCATCACCATTTTTGCAACCTGTCCTTTTTGCGCCGTGCCGACACCGGTGATCGACTGCTTAATTGTACGCGGTGAATATTCAAACACCGGCAGCGTCCGCAGCGCGCACGCCGCTAAAACCACGCCGCGCGCCTGACCCAGAATCATTGCGGTCCTGGCATTTTTTGCGAAAAATGCGCCCTCGATCGCCACCTCGTCGGGTTCAAACTCGGTGATGAGTTTATCAATTTCACGGTGGATTGCGGCGAGACAGCCCGTGTGCAGCAGTGCCGGTTTGTTATGAATCCGGCCATATACCAGCGCGCGCACTTCACCACCGGACATTTCAATCACGCCGACACCGGAAGAACGCAGTGATGTATCTACGCCGAGAATGCGGATCGTACTCATACAGATAAAAGCAAAAACCAATTCATAAAAACTGCATCAATTCTGCCGAAAAATACTTTTTTTAGACCTGAAAGTGCAACCTTTCTGTTGCCAAACACCGTTTTTATTTTTCAGCGAAATAATTTTGCAGCAGCGTATCTCTGCCGCCGGACAGAGGCGGGATGCACTTCCATTAATCTGTAATGCGTAATCCCCGTTTTACATATTATCCGTTATGCATTATTTCAAATCCATCATCACGTCTGAAGTTTCCGGCGGCTTGCGCGGTTAAAACTTTTACCGGCCACAACTGTTATTCACAAGGTATGTATTTAACTGCAAAATAAAATTCTGTTAATAACGATCCGTGATTGGACAAGCCGGATCATATACTTTCACTGCGAAAAGTGATTACAGAAACCTTGATTTAATAATAAAACCCAATCCGTTGCATACACATTTTATTATCGGGCAAAATCGAATGCCGGCTTTCTATATTTTTCTTTTTATGCCGCTGTTATATTTTATCAAGGTCTGTTCACTCCAGATGAAGCAGAACCATTACTTGAGAAATTTGTAAACGAAACCGTTTTCTCTGATGAACTTTTACACCGCTTGCCGAGATAAAAATATCTGTCGCAGTGCATGCAGGATCTAAGCAGAATCAAATAATTTGCGCGTCTTCGGCAAAAAATATCTTGTTTTCCAGACAGAATGTTTATATCCGCCTGCTCGACATCTTTAAAAGACCGGCTATGATTCCGGTATGAAAACACTGTTTGTCACCCTGCTCTTTTCCGCACATACGTATGTATATGGTTCTCAGCAATACGGCGAACCGGAGGAGATTCCGGAAGCCGGCCACATCCGTATTGACGGAAAATTGAGCGAGTGGCGCAATATTGACTGGACACCGCTGCCGGAAATTATTGACGGCAATCCGGCAATTACCAAGGCCGAGTGGGCAATCCGCTGGAACGATGATCCGGCGCTTTTCATCGCCGTGCGCTACGTCGATCCCGAATTCGTTTTAAAAAACGGGTATGCCGGAACCCATGCTCAGGACTGCGTCGAAATTTTTGTGCGCGCTGACACCGGCAGTTCGCCGGAAAAATATGCAGCCACTCAATCAAGCGCTCAGAATTATATTTTCGGCCTTGCTCCGGATAAAAAAACCGTTTGGAAAAAACTGGCCGGCGCCGACCGCTTTCCGCAACACAATCCGGCAACCGCTGCCATTACTGTTGACGGCGACACAATAAATTACGAAATCATGGTGCCGCTTTACGACCGGTTTGATAGTCAAAACCGGCGACGCGTCAGTAAAAGCGAACCGGTTGTTGAGATGGAAATCGGCGTCGATATTTTAATTATCGACGCCGGAACAAACGGCTATCGCGGTACCGTCGCCGAAAATCTGATGGATGACAAACGCAACAACGCCGGTCACATCGCTGTTCACACACTGGCGGAATAAAAGTACAGAACAGGAATCAACCATGCCGGCAGTAGAGCAGCAGTAATTCGCCAATAAAACTGAGTTGAACGAATCAGGTTTCGTAATCTGAAACACATCGTGCTGCCGCAAGTTCTTGAATCAGTGCGCCGGCAGTTTTATGGGCCGGATGTTCCTGATATCCGGCGAGCGCATCAAACGAATCAAGTTCGGAATAAAGCGACATCGTTCCGTTTCCGGCGTCAATTCCGACCTCCAGTGTATGCAGTCCCGGTATCATTCCGACCAATGCTTCCAACCGGTTTTTTGCTTCCAGTTTTTTCTCCGGCACTGCCTCCGGCTTCATCGTCCAAAGTACAATGTGCTTAACCATTTTCAGCTCCTTATCATTCGTTCCTGAATTAATTCTCTAATATTCCGGCGGCAATCAAGGACTGCGACAATAGAAAGTTTATTTGGAAATATTTCATAAAAAATCCGATATGGTTTATATCGGAACTCTCTGTATGTTGCCTGCTGAACACCATTATCAAATTCCGGCGGAATATGACCACTGTTTGGGAATTGAGTGAGTTTAAGCATTTGGGTTTCCAAACCGGAAATAATCGCATCTGCTCGTTGCGAATGATCTTTTGCAATATATTCGTAAATGGATTTCAGATCGGATTCTGCATTGCTTGTAACATGAAGTGCTAAACTCATAAGTTGCAATCAGGATACTTTCTTTTAACTTCTTTGCGTAAGCGTGCAAAAACTTTATCTGCCGGCGCAGTTCGTCCAGCAGCAATATCCTCTTCACCCTGCCGAAAAATTTCGAGCAGTGCAGCACGTTCCTGTTCGCGTTCGTATTCTTTCAAATCCTGAATAATAACTTTTGCATAGCCATTTTGCGTAACAATTACAGGATTTCCGCCGGCGCAAACCTGATTAATAATTTCAGCAGCGTTTGCTTTGAAATGACTGATCGGCATAATGGATTCGCTGAGTTTCATGACCTTCTCCGGTTTTTATTCGGTCTTAATTTAGACCATCCGGATCAGTCTGTAAACACCAGTTCCATATTTTTTGCGGCAGCAACTTCATCGAGGCGGCTGACGGGCGTAGTGACCGGCGCGCGATGTAAGGCTTCGGGATCAGTTTTGGCCTGTTCGGCGATTTCAATCATTGCGCGGCAAAACTCATCCAGTGTTTCGCGCGTTTCGGTTTCCGTCGGTTCAATCATGATCGCGTCCGGAATGATTAGCGGGAAATACACCGTCGGCGCATGGAATCCGCGGTCGATCAGCGCTTTCGCCAGGTCGAGCGTGCGAATTCCGTTGGCGAGTGCTTTTCCGCTGAATACACATTCGTGCATGCAGCGTCCCTCAGTCGCTGCCGGAAAACAGGGGCGCAGCTTTTCCTGAATATAATTTGCATTCAGCACAGCGCGATCGCTCGTGGCGCGCAACCCGTCGCGGCCGAGCATCAGCAAATATGCATAGGCTTTCACCAGCACCGCAAAATTGCCGTAAAACGGTGCGATGTAGCCGATGCTTTTTGGATGGTCATAATCCAGAGCAAATGTCTCGGCGGCAGTTTTCACCACGCGCGACACCGGCAGAAACGGACGCAGCTTTTCACAGACGCCGACCGGACCGGAGCCCGGTCCGCCGCCGCCGTGCGGCGTTGAAAATGATTTATGCAGATTTAAATGGCATAAATCAAAGCCGAGTTCACCGGGCTTAATACGCCCCATGATCGCATTAAAATTTGCCCCGTCGTAATACATCAAACCGTCCACCGCATGAACGGCTTCAATAATTTCTTTTACGCGCGGATTAAATACGCCGATCGTGCTCGGCAGTGTCAGCATCACACCGGCAGTTTCCTCATTGAGCGCAACTTTAAATTTTTCCAGATCCATATCGCCGCTGGCATCGGACGGGATTGAAACCACATCATAACCGCCAAGTGCGGCGCTGGCCGGATTTGTACCGTGCGCTGAATCCGGAATAATGATGTGCGTTTTTTTATTTCTGCGGTCGCGATGATATGCCGCCATGATCATCACCGCCGTTAATTCACCGTGCGATCCGGCCAGCGGCTGCAATGTAAACTCGGCGAGTCCATTTATTTCCGACAGCGTGCGCTCGAGTGAATAGAGAATTTCGAGCGATCCCTGCGTCAGCGAACCGCCGCCGGCAAGCTGCGGCAGCAGCGGATGCATTCCGCTGAATTCCGGCAGCGCCGCCGCCGCTTCGCACGCGCGCGGATTATATTTCATGGTACACGAACCGAGCGGATAAAAATGGGTATCCACTGAAAAATTCTGCTGGGACAGGCGTGTAAAATGGCGCACCGCTTCGCTCTCTGAAACTTCCGGCAGTTCCGCCGGCACTGCGCGCAATAAATTTTTCGGAATAACATGACCCTTTGAGAGCCGGTCTGCCGGCATTCTCACTCCGCTCCGCCCTTTCGCACTCAACTCGTAAATTAACGCAGAGTTCACAGTTCTCAGTTCACAGTTCTCAGTTTTCAATTTTGAATTCATAACTTCCAATCTTCGATATCTTCAAAACGCTCAATTTTTCATTTATTATTTCCAACTCTGAACCGTGAACTCTGAACTACAAAACTGTTTCCAGTTTTGCGGCGAGCAGATCAATTTCCTGCTGCGTATGTTTTTCGGTGAAAGCGCAAAGCAGAACATTATCCAATTCAGCATAATAGCGTCCGACAGGAAATCCGGCAGCAATACCCTCTTTAATTAATTCGCCGACGACATCACCGGAATTTTTGGGCAGCCTGATTGCAAACTCATTAAAAAACGGGCGGTCAAACAGCAATTCAACACCGGAGATCCTTTTCAGTTGCGACCACGCATACGCAGCACGGTCGGCGCACTGCTGCGCGACACTTACAAAACCGGTTTTGCCGAGCAGCGAAAGATAAATAATTGCGCGCAGCGCGCAGTGCTGCGCATTGGTGCAAATGTTCGACGCCGCTTTTTCGCGCCGGATATGCTGTTCGCGCGCCTGCAGCGTTAAAACAAATCCGCGCCGGCCTTTAGCGTCGTTGGTGATGCCGACGATGCGTCCCGGCAGATTGCGGACATATTTTTTCTTTGTCGCCATAAACCCGAGATACGGCCCGCCGAACGAAAGCGGAAGTCCGAGGCTTTGCCCGTCGCCGGTCACAATATCTGCATCCATTTCACCGGGCGTCTTTAAGATTCCAAGCGAAACCGGATAGGTTGATAGAACAGCGAGTGCACCGGCACGATGCGCCTGCTCAATCAATCCGGAGAGATCGTCAATGCAGCCGAAAAAGTTTGGATTCTGTAAAAGCACCGCGCCGGTTTTTTCGTTCAGATTTTTTGCAAATGCATCGCGGTCGGCAATTCCGCCGGCAAGTGAAATTTCGCGGTATTCAACATTCAGGTTGCGCGTATAACTTTGCAGCATCATCCGGTAAACAGGATTCACGCCTTCATCAACGAGTACGCGATTCCGTTTTGTAATGCGCAGCGCCATCATCATACCTTCAAACAGCGCGGAGCCGCCGTCGTAAAGCGACGCGTTGGAAACCTCCATTCCAGTGAGTCGCGCGATCGCAGTTTGATATTCAAACGCCGCCTGCAATGTACCCTGCGCCGCTTCCGGCTGATACGGCGTATATGCCGTAAAGAACTCGCCGCGTGCGGCAAGCGAGTCGATCGCCGCCGGAATAAAATGGTCATAAAAACCGGCGCCGCAGAAATTAAGAACGGCACCGGAATTTTTGCGCGCCACAGTGCGCATCTGCCGCATCATTTCCAGCTCGGAAAGTCCGGCCGGCAGATTAAAACAGCCGGTTTGAAACTCCGGCGGAATATGCGCAAACAGATCATCGAAATTTTCGGCTCCGATGGCGGCAAGCATTGCATTTTCGTCATCCGGACTCGTGCAGGCAAACGGCTGAATTGACATGATGATAAGGCCTTTTCTGATTCTGACTCAAAATAACTTGGACAGAGTAAGGCGGTGTGCCGTACAGTGTCAATCATGCAAATTTTATAGGGAAATAATGATAAAAAAAGCGATTCAAACTCTGATTCACGGCGGCACGCTGGAGCGGGAAGATGCCTATCACGCGATTATGAATGTGATGACCGGTGAAGCAACGCAGGCGCAGATCGGCGGCTTTATTACGGCACTCCGGATGCACGGTGAAACGCCGGAAATTATTGCCGGTGCGGCGCAGGCCATGCGTGAAACATCCATCAAAGTTAAATGCGACGATCCAGACGCGGTCGATATTGTCGGTACCGGCGGCGACGGAGCCAAAACATTTAACATTTCAACCGCTGCGGCATTTGTCACCGCCGGCGCCGGGATCACCGTTGCCAAACATGGCAGCTACGGCGTTTCGAGCCAGTGCGGTTCCGCAAACGTTTTGGCGGCGCTCGGTATCAACCTCGACTATTCCCCGGAACAGGTCGAGCGCTGTCTGAATGAAACAGGCATTGCATTTCTCTTTGCACAGACATTTCATCCGGCGATGAAAAACGCCGCCGGTCCGCGCAAAGAGCTCGGCTTCTGGAGCCTCTTTAATATTCTCGGCCCGCTTTGCAATCCCGCTGATATAAAAAAAGGCGTGATCGGGGTGTTTCGCCCGGAACTCGTTCCGATTATGACCGACGCGGCAGCGCAACTCGGTATGACCTATTTATTTGTGGTTCACGGTCACGACGGACTCGATGAAATTACAACCACAACCACCACATCCATGATGGAAATACGGCGCGGAAAACTTGAATCCTACGAGGTGCATCCCGCCGGGTTTGGAATTCCCACTGCGGAAAAAGAAGATATCACCGGCGGCGATCCGCTCGAAAATGCCGGCATTATCCGGCGCCTGCTGAGCGGCGAAGAACACGGACCGAAACGCGATATTCTGCTGCTCAACGCTGCATTCGCCATCATGGCCGGCGGGAAAACCGGCGCGCCGCCGGAAGCGATGGCGCTTGCCGCCGAATCCATCGACTCCGGCGCCGCACTCAAAAAACTTGACCTGCTCATTGAGCGCTCCCGAAAAGGATAACGGGCATAAAAATATCGTTCTGTATAGCTATGGTATTTTACACCCTTGTCAGTTAACGATTGAAGATATTCCAGCGTTTTAGCTGTTCCTTCGCGAGACAGGCGGTCAGGCAACCAAAAACAGCAGCGGGTCATACTTTTTCTAATGCGCTATCTTTAAAACGTCCTTTAAATTTTACGCCTTCTGCAGGTCGGCCACATCTTAAACACTGTGCCGTCCGCCACACCGGAACAATTCCAGTCACACAGAATTTCTGCAAAAACTGTCAGGGCCGCTGCACTTTTTTGTCCGGTTGACATAATTCAAACCAGTCCGCAATTCCATTCTCATTGATATCCGCCCAGCGTCCGTCATGCGGATCAAGATCATATCCGGCGTACTCTCTAAAGAGCGTATGACATTCGGATGACCAGATATACGGCACTTTATCTGTCCGGTAAGGAATGCCGTCAAAAATTTCATATAATCCCTCGACCTGTGCCACCGGTTCATTACTCCGGAGCAATGAGGCGGCCTGTTTACCGGGAACTGCATCGAATTCATGGAACGATAAGCCGGCACTGACACTGCGGGTTTCATTGCCGAAAACTAACGTGCTGTCTTCTTTAGCAAAGACCGCGACATGAACAAAATCGCGCAGCGGCTGATAGCATTGCAGAACGGTATGAAAATCCGTTGCGACCGGATTTCCAAGATACGGCGGATAATGCAGAATCACAACATCCTTTTCAACCGCCGGTTCTTCACCGGTTTTAAACCGTTTCAGATAATGATCAAGGATCAGCAGCTTGCCGAATCCCTGCCGGAACGTCGGCGCGAGCTGGGAATTTTCCTGATAGTCGTTCCAGATGATCACTTTTATCACCGGATTATTCGCGCGGCGTGTGTTTTCAAATGTTTTAATTAAATTATACCAGCCGTCAAACGCGATTCTTTTGTTCCAGACCCGGTGCCAGCCATGCCAGACGGGGATTACAGAGAGTTTCCCGAATTTATTATTACTGTCGATGGCATCATTGTAAACGGCTTGTGTCCGTTCCGGATCATCCAGTACTCCGAAAAATTTTATTCCCAGGAACGGCTCCGCCCACAGATCAAAATATTGTCTCCGCTGTTCCTGAGTCAGTTTCGCCACACCTGTAATTGCACCTGTTTCCAGTTGGGGAACGAAACTCCATGCCGGCGGCATATCAGCAAACACCACAAAATTTGTATCATACCGCTCGCCCAGTTTCGCGAGGATTTCCTGCCAGTTTGCAACAACCTGCCGTTGGTCTTGAAAAAACCGGTCGGTATGAGCAGGAATATCATCCGCATTCATCGACGGATCAAGGATGTTCGCCCGGTAGGTATCGATGACCACATTGCCTTTTTCATCGCGCAGCAGATTGGGTGTATCCAGATAGTGGTCAAACAAGTCCTCCATTCCTTCTTCACGGACCCTTTTAGGCGGCAGTATGCCGTTGGGGTATGCCTGATCCATCTGAAACAGAACTTTTAAGTCTGGCCTTTCTTTAAGCGCTTCAATGATCGGTTTATAGACAGCGATCAATCCGTGCGGCTGTTCTTTCGGATCCGGCCATTTGTTTACGCCCATGCCATAATTGAGACAGATCGCATCAATACCGAAACGCTTCATCAAAGCAAAATCAAACAGCATGGCGTCTTTTGCGGTGGCTCCCCACGGCAGAGTTTCTCCCGTTTTCCATGCACCGGCGGAAAACATGGGGATGTCACGCAGCGTTGCCCGCACTTCTTCTACTGCGCTGCCGGTATGATACGGATTGCATAGCACATTATAACTCTGGGACAGTTTCTGTCCGGACATATAATCAACCAGAACCATTCCGCGCAGCGGATTTTCTTTTGCAGCACCGGGCACAGTGCACAGAAACGCCGCACATATATTTAAAGAAAAAAACAGATAGTGTTTTGCCTGCATGGTGAATAACTCCTTTTGACGGGGAAGTAATATCCCGTTGATAACTTTACAACCAGCCTTTTACGATTTTATTTATGTTAACCGGTTTACACAACACTTTTCAAGCAACAATTCAGTTGCTGGAAAGTGTGAAAATCGGGCTGACATGTATGATTGATTCAAACCGCGGATCACCCGGATTTAGACGGAGGAGGAAAAACCACGAATAGACACGCATAAGAAACCGCAGATAATCCGATATAAACGGATTTTTTTGGAAAAGAGTTAACCACGATTCGAGACGAAGTGAAGAACGGCTTAACGAATGTTAAGCAACAAAACGGCAATTACACAAACCGCACGAAAAGGGGCAAAGAAAATTGGAGGGCTGCGGGCCTCCGCAACCATGGGCGGCGAGCCGCCGTCCTCCATTTCCGGCCTGTGACTTTCAGACTTTAGCTGTTTAGTCCCACAGTGTGCTGGAGTGATGTATAACCAGCTCCGGAGGGATAAATTATGGGACAGATATTACACGGATGCGCCCGTACGACCGAGGCGGTGCGTCGAATGATACAACATCGTCAAGAGAGCCTGAGTGTTCTAGCGCGCCGGCACGGTATTAACCCGAAAACCGTAGTGAAACGGCGACAGCGCACAACAGTACAGGATGCCCCGATGGGACCCAAACAACCCCGGTCAACGGTGCTGAGCAAGGAGGAAGAAGCCGCTTGCGTCGCTTTTCGGCAGCATACGCTGCTTCTTCTCGATGATTGTCTTTACAGCCTGCAGACCGCCATACCTCATTTAACACGCTCCTCTCTGCATCGTTGCTGCCAACGTCATGGGATTAGCCGGCTGCCGGATACCAAAGATCCTCGGAGCAAACGGAAATTCAAAACCTGTCCGATCGGGTTTTTCCATATCGACATCGCTGAGGTCCGCACGGAAGAAGGCAGGTTATATATGTTTGCTGCCATTGACCGTACGTCAAAATTTACTTTTGTTCAGCTTCACGAAAAGGCAGCCCGGCGAATTGCCGCCGACTTTCTTCAAGAGCTCATCCGGGCCGTTCCTTATACTGTCCACACCGTATTAACGGATAACGGAACCCGGTTTACCTCGCCGGGTAACCGACGATCCGCGACAGCGGATATCAAGCAGGCCATGGATTGCGGGAGTCTTTTTACACGCACATGCCTTTGGAACCGGCTTGCGCCCGAAACAATGTTGAGCGGATGAACCGGACGTTGAAAGAGGCAACGGTGAAGCGTTATCACTATGGAACCCATGATCAGCTGAAAGAACACATACAGACCTTTTTGATGGCCTATCACTTTGCCAAACAGCTCAAAACATTACATGGCCTCACGCCATACGAATATATCTGCAACATCTGGACTTCTGCTCCGGATCGGTTTAAGTTTGATCCGTTCCACCACACTGTGGGACTAAACAGCTAGTCTGGTGTCAATATGAAACGCGAGGGAACTTTAAAAGCCCGTAAGCAACTTGGTGAAGCTATACGGGAATACCGAAAAGCGCGGGGATGGAGCCAAGAAAAACTGGCGGAACAGGCGGATGTTCATCACAATTTTATCGGTTATGTCGAACGCGCTGAGCGCAATCTGACGATTGGCAGTCTTCTCAATATTGCAAACGCTCTGAAAATTTCATTGGCGGAGTTATTCAAAACAGCCGGAATTTAGATGCGTCAAAATTCACCGCAGATCACACGGATACAAACGGATAATTTTAATGGGGACGTTGGCCTCAAAGTCCGTGGCCGCCGGGCCGGCGACTCTCCGGTTTTTTCCTCATAATCCTTTGTTTCCTTTTGTAAAAATCATTCTAGAGCATTTAACGATTGAAATATCGTTAATATTGTTTTAGTGTTCTGTTCATGGGAATCGCAACAGAACAGACACGTAAACGCGCCATTACGGCGTACCTGAAG